>Ga0210102_1000434_pt1 | contig 10960 bp, 11 predicted proteins | sample RushOxbow_ThreeS_4_FD_185563 | JGI IMG/M metagenome (GOLD analysis project Ga0210102, IMG submission 185563) | Wetland microbial communities from San Francisco Bay, California, USA, that impact long-term carbon sequestration -... | ecosystem: Environmental > Aquatic > Marine > Wetlands ...
CCGGAGATCGGCTCACTCGTGGAGGTATTGTACCTCGACGCGGCGAGGTTGCCCGCGCCCGAGGTCGTCATTCGCCCCGCGTTGTAGGCCCACGCGGTGCAGCGGTCTAACCGGCGCATGCAGCTGGCGAGGGCGCGCTCTTGCGGCGGCAGCCGCCGCGCCTACTACTGCTGGGAGGTCGCGCGGCGGCTGCCGCGAGCGCCCTCGCAGCTGATGCGCCAATTCGTTAGACAGCACGAGAGAAAATCTTGGCCCAGCGCTGGATGGCTCGTACATCCGAGGACACTCTGCTCGAGCAGTACTGGCGTCAGCAGGGCGGTCGCCTCTATGTCGAGGTGCCCATTGGTGGACCCGGCGGCTCCGGCCAGTGGCCAGATGCCTGTATAGTACGGCGTCTAGACGGCGTCCTGTTTCAGGTGTGCGAGGAGCCCGAAGCGATCTTCTGGTTCGGAGCGGCCAAGGCAGAATTCGAGCTTGATCTGAGATCGCTTCCCGCCGAGCTGATCGAGGTGAAGCCGGCCCTAAACCGCGGGGCGATTGGCCAAGCGGTCGCCGGCCGCCACATGTTCAGGCGTCAGTACGGCCTGAAGCCCGGCCGAACCACGATCCTGTGCAGAACGACCGATTCAGCTCTTGAGTGGGTGTGCGGGGAAGAGGGTATACGTGTTGAGGTCCTATGACATCCGCCCGTCTAGATCGCGCGGTCGTGCTGTCTAACCCGGAAATGCAGCCGACAGGGAGCGCCCCTCGCATCATGTCGAGGTTGATGGCGGGCGTCACCCGCCGCTCAGCGTCACGGATGCGTCCAGGCGACCTCTCCATCCCAGTCGCCCCAGCTCCGAATGACACGAAGCCGTGTGAACGAGGTGCGGTCCGAGAGGAGCCCGGCTTTGTCTTCATTTATACGGGTGCGGTGCGTGCCGGGATAATAGGCTGCCTGCCGCATCCCCTCGTCCGAGCGCCAGAGCGACAGCGTGAAACCGTCGCGTCCGTCGAAGCCCCCGCGAAACGCGGCGCGGCGCAGGTTCGACGGCTGCGCCCCGTACGCATCCAGGACCTCGATCACGCCCGCCACGAACCGCTTGATGCGCGGAAGCGTGGCAGCGTCGCGGGACGCGAAACCCGCCGATGTGAGGACGATCAGCGGCCCGCCCGGATCGCCGGGGGCGGCACGGACCGCCTCACCGTTCTGGAGATGCCCGCGCCAGTTGACCGCGCCGCGATGGGAGACTGGAACGGTCAGGCAATGCCAGGCGGTCACCGTCTCTCCGAGCCAGGGCATGGCCTCACCCGGCGAAGCGACCATCGCCTCGGCGGCGTCGCGGCTGTGCCAGATGCCCACGCCGCCCCAGATGTCGCTCACCCCGGTGAGCATCCCGTCCGGACCGACGGCGTAATGCGGGCCGAACAGCCAGCAGTCGGGCCCGGCAACCGTGGGAAAGATCCGCTCGTGGGACGAGACCGGTTCGGGAAACCGCAGCCGATGAAGCGTGATCCAGTCGTGCTCGTCCGTGGACTGCATCGAATCAGCCCTCGGGATTGCCATATGAATGAGCCCCTGGCTCCGCGTGCGCGCTCACCGATTCGCCGCGTCCACGGCCCGCTTCATCCGCTCGACCCAGTGCGGCACGACGCGGAGGTATGAGGCCGGCTTGTCGGTTGCGCCCTGCAGATAGATCAAGCCCCCGCCCGGCGCCGTGGAGAACGAGGGTCCGTTGGCGTCTCGAAACTGCGGCGCGTCGGCCCACCAGCCCCGATTGCGGACCGGCGGATTCGCCCCGGGATCGACCGTCACCCGCTCGATCCGGGTCCGGGATCCGTCCGTGATCGGCACTCCCAATTCGAACGCCGACAGCCACTGAATGTCTTCCAGGTTGCCGGCAGCCGCCAGGAAACGGCGGCCGTCGCGCGGGAGGGGCTCGATCCAGGCCTCGGTGTAGGCTTTGTTGGCGTAGGCGATCCACCGCCCGTCGGCCGAAGGCCAAAGGAACCCGGTGTCCGAAAAGAGCGAGTCGACCATGACGGGCCGGCGGTCGAGTCGCAGCGCCAGCGCGGCGTTCGGGTCCCACCGCACCCCAAACAGTCGGTCGTCAGGCATCCATTGCAACGCTTCGAAGTTCGGAAGGTACACCAGGAACTCCGGCGTGCCGGACCGGTCCGGTGAGCCGACGACGATCGAGTCGCCGATCCCGAACGCCAACCGGTCGCCATCCGGACTCCAGACGGGGTGCGTGATGATCGGCCGCCGGACCCAGGTGCGGTATCGGCCCGACGAGAGGTCGTAGATCCTGAGCTCCATGCCTTCGAGCACTTCGACCACCGCGGCGAGGCGACGCCCGTCGCGACTGTACTCGTACGTGAGGAAAGCCTCTCTGCCGACCCGCAGCGTGTCGATTCCCGCCCCGCTGACGCGAACCAGGTGCCCACCCGCCCGGTTGTCCCCCTGGGCGTACACGAGGGTGCCGGACGCGGCGATGACATAGCTCGCATCCCCGGTGAAATTGGCGAGTCCGAGTCCACTCGCCATCCTTACGGCTCGACCCACCCGACCGGTCTCGAGGTCCACCGGCGCGGCGAGCAGATCACCGCCGATGGAGGCGTAGGTCAGATAGCGCTCCTCGATGACCCGGAACGATGAACCGAACACCCGGTTGCTGTCCTCCGCACGCCAGAGCCGCTGCGCGCGATCGCGAAACGGGGTGCCCTCGAAAGCGGTGTCCCCGATCGCGACCCGGTAGCCCCATTTGGCACCTCCCCCGCCACATAAGAGGTCGTCTCCTCCCGGAAGCAGCGCCTGGCTCTCGCAGTACGGAATCGGGACCGATGAGGCCGGTCCCCGCTCGGGATCCATCCAGCGGGCGATACTGCTGTTGGCGTCGATGGCCAGGATCCGTCCCTCGGTGTGCCAGAGCAGCCTCCGAAGGACTCCGCCGCCGCGACCGATCGCGGTCGCGGTGCCGCCTTCGACGGGGATGACCTCGACGGTCCACCCGCCGTCCCGCAGGTGGAAGAACGCGACGCGGTTGCCGTCGGGCGAGATCACCGGCTGGGACCCGTCGTCGGTGCCGGGGATCCGCCGCACGGTGGCATCGAGCAGCGAGCGATACCAGAGCTCGCTCCGGCCCTGTCGCACTGTCTCGTACACGACGAAGTCGCCGCCAGGCGAGACGGCGAAACCGATGCTCTGGGACGCCGTCATCATCCCGGCAGTGTCCGGGAGGCCGACGTCGTACTCCAGCGGAACGCCCGCACGCCCGGACCGTGCGAGGAACGATGCCAGCACGGCTCCGCCGGCGATCCCGGCCGCGGCCGTGGCCGCGATCCGGAGATCACGCCACCACGGGCGCCCCGATCCCAGGGCAGCAGCGCTTCCGGGTGAGGCCGCCGTGGCGAACGCCCGATTCCCGAGCGCTTCGGCGAAGGCTTTGGCGCTCTCGAAGCGGTCTGCCGGGAGCTTCTCGAGCGCTTTCGCGAGCGCCGCCGCCACGTTCGCGGGCACGGCCTTTCGCATCCGGGTGACCGGCGCCGCCTCCTCGGTCACGATCTTCATGACGACCTGCTGGGCGCTGCCCCCGCTGTGCGGCGGCTGGCCCGCCAGCATCTCGTACAGCACGCTGGCCAGCGAATAGACGTCGCTTCGCGCCGTGATCTCCTTCTCCGCCGTGGCCTGCTCCGGACTCATGTAGTGCGGCGTGCCCAGGGAGAGGCCCGTCTCCGTCATCCGCCCGCCCGCCGCCGCGCTCACCGCCAGCGCGATCCCGAAGTCCATCACCATCGCGCGGCCGTCGGAGAGCAGGATGTTCTCGGGCTTGATGTCCCGGTGGATCACGCCGCGCCGATGGGCATGGTCCAGGGCGTCGGCCACCTCGGTGGTAAGGCGGACCGCCTCCTCGATCCCGAGCTGAGTCTCGCGATTGAGCTTGTTCCGGATGGTCTCGCCCTGGAGGTAGGGCATGACGTAGTAGAGAAAGCCATCGGCCTCCCCGGAGTCGAAGAGCGGGAGGATGTGCGGGTGGCTGAGGGCAGCGGTGGTCTTGATCTCCTGCACGAACCGCTCGGCGCCGAGGACGGCGGCGAGCTCGGGCTTCAGGACCTTGATGGCGACCTTGCGATCGTGCTTGCGATCCTCCGCCAGGTACACAGTGGCCATGCCGCCCTGGCCGAGCTGGCGCTCGAGGCGGTAGCGGTCGGCGAGAGCCAGGGCAAGGCGCTCAAGCGGCTGGCTCACGGACATTCCGGTGGTACCGGGCAGGGGTCCGGCCCGATCGGCGGGCTCGGCTCGAGAGGTGTCATGGGCGATGCAGAAGATCGCCCCGGAAAAGGGCTTACGCCAGACGACGCAGCGCCGGGGGAGAGGCTCTTGCCCTCCTCTGGGGCGCTCAGCGCGCAAGTCGTTATGGCCAGGTGCCTGAGCCGAGCCCGGAAGGCGAGATTGCGCGCCTCTTTCGCGAGTGGGCGCACCTCAAGGTCACCGGCGACCTCGACACCTGGCTCGAGGCCATCGCCGACGACCCCGTGCTCGCAGGAGGGGGGTCCCCACTCTGGCCACCCCCCTTCCCCCGCCGCATCTTATCCCCACCCATGCACCCTCTCGCCCAGTAGCTGGCCCGCCCCACGATGCGACCCCCCGAGATCGTGATCAGCTCCGAGCCGACCCCGGACGAGGTCCAGTACCTGGAGGACCGGCTCTACGAGTTCAACGCCGCCCGGACCGGCATCACGGACGGCGCGTGGCTGGCCATCCTCATAAGAGATGAGACTGGCCGGATCGTCGCCGGGCTCTGCGGCAATACCTGGGGCGGCTCGGCGGAGATCCGGCAGTTCTGGGTGGAGGAAGGACGGCGCGGGCAGGGTCTGGGGTCGAGGCTGCTCGAGGCGGCGGAGCAGGAGTCGCGCCGGCGGGGGTGCAGTCAGATGCTGCTCATGACGTTCAGCTTCCAGGCGCCGACCTTCTATGCGAGGCGGGGATTCGAAGTCCTCGGTGTGGTGGACGGGCACCCGCACGGGCATCAGAACCTGCTGCTGCGCAAGCGGCTGTGAGTGTCGCCATGCGCGCCATCCTGGTGGGAGCGCTCGGCGGACCCGACGTGCTCACCCTTCGCGAGCAACCCGTCCCGCGGCCTATCCGCGGTGTTAGGCGAGCAACAAACCATGATGCCTCACGATTCTCCCAAGGATACCTGGGCAGGTGCGAGTACATACGAGCGCTTCATGGGACGGTGGAGTCGGGAGTTGGCTCGCGCCTTCGTCTTGTGGCTGGGCATCCCTCCGGGCCGCCACTGGCTCGAAGTCGGCTGCGGCACGGGGGCTCTGACCTCGCGGATACTCCAGATTGGGCGCCCCGCTTCCGTGATGGCGACGGACCCTTCCGAGCAGTTTGTCGTGCATGCTCGAGCCACGCTTCCAGATCACCGAGTTCAGTTCCTCACTGCGGGTGCGGATAAACTACCGACCAAGGCGGCTGGCTATGACGTCGTGGCTTCCTCTCTCGTCTTGAACTTCCTCCCGGATCCAACAGCGGCGCTCCGCGAGATGAGGTCACTCGCAGCCGAGGACGGCGTAGTGGCCACGTGCCTGTGGGATTATGCCGGAGGGATGCAGTTGCTCCGCCGGTTCTGGGACGCCGCGGTCGAGCTTGACCCTACTGCTCGTCAGTACGACGAGGGCCAGCGCTTCCCGATTTGCTCCCCCTCGGCGTTAGAAGCTGCCTTTCGAGAGGCGGGCTACTCTCGCGTTGGGGTAGAGGCGCTTGAAGTCGCAACGCGCTTCCAGGACTTTGATGACTACTGGACCCCCTTCGTGGGCGGGCCTGGTCCGGCTCCGGGCTATTTGTCTTCACTCCCCGCCCAAAGACAGCAAGAGATCGCGAGACGATTGGCAGCAACGTTGCCCCGCAACGAGGACGGCTCCATAGCCCTGACGGCGAAAGCTTGGGCGGCACGAGCTGAAAAGAAGAGTGTCGCCTAGAGCCAACTTTGATGTGCAACACTGAAGAGTCAGGGGACATAGCATTCCTCCGGGGTGGGCAGCCCAGGCGCTTGTGGGGTCGGCTGGGTGAGGTGCGCCGAGGACGCGCCCTTGGGGAGGTACCGGCGGAGTCATCGCCAGGATCCGTTGCTCGATCTCCGCTGGCGTGTGGTTCGGCATCCGGGGCCGCCGGCGGGGCCGCGGGGCCAGCCCGTCCCGACCGTATTTCTCGAGGGCCTCCTTGTTCTCGTCGAAGTGGCTGCGACTGATCCCGGCGATCTTGCATGCCCGGCTGATGTTCTGGAGCTCGTCGGCCAGTGCTGGGATCGAGACGTGGATCGGTACTGCCTCGGCCGGTCAATTGGGAAAGCCGTTCGTGTCGGACGGCGCCGACCCCCGCGACGCCATGGCGCTCCTCGAGACCTTCCAGTCCGGTCACGTATTCGGAGCCCTCCTCCCCGGGGTGTTCCGAGGTCCCGCTCTAGTCTTTGCGCTCGGGGCACTTCTCATTCTCCTGGAGATCTTCACCGCGCAGGCCCTGCTCAGCCAGATCGGCAACATCATGAGCCTTGGGGCTGGCGTCAGGTTCGCCTGGTTACTCAGTCACGGCAACCAAGCAGGCGCTCTTTCGCAGTCGGGGCGGGTGGGAGCGGGGGCGGTCCATTGAGAGCGGCCCTTTCCGGCCGGCCAAACAAAGGAGGCGCTGATTTGTGTGGGAGCAGGCTCGAGGGCCCTCCCCCAGGTGGCCACCTGCCGGCTTCCGGGTGACGCCCCTCCGCGGCCGAGGTATCGGCTGCGCCGCGCTCACGGTACCTTTAGAGGTCCTCCGACGAGACCTGGTACATGGATCCACAGCTCAGTGGGTTTGCTCTCGGCTTGCTCTTCGGGGCCGCGAAGCTTGGTGCGATCGGAACCGTCGGCTTCGCGATTGCCTGGTGGCGCACTCGGCGTAAACTGCAGCGCCTGGAAGGTGGGTTGCCCGACCCGGGCGTCCTGGAGGAGCGATTGGCCATTCTCGAGCAGAACTCAGACTACATCGGGGCAAAACTGGCTGAACTGGGCGAGACTCAGACTCGGTTGTTGCAACATCTGGGCTCGCCACCTCGCCTGGCCGAGGCCACGCGGCACGAAACCGAGGATACTCGGCCACCGATCACGCCGCATTAGGCCGCGGCAACATGCCTTCGCGTCGACATCAGATATCTTCTGCGAGGCATCCCTTGGCCGAAGGAGCCGTGGTGCTGGTCAAGGCGGGAACCCCATCATATTGAAGGGAAGGGCCAGAGATGGCATACGGCATCGTGCATTTCTTCCCGGGCGGAACGAAGGAGCAATACGAAGCGTCACTCGCCGCTGTTCATCCCGACAGGAAGACCCTACCAAAGGGACAGGTCTACCATGCAGCCGGGCCGTCAGTCGGCGGCTGGACCATCATTGCCATCCACGACTCCAAGGCAAGTTGGGAGCGCTTTCGAGATGACATTCTGATGCCACGCTTCCAGCAGGGGGTGATCGGAGGGTTCGCGACTCCGCCACAGGAACAAGCCTTCGAGGTCTACAACCTGCAACCGTAAGCCCTCCCTACCGGCGTCCCCCAACAGCTCAGGCTGCGCCTCGATGCCCAGGGTTCGCGCCCCGAGGGAAGCCTGCCGTCCCAAGCGCCGCTTCAGCTCGTCGGGCAGATGGTGCATCATCAGCGTGCTCACTACGATGTCGAACGAGGCGTCGGCGAAGGGGAGCGCCTCGATGACACCGGTACGGAAATCGATCTCTACCCGCTGTCGCGAGGCCTTGGCTCGCGCCCGCGCGATCTGTTTGACGAGTTCCTCTCCCTCCTCTATTGTCCTGCTGCGAAGGGTGCCTTCCCAGAGGTCGGTGATGCGCCAAGCGTGAGGGCTCGGACTCTCTTCGGCATATCCCGCCGGGCCACGAGGCCTACCTTAGAGGTCCAGTCTGCTGGAGTTGCAAATGACCAGGCCCGCAATCACCGCGATCGGGGGCCTCCTCCTCGCGTGCGGCCAGGCCGACAATATCGCACCAACGCTCGCGCCGCAGACGGCAGAGCCAGCATCCATTCCGGGTTGAGAAGAGGGCTGCGGAGGATCCTCACGATGAATGACGGTCTCTGGAGGTATGCGCCATTGGTACTCGCGTTAGGTGCCTGCGCGGATCGGCCCCGTCCACAGGAGGACGTGGATCTCTCCCGTGTGACCGCTGAGGTCACTGCAGCCGTCCAAGCCTTCCATGCTGCCGACACCGCGAGAAATGCGGAGGCGGTGATCGGCCTTCTCTGGCCCGAATATTCCATGCTCGTCGACGGCAGGCGGCTGGGCCATGCCGAGATCGTGGAGGGCGCCCGCGAGTTCATGGCGGGACTGGAGACCTTCCATACGGAGTGGACCGATCTCGACGTGATCCCGCTGAACGGGAGCGCCGCGGTCGCGTCGTTCCAGTTCCGAGACTCCATAATCACTGCGGCTGGGGATACGATCCGCTCCCACGGGCCCACGACCTTCATCTGGACACGCCGCGCCGGGGACTGGCGACTCCTCTTTGGGGATGCGGACCACTATCCGATCCGCCGGTAAGGTGCAGGGACTCTGCAGAGGGCCCCGCCTCGTGTCCTCGTCTCGACGGGCCAACGCGGCGCTCCCAGCGGCCAGACAGGGGAAGCTTTAGGTTTGTGCGGGCGCGGACCTGGTCGCGCCGCAGCTGATGCGCCAGTCGTTAGGCAGGCCACAACGAGCAAGTAGTGGTGCGAGGGACGAACGAAGAGGGGAGGTGAAGAATGGAGGCCTTGAGAGTCAAGCTCTCAGCCCTATGGGCTGCGCGCATGTTGAGCGGGTTGCAGGGCGATTCGACACGGTTGCATGATCCAGAGGCGCTAAAGGAACTGGTTGCTGGAACCACAGCTGTACGAGTGACCAATGAACTGCTGTTGATAATGTCGTTCGTATTTGCCATTCCGATCCTAATGAGTGTCCTGTCCCTGACACTGAAAGACAAGGCGAATCGCTGGGCCAACCGCGGCACAGGCACATTCTTTGTCTTGTTCGACCTCGTCTTCTTGGTTCTACTTGTGTGGCCGTTCTCCTACGAGACGGTTTGGGCACTGATGTACCTCGTGTTCACCGCACTGGTAGCCTGGTATGCATGGAAGTGGCCTAGGAATGAAGGGTCAGTCGCTTAGCCGACCGCCCCAGAAGTGACGAGCATCAGAGGGGGCTGAAAAAAGCCGCGATGACCGACCAAGCTAATTTGTCTCAGCACCTCGCCTCGCACCCGAGCTCGCATTCCAGGACGTAGCGGCCGGCGAGGCCCGCAGTGAGGGCGGCAGTGGGATCGGTCAACGGCAGACGCGGGCGCTCAGGACTTGATGACCGCCTTCGCCAGGATCGCCAGGGGGATCTTATCCTGAGAGACGATCATGTACAGCTTATGCTGGTGCTCCACGAAGACCCGTCGGTTGGGAATCTTTGGATCGAAGACCATGTACCCGTTGGGGACGCCCGGCAAGGGCTCCACGCCGTTGGGCGCCTCCCCGGCGTAGTGATCGGCTGCTTTCTTGGGAGAGCTGAACTTGAACCCCATGTCGGCCAGCGACGAGGGGCCGTAGATCAGGAGTCCTGGCTGGGTGCCGCCCTCCCAGCTCAGGCGGCAGGCCGGCCCCAGTGCACGGGTCCCACGGAACCCCGTGAGCTTCATCTCCCGGGTGACCACCTCGGGATCGATCGGCAGGGGATCATCACAGGCAGCGGCCCACGATCCGGGTGAGCCGGCCGGTAGACTCAGAAACAGGAGGGTCGCGCCGAGTTGGGCCAGCGATAGCGCCATAGTGGTGCCTCCGGTGGTGCTCAAATGTGTCTCGACCCGGCCATGATCGCCAGCATCGAGCCCCATGGAGACTGACAAGCCATGTTCAACGTCAAGGTCTTTGTCGCAGCGGCCGTCCTCGGTCTTCCGGCCTGCACCCAGCGCCCCGCGGCGCGGCCTGCCCCGGCACCGGAGTATCTCTTCCTCTGGACCGGCTCCGCCGACTCCACTCAGCCCGACTTCCTCGCCGTCCTCGACGTCAGCGAGCAGGGTGAGCGCTACGGTCGCCTCGTCACCACCCTCCCGGTGCCGGGGCTCCGGAATGGGCCGCATCATACCGAGCACGAGATGCCGGCCGACCACCAGCTCTTCGCCAACGGCTTCAGCTCCGGCCAGACCTTCATCTTCGACTTGACCGACCCGCTGCGCCCGCGCCTCGCCGGCCGGTTCGGGGACGTCGAGGGCTACACTCACCCGCATTCGTTCCTCCGGCTGCCCGATGGCCACGTGCTTGCGACTTTCCAGATGCGGCATGAGGCGGCCGGCATGACACCGGGCGGCCTCGTCGAGCTGACCCCCGCCGGCCAGCCGGTACGCTCCAGTTCGGCCAACACGCCGAACCTCGATCCTGACACCCGGGTGTACAGTGCCGGCATCGTGCCCTCGCTCGATCGGATCGTGACCACCACGACCGACATGGCCGACGACCATCCCGCCTCGCGGCAGCTCCAGATCTGGCGGCTTTCCGACCTGGCGCTGCTCCACACCATCACCCTGCCCAACGGCCCGGCCGGGGACGAGTCCAGGCTGACCGCAGAACCCCGGGTGCTCGCGGACGGCCGCACCGTCCTGGTCTCCACCTTCGCCTGCGGCCTGTACCTGATGGAGGGGCTGGAGGGCGCGGCACCGTCGGCCCGCCTGGTGGCCTCGTTCCCCCGCACGCCAGGGACGTACTGCGCCATCCCGATCGTCTCGGGCCAATACTACCTCGTGACGGTCCCTGCCTGGAATGCCGTCGTCAGCCTCGATATCAGCGATCCCTCCGCTCCGCGAGAGGTGGGCCGAGTCACCCTGGGCCCCGACGATGTGCCGCACTGGATCGCGATGTCGGCGAACCACCGGCGGGTGGTGATCACCGGCTACCGCGGCATGGCGCATCGGGTGGTGATCGCGCGCTTCG
>Ga0210102_1000435_pt1 | contig 10956 bp, 7 predicted proteins | sample RushOxbow_ThreeS_4_FD_185563 | JGI IMG/M metagenome (GOLD analysis project Ga0210102, IMG submission 185563) | Wetland microbial communities from San Francisco Bay, California, USA, that impact long-term carbon sequestration -... | ecosystem: Environmental > Aquatic > Marine > Wetlands ...
AGCCGTATCGACGTCGACGAGGCGCTGCCATCGGTGGAGATCCCGCGGCGGATTCTCAACGATCTCTACGCGCACGCGATCGAGACCCTGCCCGAAGAGTGCTGCGGATTGATCGTCGGCACCGACAAAGACCGCTATCAGCGACTCGTGCGCTGCCGCAACGAGATGACCATGCGCCATCGAACAGACCCGGTCGAATACCCGCGGGATGGATCGGAAGCATTCTATATGAATTCGCTGGACTACATGATGGTGCAGGACGAGGCCGAAGCGCGCGGTGCGCGGGTTACGGCGGTCTACCACTCCCACGTTGGCGCAGGCGCGTATCTTTCCGAAATGGATCTCGCCTATGCGGCCAGCGCGAGCTTCCCGTTTCCCGATGCGGACCACATCGTCGTCGCAGTGTTCGACCGCAAGGTGGATTCCGTGGCGTTCTTCCGCCACGACGGGGAGGGTCGCTCGTTTCTCGGGCGCACGGTCGTCTCTTCCGAGTCATGAGGCGCCTGCGGATGGTGTCCGCTATCGGGCTGGTGCTCGTCGGACCCGCTTGTCAGGGTCCGGGAGTGGCGCGGGGAGAAATTCCGGACGATCCGATCGCGTTCATCTTTCACCCCGAAGACGAGGCGCGGCGTCGCGCAGAAGTGTACGAAAAGAGAGCGGCGTCGAATTCCCGAAGTAGAAGCGAAACACCAGCGGTCGTCCAGCTGAACTCGTTTCGCGACTACCTCGAAGAGGTGTACGGGAACCGTGCAGATGTCGATGTCACGGGTCGGCTCGCGCTCTTGTACCCCAGCATCGAGCGCGTGACGCTGATCGAGTCGGCGCGAAAAGGGGCCATTCCGCTAGCCTGGTCACCGGACCGCGAGCGGCTCTTGTTCGCGCAGTGGGATCTGGGAAGGCTTCAGCTCTTCGAGATCGATCCAGACTCGCGCGTCGTGTCTCGGCTGACCGGAGGGCCCGACCATCACCCACAGGGTTGCTACGGGCCCGACTGTCGGATGATCGCCGTGGTCGCGAAGCGGGCGGTGCTTCCGGAAGTTCCGTCGGATCTGGCGACGAATCCGTCGAATCGGGAAAGGCTGGTTTCGCGGATCGTCGTGCTGGGCCCTGGCGATGGGGTCGAATCGATCTCAACTGGGCCTGCGGATGGAGACCCCGCGTGCAGTCCCGACGGCACAGCGGTCGCCTACGTTCGGCTGTTTTCCGACGCGCGCAGCGAGATCTGGATTCACTCCTTTGCGGACGAGCAGCCCGCCCACGCGATCGCACAGGGACGAGATCCCTCGTTTTCCCCCGACGGAGAGTGGATCGTATACAGCGATGTCGTCGGCAACGCGCCGCGTCTGTGGCGGATTCGCCGCGACGGCAGCGGCCGAACTCGACTCGGCCGCGGTTCGGGTGCGGATGAATACGGCCCGGTCGTTTCACCGGACGGTTCGCTCGTGGTCTACGAGTCTGTTTTCGAGAATCGGTATCGGCTCTTCGTGAGACGATTCGACGGAACAGGAGACCGCGTTCTGTTCGCGGATGGAGATGGCACGCATGCGGTGTGGTAGAGAGGGAGGTGTCGAGCAATGAGGCAAATCAAGCGCGATAGGGGTGTAGGTCTGGTACCGATACACGGTGGGCTGGGCGATCTCGTCGACCGCCGGATTCCGCTGGGAGAGCGGAGCCGGTTCGTGAAGGAGGCGGAGCGGCTTCCGTCGGTGCGTGTCACCCGGGCCGACCTTTCGACCGTCTATCGGATCTCCGATGGCGCTCTCTCGCCCATGGAAGGCCCCATGCGCGCCCAGGAGTGGAACCGCGTTCTCGACGAACAGTGCGTCGAGGTAGGCGGTCGCCGTTATGCGTGGACGATCCCGCTATCGCTTCCGGTGACGTCGGAGGAAGCCTCGTCGCTGTCGCCTGGGGGGTCGGCCGCCGTTCGAGACGAATCGGGCGCGGTGGTTGGAATCGTCGACGATCTCGAAGTGTTCGATTGGGACAAGGCCCGGTATGTCCAGAAAGTGTACCGTACCGACCGCTTCGATCATCCGGGAGGTCGCGCGGTCGAGAGTGATCCGCGCGACCAATTGCTAGGCGGAACACTGCGCGCGCTCCCGCAAGTCGTCGATCCCGATTACGGCGAGTACATGCTTTCGCCAGCGATGACGCGTGGGTTCATTCGGGAGCGAAAGTGGGATCGAGCATTGGCGTTTCAGACCCGCAATCCGCTGCATCGCGCACATGAATACGCACTCGTCGCGGGCGCCGAAATCCTCACGCGTCAGGGGCACTTCACAGGCGTCGTGCTCAATCCGCTGGTCGGAGAACTCAAGGGCGACGATGTGCCCGCGGTCGTCCGAATGCGCTGCTATCGGCTGCTCCACGATCGGCGCCTGCTCGGAGAGGGCGACAAGGACGAGGCGCTGTGGCACTCGGTGGGGTACGACCTGTCGGAAGTGTTCGAGTTGATCGGACTCGACATCAAGATGTTCTATGGGGGGCCGAGTGAAGCCGTCATGCACGCGATCTACCGGCAAAATTACGGATTCAGCGACCTCGTGATCGGCCGCAAACACGCGGATGCGCCCTACGAAGACGGCACCCCGATCTGGGGCGACTTCGAAGCACAGGACGTATTCGACCAGCTCTCGGGCGACCTGCACATCCAGCCCTGCAAGATCGGGTTTGCGGCTTTTTACGAGTCACTCGGGCGCGTCGATTTCACCGAAAACCATCCCGATGAGAAGCCGCTATCGGTCAGCGGTACCAGGGTGCGCGAACAGCTGCGCTCGGGCGAGACACCGGATCCGAGGATCATGCGCCCGGAGGTCGCCGCAATCCTGATCGAAGCGTTTCGCTCGTAGCGCCGGTGTCGTTCGCGGCCTCCGCGCGCCCGGTCGAAGTGGGGCCAGGCGGATGCGCAGTGCGCGCCCGCTCGATTCTCGGATGAAGGAGCCCCCCCGGAAATGAGGTCGCGGCGCCGCGCGACCCCGCGCTCCTAGACCATCCGGATGCGCGGGGATCGCGCGCGTGTGAGCAGGGCTTGGCGTTCGGTGGCCTCCGTCGGATAGAGCGCGTATCCGAACGCGAGCGCGAGCCGAATCGGATCGTTCAGCGCACTGTCTTTGGATACGTCGTCCGCGACCGCGCGAGCCAGAGCGTAGACGCGCTCTCCCGCCGAGTAACCCGGGTCGGGCAGGAGGATCGCAAATTCGCCAGCTGCGGTGCGGCCCATCACGTCGAAGTCGCGCAGATGGGCGCGCAGCGAACCGACGGTTCGCAGCACCACCTCGCGGGCGTGTGCGGGTCCGCTCACGCCCTTGATCTCATCGAGGTTTTCGAGCAGACAGACGGCGATTGCGAGCGTGCCCTCGTGTCCCGACGCTCGAGCGATTTCGTCATCGATGCGCTTGTCGAGATAGCGCTCGTTCGGGAGGTTCGTCTCCGAATCGAAATTTCGATACTGACGCGCCTTGGCGTAGAAGTCCGCGTTGGTTACCGCCCGCTCGACATGCGAGACGAACTTCGCGAAAAGGGCGAGATCTTCCCGGGGAAAACTGCCCACGTAGAAGCGATCGGCAAGGACCTTGTCGTAGATTGCGAGCGTTCCGATCACCCGACCGTCACGCAACAGCGGCGCCGCGATCACGGATCGGAAATCTGCGCGGCGGTCGGCCAGAGCGGGTTCGTCCGAGAGGTCGGCAATCAGGCGGGGTGCGCGCTTCTTGATCACTTCGACGGAGATCTGCTTATCCAATCGAAACAGCCGCTCTTGCAGGCGGCCATCTGCGGAGCCGAAGTAGGATCGAATCACGTAACGCTTGGTTTCGTCGTCCTGGAGCCTGAGAATCGCATGATCGGCTCCCAGCGCCATGGCGGCCGACGAAGTCGCCATCCGCAGCACGTCCGCGGGATCCGTCGCGGAGAGCATTCGGATTCCGGCTTCGTTGAGCGCATCCATCTTGGTCGCACGGGAAGTGATGTTGGCTTCGCGCTCTACGTGTGCGATCTCTTCGGCGGCGGCGGCGGCAATTTCAAGCAGCGCCTCCTCGGCGGCGCGGCCGCCAGCTGCCTCGTCGCCGCTCTGCACCGATAGAACGCCAACGAGCGTATCGCCGGCGATGAGTGGCAGTGCCGCGTAGGCGAACGAACCGCTCGAAGAGCGGAGGATCGCGGGCTCGCGCGTTCGCGCCGCCGTTCCGTCGATGCCCCTGCCGATCTCGATGCGGTATTCGCCTCCGAATCCTCCGCCCTCCAGGGATGTCGCGCTGAGTCGAAGGTCGGAATCGTCGCCTTCGCGAAGGTAGAGTGTGGCAATACCACGGCCGGCCTGTTCGGCGACAAAAAGACAAAAGCCGCGCAATCGGTCGAATAGGGGCTCCTTTGCCGATAGAATCTCGCGAACCCGTCGTACTGCGGTGTAACGTGAAGCCTGGCTTCGAAGGGCTTCGTGCTCTTGGGAGCGAGCGATGATCTGGGCATCGAGATGGGCGAGTTGTTCGGCGAATTCGAGACTCGCATCCGAAAAGGCGTCTGCACGAATCGAGTGATGCAGATTGAGCACGCCGAGTACGCGGCCCTCGAAGATCAGCGGTACCGAGATCGCCGACTCGACGTCGAGGCGCTCCCGGACGATCTGGAACGCCTGCCGGTCGGCCTTGCCGCGCAGACGCAGTGATCGACCCTCTGCGGCGACCCGACCCGCAATGCCATGGCCGAGGGGAACCCGGATCTTCGGCCACAGTTCGGGTTCGACGCCCGCCGCGACTCGCACGCGAAGCTCTCGGGCGTCGTGATCCAACAACATGAGGGAGCCGCCCTCTGCACCGGTGACCGCGACGGCGATCTCGAGCACGCGCGAGAAGAGTTCGTCGGCATCGATGGTGAGATTGTAGGACTCTACGATCTCATGTAGCGCCGTCAACAGCTCGGACTTGCTGTCGCGCGAGGGTCGGCTGAAGCACCAGAGAAGGCGCGCGGTCAGCGGCGTGACGACCTGGATTCCACGCTCGTTGAGTGTCCGGTGCTTCTCGGCAAAATCGCCGCGAGCACTGGCATCGACGATGGCGTGAAGGTTGGGATCGAGGAGCAGCGCGTCGAGATCGGCAGTCACCCGTTCGTCCAACACGCGGGCAACCCCGGGGTCGGTTGCGCCGAACGGTCGCGCCGGTCCAGACGTGCCGAACTGCTGACGGATCGCATCGGCGTCGGGATCGACGATCGCGGCGATTTCGACGTCCGGATTCTCCAGCAGTGAGGGGATCAGCTGGCGCGCCTCTTCCGTCGCGCAGTAGATGCCGATCCGCTTGCGCATCAGCCGCTTTCTCCGTCGACGAGGGGGTCGAGCCGGATAGTGAGGACGAGACTCGACGTGCGTCCCGCCTTGTCACTGACGACGAGCGGAATGCGCACAGCGCGATCGCCGCTGCGGCTCGCCTCACCGACGGATGCGATCGAGAACTCCGAATCGAGCCGGGCCGCCGCGAGAGGTGTGCCCTCCGCCTCGAGTTCGCTCCACGGGACATCGAGCGCGGATTGGGCGGATGCGGCCAGATCGTCGAGTACGCCCGCCTCTGGGTGTTCCGCTTCCCAGAGGATCGCGTCCTCCATCCGGGTCTCGGGTGTGCTCTCCTGCGCGGATTGGTCGCGTGTCGCCGCGTCCCTTTCCGCCCGCGCCCCGATTTCGTCGACGTTTTCCGCGGCCCCGGTCTCGGTCCGGGCGGAAAATTGACGGCCTCTCAAGCTGCGAATGACGTGCTTGGAGAGCGTCGAGAGGGTCTGGAGTACACCCGAATTATCGGTCGCGACGGATTCGAAAACGGCAGCTTCCTTCACGTCGAGTTTCCGATGCAACTCCTCGAGCGCATAGGGATCCGACAGGTCGCGCTTGTTGTACTGCAAGACAAGGGGAACGTCTTCGAGATTGCGGCCGTAGTCGAGCAGCATCTTGCGAAGCTCGATCAGGCTCGATGCGTTTTCCTCGATGCGCTCTCTTCGCGAATCGATCACCATCACGATGCCGTCGACCTGATCGAGCAACAGCTTTCGGGTAGGCGCCTGGTCGGCGCCGCCGGGAACGGCAATCATCTGGATGCGGGTCTTCACCCCTCCGACTTCACCGAGTTCGATCGCGAGGGTTTCGTACTCGACCGTCGGATCGATCACCGTGGTTTCGCGCTGGATCTCCCCGCGGTGATCCGCCCGGAGCTTGCGATGGATGGAATGCAGATTCGCCGTCTTGCCGGATCCATCGATTCCCCAGTAGAGGATTCGCGCGTTCACCGCGGACTCGTCGGAGCTCAACTTGGCCATCAAATCTTTCCCTTCTTGGTCAGAATGCGACGGGCATGGGTCGAAATGACGCGCGGGACATCGCGGCTTCGCATCAAGTTGCGAAGGTCCTTGTCCTGTAGGTAATTGACGAATTTCATGGCCAGGCCCTGCGGGCATTTGGGGTTTGCCGCGAGCGCCAGTTTGACCTGGTAGTTCCGCGTCCATTCCCGGCTCATCGCGATCACGCGGTACACCTCGTCACAGACGTTTCGGGATTGGGCGAGCGCCAGGATCTCGGATTCGGTGATCTTGGGGCTGGTTGCGACGGCGATCGCGACGAGTTTGTTGCGGTCCCGCACGAGCAGGTTGCGCGCTTCCTTGTTCCCCATTCGTCCGATCTGGATCTTCTGGAACACCGACATCTGTTGAACGATCTGGAAGAGATTCCCCCCTTGGATCTCCTTGAGCTGCTCGTCGGTGACCTCGGTGCTCTCTTCGATCAGTTGTTTGGCGTAGACACCCATTTCGTCGCCGAGCACCGAGCGCAGCGCGGCCTCGGCTTCTTCGTCGGTGATCGTCGAATCGGTGCGTCGTCCGTCGAGATCTTCCGCGATATCGGTCGCTCCGATGAAATTGAGAATCCGCTCGATGACTGCGCGGCCCGTGAGTGGGTTGGAGCCGAGCGCGTCCACGATCTCGGGCGCGCGAAGCATGCGCTTCTGGTTGTTCGAGATGATCTCCACGATCTTCTTGTGCGGTGACGCCGCGAGCTTTGCGATCGTCGCATCGTCGGCCGCGGGGTTGAGTGCGATCATCTCGAGCTGTTCGGCGTCGGACTTCCGGCATTCGGCGAAATAGGCGAGCAGGGCGGGGTGGGCCGGGCCGGTCAGCACGGCGTTCGTGATGGTCGCAGGCAAGCCATCGAGGCTGTCGCGCGCGGTGGACTTGACCTCGGCGTCCCGGTCGTGGGTGAGCGCGAATAGCACGGTGGCGAGTTCGATCGCGGGCAGGGGCAGGGCGCCACGCGCCGCCATCAGGCGCGTATCCCGCGGTGCATCGGATCGCGCGTAGCGCTCGGCCTGGGTGGACAGGGTCAAGCGGATCTTCTTCGCCTGTCGCTCCATGGACGCGCTTCCCCGCAACTTTGCCGGGGCGGCGTGCCCCGGCCCGAGGCCGGCCTACGACCTCCGGCCGGCGGTCAACCCTCTGCCCGGCCCGCTTGGGCCTCGGCGATGACCTTCTCCGTCACGTGACTCGGCGATTCGTCGTAGTGCGAGAACTCCATGTGGAATTCCCCCTGACCGCCGGTCATGCTCGTGAGCTGGCTCGCGTACTCGAGCATCTCCGACATCGGCACTTGTGCCTGGATGACCTGAGTCGAACCTTTCGCTTCACTCGATTGGACCCGGCCGCGCCGGCTCGAGAGATCCCCCATGATGTCGCCCACGAACGGGCCCGGAATCGAGACTTCGACGTCCATCACAGGCTCGAGCAGGATCGGTTTCGCCTTTTGAACCGCGGCCTTGAGGCCGAACGAACCCGCGAGCTTGAACGCCATCTCGTTCGAATCGACGGCGTGGTGTTTGCCGTCGATGCAGTGAACGCGGACGTCCACGATGGGGTAGCCGGCCAGCGGGCCGGCCTCGCACGCGGCGTAGATGCCCTTTTCGACGGCCGGAATCAGGCTCCTCGGAATCGCACCGCCTTTGATCTCGTCCACGAACTCGATTCCTTCCCCGCGGGGTTTCGGCTCCACGGTGAGGTAGCAGACGCCGAACATCCCCTTGCCTCCGGTCTGCTTCTTGAGCTTTCCCTCTACGTTTTCGGCTCGGCGCGTGATCGTCTCGCGGTAGGGGACCTTCGGTCTCTTCAGCTCGACATCGACTCCGAACAATCGCTGCAGCTTTTGCACCGTGATCCGGACGTGAAGCTCTCCCATCCCGGTGAGCAGGAATTCGCCGGTGGAGGCCTCTCGACCGAGATGAAGTGTCGGATCCTCCTCCACGAGTCGGCCGAGCGAGGCGTAAACTTTATCCTCATCTCCTTTTGATTTCGCCGAGATGGCGTACGAAATGACACCCTGGGGAATGGGAATTTCGCGCAGCTTCGGGGCGCCTTTTTCGGCGCCGATCACGTCGCCCGTGTGGGTGTTCTTGAGCTTGGCGGCGGCCACGATGTCGCCGGGACCCGCGGAGTCGACCTCCAGGTGTTCCGCGCCGCGGAGCACGTGGAGCTTGCCGAAGCGCTCCTTCTGATCGCGCGTGAGGTTGAGGACGCTCGAATCCGGGCGGGCTGTTCCGGAGACCACCCGAAACACAGACAGCGTGCCCGCGTATCGATCGATGACGGTCTTGAGCACGACTGCGGCGAGCGGCGCATCGGGGTCTGCCGCCACGGGCTCGCCGTCGACCGTCTTCCACGGCTCGCGGTCGGCGGCTGAAGGCAACAATTCGGTGGCGGCCTGCATGAGCGTATCGACGCCGAGTTCGGACGTAGCCGCGCCGCAGTAGACGGGCATCAAACGCCGCGCGCGGGTCGCAAGGACGAGGCCCTGGGCGACGTCGGCGTCCGTGAGTTCGCCTTCCTCGAGGTACTTCTCGAGCAGCGCATCGTCGCACTCGGCGACAGCCTCGACGAGTTGTGCGCGCGCGTCGGCTGCCGCGGCGGCGAGTTCGCCCGGGATCTCCGTTTCTCCGGCCGCGGTCATCGCGCTCATGTGAAGCAGATCGACGATGCCCTTGAAGCCGTCGGCGTCGTCGATCGGCAGGGCGACGATCACCGGGTTGGCGCCCATGTCCTTCAACGCGTCGACGGTCGCCGCGAAATCGCTGCGCTCCTTGTCCATCGCATTGATGAATGCGAGCAGCGGAATCTCCTGCGATTGACAGAAGTGCCACATGCGCTGGGTTCCCACCTTCGGTCCAGAGGCCGCCGACACCAGGAGAATGGCTCCGTCGAGCGCGCCGAGTGCGATCCGCCCGTCGGCCTGGAAATTCGAGTCGCCCGGGGTGTCGACGAGGGTGAGGTGTTTGCCCGAATGATCGAAGCCGAAGATGGATGACGTCAGGGTCGACTGGCGCTCCTTTTCCTCGGGAATCGTGCTCAAGTGGGCAGTTCCTCCGGCGACGCTACCCAACGAGGCGGTGGCGCCCGCGCGGTGGAGAAGCGCCTCGCCGAGTGAAGTCTTGCCGTCGCCTGCGTGTCCGATCAGTGCAAAGCAGTGGGTGTCGTTGACCTTCACGTCTTTCATGGGGTTCTCCTCCGGGCGACTTACGAATGGGGTCGATTCTTTTCGAAGATCAACCTGAGACCCTCCAGTGTCAGGAAGGGCTCGACTCGATCGATGACGCTGCACTCGGCGGAGACCCGGCCCGCGAGTCCACCGGTGGCGACCACGCGTGCGTCGGAACCGAGTTCACGTCGAATTCGCGCAACCATCGAGTCGACGACGCCCGCAAATCCGAACAGGAGCCCGGATTGAAGGGCTTCGGTGGTGGTCTTTCCGATCACATTGCGGGGGCGCACGATCTCGACCTGGTGGAGCATCGAGGTGCGATCGAATAGCGCTGACATCGACGAGTGGATCCCCGGAAAGATCGCGCCGCCGAGGTACTCGCCGTCCTTCGACACGCAGTCGAAGGTCGTCGCCGTCCCGAAGTCCACCGCAATCACGGGGCCACCGAGCAATTCGAACGCGGCGAGGGAATTGACGATCCGGTCGGCGCCGACCTCGCGCGGGTTGTCGTAGAGCACCGGTATCCCGGTGCGAATGCCCGGGCCCACCACGAGCGGCGAGCATCCGAAGATCTTGGTCGCAACCCGCTCCCAGATCGGGAGCAGTGGCGGGACCACGCTCGAGATCGCGATGTCCGTGACTTCTTCGCATCTGCGATCGACCTGCCGAAACAGCGCGCGCAGCAGCAGCGCGGTCTCATCCGACGTCTGCTCGCGATGGGTGCCGATCCGCCAGTGTTCGGATAGCGCTGGGGCGGCGTCGGGGGGGTAGTCGAACAGACCCAGCGACACGTTGGTGTTTCCGATATCGATGGCGAGCAGGGTCGTCAAGGGTTCTCCTCTGCCAGGGTGACGTCACCTGCGATCACCCGGCGGACATCGCCGGTTTCGAGCTGGACGCGCAGCGCGCCGTCGTCATCGATTCCAAGCGCGGTTCCCCGGAGTTCGGAGCCGTCGAGTTCGCGCACGCAGATCCGCTTGCCGGGCAGGTGGAAGCGCGCGTCGAATTCGGCGCGTATCCCCTCGAATCCGCGATCTGCGCAAACGTCGAGGTTCACCTCGAGGTTTTCGTACAGGCGTCGCGCGAACGCCAAACGGTCGACGCGGCGACCGCGGTGGCTCGCCAGGCTCGTTGCGCGATTGCGAAATTCTGCGGGGAATTGGCTGCGGTCGACGTTGAGGTTGACGCCGATCCCGAGCACCAGAAAGTCGACTCGCGTGGCTTCGGCACCGAGCTCCATCAGGATTCCGGAAGTCTTGAGGCCGCCGATCAGCACGTCGTTCCCGAGCAGGCCGATCAGCGTATCGTCCCCGGGACCGCCGACCAGGAAGTCGTTGCCCGGCGTGCCGATCAGCGTGATGCCGCCGCCGCCGCCGGCGGGCCCGATATCGAGATTGCCGCCGTCCAGTAGGCCCTGGACGGTGAATGCCGCGCCCCCGGACAGGGTAGCGAGGATCTGCCAG
>Ga0210102_1000436_pt1 | contig 10949 bp, 10 predicted proteins | sample RushOxbow_ThreeS_4_FD_185563 | JGI IMG/M metagenome (GOLD analysis project Ga0210102, IMG submission 185563) | Wetland microbial communities from San Francisco Bay, California, USA, that impact long-term carbon sequestration -... | ecosystem: Environmental > Aquatic > Marine > Wetlands ...
GGGCCGGTCCGAGGAAAGTCCGAGCTCCACAGGGCAGACTGCCAGGTAACGCCTGGGCGCCGCAAGGCGACGGACAGGGCAACAGAGAGGAGACCGCCCCAGCCGGCCGCGAGGCCGGGGACGGGTAAGGGTGAAACGGTGGGGTAAGAGCCCACCGCGCCGCTGGCAACAGCGGCGGCACGGCAACCCCCAGTCGGAGCAAGGCCAAATAAGCGGCGGAGGTGCGCCCACACCGATCCCGAGTCCGCGAGGATGAGGGCCAGCCGCGGGTAGGCTGCTCGAGGTGGCCGGCGACGGCCATCCCAGACAGATGACCATCTCCCGGGCCCGTTCCGGGAAACAGAACTCGGCTTACGGCTCGACCAGCGGCGGCCCCCCGGACGCGATCCGGGGGGCCGTCACCTTTTTGGGCATGCCGGAACGTGGGCGGCCGGTTACCTTCCATCCCGGACCCACGCGAGGACTCGATGCCGTCATCCCTGTCCGGATTCGCCCTGCTGGGCGTGCTCGCTTTCACCCTCCCGGCGCCCACGCTCCACGGCCATGGTGGCTCCGCCCCGCTCACCACCCGCTACCGCATCGATCAGACCCTGACCCAGGAGATCGACGCGTCCGCCGCCGGCGCGGGCAAGCAGGTCATCCGCTTCACCACCACCAGCTTCATCACCCTGAGCCTGACCGACAGCGCCGGCGGAAAGGCCATGCGGGTGGTTCTCGACTCGATGCGGGGCGACAGCGCCACCCCGATCCCCGCCGGCGTGATGGACAGTGCCCGCGGCGGCGAGTTCCGCGGCTTCGTCGAGCCGACAGGGCGCCCCAGCCGGCTGGTGCCCACCGGCAATCCGGCGGCGGCACAGGTGCAGGGCCTGCTGAGTGACTTCTTCCCCTGGGTCCGCGCCGGGTTCAGGGTTGGCGACGCCTGGGCCGACACCAGCGTGGCCACCACCGGGAACGACCAGGACTCGGTCACCGTCCGGCGAGTCACCAGGTATCGCGCCGAAACCAGCGAGGGGCAGGGCGCCCGGAAGGCCGTGCGGATCGTCACGACCCATTCGTCCGAGGTCAGTGGGACCCAGCCCACACCACAGGGCTCCGCCAAGATCGAGGGCACCGGCACCGGAACCGGCAGCTACCTGGTGAGCCCGGACGGACGCTACCTTGGCGGGGAGTGGCGACTGGATTCGGCGCTTCATCTCAGCGGCGCGTTCTCACCTCAGCCGGTTCCGATCACCATCAGCCAGTCCACCAAGGTAGCGACGATCAAATGACCGAGCCCGTTCGACGCCGGCCATCACTCCTGGCCGGCGTACTCATTTGCTCGCTGGGCACCGCCTGCGCCTCGTCCGGCACCGTGCCCGAGGCCGGGCGGCCGGCCCCCAAGCCCGCCCCGGGCGAAGCGCCGGCGGAAGCCCCGCCGCCGGGCGGCCGCGGCCCTGCGGTCACCTACAAGGCGGTTCAGGACGCGAGCTACCGGCTGGAACATTACGACAGCCTGAGCCTGCAGTACCCCGGGGGGGCGGTGCAGGAGCAGGTGCGCGACCGGGTCGCGTTCTTCCGGCTCACCCTGATGGCGGGCCCGCAGCCCGGTAGCTATCGGGTCACCGTCGCGCTGGACTCGCTCCAGGCGAACGAGAGCGGCCAACCGGTCCCGCCCGACTCGGTGGCCGCCGCGCTGGGCACGCTATGGACCGGGACGGTGAGCGACCGGGGCCAGCTCTCCCCGCTCAGCTCCACCCGCAGCAGCACGCTGAGTGACGAGCTCGGAAGCCGGATCCCGCTGCTCTTCCCGGTGCTCCCGCCGGGCGGAGTGCGGCAGGGGATGGAGTGGACCGATACCACCGAGCGCAAGCTGGTGGCCGACGCCTTCCCGGTCACCGAGACGGCCATCGTGACCTATACCGCGACCGACACCGAGCTCCCGGGGACCCGCTCGCGCAAGGCGATCGCCCTGGAGAGCTCGGGCACCTACTCGCGGGCGGGCACCAGGATCCAGGCCGACCAGGAGCTCCAGATGACAGCCACCGGCTCTACCAGGGAGGTCCACAATTTCGGCCTCGACGGCACGCTGGTATCGGCGCAGGGGACGGACATCGGTGACATGACCATCTCGGTGCCCGCCCTGGGACAGACCGTTCCGGTCGAACGATCGAGCCGCTACGCCATCTCGTCCACCGCGACGGCCGGGCATTAGCCGACTCCGCCGAGCCGCCCGGCTGGGCGGGCTCGCCGCCGGGCTGTTCCTGGCCTGGCTCCTCGCGGTGTGGCCCCCGCCGGTGTGGTATCGAACCCACTGGCCGGCGGAGACGGCCTTCATGCACAGCGGGGCCACTGGGTGGGGGGACGGGGGGGCGGTCGCCCGCGCGCGCAGCTACATACCGGTGCCGCTGGACTCGATGCCGCCCTCGTTGATCGCCGCCGTGCTCACGGCGGAGGATGCGCGGTTCCGGCAGCACGGCGGGATCGACTGGTACGAGGTGCGAAAGGCCCTCGGCTATCGGCGAGGCACCTTCGACTGGTCCTCGGCCGCCGACCGGGCCGAGCTCCGGCGGGCGGTGGGTCGGGTGTGGGACCGGCGGGATGCGCTTCGCGGCGCCAGTACGATCACCCAGCAGTTGGCCAAGAACCTGTACCTCTCCGCGTCGAGGAATCCGCTCCGCAAGCTCAAGGAGGCCGTGACCGCCTGCCGGCTGGAGCTGGCCCTGCCCAAGGACCGTATCCTCGAGCTCTATCTCAACATCGCCGAGCTGGGTGAGGGGATCTGGGGGGTGGAGGCGGCGAGCCGGAAGTACTACGCCAGGCCGGCGCGGGCGCTGAGCGAGACCCAGGCCGCCGCGATCGCAGCGACCCTTCCCTTTCCTCGCCGATCGAACCCTGCCTACCGACCGGTGCGTATGCGGCGGCGGCAGGAGATCATCCTGCGCCGGCTGCACGGGGAGCGGGTGGAGGTGCCGCGGGAAGAGGAGGAACCGCTGCCCCAGCCGGGGGACACGATCCAGTGGACCCCGGGCATGGACTCGCTGCTGGACTCGTTGCGGGCGCCGGTGGAGACGCTGCCGGCGGAACCGGCGCAAGCGGATAGCCGATAGCCGATAGCGGATAGCCCGCTGGTCGACTCAGTCGACGAGCCTCAACGGCATCACCAGCGCCAGGTAGCTCGCCGGGTCGTCCCACCCCACCGGCTCGCAGGTGGCGGCCCGCTCCGGGGCCTTGAAGGTCATCCGGACCTCATCGGTCGGGATGTACTTGAGGATCTCGAGCAGGTATGCGGCATTGAACCCGATCTCCAGCGGGTCGCCTTCGTAGCTCACCGTGATCTCTTCCTGCGCCTCCCCCAGGTCAGGCGTCTGCACCGACAGCTTGCAGGAGCCGTTGGCGAAGGCCATCCGGATCCGGTGGGTCTGATCGCTGGCCACGATGCTCATCCGCCGGAGGGCCGCCGTGAAGGCGGCCTTGTCGGCGGTGGCGGCCTTGTCGTTCTCCCGGGGGATCACCTGCTCGTAGTTCGGGTAGGGCCCTTCGATGAGCCGGGTGAAGACCTGGGTGGACGCGGACCGGAAACCCAGGTGGTTCTCGCTCCGGGCGATCTCGACCTCGTCTTCCGACCCGAAGAGCCGGCGGATCTGCTCCAGCGCCTTGGGGGGGACGATCAGGTCGGCCTGGGCCGCTCCCGCCGAGCTGGTGGGCACGTCCATCCGGGCCAGCCGGTGCCCGTTGGTGGCCACCATCCGCATCCGCTCCGGCCGGAGCTCCCAAAGCACCCCGTTCAGGATCGGGCGGCTCTCCTCGGTGCTGGCGGCGAAGGCCACGTGAGCGATCAGCTTCTGCAGGTCACCGGCCGGCGCGCGCCAGCCACCCTCGAACTTCACGCCCGGGAAGGCGGGAAACTCCTCCCGGGGCAGCCCGAGCAGCCGGAACCGGGAGCGGCCGCACTCGATAGTGACCCGCTGCTCACCCGAGGCGGTCAGCCGGATGGCCGCGCTGGGCAGCTCGCGCACGATCTCGACCAGCTTCCGTGCCGGAAGGGTGATCGCCCCCTCCTGGTCCACCGAGGCGGGCACCGAGGTGCTCACCGCGATATCGAGGTCGGTTCCCGAGAGACGGATTCCGTCCCTGGTCGCCTCGAGGAGGATGTTGGACAGGATCGGAAGCGTGGTCTTGGCCGGCACACTGGCCGCCACGGCCACGAGCCCTTCCTGGAGTTGCTCCCGCGTGATCGTGAGCTTCATGCCGCTCCTCGAGAAGGCTACTACAGATACTACTCTTCCAGTTTAAAAGAACTAGCAGCAGTAGTAGAGGGTCTGGAAATGTGGGCCGCCACCGTAACGGCCTCCACCCGTCACGCTTGCCTCACTCCCGTCGTGTCGACAGCGTGTGGGGCGTGGGGAGGCGCGACCGATTTCCGCACCGTCTTCCAGACCACCAACACCGCGTGGATCACGCGGGGATTATTCTGCGGACAATTCCTGCCGCGCGTGCTCCACCCGCTCCCGGAAGTTCCGATCCCGCGACATCTGCCGGCTCACCTTGTCCACGCTGTGGATCACGGTGGAGTGGTCGCGGCCACCGAACGCCTGCCCGATCTCGACCAGCTGCATCTCCAGCAGCTCGCGGGCGAGATACATCGCGATCTGGCGGGGGACGGTGAGGGTCTTGATCCGCGCTTTCGACCGGAGTCCCTCCGGCGTTACCCCCCACCGCCGCGCCACCACCTCCTGCACCTTGTTGATCGAGGGCCGGGCCCGGGGCGACGCCTGGGAGTCCTCGCCCGGACGGATCCGGTCGGACAGCGCCTCCCGGGCCAGCTCGATCGAGACCTCCTTGTGCTTCAGCGAGGCGTACAGGAGGAGCTTGATGATGCACCCCTCCAGCTCCCGGACGTTGGAGCGCACGTGCTCGGCGATGAACCGGAGCACGTCGTCCGGGATGGTCATCTCCAGGTGGTCCTGCTCCTGCTTCTTCCGCAGGATGGCGATCCGGTGCTCGAGGTCGGGCTGGCCGATATCGGCCACCATACCCCACTCGAACCGGCTCACCAGCCGGGCCTCCAGGCCGGGGATCTCCTTGGGGGGCCGGTCGGAAGTGAGGACGATCTGCTTGTTGCCCTCGTACAGGGCGTTGAAGGTATGGAAGAACTCCTCCTGGGTCATCTCCTTGCCCTCCAGGAAATGGACGTCGTCCACCAGGAAGAGGTCTACGTCGGTCCGGTAGCGCCGGCGGAACTCCGGCATGGTCCGGCTGTGGATGCTCTCGATCACCTCGTTGATGAACTGCTCGGCCCCCACGTAGAGCACCCGGGTCTCGGGCTGCCGCTGGAGCACCCGGTTGGCGATCGCCTGCATCAGGTGGGTCTTGCCCAGGCCGGTGGCGCCGTAGATGAAGAGCGGGTTGTACGTCTTGCCGGGCGATTCCGCCACCGCATGCCCCGCGGCCGCCGCCAGCTCGTTCGACTTGCCGATGACGAAGCTGTCGAAGCTGTACCGCTCGTTGAGGGGCTGGCTGCTGGGGTTCGCCACCGCACGGCCGCCGCCCTCCCCTTCGGGCCGGGTGACCGGCGCGGGTGGGGAGACGAAGAAGTCCATCTGCGGGCGCTTCTGGCGGTCCTCGTGAACCCGGAACACGACCGAGGTCGGCTGGCCGACCACCGGCTCGGCGAGCTTGGAGAGCAGCGCCGCATGTTTGGTCTCGTTCCACTCCACCGCGAACTGGTCGGGTGCTCCGACGATCAGGCGTCCTTCGTCCAGGGCGATGGCTTCCGTGGGCTCGAGCCAGGTCCGGATCGTGTGATCGGGGAGTTCGCGATGAGCCTCATCGAGGATTCGCTTCCATGCGTCTTTCGCGGACAGCTGCATCGAGACCCGAAATACGGTGGGAGATTTTTCAAGGGCGAGAGATGTTACGGAGCGGGTGTGGAAAAGTCAATGCGGGCGGGATGGCGGTACGGCGGAACGGCGGTACGATTGCTCCGTGGAGTCCCGAGTTTTCGTGCTCGCGCAGCGGAGGTCAGCGGGCGCGGGAAGCAATCCGTCCGCCGTACCGCCGTACCGCCCGTCCGTCCTTCTTGCTTTCCCCCTCTTTCCTAACTAGCTTCTCCGGCTCACTTTGGAGGGGTCCTTCTCAGATGAAGCCGTCCTATCGCCCGCGCAACAAGCGCCGAATCAACACGCACGGATTCCGGGCGCGAATGGCCACGCGGTGGGGCCGCGCGGTGCTGTCGCGCCGGCGCAAGAAGGGACGGAAGCGACTCACCGTATCGCTGCCCTCGAAGCACGGGGACGCCTGACGGCGGCGGCGCGCCTGCCGCGGGCTCATCGGCTCGCACGCGCGTCCGATATCCGCCACTGCCTGGCCACCGGCCGGCGTCGCCGCTTCGAGCACCTGGACATGATCTGGACCGACAACCAGCTGGGCCACCCGCGGATGGGACTCGTCGTCCCCAAGTACCAGTCCTCCGCAGTGGCCCGCAATCGTTTGCGCCGCCGGCTGCGGGAGATCTGGCGGCAGGAGATCCAGCCGCACCAGCCGCCCACCGATCTGGTGATCCGGGCCCGCCGGGAAGCCTACCGCGCCGGCTTCGCCGATCTGAAGGACGACCTGCTGGCGTGGCGCCGGGCGGCCCTGGGGGCGAGGTGACCCGTGGGCATGCTGCTCACCCTGCCGCGTCGGCTGCTGGCCGGCCTGATCCGCGGCTATCAGATCGCGCTCTCTCCCCTGCTCCCGCCGAGCTGCCGGTTCCATCCCTCGTGCTCGCAGTACGCGCTCGAGGCGGTGAACCGACACGGCGCCCTCAAGGGCGGCTGGCTGGCCGCGCGCCGGCTGGCCCGATGCCACCCGTTTCATCCGGGCGGGTATGATCCCGTTCCCTGATCCCGTGACCTGAGTCCATGGACCGTCGTACGGTTTGGGCGATCCTCCTGATGATGGTGATCGCCGTCGCGCCCGCGTTGTTGATCAAGAGACCGGCGAACCGCCCGGCAGCGGGACAGCCGGGCATCGGGGCCGACAGCGTCCTGCCCGATTCCGCGGTGCCGGCCCCCGCGCCGGCCGCCCCGCTGCCCACCGGCCCCGCCGCCCCGCCACCGACCGGCCCAGCTGCCCCCCAGGCGAGCGATACCGTCCGGGTCGTCTCGCCGCTCTACACCTACGGCATCGATACCCGCGGTGGGCGCCTGGTGCAGGCGGAGCTGCACCGGTACATCTCGATGGCCCCGGGCGAGAAGGGGCGCGAGGCCCAGATCCTGCCTCCGGGCAGTGACCTGCTCGGACTCACCCTGGTGGCCGGGCGCGATACCGTCTCCTTCGACAGTGTCGGATTCACCCCCTCGGCCGACAGCATCGCGGTGACGGGGCCCACCCCGCTCCGGCTCTCGGCCTCGCGCGGCAACCTCGCGGTGGAGCTCACTTACGCCTTCCGGCCGGACGACTACCGGATCGACGTCACCGGCCGGATCACCGGAGTCGGCCCCAACGGCGGGCTGCTCCTGCTGGGCATGGGCCCGACCTTGGCCAATACCGAAGCCAACATCGAGGAGAACCACCGGGACCTCGCCCTGGTGACCCGGGGCAACGACGTGGACCGGACCGACATCGGTGGCCTGGACCCGGCGGAGCCGAGGACCCTGAGCGGCCCGTTCCAGTGGGTCGCGCTCAAGTCCAAGTACTTCGTTACCGGCATCCTGGCCAGCGACACCGCGGGCGGAAGGATCAGCGGCGCTACCGCAAGTGCGCTGCCCGGTGCCACGAAGAAGCCGGCCGCCGCGCGAATCCGGCTCAGCATTCCGGTCCCGCCGGCCGGCGATTTCGGGTATACCCTGTACGCCGGGCCGATGGAATACGATCGCCTGGCTCGGCTGGGTCACGGGTTCGACGACGTGAACCCCTATGGCTGGCCCGGGCTCCGGACCATGATCCGGCTCTTCGCGGTCCCGGTCCGCTGGCTCCTGGTCTGGATGCACGAGCACCTGCTCCTCGGCTACGGCGTGGTGCTCATCGTCTTCGGCCTGCTGGTGCGGGTGCTCCTCTGGCCCCTGAACCAGAAGGCGATGCGGGCCAACATGAAGATGCAGGAAGTCCAGCCGCTCATGAAGGAGATCCAGGATCGGCACCGGGAAGAGCCGCAGAAGATGCAGCAGGAGATGTTCAAGCTGTACCGCGAGCATGGTGTCAACCCGCTCGGCGGCTGCTGGCCGATGCTGCTGCCCATGCCGATCCTGTTCGCGCTCTTCTTCGTCTTCCAGAACGCGATCGAGCTCCGGGGCACCTCGTTCCTGTGGATCCCGGACCTCTCCCGGCCCGACCCGCTGTACGTGATTCCCATTCTGATGGGAATCTCGATGTTCGTGCTCACCAAGGTGGGCCAGGTGGGGATGGAGCCGAATCCGCAGATGAAGATGATGTTGTACTTCATGCCGCTCATGATGACCGTGATGTTCCTGTTCTTCCCCTCGGGCCTGAACCTGTACTACACGGTGAGCAACATCGCGAGCATTCCCCAGCAGTGGATGCTCGCCCGGGAGCGGCAGCGCAGGACCGCGCGGGTCATGGTGGACGTGAAGACCGAGCGGCCTCCCGAAAGGGGCGCGAAGGCCGCTGCAACCGGGAAAGGCAAGAGGAGATAACCGGGAAGAGCCGTGATTTCCGATCCCATCGCCGCCCTCGCGACCCCGCCCGGCCGCTCGGCCCTGGCGGTGGTACGGCTCAGCGGGGCAGGGGCTTTCGAGGTGGCGGCGAGGGTGGTGGAAGGGTTCTGCTCCGACCGGCCCAGGGTCGCCACCCTGGCCGCCTTCCGGGATGCCGCCGGGGACCTGATCGACCGCGGGCTCTACACTGTCTTCCCCTCTCCCCGCAGCTACACCGGCGAAGACCTGGTCGAGCTGTCCTGCCACGGGGGTCAGCTCGCTCCCGTCCGCCTGCTCTCTGCGCTTCACGCGGCCGGCGCCCGTGCCGCCGCACCCGGGGAGTTCACCCTCCGGGCGGTGCTCAACGGCAAGCTGGATCTGGTGCAGGCGGAGGCAGTGGGCGACTTGATCGACGCGGTGGCGCCAGCCCAGGCACGGGCCGCGCTGCGCCAGCTCGAGGGTGGGTTGTCACGCCGCCTGGTCCAGCTGCGCGAGGCGCTGCTGGATGCCCAGGCCTTGCTGAGCTACGAGATCGACTTTCCGGGGGAGGACGACGGGCCGGTCCCGCCGGCCCGGATCGCGGGGCAGCTTGCGGTGGTCGCGGACCGGATCGAGGCCCTGCTGCGCACCGCACCATCGGCCGACCGGATGCGGGAAGGCGCGCTGCTGGTGCTGGCCGGCCGGCCCAATGCTGGGAAATCATCACTCTTCAACGCGTTGCTCGGCAGCGAACGGGCGCTGGTGACCGAGGTCCCCGGCACTACCAGGGATACCGTCGAGGCCTACACCGACTTCCTCGGCTGGCCGGTACGGCTGGCCGACACCGCGGGGCTCCGGGAGTCGAGCGACCGGATCGACCGCATGGGGATCGAGGTGAGCCGGCGCTATCTCGCCGCGGCCGACCTGGTCCTGCTGTGCGTCGAGTCGGGTCGCCCGGTCGAGCCCGACGAGGCGGCAATTGCGGCGGAGCGGCCCTCCCTGGTGATCCGCACCAAGCGAGACCTCTTTCCCGACGGGAACGGGCAAGGGCTCGGCGTCTCGGTGCTGACCGGTGAAGGCATCGCGGACCTCCGCCGCGCGGCCGCCGAGCGGGTCTTCGGCGACCGGATGGCGCTGGGAGACCTGGAGCCGGCCCTGAGCCGCGGGCGCCACCGTGTCGCCCTGCTCCGGGCCGGTGACGCGCTGGCCGAGGCGGTGCCCCACTTGCAGCCGGACGGCGAGGCGGTCTTGGCAGCCCACCACCTCCGCGAGGCGACCCTGGCGTTGGAGGAGCTGCTCGGCGCGGTGGACGTGGACGAGGTCCTGGGGCGGGTGTTCGCGGGGTTTTGCGTGGGGAAGTGACTGGGGTGAAGGGTGAAAGGTGAAAGGGTGAAGGGTGAAGGGCTCACACCGGCTCTCTTTCACCCTTCACCCTTCACCTTTCACCTCCTTCAGGCGCTCTGTATCCCTCTCGCCTGGTCCTCCGCCGCCTGGAAATCGGCGGCGGCAGCGCGGACGGCCTCGGGGAGCCCGTGCTCGGCGACGAGGGCTTCGGTCATCCGGTAACCCAGGTAGTAGCCGGCGCGCTCCGGCAGCACCCGGCCGCCGACCAGGCGGGCGGACGGGCTCATTCCACCGGACAGGTAGCGCAGACGGAGGCCGAGCCCGCTCCGCTCCAGATCAGGCTCCACCACCCGTCGCAGGAAGGCATCCATCTCCCGCAGGCGGTGATACTGGCGACGGGGGTACCCGAAGTAGTCGGCCGGATCGAAGCCCGGCGCCGCGGCCTGGGCCGCGTGCACCGCCAGTCCCTCGTTCACCAGCAGCTCCCGAAGCGTGGCTCGGCTCCCGGTGGACCAGTAGTCGTAGTTCCCGCCCTGATCGGCGACCAGGCGCCGCATGTCGCTCGCGCTCCGGGGCGAGGTATAGCGGACGGTATGGGCCAGCTCGTGCCCGATCCAGAGAGGAATCAGGTCCGGCGCCAGGCCCATCCCGTAGGTCTCGGGATTCACCCGCCCGGTGAAGTGCTCCAGGCAGACGAACGCGACCCCCCGTCCGCCCACCACCAGCTCGCCCGCGTTGGCGCCACCCAGTCCCACCATCAGGTAGACGTCGGTCGGGCGGTCGATCTGGAGAATCGCCTGCGCCCGCCCGATCGCCTCGTCGGCCAGCGCCTCGAAGTCCACTCTCCCGGCGGCCTCGAGGAGATCACTGCGGTCGGCTTTGAGGGCGGAGGAGACGATCTGATCGGCGTGGGGACCATCGGGGTCGAGCACGTAGTTGCGCCAATACGCGTCGAGAATCGGTCGGTGGGTATCGCGATATTGTTGGTACGCCACTTCCCGGTCGGCGGCG
>Ga0210102_1000437_pt1 | contig 10890 bp, 9 predicted proteins | sample RushOxbow_ThreeS_4_FD_185563 | JGI IMG/M metagenome (GOLD analysis project Ga0210102, IMG submission 185563) | Wetland microbial communities from San Francisco Bay, California, USA, that impact long-term carbon sequestration -... | ecosystem: Environmental > Aquatic > Marine > Wetlands ...
TCCGCGTTCATGCCGCCGTCCGGGCATACTCCTCGGGCGTGAGATTTCGCAGCGAGTTGCGGGGACGGTGGCCATTGCAGCTCGGTTCCGCTCTGTGCAGGCTGGCGCATGGCCGGAGACGTAAGTATTTGTCATTTCTCGGGTTCCACGCCATCTTCTAAGCAGCGGGTCGCAGGTTCGAGTCCTGCCCGGGGCGCCAGCGCATTTTCAATCCGGCCGGGCCGATGCTTCGAGCCTCGCGCGCGAAGGCCGTATCGAGGAGTCCTGAATGTCCACGGCGATGACGCGTGCGGAGCGGGAGGCCTTTCTCGCCGATGTGCACGTGGGAGTCCTGAGTCTCGATCAAGAGGGGCGCGGCCCGCTGACCGTCCCGGTCTGGTACGCGTACGAACCCGGCGGCGACGTGCAGATCGTCACCGAGCGGGCTTCGCGCAAGGGCAAGCTACTCGCGGAAGGTCGGCGAGCCAGCCTCTGCGTTCAGGACGAGGCGGTACCCTATAAGTACGTGAGTGTCGAAGGCCCGATCGTTCGCATCGAGCCCTCAGATCCAGAACGCGACGAGCGAACCCTCGCGCATCGCTATCTGGGGACCGAGGCCGGTGATCGATACATGGAGAGCGCACTCGACGGTCGCGACGGCGAGGCGACGATCGCGGTCTACCTGCGACCGGAACGCTGGCTCACGGCCGATTATTCGAAGGAAGACGTGGGCCTATAGCGCTAGAAGGTCACCTGGAGCGCGGCGCCGCCCATGGTCGGGACGATCGACCAGTTGAAACGGCTCGCGGTCTTCATCCCGAACCGCGACTCGTAATCGTCGAGGTCCTGGATGCCGCGCTTGGGCGCAGTCAAGATGTTCAGCGTACCGACGCCGATGCCGACGCCGAGTGATTCCCACGCGTCGGAGTCCCTGCCGAATCCGAAGATGAACCCCGCGCCTGCGAGGTTCAGCGCGATGTTTCCCGCGTGGGATTTCCAACTGGTACGCTCTTTCGCGCGCTTGGCTACCGCGCGGAGCAGCGATTCGCCCTCCGCGAGGCGTGCGAGTTTGGCCTCGCGCGAATCGCCCTCGATGGCCCGCATGGAATCGGCGCCGTTTCGCCCGGGATGGCGCGAGAACAGCAGGCGCGAGGTGCCGATCGTGCTCTTCACCGCGGTGACGATGTAGTCCACGCGCTGCTCGTTTCGCTTCTTCTTGACCGAGTTCGCGGGTCCCGATTTCTTGTTCGAGCAGCACGCGATCGATTGTCCGATTCCGTAGACGATGCCGAGGCTGTAGCCACTCGTCCAACCCCACTGCCAGACCTTCGAATACGTCTCGCCGTCGTCGAGGCGCTCTTCGATAAACGCGATGCGCGCGTCGAGCTCGGCATCGGAGAGCGCGGACGGATTGCGGGTGAGGGGGCCGCTCGTCGAATCGTGTCGAGACGAGTCGCCGACGAGGATCGTGTCGGGGTCGGCGCCGACAGCGGGCGCGCCGGCAGTCATGGCGATCGAGATGGCAATCAGTAGCCGGATTTCCGTTCGCAACGTCGTCCCCCCAAGGGCGGTGTCGAAATTCGCTCGTCAGTCTCGCAGTTGGCACGGCCAATTGCGATCGTCCCGGCCGCGAATCGCGGACCCCCGACGCTGGCGGTTACCGAAGAGGTCCACGTGAAGCGGTGAAAACCCCACGAGTCATGCGTCCTCGCGGCGGCAAGCCGAGCCCTTCGCGGCGGTCCCCACGAGCGCGCTCGACGATCTAATAGCCGAGTTGACGGGGTGTGTTCGAGGGCGTCGCGTCGGAGATCCCGTCCGAAGAGGCGAGGCCTTCGCGTTCCATCGGTGGGAGGAGACCCGCGTCCCGATAGACTTCGTTCAGTCGCTGGTTCAGATCCCGGTCTCGTTCGTAGGTGACCAGCATCCCGTCCGAGTTTCTCAATGCGACTCGTTCGTGGCCACGCTTCACGTTTTCGGTGAAGATGCGGTCGAGTTCGAGGACCGGGTCGATCGCATCGCGCTGATGGCGCCGGAGCTGTTCCTTCGATCGGATGGGCTCGCTCTCGGGCCGCTCCTGCGAGAACTCCTGTCCGTCGACGTCGAAGTGATCGGCGCCGTCTTCACCCTTCCCGATGCTCTCGAATTCGATCGGAATACCGTTACCGACCAGCAACGTACTCACGTTCCTGAAGGTATCGGCGTGAATGTAGTCCGCGATGGAATTGGGAATCACCCGCTTGTCTCGCGGGTGGGTGTGGAGATAGATCGCGTCGTACAACTCCGGGTGCTGTAGCGCGCCGTAGCCCATCTTCACCGAGCGCCAGTCTCCCTTGACGAGGTATCGGTAGACGCGCTGATTCGCGGTCGACACGGTGACTCTCAGAAAGACCTCGAAGGGATAGTCGCTGGCCCGGTGTTGGATGTAGTCGCCGAGTTCTTCGTTCGTGACGCCTTCGTCGATCAGATAGACGGAATCGGTCCTGGCCTCCGGCATGAGTTCCTGGATTTCGTCGATCGTCCTTCCGGGCGATTGCAAGAACGCGGCGAACGATTCGCCGGAGCGACTGATCCGATCGATGTTCGGAACTCGCTGCGGGTCCGTCAGGCCCGCACACCCCGCGAGTGCCGCGCTGAACCCGGCGAATCCGCAGGCCCAGGCCCGAGCGAACCTCGCCGGCTGTCGAGTGCTTGCTTGATCCGACATTCCGATAGGCTCTTCGTCGGGCCGGCCACGCGCCTGTAGCGGGGCCGGGAGTCGTCGAGCCGCCGTGGGACGATCCGTCCCGCGTCGACGAAGTGCGGGATTCAACAGGCGAAACCCAGATTGAGTCGGTCGAGGAGTTTCAGCCAGAGGCCTCTCTTGCCGTCATTGCGATCGGCTCGTGCCATTTCGCTCCGGGTGAGCGCGACCCCGAGCCAGCGCAAGGGTTCCGGAGGCCACGGCATCGCGGATTTTCGGACCATCTGCATCTCGAGAATCCCGGTCGGATCGTATCCGAGCAACTCCAATGCGACGCGAGCGCCGAAGCGGCTCGCCCCGACCCCGAGCCCCGTGTAGCCGATCGACCAGGCCACCCTCCCGTCGAATGCGATTCCCGGGACCATACAGAAGCGGGTGCTCGAAGCGATGATTCCACTCCAACGGTGTGTGAAGCGGATTCCCTCCAGCTGGGGAAAGGTCTGCAGGAATTCCCGCGCGAGTTGAACGTACCGTTTTAGTGGGTCCGAAAGGCTGGGATCGGCGCCGTTTCCATAGTAGTAACACACAGTAGTGCCGCCGCCCCAGGTGATGCGGTTGTCGTGGGACATCCGATAGTAGTGGAACATGTTCGCGATGTTCGAGAGACCTTCGCGGTCCTTCCAGCCGACCTCCTCCTGCTGTTTGGCGCTGAGTGGCTCGGTGGCCAGAACGTAGTCCCATACCGGAATCACCGAACGGCGCGCCTTGCCGATGGGGTGGCGGAAGGCATTCGTGGCGATCAAGACCTTCTGGCAGCGCACGCTGCCATCTGGACAATTCACCTGCATACCATCCGACCGCGGGTCCATGCGCAACAGCGGCGTTTTTTCGAATACGCGAACGCCCAGTGCGAGGATGGTCTTCTTCAACCCCCAGCAGAGATAGGCCGGATCCACGAGTCCATCCTGGCCGCCTCGGTACCAGACTCCGCCACAGTAGCTCGGCGAGTTGACCTTCTCGCGCACCTCTTCCTCGTTCAACCAGACCGCGTCTTCACCGGCTCGCCGCGCCTTCTCCGCGATCTCGACAGCGGACTCGTTCTGCGCCCGTCGCGTCGTGACGGCGATCGTCCCGGTTCTCTGGTAACGGGCATCGATGGCGTAGCGCTCGAGGGTGTCGATGAATTCCCGCAGGTTCTGGCGGCCGAGTTCCGCCAATTTCTCCGCCTCCCCCGGGAAATGGTATTCGGCGTTCATCTCGCCGTGGGCGAGTCGGTGGCTGAGGAATCCCCCATTGCGTCCCGATGCGCCGTCACCGATTTCCGTGGCTTCGATCAAAACGATGTCGAGTTCTGGATTCCTCTCCTTCGCCTGAAGTGCCGCCCACAACCCCGTGAAGCCGCCACCCACGATCAACAACTCGCAGCGCCGATCGCCGCAAAGCGGCGGAAGGGGCTCGGGTCGAGCCTTCTGATCCAACCAGAGACAGGAGAATCTGGAATTCTCCAGGGCTTTGAGGTGGGCGTTCATCCGCGTTCTCCTCCTCGCGGATCGAACTATACCGCTCCGGGAGACCCCGATTGCAAGGGCCGCTGTCGCCCGATCGCGATCGTGTTACGGTGACCGGATGAGCAAAGCGCAACGAACGGACACTTCTCGTGGGTGGATGACTGCGATCACCGCACACCCGATCATCTTCGGGGTCGTCATCGCCTGCATTGCGATTGGTGCGGTTCTGGGTGGTCTGGTCCTTACCGAAGAGTGGTCACTGGCGCGACGCATCGCAGCCGGTGTGGTGGGCGGTGCCGGTGTGGGCATCCTGATTACGGCGCCGAGGATCATCGGCTGATCGTCCGGATGCGCCCCTCGGAGGAATGCCGTCTTGCCGCGCAGTAGAGCTTCCAGCAGTACGCTGCAGAACTTCGCTATCGCGTCGATCCTGGCCGCAGCCGTGTTCGCGATCTACGCCCAGTCGTTTCGCTTCGGTGCCATCCGCTTCGACGACGCGCAATACATCGCCGGCAGCAGCCACCTCCAGGACGGATTGAGCGCAGAGGGGTTGAAGTGGGCGTTCTCGACGCCGTTCGGCGCCAATTATTTTCCGATCACACTCCTGTCGCACATGCTCGATCGAACGCTGTTCGGCGATCATCTGGGTGGGCACCATATCACGAGCGTCGTCCTTCACACCCTCAATTCGATCCTTCTGTTTTGCGCACTCCTTTCGATGACGGGTGCGCGGGGCTCGAGTGCGGCCGTCGCGATGCTATTCGCCGTCCACCCGCTGAACGTCGAATCCGTCGCATGGATTGCCGAGCGCAAGAACGTCCTGAGTACGACATTCTGGATCCTCTCGATGTGGGCCTATGCGGGTTACGCGAGGCGGGCGAGTCTTGCGCTCTACCTGTGTACGGCTGCATTTCTGGCGCTCGGGCTTCTCGCAAAACCGATGCTGGTGACGCTTCCTCTGGTATTTCTACTGCTCGATTACTGGCCGCTCGATCGGATCCGTTGGGGGAGGCGCAACGCCGAGGAGCGAAACCGCTCTCCTGCGCGCCGCTCGCTGGCCTTTCTGCTGGCCGAAAAGCTGCCCCTGTTGGCGATCTGCGCCGCCTCGAGCATCGCGACGCTGTACGCGCAGAGCCGCGGGATCTCGTCGACCGAGACGCTTCCCGTTCCTGCGCGCCTCGCGAACGCGGTCGTCGCGTATGTGCGTTATCTGGGCAAGACGGTCTGGCCCGCGGACCTGGCGATGCACTACCCGCACCCCTACATGCCCGAAATGGGAGGTGAGCCTCTCGAAGGCTGGGAGATCGCCGGCGCGGCGATGCTCCTGTTCGCACTGTCGGTCCTGGCCATTGCCGCGGTGCGCCGACGCCATCTCCTCGTGGGATGGTTCTGGTTTCTAGGCGTTCTGGTGCCGACGATCGGTCTCGTGCAGGTCGGAAATCAAGCGCTCGCCGATCGTTACGCCTACGTGCCAGCGATCGGTCTGTTCATCGCGGTGTGCTGGACGATATCCGGCTGGATCGCACGGCTTCGAACTTCCCATCCCGCATCGACGCGCGTGGTGTTCGCATGTGCGGGTGCGAGCGTCGCCGCACTCGCGTTGGTTTCGTGGTATCAGGTCGGCTACTGGCGGGACTCGATCTCACTCTTCGAGTCCACCCTCGCGATCATCCCGAAGAACCCGAAGATCCGTTACAACCTCGCCAACGAATACCGAGCGCGCGGAAACCCGGAAGAGGCGATTCGCAACTACCGCATCGCGCTCGAGACGAATCCAGAGTCGGCCCGCACCTGGATCAATCTGGGAAATGCCTTACGATCGACGGGCGAGTTGGACGCCGCCGCCGACGCGTACGACTCGGCGTTGGCGCGTGAACCACGGAATGCCAACGCCCACAACAGCATGGGAACGGTCCTGCATGCGAAGGGTGACGTGGATGCAGCGATTCTCCGCTTTCGCTACGCGGTCGCGCTCGATTCCGACTTCGGTCTTGCCCACTACAATCTCGCGAATGCGCTGCAATCGAAGGGTGAATTCGAGGAGTCGGTCGTCCACTACCTCGCGGCCCTCGAAAAGAACGTTCGCGATCCGAAGATCTTCAACAATCTGGGGAACGCGTTCTGGCATCTCGATCGCATGCAAGATGCCGAGGTCGCCTACCGCGCAGCGATCGAACTGGCCCCCGGGCATTTCCGCGCCCACAACAACCTCGGACTGTTGCTCGCGGGCCAGGCGAAATTCGACGACGCGATTGCGCAATACCGCTTGGCGATTGCGCTCTCGCCCGGCTACGCGGCTGCCCACCAGAACCTCGGGGACGCGCTGCGCGCGCAAGGAAAGCCCGAGCAGGCCGAGCTCGCATACGCGGAGGCGCAACGCATCGACCCCGATCTCGCACAGACACCCGAAGACCTGGATGACGCGAGTCGGGGGTCTACGGGTCGGGAGTCCGACGGTCCGCGCGAATAGGCGGTTGCGGCGGTCGGCGCGAAGCCGGGGTAAGCTGGGCGCTGCCATGCGGAGAAGCGCGTGCTTCAAGGGCTGACAGAGCTGCTCGAACTCCAGCGACTGGATGACGAGCTCGTCGCCCTCCAGACAGAATACGCAGGTCTCCCCGGTCACCGCGAGCGAATCGAAACCGAGCGCAGCGCTTGCGACGATCAACTCGCGGCCGCCAGGCAGGCACTGGGAGATGCGCAAGACGCGCAGCGCAGGGTCGAGGCAGCGCTCCAGGACCAGGAGGCGCTGCTCCGGAAGCTCGAGGGCCAGCAGTTCCAGATCAAATCCAATGACGCCTACACGGCGTTGCTTCGCGAAATGGATCACGCCCGGGAAGCGATCTCGGAGCACGAGACGAAGATCCTCGAGCATATGGATGCGATCGAGCGATCACGCGGCGAGCTGGCCGAAATCGAAAAACACGTGATCGAAACCCACTCGCGGCTGGAAGCGGAACGGCGCGCGATCGATGCCCGCGACCCGGAATGCAGCCGCGAGATCGAACGGCTCCTGGCGCTTCGCGCGCAGGTTGGACCGGGTGTCGGGCGGGATCTGCTCGCGCACTACGAACGCGTCGCGACGCGGCGCAGGCCCGCGGTGATCCTGGTTCGGGAGGCGCGCTGCGGGGGCTGCCGGGTCGGCATTCCCCCCCAGTCGTTCATCGAAATCCTGCGCGGTGAGGCGATCGTCACTTGCGGCAACTGTTCCAGGATCCTGGTTCATGCCGAAAAATTGGAGGCGCCCGCGCCGCCGTGAGTTGGCGAGACGGAAATCTGCAATAAAACGACGGTTTATCCAAGGAGCTGCGAATTCGCTTCCGCCCGCCGATCCCGACTCGGACGACGAGCAAAAAACCTTTTTATGACGATAAGTTATGAGATTGTTCCGACGGGCGATCGGCCGCTGCCGGCCGTGGCCTTCTGCTACAATCGGGCGAAATCGCGGGCGCGGATTGGACCGCGTCCCCCTCCAGCGGCGATGGACCCATGAACAGAATCGATCGATATTGGGATTGCTTGGACCAAGCAATGGAAGCATCACACGGGGGTCGAACCGACGAGGCTCTGGCGTGGCTCGACGAAGCGCTCATCGCGCAACCCGACGGCGCCGAAGCCCACAACGGCCGGGGCGAGATCCTCTGGGACAACGGCAAGATCGAGGAGGCGCTTCACGAGTTTTCGCGCTCGCTGAGTGCGGATCCGAAATTCACGACCGCGCATCTCAACCGGATCGAGCTGCTCGTCGAGGATCTCGGCGAGTTCGAGCAGGCGGTCACGCTCACCGATGAACTCCTGGCTGGCGACGCCTCCCTCCCGCGCCTCGATCGCACCACGCAGGCAGAGATCCACTACCTGAAGGCGAAGGCGGTCTTCTACCAGGACGACCTCGAGGGCGCGCTCTTCCTGGTCCGGCGCGGACTCAAGACGGCGGGCGATGTTTCGATCTACCGCGCGTTCGAGGGCCAGATCCTCTTCGAATTGGGGCGCTTCAGCGAGGCCCGCCGCGCCCTGCTGGCCGCGACCGCACTCGACTCGGAGTCCGGGCACGCCTTCTACCACCTCGCGCTGGTCCACGAGAGGATGGGAGAGGGTGAACTCGCGGAAGCCTCGTTCGAGCGCGCCAACGCGCTGGATCCGGATCACTACCCGCTGCCGGCCCGCGTCGACGAGGGGTTCTTTCGCGAGGCGGTCGCCGAGGCGATCGACAACCTGCCGCGCTCGATTCGGGAATACATCGCCGACGTTCCGATCCTGGTGGAGGATTTTCCCTCGGATCAGATGCTCGCGGAGCATAACGTGTCACCCCAGATCCTCGGGCTCTACGTCGGTGTGCCGCGAACCGAGGCCGAGTCGGTGCAGCACGACGGGGACTTCACGCGGGTCATCCTCTTCAAGCAGAACGTCGAGAAGATCTGCCGCGATCGCGACGATCTGATCGAGCAGATCCAGATCACGGTGCGGCACGAGGTGGGACATCACCTCGGTCTCAGCGAAGAGGATCTCGAGCGGCTGGGACTCGCGTAGGCCGGCTGCCGCCTAGATCGAGTCTCGCGTAGACCGGGCCTCGCGCAGGCCGTAACGACTGCTCGGCGTTCTCGACGGGCAAGCCCCGCGAGGCGCCCAATCCGTGCGGACACGATCGCGTCGCTTCCACTAGACTGGCGGCCGGATGTCTTCCCTGGTCGACGAACTCGAATCCAGCGTGGGTCCGGGGGGCTGTCTTCACCGCCCGGAGGAACTGCTCGTCTACGAGTGCGACGCGTTGACGCTGCACTCCGCGACGCCGACCGCGGTCGTGCTTCCCCGCAGCCGGGAAGAAGTGCGCAGCGTGGTGTCGATCTGCCGCGCCCACGCAGTGCCGTTCGTGCCCCGAGGAACCGGTACCGGGCTTTCCGGCGGCGCCATCGCGAACGACGGCGCGGTGATCGTCGAGTGCTCGCGAATGACGCGGATTCTGGAGATCAACGCCGAGGACCGCTACGCGATCGTCGAGCCCGGTGTCATCAATGCCGATCTCTCCAAGGCGACTTTCGAACACGGTCTCTTCTACGCGCCGGATCCGTCCAGCCAGCTGGCCTGCGCGATCGGCGGCAACGTCGCGGAGAACGCGGGCGGCCCACATACGCTCAAGTACGGAACGACCACCAACCACGTGCTCGCGCTGGAACTCGTCTTGCCGGACGCAAGCGTGGTTCAGTTCGGATCGCGCTCGGGTTTTGCGACCGGATACGACCTCGTCGGAGCGGTCGTGGGCAGCGAAGGCACGCTCGGAATCGTGACGCAGGTAACGGTTCGCCTGAAGTCGATCCCCGAGCGCGTCGAAACCCTGCTCGCGAGCTTTCCGGACGTGGTCACCGCGTGTCGCGCGGTCGGCGGAATCATCGAGGCTGGGCTCACTCCCGCGGCGCTCGAGATCATCGACCGCAGCACGATTGCGGCCGTCGAAGCCAGCGTCTACGCCGCGGGACTTCCGGAGGACGCCGGGGCCGTGCTCATCATCGAACTCGACGGTGCCGCGGTCTCGCTGCCGCGCCAGCTGGAACGCGTCGAGCAGATCTGTGCGCGCGCGGGAGCCGCTCAGGTGGATGTGGCTGCGGACGAGTCCGAGCGCCAGCGCTTCTGGCGGGCCCGAAAGGGCGCCTTTGGCGCGATGGGGCGCCTCGCGCCGGATCTCTACGTTCACGACGCAGTGGTTCCGCGCAACAAGTTGCCCGAGGTTCTCGACGAAATCTGCGCCATTGGCGATCGCCATGGCTTGACGCTCTCGAACGTGTTCCACGCCGGCGACGGAAACCTCCATCCGAACATCTCGTTCGATCGCCGCGACCCGGACACCCTTCGGCGCGTGATCGCCGCGGGATCCGAGATTCTCGAATGTTGCGTCCGGGCGGGTGGCGTCATCACGGGCGAGCACGGCGTCGGAAACGAAAAACGGGATTTCATGCACCTCGTCTTTAGCGAGGCGGACATGGATGCCATGCGTCGATTTCGCGACTGCTTCAACCCAGAGGGCGTGTGCAACCCGGGTAAGATCTTTCCGACCACGCGATTTTGCGTAGAGTCGAATCCGAAGGCGCGCGGTTACGACCGGGTCGAATTCGACTGATGATCGCTCCCGACCAACGCGAAGCCCTGCGTGACGCGATTGGGGACGACGGCCTGCACGAGCACGAGCCGATCGATCTGGATGGCGAGACCGCCGCCTGGACGCTGACGCCCGCAGACGGCGAGGCGCTCTCCCGAAGCCTGGCGGCGCTCCGGCGCTGCGGACTCGCCGTCGCGGTTTGCGGCGGCGGGAGCTGCGCGGGTAGCGGCAATCCCCCAAGCCGTCTGGACGCGTTCTTGTCGACCGGACGCCTGGTGGGACTCGTAGAATTCGACCCGAGCGAGGGCGTCTGCCAGGTGCGATCGGGCACGCGCCTGCGCGACTTGCGGGAAGCCCTGGCGGGGAGCGGTTGGGAGCTTCCCCTCGATCCGCCCGGCCGAGACGCCACGATCGGTGGCTGCCTCGCTGCGGCGTCGGTCGGGCCGCGCGCCCTCGGCCTCGGCGTTCCGCGCGATCAGGTACTGGGCTTGACGGTGTCGCTGGCCTCGGGCGAGCGGGTTCGCTGTGGCGGCCGGGTCGTCAAGAACGTAACGGGTTACGACCTCAACAAGCTCTACACGGGTTCGTTCGGATCGCTCGGTGTGATCGAATCGGCATGGTTGCGGCTCCGCGCGGCT
>Ga0210102_1000438_pt1 | contig 10885 bp, 13 predicted proteins | sample RushOxbow_ThreeS_4_FD_185563 | JGI IMG/M metagenome (GOLD analysis project Ga0210102, IMG submission 185563) | Wetland microbial communities from San Francisco Bay, California, USA, that impact long-term carbon sequestration -... | ecosystem: Environmental > Aquatic > Marine > Wetlands ...
CAGCAGGTAGTTGAGCGCGGAGAAGATGGACTTCTTCATCTCGCCGGCGTAGCCGGAGCCGACCACCAGAACGATGCGGCGGGCGAAGTTGACGCCGATGAAGGTCTCCGTGCGGGTGCCGTCGATTTTGGGATCGAGCAGCAGGCCGGGAGCGGAGATGACCGTGTAATCCGCGGTGAAGTTCTTGAGTTCGTCCGCCTGGGGCCGCACGAACTGGTTCCAGACGAAGAGATTGTGCCAGGCATGCTCGTTGACGAAGCGAACCTTGAGACGGTAGGTCGCATCGGCGCCGGCAAATAGATCCTGCACGAAGACCTCGCGGCCCTGCAGATAGACGAGAGCCTTGTTGTAGACGGAGTCGAACAGCTCTTCGGAGCAGGGCTGATTGATGTCGTTCCAGTCCACGTGGATGGCTTCGGCGTTCTTTACGATGAAACGGTCCTTGGGGGAGCGGCCGGTGCGGTCGCCGGTGCGGCAGACCAGGGCCCCGGTGTCGGCCAAAACGCCTTCACCGCGACGAAGGGCGAACTCGATGAGTTCCGCCGGGTTGAGGTTGATGTGAACATTCTTGCCGCGAAGCAATTCCGCAATGCTTGTGGTTTGTGCCGCAGTGGACATGATATGAGGCTCTCCTACGATTGCATTGGTTCTCGAAGTTTAAAAATCGAACAGCTATCTATATAAACAACTCACAACAAGAACTGAGCCGCCGCCCCCTTTTCCACGGGGCGGCGAGCACAATATCGATTCCAGTGGCGCCGAAACGAGGCCGGCGGAACGACGGACACTCCGGAGTGCGTCTACCGGCCGGCGGGAAGCGCAGTCTCTTTGAGCACCGCATCCAGGTGCTGCAGCGTCTCCGCCGTAGTCAGCGTGTACATATCACGGCCGCTCTCCTCGCCGTTCTCCAGAATACTGCGCAGGTAGTGCCCCGCGGTGTCGACCGCCAACGGGTCGTTGACGGCATTGCCGGTCTGGCGCTGGTGCTCGGCAAAGGCGGGCAGAGAGAGGGCGATCCAGACGGCGCGGCCATCGATTTGGAACTTGATGTCAACGGCGTCGGCATGCCGGGTGGCAATTGCCAGCATCATGCATTGATAGACACAGCGAACGGTGTCGCCGCTCCACCGCTCCGTGGTACTGAAATCTTCGTACATGGAATTCAAACTCCGTTCGGCCAGGGCCAATCGGCCGGGGCCGCGGCGATTCGGGGAAACGCCAAAACCACTTTACACTCTAAACCTTTTGCGGGCCCGGGAACAAGATGGCCCTTGAAAACGAATTCGGCCGGCGCGCTGTAATGCCGCGGACGCAAACCGGTTGCCGGGAAAGGAGCCGGTGCCTCCGGCTGCCGAATCTGGAGCGGAGAGATTGGATAGAATCAGAGGCGTGAGAGGCAAAAAGAAGAGCACACAGGCCAGGAAAGAGTCTTCGCGGAGCAAGAAGCGCGCCGCAGGGGCGGGCTCAGGCTCGGGCAGCGCCACGGTCAAAGTGTTGGAGGCGGCGAAGTTGACCTCGATTCCGTGGCTGGTTCACGGCTTTTCCACCCGGACGGGCGGGGTGAGCAAAGCCTACGGCGGCGGCCAGCTGAACCTGGGCGCGACCGCGGAGGACTCCGCCGAAAACGTGGAGCAGAACCGGATGTGCCTGCTCGGGAAGTTGCAGGCGCGCGACTCCGACGGACGGCCCTGGCCGCTGGTGGCGCTGAACCAGGTTCACTCGGCGGCGATCTACCGGGTCTATGGTGCGAAAGGCGAGCCGGGCATCGGCTTGCGCGTCAGCCAGGAGGGAGAGGAGGCAGTGGCGGCCAGCGGAGACGGGCTGATCACCAGCTCGCCCGGCGTGCTGCTGAGCGTGAAGACCGCAGACTGCTTGCCTGTGATCGTGGCCGACCGCAGACAGCACGCGGTGGGAATCTTCCATGCGGGCTGGCGCGGCACCGTGCAGCGGATCGTGCAGAAGGGCGTGGGCGAGATGCGTCGGCAGCTTCACTGCCAGCCGGAGGATCTGGTGGCGGCGATCGGGCCTGGGATCGGGGTTTGCTGCTACGAGATCGGCGAAGAGGTGGAAGAAGAGTTCGAGTCGCAGTTCGCCTATGCCGCGGAGCTCTTCCAGGACGTCTTCGATAGCCGCAGCCTGCACCTGAAGTATCCAATGTTGTTCCTGAACCAGCGGGCGCCCGGACACGGCGAGCCGGCGATGTCGCGCCATCTGGATCTGGCGAAGGCGAACCTGCTGCAGCTGGTGGAGGCGGGGGTGCCGGAAGAGAACATCGAGCTGCTGAAGCTATGCACCTTCTGCCGCGGCGATCTGTTCTTCAGCTATCGCCGGGACGGGGCGACCGGAAGGATGCTGGCGGTGGTGGGGATCCGCTAGGGGGGCATGGCTGGAAAATCTCCGGTCGGCGATCCCTCTCCGGCTTTGCTTTTTGCCTTTGCAGAGTTCCTGCCGCGGATGAAAAAGTTTGGTATATTGAGTCCGACGGTCGAAATCACGCCGGAACGGGAAGCCGTCGAGCGCCCTATCCGCGCACCGGCGTCTCCCCGGGAGGCCAGTCTTCAGCAGTAGCTGGGACAGCGTAAAGAAGCGAAGACCGCAGGGACCCCGAATACTTGGGGATGCGGTAAAAGGCCTTCTTGCGGTTTTGTTTCCCTGTGACTGCCGTATCTGCCAATCCTCCCTCTTCACTTTTTCGCGCCTTCCGGTTTGCCCCTCCTGTCTGCAATCCATTCAACCTGTGCAAATGGCCCGCTGCAACGTCTGCGGCGATCTTCTGGCGCCATCACTGGCTGCCTTCGGCGATGCCCGCTGCCCGGTTTGCGCGGCGGCGGAACCTCCCTTTGCGCGAGCCGTGCACTACGGCGCCTACACAGCCACGCTGCGGAGACTGATCCATCTTTTGAAATATGAAGGAGTGCGTCCGGCGGCCGGGGTTTTGGGACGGCTGACCGCCGAGGCATGCTTGCAGCTGGAAGGCGACATCGACGTTGCCGAGCTGGTCGTGATTCCCGTGCCGGCGCACAGGAAGAGAATGCGTTCACGCGGCTTCAACCAGGCGGAGCTGATTGCCCGTGCCGCGCGGCGGGGAATCGAGAACGCAACCGGACGGCGGGCCACGCTGGAGACAACGGCGCTGCGGCGCGTGCGCTTCGCCGAATCGCAGGTGGGGTTGAGCGCTGAAGAGCGGCGCCAGCAAGTGCGCGGAGCATTCAAGGTCAGCTCGCGCCGGGCTGTGAAGGGGCGGGAGATCCTGCTGGTGGACGATGTGCTGACCACGGGAGCCACTGCGGCCGAGTGCGCCGAGCATTTGCTGCAGGCGGGCGCGGCGCGCGTCTGGGTGGCGACTCCGGCGCGAGCACTGGGAGAAGCGGCGATGCGAGATGGAAGCGACAAGACGCAGATGGGGTTCGCTCTCGGACAACCCGGAGCTCTGGGGCTCCAGATAGGAGCCAGCCCGTTATGAGGATCCGGATGATGGAAGGGCATCGGGCGTTCCGTTCGCACAACGATCACTCCGAGCGAGGCTACTCGGCAATGCATGCGCCCGTGCTGGTGCTGAACGCATCCTACGAGCCCATCAACATCTGTGCGGCGCGGCGGGCCATCGTGCTGGTGCTGAAGGGCGTGGCGGCGACCGAGGAGATCAACGGGCATTTCCTGCACTCAACCCGCATTACGTTCCGCGTGCCCTCGGTGATCCGGCTGCTGGAGTACCGCCGAATCCCCTACCAGACGCGTGCCCTCTCGCGTAAGAACATTCTGTTGCGCGACCGTAACAGCTGCCAGTACTGCGGTACGGTGCTGCCCGCAGGCGAGCTGACTCTGGATCACGTGCAGCCGCGTTCGCGGGGCGGCTCCTCCTCCTGGGAGAATCTGGTGGCCTGCTGCCACCACTGCAACCGCAAGAAGGGCAACGCGCTGCCGCACGAGTGCGGAATGCGCCCCATCCGCGAGCCCAAGCCGTTCTCCATGCATACAAGCCGCCACCTGATGCGAATGATGGGCCGCAGCGACGACAAATGGCGGAAATATCTGTTCTACTGATTCCCTTTCACCCTAATCCACTGCGTTGTCGGGCCAAACTCGGCGGGTCCTTGTTTATCAGGTGTTTATATGGTTAAGAGCGAGAATTCCCGGGGTCCCTGCTGAATCTTGCCTTAATCCTAATCTGGATCATCCCCTTTGCATCTAACACTTTATGAGCGATCGGCGTAAAGTCGGCGCCGTTTTTTCCGCCCAGACGGCGAGCAGCCGCCGGGGCGGTGCGCGTACGTCCGAAAACGGAATCGAGGCTGTCGCCGTCGAGATCGGCAGCGCGGCCCCAGAGTGGTATCCGGGCAAGGGCGAAGCCAGAGCGGTGCGGCTAGTGGGGCGCACTCCGCGCGGCAGCCACCAGGTGTACGAGCTGGTCATCGAGTTTGACGAGGAGCCGGAGCGGGTTTCCGTGAAGCTCTATCGCCCGGGGCGAAACCGGGCTGCCGAGGCGAAGCGCATCGCCGAGGTGGAAAGCGCGAATCTGCGAAAGATGTGGGGGGTAGCGCAGAGCCACCAACTGGAGGGAATCCCCCGCCCGCTGGGAGATTTCAGCGCCCGCGGCGCGCTGGTAAGCGAAAAGCTGGCGGGAGTGGTGCTGCAGTCGATGATTCTGAAGGCGGCGCTGCTGCCGGGGTATGCAGGGCGCGGGCTGCTGCAGAGCGCGGCCACGGCCAGCGGCGCATGGCTGCGCGCGATGCAGAAGGCGACGGCGCATCCCGCCTCGGCACTGGACAAGCAGACGCTCCTGCGCGAGGTGGAAGAGCTGTGCGAGCGGTGCCGCAAAGAAGGGTTGGATGCGGCTTCCATCGACAAGATCGTCGCGGCTACCCGCACGACCCTGGAGCGGGCTCAATCGCCAAAGTTCAACGCGGCTGTGCTTCACGAATTCAACCCGCTGCACATTGTGGTGATGGAGCAAGGCATCGGGTTCACCGAGTACGCGCAGTTGGAAGAGGGCGGCTGCGTGTACACGGATCCTGCCTCCTTCCTGGCGGCGGTGGAGGCGCTGGAGAAGTATCCGTTCTGCGACCACACGATCATCTCCGAGATCGAGGAATGCTTCCTCGCGGCCTACGGCGCCGATGAGCAGGATCGCGCCATGCTGGCCATGTTCAAGGTGAAGTTTCTGCTGGCCATGTTTGCCGCCGGGCGCGTGGGCCGGGAGAGCGCAGCGCGCAAGAAGGTGATGTGGGCCAATGTGATGAAGAAGTTCATCCAGACGGTGGCCGAGCGCGCAATGCCGGATGCGGCATAGTTTTTTCCAGACTTTCATCGGACCCTGAGTGCGACCGGAAAAAGGTATTTCGGCCGACGTGCTTTCCTACTTCATAGTGCGAGGCCAAAAGCAGGTGCGCAAGGTCTTGATTGCCGGGCTTGCCGGCGGCGTGGCGATGAACGTGGCGATGCTGGCGACCTTCCGGCTACTGGGCTTTGGCTGGAACGGCGACGGGATCCTGATCCAGTCGCCGATGCAGAGCCCAAAGCTGATCGCTGTTTGGACGAAGCTGGAGCCTTTGCCGCTGGTGGTGCATCAGCCGGCGCCGATCATCTCTGGATTGGTGTTGTTTTCCATCGGCATGGCGGCCGTGTACGGCTGGCTGGCCCCAGCTTGGCCGGAGGGAGTCAGTTCGCGGGCGCTGCGGCTTGCGGGGCTGCGCTTCTTTCTTACCTTCTTGTTCTGGGAATTCTTCACGCCCTTCAATCTGTTTGGCGAGGCGCTGCTGCTCATTGCGCTGGAGCTGAGCTTCTGGGCGCTGATTGCGCTTGCCGAGGCATTTGCGATTGCCGCGGTAATGGAGGCGCGCCGCTAGAGCTGCCGCTCGAAGGCGCCGCTTTAGTTACTTCGTCGTGTCCTTGCCCGGAGAGGCCGGCCCGCCGCCTGCTCCCTCGACCTCCTTGCCCTCGTAGAGAATCTTGGTCTTAGCCTCGAAGCGGCGGTAGTCTTCGTACTTGACCACCTGGCGGATGTCGACGTCTCCCATGCTGAAGTGCAGCGTGTCGTTGACGCTGGTGTAGGTGGGAAACCAGTACTTGCCATCGATCTGCTGGCGCCATGTGGTGAAACGGGGAAACAGGTTCTCCTCGCCCTTTTTGCGGACCACATCCGGAACGTTTTTGCCGTAGGTCTTGACGATCTGGAAGTCCCGGTCGTCCACCCAGATCTTTCCCTCGAAATAGCGCTGGTGCTTTTCCATCTTTTTGGGCGCGAGGCGGAAGACGTAGCAGTTGAGCTCGTCTACCCGCTGCTGCCCTAGATAGGTGACCTGATAGCTTGGCAGATCGTCGATGGTCATGGTGAAGGGCATGCGCTGTTCGACGTCGTCGAGGTCCTCCTGGGTGACGTTGATGCGCGTCAGAGTGCTCTGCGGAGCGAACGTCACCTGCTGGATGCGGCGGCCGCTGTCGTCGAACAGGACATCGAAAACCATTTGGTATTCGCCATCGACACGTCCGTTCTGAAGGGTCTGAATCTTGACGCTCTGCGTCCAGGTGTATTGCTCGCGAGCAAGCTTGAACTGCTTCTCCGTGGTGGCGAAGCGCCGGACGAGCTTTTCCACCGTGATGCCGTTGGGCGGAACCTCGCGCAGCGGGCCCTCCTGCGCGGCAGCGGGCGCAGGCAGACAGGCTGGCAGCAGCAGGGCAAGCCCAAGCATCCAGAGCAGAAGCGGTATGTGGCAGCGCGTATTCATCGGACCCTTTTTGCGAGCATCTTCTCCGGAGGTTTTCCGTCGTCGAACATTTTGTCACGGAGTGGGCAATACGCAATCCCGAATGGAGAAAGAGGCAAGATTGCAAAGACCAGCCGGGCACAGTCAGAGAGGGTATCGGGGGGCATATTACAATCGTGCCGGGCCGCGCCGGCGGCGTGCGCGGCGAAGCGGGTGTGCGAGGCGAGCCATGACCATTGCAGCCAATCTCGGCGAGATTCGGGAGCGCGTGGCGCAGGCCGCGCGGCGGGCCGGCCGCGCTCCCTATGAGGTGGCGCTGATGGCGGTCTCCAAGCTCCAGCCAGTGGAAGCGATACTGGAGGCGATGGAGGCCGGGCAGCGGCTCTTCGGCGAAAACCGCGTGCAGGAGTTTGCCTCCAAGCGCGAACAACTGGGCGAGCGGGCCGCTGCGGCCCAGTTTCATCTGATCGGGCACCTGCAATCGAACAAGGCCGCGCGAGCGGCGGAGCTGTTCGGCGCCGTGGACAGCGTGGACTCCCTGCGCCTGGCGGAAAAGTTGAATGCCGAGCGGGAGCGCCGGGGCGCCGGACCGCTGGAGATCCTGGTGGAGGTCAACATCGGCGGCGAGGAGGCCAAGGCGGGGCTGGCACCGGAGAGCGACGAGCTGCGCGAGATTCTGCGGGCGCAGCAGCGGCTCTCCCACCTGGCGTTTCGGGGCTTGATGACGGTGCCTCCGGCGACGGAAGAGCCAGAGGGTGCGCGGCTCTACTTCCGCCGGCTGCGGCAGCTGCGCGACCGGCTGCGCGAGGAGAGCGGCCTGGAGCTGGCGGAGCTTTCCATGGGAATGTCGCACGACTTCGAGGTGGCGATCGAGGAGGGTTCGACCTGCGTGCGCGTGGGCACGGCGATCTTCGGCGCGCGGTCCGTTCCGGCGGCCAGTAAGGAGAGCAGATGAGGAAATGGGTGGACTTGTCGTTTGCGTGGCTGCTGGTGCTGCTGGGCACGGTAATTTTTCTGGCGACTTACGTGCCGCGTCTGGCCGGGCTGTGGGGGCCCTGGGCGGGCGGAACGGCGGTGGCGATTATTGCGGCGGGACTGCTGAACGCATTGCGCGTGCGGAGGCCGGGCGACTTTATGCTGCGCTGGAGCGCGGCAGTCGTCACGGCTCTGGCGGCGTGGGTCTGCTTCCTGGCGCTCTACCAATATTACGGCAATGTTCTGCACCATCCGGCTGCGCTGGCGGCGGGCCTGGTCGCGGCAATAGAGCTGGTCTTCGCAGTCACCGGGCGCTAGGCGGCCTCGGGAGCGCGGCCTGCGGAGGGTTTGTGGCATTTACGGTGAAGCAGACGGCTGAGGGCGCACAGTTTCCGCTGCGCGTGCAGCCTCGCGCCTCGCGCACTGCGATTGCCGGAACCATCGCGACCGGCGACGGCGGCGAGGCGGTGAAGCTGGCGATTACGGCGCCTCCTGTGGACGGCAAGGCGAATCAGGCAGTGATCGAGTTTCTGGCCAGGCTCTTCGGGGTGGCAAAAACCAGCATCGCGATTGTCGCCGGTGAAACGGGCCGCAACAAGGTGATTGCGGTGCGGGGCCGGTCGGCGGAAGAAGTGCGGCAGGCGTTGGGAGTGTGAACGAGCGCACAAGGGGGATGCGACGCCCGTCACAGCCGGAGTCGCGCTAACGTGCTTCAATACCACCCGCCATGTCGAAGCCGGTGAGCTACATTGCGGATCATCTGCGCCACGTTCTGAAAGACGGCGGCAGCGCGCCCTACTCCATCGAAATGCAGCGGTTCTTCAAGGAAGAAATTCAGTCCCGCGGCTGGTACATGAAGGAGCTGCGCCAGATGGCGCGCCGCTTCACCCATGTCATTCTGGGGCAGGAAGGTCTCGAGTACCTGATCAAGGTTTCCGATGATCTCTTCCAGGGAGCCATGCTGGAGGAGAGGGTTCTGGCGGTGCTGCTGCTGGAGCCGTGCGTGAAAGATCTGACCGACGCTCACCTCGAGCTCTTCGACACGTGGCTGGACCGGGTGGGCAACTGGGCCGAGCACGATGCGCTGGTGCATTCGCTGATCGGGCCGATGATGGTGGCCGATCCGCAACGGCTGCCGTGGACCTTTGAATGGTCGCGCTCCCCGAACCGCTGGCGGCGCCGCGCCGCGGCCGTCTGCCTGTTGCGCGGTACGAGGCAGGGTATGTTCTGGAGCGAGGTGCAGCAGATGGCCCGCACGCTGGCCGGCGACGAAGATGAGATGGTGCGCAAAGGGCTGGGTTGGCTGCTGCGCGAGACGGGGCGCTACGACGGCGAGAGGACCCTTCTTCTGCTGCTGGAGATTCGCGAACAAGCGCCGAGGCAGCTGCTGCGCACCGCCTGTGAGAGGCTTTCGGCCGCCCAGCGCGCAAGGGTTCTGGCCGAGCCGGTAGAGGCGCGATAGAGGCGGCCCAGCGGGCGTGCGGACACCCCCCGCATTCGTCTTCCTGCAAGCTTTTTCTGTGATAACGTTCATGCCTCGATCATGACGGCGAGGAGGTTTTCGCGATGGGCAATCCCGTGGGCTGGTTTGAAATCTATGTGAACGATATCGGGCGCGCCAAGCGCTTTTACGAGGCGGTCTTTGGCGTCCAGCTCAACAAGCTGGAGTCTCCGGCTGCCATTCCGGGGATGGAGCTTTGGGCCTTCCCGATGAGCCAGGGCAGCTATGGCGCGCCCGGAGCGCTGGTGCGAATGCCGGGCGTGGAGGCAGGCGGCAACAGCATTCTGGTGTACTTCAGCTGCCAGGATTGCGCGCTGGAGGCCGGAAGAGTGGGCGCGGCGGGCGGCAAGGTGGAGAAGGAGAAGTTCTCCATCGGTCAGTACGGCCACATTGCGCTGGCCTACGACAGCGAGGGAAACCTATTTGGTTTGCACTCCATGCAGTAATCGGGCCTACTCAGCCCGCATCTGGGCGCCGGAAGCGGGTGCGGCATTCATGCCATTGCTCCGCGAGGGCGTGTTTTTCTCGCGCTTCTTCGCCAGCCAGGTATGGATTCGCAGGGCGAAGAGCAAGGCCAGCACTACGATGTACCGGGTGGGTACCAGCTTGTCGAGCTTGACCAGCCAATAGAAGTGGATGGCTCCCGCCGTGGCGGCGACATAGACCAGCCGGTGCAGGCGGGTCCAGTTTTTGCCTAGGCGGCGGATCGCCTTCTGGTTCGAGGTAAGGGCAAGCGGCAGCATGCAGAGCCAGGCCAGCGCGCCCATGGTAATGAAGGGCCGTTTGTAGACGTCTTCCGCCATGGCCGGGATGCTAAAGCCGTGGTCAAGCAGCAGATAAATGAGCAGGTGCAGGCAGGCGTAGAAGAAGGCGAACAGTCCCACCAGACGCCGGTACCCGATGAGCCAGTGCGCACCGGTGGCGCGGCGCATAGGGGTGAACGCCAGCCCGGTGAAGAGCAGAATGAGGGCCGTCAGTCCGGTGACGTGCGTGATGCGCTCGACCGGGTTGGTACCCAGTCCGCCGGTGAAAGCGCCGTAGATCAGCCAGGCCAGCGGCGACAGGCTGGCCAGCCAGACGAACGGCTTAAGCATGTAGTCCCTTCGTGGAAGCGCTACGACGGAACGCTTTTCGCTTCGCTTCGGGTTGGACCGGGGGGCTGCCATCCTATTCGATTGGACGTCGCCGGGGCACAAAGGTTACAGGAGGAGCGCTCGCAGGGCCGGGCGGCTCGCTGGCTCGCTGGTTCCCGCGCCGGAAAAAACATGCGGCGGCGAAGCGCTCCCCAAATCAATTGAGTACGCGTCATTTCCACAGCGCGCACAATTTGCACAGCGTTTTTGCAATTGACGGAGGCGCGGCTTGCGGGCTAGTCTCGCTCTCAACCAGCCGGCATCCGGGGACACCGGATGTGGGAGAGGTTCTCACAAATCTCCTCCCCCGTTACATAGTTCCAGCATAAGGCAGCAGGTATCCACAGAGGTGCCTTTTCCGGGCGTCCAGGGCTTACGAGTCCTCGAAAACCGGCATCGCCCTGGGAGGAATGGCTTGGCCCGGAATCAACAACAAAAATACAATATATTGCGGTACGCGCTTGACTCACCCAACATAAGGAGCTATTGTTCGCAATCTAGGCTTTCTCCGGGTGAGGGAGTCGACGTCCGTTTTCGGAGGAGTCAGCTCGATGGCAGAAGTGAGTGAAAAG
>Ga0210102_1000439_pt1 | contig 10874 bp, 10 predicted proteins | sample RushOxbow_ThreeS_4_FD_185563 | JGI IMG/M metagenome (GOLD analysis project Ga0210102, IMG submission 185563) | Wetland microbial communities from San Francisco Bay, California, USA, that impact long-term carbon sequestration -... | ecosystem: Environmental > Aquatic > Marine > Wetlands ...
CGACGTCTTCGGCAACTACTACGGAACAGCGAAGAAATTTCTGGACGATGCCATCGTGCGCGGGCACGATCTTCTGCTGGACATTGATGTGCAGGGAGCGTCTCAGTTGCAGGAGCGTTTGCAGGAGGCAATCAGCATCTTCATCCTTCCGCCGAACCGGAGCGAGTTGGAGAAGCGGCTCCGGCGGCGCAGCTCGGCGGAGCACATGACGGACGAATCGGTAATTCGGCGCCGGTTGATCACGGCCAGTCGTGAGATTGAAAATTTTGAGAAATACGGCTACATTCTGGTGAACGATCAGCTCGAGGATTCGATTGACGCGCTGAGAGCGATCATCCTGTACGAGCGGATGCGAGGCGAAGGCCGAACGCCCGTGAGCGCTGAAGAAGAAAAGATCGTTGAGCTGGCGAAATGCCGCAGGCTGGAAAGCGTGCGGCCGCTTCTTGGGCCCATATTGAAGAGCTTTCGTAGCGCGACATAGCGCGGGGGAGAGTACGAATGGATCTCTACGAAGGGTTCGACAGCAATTACCGCTATATCTTGGTGGCTGCGCGCCGCGCGCGCCAACTGCAGTCGGGAGCCGCCCCACTGGTGGAAACCGACTCGACCAAGCCTTGCCGCATTGCCGCCGAGGAGTTGCAGGCCGACAAGGTGAAGTGGGAGACCACGCCGCTGGAGCCGCCAATTGAGCCGGGGCCGCACGAAGGCCAAGCCTAGGCAGCAGGAATCAGTGGAGGATGCAGGGCTCGTTGCATGGCACACCTCGAGCGCCCGCATCTGTGTCTGTTTTTACCGCAAGATCATGCCAGCAGCCCGGTGGCCGGTACAGACGCATGAAACCGGAGCGCTTGCGGGACCATCGAATGGTCAGGGCTACTAGTCAGGGCGAAGGATCGAGACGAAAGACCTATAGCATGAGAATCGCACTGGGAGTAACGGGCGGCATTGCCGCATATAAGGCCGCCGAAATTGCGCGGCGGCTGCAGGAGCGCGGATTCACGGTCCAGGTGATCATGACCGAGTCGGCGCAGGAGTTCGTGCGTCCGTTGACCTTTGCGGCTCTCACAGGGGAAAAAGTCATCACGGAGATGTTCGGCCACGGCGATGCCAACGCGACGCTGGACTCTTCGGTGGAACACATCGGCGTGGCGCAGTCGATCGACGCGCTGCTGGTGGCTCCGGCGACGGGGGCGACCCTTTCCCGCTTCGCCAACGGTCTTTCGGAGGATTTCCTCGCTACCCTCTATCTGGCCACCACCGCGCCGGTCGTGGTGGCTCCGGCGATGAACGTGAACATGTGGCGGCACCAGGCAACGCAGGCCAATCTCGCCGTGCTGCGCTCGCGCGGCGTCACCGTGGTGGAGCCGGGCGAAGGCTATCTGGCGTGCGGCATGACGGGCGAAGGAAGGTTGGCCGACGTGGATGTGATCGTGCAGGCGCTGCTGGAACGGCTGGCGCGCTCGGAAGACCTCAAGGGGGAGCGCGTGCTCATCTCCGCGGGGCCGACCTATGAGGCCATCGACCCGGTGCGCTTCCTGGGAAACCGCTCCAGCGGAAAGATGGGCTATGCACTGGCCGAGGCGGCTCGGCGGCGCGGTGCCAGCGTCACGCTGGTGAGCGGGCCCACCACGCTGCAGGCGCCGGCGGTAGAGGAGTTCGTCTCGGTGGAAAGCTGCGCGGAGATGCGCGAGGCGCTGCTGGAGCGCTTCGGCCGTGCGAGCATCACGATCATGACGGCAGCAGTGGCCGACTTTGTCCCGGCTGAGGCATCCGAACAGAAGATCAAAAGGGAAGGCGCGATGACGCTGGAATTGAAGCCAACGGCGGACATCCTCGCCGAGCTGGGCTCGCGGCGCGCGCCGGGACAGCTACTGGTGGGCTTTGCGGCCGAGACAGAAAACGGCGCGGAAAACGCGCGGCGCAAGCTCGAGCGCAAGCATTTGGACGCCATTGTGCTGAACGACGTATCGCGCCCCGGCCTCGGCTTCGGCTCGGAGCGCAATGCCGGTGAGATCATTACCGCGGACGGGACGACGGCGATCGAGGAGATGAGCAAGACGGAGATGGCCGGCCACATACTCGACGCCATTGTGAAGCTGCGCGCCCGTGGACGCACGCCCAAGGTGACCGCATAGGCATGGCGAGGGTTCTGGACGAGCCAGGCAAGAAGGCTATCACGGCAGCCGTGCGCTACTATCGCGAGCTGGGCATCTACGACTTCTACCAGCGCGAGACCCCGGAAGAGTCCGAGATCGTTCGTCAGGCGCTGGCCCGCGGCCGGGAGCATGCGGCGCAGTCATCTGGAGCAGCGGCCGCCGCTGCGATTCCCGCTGCATCCCGCAGCACTCGTTCCCCGCATTCTGCACTCGAGAGTCCTGGCGAAGCGCCAGCCGATTCCGCTCAGCTGGCTGAGGTACTGCGCGACAAACCTGCGGCGATGCAAGTGATTCGGGAAGAGATTGGCGACTGCCGCCGCTGTCGTCTCTGTGAGCAGCGCACCAACATTGTCTTCGGCGTCGGAACTCCGGCCACGCGCATCATGTTCGTGGGCGAGGGGCCGGGGGCGGATGAGGACGCGCAGGGCGAGCCCTTCGTGGGCCGCGCCGGGCAGCTGCTCAACAACATGATTCAGGCCATGGGGCTGCGCCGCGACGAGGTTTACATCGCCAATGTCGTGAAGTGCCGCCCCCCGAAGAACCGCACGCCGGAGCGCGACGAGTGCGAAACCTGCGGCCCGTTCCTGATGCGGCAGATTTCGGTGGTGCGTCCGGAGATGATCGTGGCGCTGGGGGCGACGGCGGCGAAGTTTTTGCTGGGCCTCTCCGACTCGATGGCCAAACTTCGCGGGCATGTTTATGAATTTCATCCCGTCGTGCCGTCCAGTGCTCCGGAGCGCGATCCCTCCTTTAGCACCAATCTGGTGGTGACCTACCATCCCGCCTTCCTGCTGCGCGACCCGCGCCAGAAAAAAGAAACCTGGGCGGACCTGCAACTGGCGATGAAGGCCCTGGGGATGCCCGTTCCCAAACGCAACCCGGCGAGCTGACGGCCGTGGACGTGGCTGAGCCCAGCACGGCCCTGTTTGCGGAAGAGCAGCTCGCCTCGCCCCCGGTCTATTGCGACGTGGCGCTGCCGGTGCCGCTGGAGGCGCTGTTTACCTACGAGGCCGGCGCGCTGGAGCCGGTAGTTGGCGGGCGCGTGGTGGTGCCTTTTGGCCGCGGCGCGGAGAAGAGGCTTTCCGGCATCGTGACCCGCGTGCACGCCACGCCTCCCGCGACGCACAAGGCCAAGCAGGTGCTGCAGGTGCTGGATTCGCTACCTCTGCTGGACGAGGGGCTGCTGGCGCTGGGGCGATGGATCGCGCAGTATTACCTAGCGCCCATCGGCGAGGTCTACCGCAGCATGCTTCCGCTGCAGGCCGAATTCCGCCAGGCCTTCGGTTACCGCATCACTGAATCCGGAATGGACGCGCTGTACGCCTCGGCGCAGGCGGGCTCCTCGCGCCGCTCACGGAAAGATCCTGAACATCAGATGAGCGAATACGCCGTGCTTGACGTGCTCGCCGAAGGCGACGTGGTGCGCGAAGAGAGGCTGCGTTCGGCCACGGGGGCAAGCCGCGAGGTGCTGCGCACGCTGCTGCAGAAGAAGTGGATCGCTCGCGAGGACCTCTCCGGCGTGCGCGACGCGCGGCGCATGGTGCGCATCGCGGTGCTGCGCGAAGACCCGGCCCAGGATGAAGAAGAGGAGCAGGGTGCGGGCAAGAAGCGCATGCCCAACGCCGCGCAGCAGCGCATTCTTGAGCTTTTGCGCGAGGCCGGAGGACGGCTGCCGCTGGCGGCCCTGCGTGAGGAGGGCTGCTCGCCTAGCTCGCTGAAGACGCTGGTGAGCCACGGCGAGGTGGAGATTGCCGAAGAGCCGGTTGCGCGCGCCACCCCACAAATGAAGCCGCGCACCACGCTGGATCTGCACCTGACGCGCGGGCAGCAGGCGGCGCTGGCAGAGATTCGCGGCAGCGTGGAGGCGCGCCAGTTCGAAGTGGCGCTGCTGCACGGTGTCACCGGCTCGGGCAAGACGGCGGTGTATCTGGCGGCCATGCAGTCGGTGCTGGCCTCGGGCCGGGGTTGCATTCTGCTGGTGCCCGAGATTGGGCTGACGCCGGGCGTCGCCGCCGACCTGCACAACATCTTCGGCGACTCGATCGCCATCCTGCACTCCTCGCTCAGCGATGCGGAGCGCGCCGAGCAATGGCACCGCATCCGCCGAGGGGAGGCGCGCATCGCCGTTGGCACGCGCTCGGCGGTCTTTGCGCCGGTGCACGATCTGGCGCTGATCATCGTGGACGAGGAGCACGATCACAGCTACAAGCAGGAGGAGACGCCGCGCTACCACGGGCGCGACGTGGCGGTGATGCGCGCCAAGGCGCTGGGCGCGACGGTGGTGCTGGGTTCGGCGACGCCATCGCTGGAAAGCTTCTCCAACGCCTCGCGCGGCCGCTACGCGCTGGTTGAGCTGCCCGAGCGGGTGCGCGAGCGTCCGCTGCCCGAGGTGGAGTTGGTGGACATGCGGGCCGAGTTCCAGCAGACGGGCAAGGAGAGCGTGCTCTCGCGCAAGCTGATGGAAGAGATCGCGGCGCGGCTGGAGCGCGGCGAGCAGGCGATGATTCTGCTCAACCGCCGGGGATATTCGGCATGGGTCATGTGCCGCTCCTGCGGCGACACGCTGCAGTGCCGCGACTGCGCCGTGGCGATGACGTATCACCGCGGCCAGCACCGGCTGCTGTGCCACTACTGCGGCTACCAGGCAGCGGTGCCCAAGCTCTGCCCCAAGTGCGGCAGCGAATACGTGCAGTTTCTGGGCTCGGGCGCGGAAAAGCTCGAAGAGCTGGTGCGGGGAGCTTTTCCCGCGGCGCGCATCGGCAGAATGGACCGCGACACGGTGCGCGGGCACGGCGATTTCGAGCGCATGCTCAGCGAGTTCCAGGCGGGGGAAATCGACCTGCTGGTGGGCACGCAGATGATCGCCAAGGGACACGACGTGCACGGCGTGACGCTGGTGGGCGTCGTGGGGGCGGACAGCGCGCTGGGGCTGCCGGACTTCCGCGCCGCCGAGCGTACCTTCCAGCTTCTGACCCAGGTGGCGGGAAGAGCCGGGCGCGGCGAGACGCCGGGCAAGGTCGTGCTGCAGACGCTCTTTCCCGAACACTACGCCGTGCAGTTCGCCGCCCATCACGACTACCGGGGTTTTGCCGAAAAAGAGCTGCGCTTCCGGGGATGGATGCACTACCCGCCCTTCGACGCGCTGGCCAACGTGGTGGTGCGCGGCGAAAAACAGCCCGAGGTGCTGCGCTACGCGGGGCTGCTGGGAAACTGGTTTGAGCAGACGCGGCACACGGGCGTGCGCGTGCTGGGGCCGGCTCCCGCGCCGCTGATGCGGCTGAAGAAGGACTACCGCTACCACTTCATGCTGAAGGCCGCGAGCCGCGAGCGGATGAACGCCGTGCTGCGAGCGATGCTGGAGGCTGCCGCGCGGCAGAAGATTCCTCGCACTCAGATTATTGTGGACGTGGATGCGATGTCGCTGGCGTAGTGGTGGGGAGGACGTGCGGTGCCGTGGGTTTTAGCTTGGTGACCCCAGAGTTGAAACTGCGCCAACTCTGGGCCACCCGTCCATTGGGTTGAAGCTGTACATCGAAAGCATTGGATTGAGGCCGGGAGATGAATAAGATTGTTTTCGGTTTGTGCAAGTTCATTATTCACGTTGTAGTCGCAACCGTAGGAGTGGGGGTCATCACCTTCGTTTCTGTATTTTCTTTGGTATCCGGCGTGCGGTACTTTGTCCCGAATATCAGCCCTAAGCTGCCGAACATGCTCTGTACTCAGGTGCCTGGCTTCCCAATGCAAGTAGCTTTTGGATTCGCGATCGGCTTTGTTCTCTGGAGGTGCATGATGCAGCGCGTTGCTTTCTGGGCATGGATTCCAGCAGTCGCGCTGCTGGTTCTAGCAACCTTCAGATTTGCTCTTGGTTGCACAGGAGAGAGTAGTTTTTCGCGGATAGCTATTCTATCTCTGCGGCATTTTTTCGGAGAGAAATGCACAATACAGCAGCGTTGTTTCGATCAGGTCATGTACACACTTCCGAGCGTAGCCGCCGCATCGTACAGCCTGGGTGCGTTTGTGGCCAGCCGTAAATGGGGACCTTGTTCATCTGCCATCGGGCGGGTGGCCCAGAGTTGGCGCCGGTCCAACTCTGGGGACGTCTGAAGTTCAATAACGATGAGGGAGTCCTGCACGATAACCCATGAGCGCACCGCAAACAACCCGCCGCATTGAGACGATAACGGTCTCGGGCGCCGTAACCTCCAGCTCCGCGCAGGGCTTGGGGATCGACAACCCGCTGGCCATGCGGCGCGGCGGCAATGTCGAGTACTACCAGGCGGACGGGCTGGGCTCCGTCACCTCGCTCACCGGCAGCACGGGGCAGTTGACGGCGACCTACGGCTACGACAGCTTCGGCAACACCACGCCGACGGAAGGCATCTTCAACCCCTACCGCTACACCGCCCGCGAGCAGGACCCCGAGACCGACCTCTACTACTACCGCGCCAGATACTACGATCCGACGATTGGCCGTTTCATTTCGGAAGATCCAATTACCTTCTTCGGTGGGATGAACTTCTTCCGTTATGTGGCGAATTCTCCAGTCTCGTTGAAGGACCCGAAAGGCCTTGAAAATGCAAGCCTTCAGGAAGTTATCAACAACTGGGGCAAAGTGGGTCCGACCGACTCATTCAGAGGGTACCAGTTCGCCGGCGAGGCGCTCACCGCAGCCGTGGCGTGGACCAAGCAACATCATTTTCCAGTGCCGGAGTCATTGCACAACGGACCACCTGATGCCTTTCGACACTGCTTCTGGTCTTGCACTATGGCGAAGTATTTAGGAGAGGAAGTAGCTGAAACGATTGCAGATGAGCACGAAAAGGCTGGCAACCGCGCTGACCCGCCACAGGCGCACAAGGAAGAACTGATGGACCGTGCCAATAACCTCATTGGAAGGGGAGCGGCATGCGAAGGGAAGAACTGCTGGGACTCTTGCACCGATCGATATAACCAGGGACGACTGTTTGGTTTGGATGCCCATCCATTTCGCTGAATCTCGGGAGTGCAGAATGAAACTCGGCATTAGAGCGCCACTCTTCGTTCTCGCGATCACTGGGTACTGCTTCATCGTTGGATGCACGTCGAGAGGCACAAGTCAGTTGTGCGACGGCTTCCAAAGCTACGAAACAGCGAAGGAAATTCGCACTAAGTTCGCTGCGGTCGGTATTACGGGTCAATGGCATGAACAATACGTGGTTCCAAGCACCGCTGGCCACACGTTCTTGAAAATGTCGGGTCCCTTTAGATTGTCAGGGATTGATGGCCACCTGGAGCTGACTCTATATAACGACCGTTTGATGACAGCGGAGTTCTCGACTGCGCATGGCCAAGAGTACATTGTAGCCATGAAGAAAGAGCACAAGAAAGTACCTGAACACGCCTGCGAAAAAATTACAGTCGATCGTCGTACAACGTTCCAGTACTTTGCCGACCCGGATGGCAGGTTTCGGTTTGACTGGACTGATCGAAAACTAGAAAAGGAATGGTTGAACTGGGAGATGGAACATTTCTGATTCAGGCGGGTGGGCCACATTTCGAGAGCAATTGCAGGTGAAGGTGCCCCATATCTGGCCTTCCTTCGGCCAGATGTGGGACCGCTGACAGTGCAGAGAGCGGAGCGTCGAAGTCTACGATGAATGCGGCGGCAACAACCCGGATTGAGGCGCGGCCTGCGGATTGCGAGAACCGGCTCACCTCGGTCACGCCCCCGGCGGGCGGCGGCACGGTCAGCTTCGACTACGATCCTTTCGGCCACCGCTTCGAGCAGACGACAGCCTCCGGCTCGACGGTCTATCTCTACGACGGTGCGAACGTGGTGGAGGAGCTGGACGCGGCGGGAGCCGTCGTGGCCAGCTATGCGCAGGGCTTGGGGATTGACGAACCGCTGGCCATGCGGCGCGGCGGCAATGTCGAGTACTACCAGGCGGACGGGCTGGGCTCCGTCACCTCGCTCACCGGCAGCACGGGGCAATTGACGGCGACCTACAGCTACGACAGCTTCGGCAACACCACGGCGACGGAGAGCATCTTCAACCCCTACCGCTACACCGCCCGCGAGCAGGACCCCGAGACCGGCCTCTACTACTACCGCGCCAGATATTACGATCCCAACATCGGACGCTTCATCAGCGAGGATCCGGTTCGTTTTATGGGCGGGATCGACTTCTACAAATACGTAGATAATGACCCCAATAACCACACAGATCCGCAAGGCCTCTGTGGTGATGATTGTATGAACGCTGCTCCCATGCTTGCGAGTAGTCCCGCTTGTGAGGCTTATGGCTCAGAAGTGTATGAGGGCGTCAGTCTGAAATGTTTCTGCAAGTGCGCCGGGAATAGTCCTTGGTCACTTCAAGTGCGCGGTTGTCTCGCGTGTGAACATAAGAAGGGAACGAAGACGGGGCCTGCACATCTCAAGTGTTATGCCGCGACTGGAGGGATGCCTTACAACTTGGTTCAACAATGCCTACACACATGCTGTGTCGGTGCAGGGTGCGAAAAGTGGTGGAACAAATACCCATTTCCTGAAATTATGCCAGGCATGAGCGAGGAACCGAAATGACCATGCGAACGCGGATTCGAGTGGGAATTAGCTTTACATTACTTTTCTCCGTGAGTCTTGGCTTGCTTACAGCGTCGTGCTCGATCGGCGGATGTTCGATCTTAGCTCTGTCAATCTGGCCGATTCCAGCGATCGCAGTTGGAATTAGCCTTTTAATCGGATTGGCATTGGTGCCTTTGGGGATTTGGGCGGCGAGGACAGGACTAAAGAACTTCTATACATATGGTCTGGCTCTCTGGGTACTGTTTGCGACACTTACCGTCTTCGCATTTCGCCGAATAGATTCGTTCTTGGAGTGGGAGGTTGGAGCGGGCATAATTGCGCTAGTCATACTTGGGATGATCCCAAATCGTGGTTGAGGAATACGGCGGGCCGGGTGCCGGGTGCCCCAGGTTCACGGAGCGAGCCTGCGTGAAGAGCGGGTGGCCCGCATCGCGGGAGCAATCGCAGATGCTAGGTGCCCAATATCTGCCGGTCTTTGGCAGATGTGGAAGTGCAGAGTGCGGAGCGTCGAAGTCTACGATGAATGCGGCGGCAACAACTCGAAGTGAGGCGCGGCCTTCGGATTGCGAGAACCGGCTCAGCCCGGTCACGCTTCCCGCGGGCGGCGGCACGGTCAGCTTCGCCTACGATCCCTTCGGCCGCCGCATCCCGAAGACGACAGCCTCGGGCGTCATCACCTCGCTCAGCGGACGGCGTGCGTCATCGCCCACACGAGCTGCGCGAAGCTGGAGTGGAGCACCGGCGCGGGCGTGAAGGTAAGAACGAGCATGGCCAGCGCCACTAGTGAGAGGGCGTGCCGGACGCGTCCCACGCCCGGACGGGAAGGCACGCCGGGCTTCCTCAATCCGCTGAGCGCGAGCAACCCCGCCCACACCAGCCATCCCCCCCAGTAAAACCACGCCATTGCCACCAGCCCGCCGACCACGATCCAGGAAACGGTGTGATGCAGGCGTGGCGCGACGGCAAAGACCAGATGCCCGCCGTCCAACTGTCCTCCGGGCAGCAGGTTCAGCGCCGTGGCCAGCATTCCCGCCCATGCTGCTATCGCGACTGGATGCAGATAGTAGTGCTCCAGCGAGGGCGCGCCGGGATGCAGCAGCCCGTGCGCGAGCTGAAAGATGAGGGGATAGCCGAACTGCACGTAGGGATCGGAGACATCGGCAACCGGACGCGAGAGGGCCAGTCCATCGAAGAGAAGCGGTACGGCCACCACGAATCCCGCGATGGGGCCGGCGATGCCGATATCGAAGAGAGCGGCGCGCGAGCGGATGTATCCGCGGATGCGGATGAAGGCCCCGAAGGTTCCGATGAGCGTGGGAGCGGGGATAAAGAATGGAAGGGTGGCGCGCACCCGGTAGCGGCGGCAAAAGCCGTAGTGGCCCAGCTCGTGCGCCAGCAGAATCGACATGATGGCCAGCGAGAAGGGGATACCGAGAAGAAGGCGGGCCGGTTCCTGCCATAGCCATTGCAGCGGAAACAGCGGCAGCAACTCATCGCCGGCGAAGGCGTGCAGATCGTTGTCGAAGTTGTACTGCAGCCGCGCTCCCACGATGACCGTGGTGCAGAAGGTGAGCAACAGAAGAGCCAGGGGCAGCAGGAGGCGCGGCCGGTGCTCAGTGCTGCTGTACACGATGGGGCCGGGCACGGTGAGCGCGGGCTGGCGCTCCGAGGTTGGAAAGGCGCCGCTGGTTGAGGAATCGAACGGACGGGCAGGCCACGGGGTGTCAGCGGCGGAGGAGGATTCGGGAGGGAGGTCAGACATCAGTTCTACTTCCCGGGGCCGAGGCTTGCGGCAAAAGTGCCGGGCCGGCGCCGAGGCCGGCCTCGAGTACGGCTGCAAGGGCCTTCGTCAGTCGATCGACTGCAATTCCTTGCCCGGCTTGAAGCGTACCGCCTTGCCCGGAGGAATGTTGACCTCGGCGCCGGTGCGCGGATTGCGGCCGATGCCGGTCTTGCGCGGGCGCACGTTGAAGACGCCGAAGCCGCGCAGCTCAATGCGGTCGCCATTTGCCAGGGCCTTCTTCATGCTGTCGAAGACGGTTTCCACGGCGCGTTCCGCCTTGGTCTTGGTGACTCCGGTGCGGTTTACCACTTCGTTGATGATGTCGAGTTTGATCAAGCGATTGGCTCCGGCGCTTCGGATTCAGCTTCTG
>Ga0210102_1000440_pt1 | contig 10867 bp, 14 predicted proteins | sample RushOxbow_ThreeS_4_FD_185563 | JGI IMG/M metagenome (GOLD analysis project Ga0210102, IMG submission 185563) | Wetland microbial communities from San Francisco Bay, California, USA, that impact long-term carbon sequestration -... | ecosystem: Environmental > Aquatic > Marine > Wetlands ...
TCAGGCTGGCCGTGGCCGGGAGGCGCTGACGGCGCGCCGCCGGGTGGTGGGGATAATGGGCGCCGGCTCCGCCAGCGAGCGGTGCCTGCGGGACGCGCGCGAGCTGGGCCGGCTGATGGCGGAGGCCGGCTGGGTGGTGCTCACCGGCGGCCGGCCGCACGGAGTCATGGCCGCCGCCTGCGCCGGGGCGAAGGAGGTGCCCGGCAGCCTGACCCTGGGCATCATTCCCTCGGCCTCCGGAGGAGTGGGGCCGGACGTGGATCTCGCGGTCTTCACCGGGCTGGGTGACGCGCGCAACGTGATCAACGTGCTGAGCAGCGACGTCGTGGTCGCCTGCGGGGTCGAGGGACCGGGCACCGCCTCGGAAGTGGCCCTGGCGCTCACGTCGGAGAAGCCGGTGATCCTGCTCGCCGCCGAGCCGGCCGCGCTGGGGTTCTTCCGCACCCTCTCCGGCGCCGGCCGATTGCTCGAGGCCGGAACCCCGAGCGAGGCGGTGCGCCTGGTCCGCGAACTGATGGAGCAGAGACAGCCATGAACCGTGATCGAGTGCGTAGAATCGGGCCGGCGCTCGCCGTCCTCGGCCTCCTCTTGCTGGTCCTCGCGGGACCGGGCGTTCGCCTGGCCATCTGGAGCATTCGCTTCGGCTTCGACCTGATGCGCTGGGGCGCCTATCTCGGCCTGGCCGGCGCCGGGCTGGCCCTGGCCTCCCTGCTCTGGCGGCGACCCGGAGCCAGCCCGTGGCCGGCGGTCCTCGCGATCGTCCTGGGGGCCATTGCCGCCCTGGTGCCCTGGCGCTGGGAGCAGAAGGCGAAGCGGGTCCCGTCGATCCACGACATCACCACCGATACCCGGCGCCCCCCCGAGTTCGTCGCCATCCTGTCGCTCCGCGCGGGCGCGCCGAATCCGGCCGAGTACGGCGGTGCCGTGGTGGCGGCGGCGCAGCACGAGGGGTATCCCGATCTCGGCCCCCTGATACTCTCCGTGCCGCCGGCCGAGGCATTCGCCCGGGCCCGCACGGCTGCGGAGCGGATGGGATGGGAGATGGTCGCGGCCGACTCCGCCGCGGGTCGGATAGAGGCTACGGCGACGACCGGCTGGTTCGGGTTCAAGGACGATGTCGTGATCCGGGTCGAGTCGGCCGACGGCGGGAGCCGGGTGGACGTGCGGTCGGTGTCGCGGGTGGGCCAGAGCGACGTCGGCACCAACGCGGCGCGGATCCGGGCCTATCTCGCGCGGCTCCGCGCCGCTGGGGGGAGCTGAGGCTCAGAACCGGAACTCCCCCGCGTCCGTCGTCTCGCCCGCCCTGACCGTCACCCGCTTGACCGGCCCCTCCAGGCTGTGGCTCAGATCCACCGGCAGCACCTGGTACCCCGCCGGCCGCAGGAAGCCCGCGGTGAAGCGGCCGTCCCCGGCGGACCGCGAGGTGGCGATCAGCGGGCCCACGGCCGAGCCGGTGTCGAAGGCGTAGTGGATCTCGACGGCCGCGCTGGGGATGGGATCGCCGGCGGCGTTGCGCAGCACCCCGGTGATGGAGCCCGAGCCCGTGCGGGTGATCGCCCTGAGGAAAGGCACGAAAGTGAACCTGCCCGCGCCATCGTAGAGGAAGCTCCGCCCCACGTCGAAGTCGATCACGATGTCGGTGCCGTTGTCCTCCACGGCGAGCGGCTCCTCCACGAACCCGAAGAGTTGGGGGACGTCTCTCTTGACCTGCCAGTCGATCCCCGGCCCTCCCCCTGCCGGCGCGGTGCCGATCACGTGCCCGTCCACGTCGGTCATGGTGGACCGGGAGGGATCGAAGATCACCCGCACCGCGCGGTATTGCCCGGCCGGGATCTCCGCCTGGCCGAGCATTTCGGTCACCCCGTTCTGCAGCTCGAGCAGGTTGAAGCTGCGGTCGGGGGTCGCGACCGTGAGCCAGCCGGGCCCGGTGTCGGACGTATCGGCCTTGGGTGACAGCGCGATCTCGGTGATGTGCACGTCCACCCGCTGAATGAAATCGAAGGGGAAGGGCGCGTCGGTGAGAAATACCGCCGTCTTCCCCCGGCCCGGGCCAAGCGGTCCGGTCTCCGAGGCCACACAGGCCGCCAGGGTGGCCCCCAGGACGGCCGCAAGTGCAATACCGGTCTTTCCCATCGTCTTTACCTCCAGTTCGGTATACCCTGCGTACGCCCCATGGACTCGCTCCCCCCGGCCCCCGTAACCGCCAAGGGGAGAGTGCGGTCGGGAGTTTGCCGTCTGTCACACGCCGTGGTGCCGGGTGGTCTACCGAGGATGAGCGACAGCGATGCCGCCCTGGTCGCCCGTACGCTCGGCGGCGATCTCGAGGCCTACGCCGCCCTCATGACGCGCTACCGGGATGCTTTCGGGCGCTATGCGTTCCACATGCTGGGCAACCGCGAGGACGCGCAGGAAGCGTTGCAGGACAGCTTCGTCCGGGCGTACCGTGCGCTGGGCTCCTGCCGGGAGCCGGAGCGGTTCGGGGCGTGGCTCTTCCGGATCGTGGTCAACCGCTGCCGGACCGTGCGCCGGCGGATCCTGCGGCACCGCCGCTTCGACGGCGACCTGACCGAGGACGTGCCGTCCAAGGGGGCCCGGCCCGACGCCTTCGAGTGGCGTGACGAGATCGCCCGAGCCCTGGAGCGGCTCCGGCCCCACTACCGCGAGGCCTTCCTGTTGCGTTACGTGGAAGAGCTGGACTACGGCGAGATGGCCCGACTGACCGGAGTGAAGGAGCCGGCGCTGCGCATGCGGGTCAAGCGGGCCGGCGATCAGCTCCGGGACCTGCTGAGAGACGTCCATGCCGGCTGACCACGACGACGAGACTCGGGACGACACCCTCCGGCAGGCGATCGCGGAGCTTCGCCGGCCGGTGGCGCTCGACCCCGCGCTCGAGGGCCGGGCACTGGCGCGGATCCGGGCCGGTGCACCGACGCACCGGATCGGGTCCCGGCGGGGGCTGCTATGGTTGGGTGGGGCGCTGGCGGCTGGCATCGCCCTCGCCCTGCTGGTCCGCCCGCCCACGGGGTCTCCGGCCCGGCCCGGCCCGACCCTCGCCACGGCCGGGACCCAGCCGACTCGCGCCGTGCTCATCCGGCTCGCCGCGCCGGCCTCCTCCCGGGTCACCGTCGTGGGAGATTTCAACGACTGGGATCCGGCGGCGACGCCGCTCCGCCCGGTGGGCGACAGCGGTACCTGGACGGTCGAGCTCCACCTCAAGCCGGGTCGCTACCACTACACCTTCCTGATCGACGGGCGTCGCTGGGCCAGCGATCCCAGCGGGGCGCCGGCGGCCGAGAGCGACTTCGGCGCCCCGATGTCGGTGCTCACGGTCGGCTGATGCGCGCATCCCGCCTCCTCCTCCTGTTTCTGCTCTGCGGCGCCGCTCCGGCCGTCGCGCAGGACCGGCGCCTCGCCGACCGGCTCGACCCCACCACCGCGACTACGGTCCAGCGGGTGGTGGATTCGGCCGCGCGGGAAGGGCTGCCCACCGAGCCGCTGGTGCAGAAAGCACTCGAGGGAAGCACCCTCGGCGCCAGCGGCGAGCGGATCGTTGCGGCGGTCGGAGCCCTCCACGGTCAGCTGGTCCGCGCCCGCGACGCGCTCGGCGGCGGCGCCAGCGAGGCCGAGCTCACCGCGGCGGCCGGCGCCCTCCGGGCCGGGCTGCCGCCGGCGGCGCTCCGTCGGCTCCAGTCGCTCCGGACCGGGCGACCGCTGGTGGTCCCGATCGCGGTGCTCACCGACCTGGTGGCCGAAGGGGTGCCACCCGAGGAGGCTACCCGGTCGGTGCTGGACCTGGCGCGGGCAGGGCGGCCCGACGACGAGTTCATGGCACTCCGGCAACAGCTGCGGGCGGGGCGGGAAGGCGGTATGCCCGGCCCGGGCAGCCGGCCGCCGCTCCGGCCGGCGCCCGACCCTCCGGTGGATCAGTGAGCCGCCGTCTCGCCCTGCTCGCGCTGCTCGCCGCGGCGCCCGCCGGCGCCGCGGCGCAGGTGACCGGCTCGGTGGACCTGGGCGCCGGGACCAATCGTCCCGACCGGGCCATCCCCGGCGGCGTCGCCTCGATCGCGCCCACCCTGCAGTATCGCGCGGGACCGCTCGATCTCGACCTGAGCGGCGTCTACACCGATGCCCCGGGCGGACGCTGGAACTTCCAGGGAACCACGGCGGCGACGTTCCGCACTCCCTCGCTCGGCATCCTGCATGCCGAGCTCGGCGCCGAGGCGGACTGGACCAGCCACTACCAGGTCCGCGGCACCACCGCGGTTGCGGGCTCCGCCCGGATCTACGCGGCCCCGAGCGCGCGCACCCGGCTCTGGTTCGGCGGTCAGTCCGGCAGCGCCACCGCGCTCGGGCGGCGCCGGCCGCTGCTCCGCAGCGAGTTCGGCACCAGCGCGCTGATCGGCGGGCTGCAGCTGGGGTTCACCCTGCTCCGCAGCTCGTTCACCCTGATGAGCGATCCGACCGCCACACCCACCCAGGACACGCTCAGCGCCGTGCCGGGAAGGCCTGATTCAGGGCGTGGCTACCGCTCGTCCATGACGGATGCTAGGCTGACCGGCCGCTGGCGATTCGGCAGCTTGGATTTCGACGCCTCCATCGGAAGGCGGTTCAGCCAGACCACCCGTGAGCTCACTCTCTGGGGTGTGAGCGCGAGCCGGGAGATCACGCCGTTGCTGGACCTGGTCGCCGCGACCGGGCGGGCCGGCTCCGATCCGGTCACCGCGGTCCCCGGATCCCGCTACCTGGTCGTCGGGCTGCGGCTCAAGCTCGGCGGCGGCCCCACGCCGCTGCTGCTCCCGCCGCTTCCGGCCGATCGTGCGGCGTTCCGGATCGGCCCGGTGGCTGGCTCCGGTCGCGAAGTGGTGGTCATGGTGCCAAGGGCCCACACGGTCGAGCTTGCGGGGGATTTCACCGACTGGCGCCCGGTGCCGCTGGAGTCCTGGGGCGACGAGCAATGGCGCGCGGTGCTGCCGATCCCGCCCGGTCTCCACCGGCTGGCTATCCGGACGGACGGCGGGCGCTGGCATGCCCCGCCGGGCACCCGCCCGATCCAGAGCGAGTTCGGCGGCGAGGTGGCAGAGATCGTCGTGGAGTGATACTCCTTCCGGGGTGACTGCCGACCGCCGCCCCTCCACGGTAGCCCAACGCCGATTCGCCGAGGTCGCGACCCGGCTCGAGCGACTCGACCCCGCCGATCGATTCAGCTTCATTCATCGTACCAATCTCCGGGTGATCCGGCAGTGCTGGCCTTCGCCGCACGCTGGCACCTGATGCTCTGGCCGGCAGGACTGGCCGTGCTGGCGCTCCTGGTTTCGACCCTGGGGCCTTCCGGCTGGCTCGGCAGCCTGGCCTGGGGAATCACCTTCACCGTCGGGATCCCGTTCGTGGTCGCGGCCCGGGCGGTGGCGCAGTGGCTCGGGCCGGAGTGGGGAGCCTGGTTCATTCCCCTCTCGGTGCCCCTGGGGCTGATTCCGTACCTCTTCGCAGATCTGCTGGTCCAGCGGCTCGCCCGGCTGGGCTCGGCGGGTCGTGCCTGACCAGGGAGTGGGCGTGTGCGGACCATAGCTCGCGGCGGCCGCGCTCCTGGTGCCCTATCTTCCGTGGGTTTCCTTCGCTGGCGCACTCCCGCTGGAAACCCGGCGGCGTAACGGGGGCTGACGCGGTGCCGGCGGCCCCTCGCGGACTCCACCCGCACACGCAGGAGGCGACCGATGGCATCGCGCAAGCGGTATCGGCTGGACCGGGTTGCGGTGGGACCGGGCGAGGCACGGCCGTCAACGTGGACCTTCGCCGGTGCCCGGGGGCGGATGCCCGTGAGCGGGACCGAGCATCTGTACGCGGTCATCGACGGCAACTTCCCCAACCGCAACGTCTGGGAGTTCGTGGTGCGGGCTCCTTCCGCCGCGAGCGACCCGATCGAGGTTCGTCCCCGGGCCACGCCCAACGTGAAGATCTGGGCCGAGCTGCCCAACCGCTCCCTCACGTTCCCCAAGGCGACCAGAGGTGACGCCCGCGGGAAGCGCTACTGCAAGGTCTCCCTGGCCGACCCCACCGGCGACCGGACTAAGGACGTCGTGCGGGGCGACCAGCGGCACCAGCTGCCTCCCTGGTTCGAGGGGCTCCAGAGCCGGATGCGGCTCAAGCAGAACGTGCGTCCGACCCGGGGGAACGATGGCCAGGCGCTGGTCGTGCTGGTCGGGGCCGCCGATCACGAGGCGATGATCCGGCTCTTCTTCGCGACCAAGGTGTGGGTCCTCAAGGAAGGCGTGGCGCTGACCTGATCCCGCTCGCGAGCAGGCACCGGGGGCCGCCTCTTGCGGCCGGTGTGATTGCTCTCCTCGCCGCGGTGAAGTTCGGCCTTCACCTGGTCGTGAGCATCGTCACGCCGTACGAGCTCCACCGGGACGAGCTGCTCTACCTCGCCATGGGCCGCCACCTCCGGCTCTGGACGATGGACTTCCCGCCGGGCATAGCGGTGCTGGCGGAGCTGGTCCGGGGCGTCCTGGGCGACTCGCTGGTCGCCATCCGCCTGGGCCCCGCGCTGGCGGGCACCGCCGTGCTGATCATCGCCGCGGTGCTGGCCCGCGAGCTCGGTGGCGGGTGGCGGGCCCAGACCCTGGCCGCGCTCTGCATGCTCACCAGTCCGCTCTTCCTCCGCACCGGCACCCTGTTCCAACCCGTAGTGCTCGATCAGCTGGCCTGGACCCTGGCGCTGTACGCGCTGGTCCGCCTCTCCGGCGGATACGGTCCGGCCTCGTGGCTGGTGCTGGGAGTCGCCCTCGGCCTCGGACTGCTGGTCAAGTTCAGCATCGGCGTCATCGGCGTGGCGATCACGGCCGGCATCCTGGCCACCCGCCTCCGCCACGCGCTCCGCACCGGCTGGCCTTGGGCGGCTCTGGCGCTCGCGCTGGCGATCGGAAGCCCGAGCCTCATGGGGCAGATCCGGCTGGGGTTCCCGGTCGTGGACCAGCTGACCGACCTCGGGGCCACCCAGCTGGAGCGGGTCACCCCGGACGAGTTCCTGCTGGGCCAGCTCCTGTGGGGCCCCTCCACCCTGCTCGCGTTCGCGGGACTGCTGGGCCTGCTCGCCTCGCGTCGCCTGGAAGAGTTCCGGGCCGCGGGCTGGACCTGCCTCACGGCGCTGCTGCTCCTCCTGGTGCTGCACGGCAAGCCGTACTACATCGGCCCGATCTATCCTCTCCTCTTCGCGGCCGGTGCCGTCCAGGTGGAAGCGCTGGGAGAAAGCCCGGCGGCGGAGTTCGTCAATTGGGGCACCGTCTCGGTACTGGTCGCCTTCGGCATCGTGACGGCGCCTCTGGGCGTGCCGATCCTCGCCCCGCCGGTGATGGCCGGCTATGTCCGGGCGCTCGGGCTCATCCCCGCGCTCCGGACCAATACCGGCGAGACGGAGCGGCTGCCCCAGGACTACGCCGACATGCTCGGCTGGAAGGAGGAGGTGGCCGCCGTGGCCCAGGTCTATCATGCGATGCCGGTGGACGACCGCCGGCGCGCCGTCCTCATCGCGGGGAACTACGGGGAGGCGGGCGCGCTGGAGTTCTACGGGCCGCGCTACCAGCTCCCCCCGCCGGTGAGCCCGGCGGGGAGCTTCTGGTTCTTCGGCCCGGGAGACAAGTCGGGCGAGATCGCCATCACGATCGGCGTGGGTCCGGCGCGGCTGGCGAGATATTTCGACGAGCTGCGGCCGGTCGGCCGGATCACCCATCCGTGGGCCGTAGCGGAGGAGCGCGAGCTGACCCTGTACCGCGCCTCCCGCCCACGCCAGACCCTGCAGGAGATCTGGCCCTCGCTGGCCGGGCGGCACTGAGTGCTGGCGCGGGGCCGGCGGCGGAGACAACTTTCGGTACCCCCTGAAGCGACGCACCGCATGCTGCTAGGCAACCGTCCGATGAGCGAGTGGATCGCGCGCTACGCGCGGAGCCACCAGCATCCGGTCAATCGGCTGTGCCACACCTTCGGCATCCCGATGATCGCGCTGTCGCTCCCGTTGTTCGCCGCGGCCCTCCTGGTCGAGGGGCTCTGGCCGGTTCCGGTCGGACTATTCCTGGTCGGCTGGATCCTGCAGGTCGCCGGGCACTACGTTGAAGGCAAGCCGCCCGAGTTCTTCCATGATTGGCGCTTTCTGCTGGTGGGCCTCCGCTGGTGGCTCGCCAAGATTCGGGGCCGGGCCTAGCCGGCCCACCCTGCTCCTGCTGCTCTTCGCGCTCGCCGGCTGCGGACGCCACGCCGCCACCGTGCCGGCCGATCTCCCCGCCTGGCTCCGCTCCGATCCCCAGCGCTGCCTCCTGGCCCGTGACCTGGGTGAGAGCATGGAGGCGATGGCGCTGCGCTGCGCCGAGCTGTTCGTGGCCGAGAACGGTTACACCGACCTGGCCGCCACGGCGGACTCGACCCGGTGGGTTCTCGAGGCCGACGACCGGGGACCCTGGCCTCGGGTGCTCGCCTCCCGCGGCGGCATGCTCGAGCGGTCCGCGGCGACCGTCCAGTGCAGTGCCCGCCGCTGCATGGTGTTCTTCCGGGCGCCCCGAACACCCCACGAGTGCGCCTACCGGGTCGTGTCCATGACCCAGGTGTTCACCCGTCTCACGCTGCAACCCGGTCTGGTGCTCGAGGCGCGTTGCGCGGAGCGGCGGGTCTAGGCTCGGTCTTTCACCACGAAAACACGGCAAGAAGAAGCCCCCGAAGCCATCCTGCGGGCCGCGGCTCCGGGGGCGGGGTACTGCGGAAGGTCCTGCATCACATAGGATGCCGGACCCGGGCGAAAGGTTGCGCGCCGGGGGCGGGGGACCGGCTAGATTGAAAGCCATGCGGGAAGCGCGCCTTCGTCCCGAATATGCCAAGCTCTATCCCGAGCTGGTCCCCGGTCAGTGGGAGCCCGCCGCCCGGATCGCCGAGGTCGTGCTGGCCCGCTACCTCCTGCAACAGATGGCGGACGCGCCGACCGAGCGCGCCCTCAACGAGACCCACTTCGAGTTCCGGGGCGGCGCGTCGCTCGCGCCGCCGGCCCAGCCTCGCCGCCGCACCGACTGACCTGCCCCCCTGGCGGAGCCCCGTCTTCAACCTGGAGGTCGTGTGGAGCACCGGGCAGCGCCGCTGGAGATGTCGCCCCATGAGTTTCGCTGGCTGGGCCACGCTTTGGTGGACCGGATCGCCGGGTTCCTCGAGACCATCCGCGCCGACCCCGTCACCCCGGGGGAGAGTCCGAGTCAGCTTCGTGCGCTGGTAGGCCGGCGGCCGCTGCCCGATGCGGGGGCGGGGCCCGAGCATCTGCTGGCGGAGCCGCGGATCTGGTGATCGGCCATTCGCTGCGCAACGGGCACCCACGCTTCATGGGCTACATCACCTCCTCCGCGGCACCGATCGGCGCCCTGGCCGACCTGCTCGCCTCCGCGGTCAACCCGAACGTGGGCGCCTGGGAGCTGGCACCCGCCGCCTCGGAGATCGAGGCGATCACAGTCCGCTGGATCGCGGAGCTGGTGGGGTTCCCCCCCCGACTGCGGCGGGCTGCTGGTGAGCGGGGGGAACATAGCCAACATGGTGTGCTTCCTCACCGGCCGGCGCGCCATGGCGGGAGAGGGCGTGCGCGCGGCGGGGCTTGGCCCCGGGGCCCGGTTCCGGGTCTACGTCTCCACCGCCACCCACACGGCGCGGGAGGGCCGCGCGCTGGACGCCGCTCTCAGGCCCGATCATCTCCGGACCGGTGCCCACCGTTGACCCCCTACCTCGTCTTTCGCTCCCGGCCATGAGAGCCCGTGTCGCGTTCGCGCTGCTGCTGGGGGCGGCGGCGGCCCCGCTCACCGCCCAGCAGCGCACCGAGCGGGCAAGGGACATGGGGATCGCCCTCGAGGGAACGCCGGGTCCGCTCGACGCCATCACCGACGTCAAGGGTGTGGAGGTGGGTCATGTGACCATCGTCCGCGGCGAGGGCCGGCTCCGGGTGGGCGAGGGCCCGGTGCGGACCGGCGTCACCGCGATCTTCCCGCGCGGGCCCCGAAACCTCGCGCCCGTCTTCGCCGGATGGTTCAATCTCAACGGCAACGGCGAGATGACCGGCACGGCATGGATCGACGATTACGCCCTCCTGCTCTATCCCATCCTGCTCACCAACACCAACAGCGTCGGCACGGTGCGGGATGCGGTGATCGAGTGGGGCCGTACCCGGATCACAGACGACGCGTTCAACTGCTGCCTGCCGGTGGTGGCGGAGACCTGGGACGGCGATCTCAGCGACATCTACGGATTTCACGTCACCAAGCAGCACGTGTTCCAGGCACTCGCCCAGGCGGCGGGCGGCCCGGTGCCGGAGGGCAGCGTCGGCGGCGGCACCGGGATGATCTGCCTCGGCTTCAAGGGCGGGATCGGGACCGCGAGCCGGCGGCTCGACCGCTTCACCGTCGGCGTGCTGGTGCAGTGCAACTTCGGCGAGCGGCGGTTGCTCCGGATCGCCGGCGCCCCGGTGGGACAGGAGATCACCGATCTCCAGCCCTGTTATGAGGGAGCGGACCTCGACTCGGCCCGAGGCGCGCACCGCTGCCCCAGGGGCGGGGCCGGACGCCAGGGCGACCGGGGATCCATCATCGTCGTGGTAGCGACCGACGCCCCGCTGCTGCCGCACCAGCTCCGCCGGCTGGCTCGCCGCGCGGCGCTGGGAATCGGCCGGATGGGCGGCATCGCGGGGTCGGGGTCGGGCGATCTCTTCATCGCCTTCTCCACCCAGGACATCGGCTCGCCCGGGCCCGATGGCACGGGGTCGGTCCGCATGTTCCCCGACGAGCGGATCGACCCCCTGTACGAGGCCACGGTACAGGCCACCGAGGAGGCGATCATCAACGCCATGCTCGCCGCCCGC
>Ga0210102_1000442_pt1 | contig 10813 bp, 10 predicted proteins | sample RushOxbow_ThreeS_4_FD_185563 | JGI IMG/M metagenome (GOLD analysis project Ga0210102, IMG submission 185563) | Wetland microbial communities from San Francisco Bay, California, USA, that impact long-term carbon sequestration -... | ecosystem: Environmental > Aquatic > Marine > Wetlands ...
CGTCACTCGACGCGCCCGGGAATACCATCGGGGGAGCCGCCGGGAATGCGACGCGAAATGCGGCATCCAGTCGACTCGGCGGGATCGCCACGCCGTATTCGCGAGCGACGCGTGCGTACGTCTCACCGACGGGCTCGCGCAATTCGATCAGCGTTCCCGCGGCATCGAAGAGCACGGCCCGGCGGCGCTTCAATCGTCAGCTCGGTCGGCGACCGGAGGCGATGAAGGTCGCGGGTAGGTCGCGACTCGACGCGAGACCCGCGTACTCTTCCAGCCGGAAATCGACCAGGCCGACAGACGCGAACCAGGCCGCGACTTCCTCCGCCGAAAATCCGAGCCAGCTGACACCGAGTTCCTCGCGCATCCACTCGTGTTGATGGGGCACGAAGTCGACGGCGACGACGGTTCCGCCCGGCCGCACGATTCGCGTCATCTCGGCGATTGCGTCGGGCGGAGAGGGGAGATAGTGCAGCACCATGTGCGCGAATGCGGCGTCGACCTCGCCGTCGGACACAGGCAAGGCGCTCGCCTCGCCGTGCCGAAACTCGATCTGCAGTTGGGGCTCGGCTGCGGTCTTGGCGCGCGCGGCGTCGAGCATCCGCGTGGAGTGGTCGACTGCGACGACCTGCACCCCGAGGCGCGCGAGTTCGATGGCGAGAATGCCGGTGCCGGTGCCGATGTCGGCGACGACGAGACTCGGATCGAGTAGCCGCGAAACCGCGCGAGCGCGCAGTGCGTCGTCGTTGAAGACCTTGCGCAGGGCGTCCCATTCCGGACCGACCGAATCGAAGAAGCTGCGGGTGCGCTCGGAGCGCGACTCCATCACGCGCGCGAGCGCGGCCGCATCGCGCTCCGCGGTCGCGTCGCCGCGCAGGTTCTCGACGATCAATGCCCATGTATCGCGCCACGGCGCCTTCTGCGGTGGGATGAACCGGTAGAAGGCATAGGTTCCGTCGCGGCGATCCTCGAGAAGCCCGGCTTCGCGGAGGATCGCGAGGTGCCGCGATATTCGGGATTGCGCCATGCCGAGGACTTCCATGATTTCCTGGACGGCGAGTTCTTCGCGCTCGAGCAGCGCGAGGATGCGGACCCGGGTCGGGTCCGAAAAGGTCCGAAAGACGCGCTGCAGCTGATCGGCCTTCATGGCCCCCATTTCACTCAGTTCACCCGGTTCACCCGGTTCACGCGCTTCACCCGGTTCACGCGCTTCACCCGGTTCACGCGGCTCGCCAGCGTCGCCCGAATCGCCGCGCTCGCCAGCGTCTCCGATGTCGCCAGTCGAATCTGCGCCCGTTGATTCCGGCGATCGCCCTGAATGGGCGCTCGCATCCGGGGTCTAGCGAATTTTTGGCGCCGCGACCGTTCCGGAGATTTTTGCGAGCGCTTCGCCCCCGGGTTGGACCTTGACGCCGCCGGCCCGCACGGCCCTGGCAGGCTCGGTCTTGATCACGAAATCGAACTCGAAACCGATCGGCGCCTGCTCGAGTGGTTCGTGGCGCCCGATCTTTCCGCTGCCGGAACCCGAGGCAAGCGGGCCCTCGAAACGCAGCGAGGTGAGCGTCGCATAGGCATCTCCACCGAGGCTCAGCGTGCCCGTGAGGCTTTCGAACGGGATCGGGGCGGCGGGAAGGCCCGGCAGCAGGAGCGAACCGTCCCGGGCCGAAAACTCGATCACACCTTCGGGTCCGAGTTCGGTCATCGAGATGTCGAGCGTCGCCTCGAGCAGTCCCGCGAGACCGCCGGTCGGGATCCAGTCCGCGATGGGCGCGAGTTCGGGCCGGGCGTCGCGAATCGTTCCGAACCAGGAAGTGACGCCGTTCCAGCGGAGCAAGCCCTCTGCACGTCCAGACGCGCTCTCGAATTCCACGTGGAAGGTCGGGTCGCCGACGAACCACGACAGCGACCAGGCGGGCCGGATCAGCGCCCGATCGATCCGCTGCCGCGGCCGATCCGGGAACTTCGCGCGAAGGTCGGTGGCTTCGAGCGCAGGGCCGGCGAATTGCAGGGTCGGGCCGACATCTCCGATCGAGAGCTGGATTCCGTGATTCCGTTCGATCCGGTTCGCGACCCAATCGCCGAGTTCGACGTAGGGAAAACCGCGAAGCATGAAGAACGCGACCAGCAGCACGCCCGCGCAGGGAACCCCAATTGCGATCATCGATCGCGGCAGCGCTTCGCCGTGCTCGCGGCGGACGGTGACGCCCATCAGATCGGCTCGAAGGTCGAGACCGTAAAGGTCACGTCGAGGAAACTGGGTTTGTCCTTGCGTGTGCGCATGCGCAGGCTCTTCACAGAAAGCACCTGTTCCGAGGATTCGATCTGGTGGAGATAACTCACCGCCTGTTGGAGCGTGACCTCCTTGAGTTCCACCTCGACCTTGGTTTCCCGATAGCGATCGTTCGACGGGGTCGCCTGCGGTTCCATCGATTCGACCTTGACCTTAGAGGCTTGTGCGAGAGATTCGAGGGTGGTGCGGAGATTTCCACGCGTGCTGACCTGGATCCGTTGCTCGACCGAGGTGAGTCGGTCGTTGACGTCGTCGAAGTCACCGCGAAGGCGAGACATCAGCTTCAACTGTTGCTCGGCGTCGGCGAGGCGGCGCTCGGCATCGCTGCGGAGACCGAGCGAAGCCTGGATGATGCCGAAATAGAGCACGAGAACGCCCATCAGAACGCCCACGATCGAAACCAGGATGCGTTCGCGCTCCGAAAGATCGTCGAATGCAGCGCGCAGCCGACTCCAGAGTTTCTTCATACCGAGCCCTCGGGGGGGGCCAGGCTGATCGTGACATCGAATCGCTTGCCGCCGCGTGCGGGGTCTGATTCGATCGATCCGATTCGAGCTTGCGCGAACGGCGGAAATTTCGCGAGTTCTGCGCCCAGGCGATCGGCGGATTCGAAGCTCTTGGAATAGACCCGCATTCGAATGATCTGCCGGTCGATGCTGAGTTCATCGAACACGACGTCCAGGTCCTTGGGGACGAGCTTCGAGATCTCCGTCAAGAGGTCGAGCGCGGACAGGTTGCCGCGATAGACGCCGAGAAATTCAGCGCGGGAGGTCGCGGATGAGATCTCCTGGCGCAGTGCGGAGAGCGGATTATCGGGCAGCGGCTGGCTCGGAAACGCCTCTGTGTAGAGCTGCTCGATCTGCTCTTCCATCTGGCGGGCTCGGTGGCTTTCGAGGCCGGTCGAGATTGCAAGGTTCACGAGGCCCAGGACCAGCGCGGCGGCCGCCAGGCCGAGGGGCCAGGTGAGCTCGCGTCGATAGCGACTGAGGTCGAGCCGGACGGCGAATTCCTGCTGCCGGAAGTCCACGCGGGTCTTGGCCTGCGCGGTGCCCCGCATCGCCAGCGCGATCGCGGGCGCAAACACGATCGCGTCGGTATTCGTGGTGAGGGCCTTCCCGTAATCCTGCGTCGGAGCGCCCAGTTTCTGTGTGGGAAGGCCGGTCATGGCCGCGAGATATTCGTCGAGGCGATCGAGCTGCGCGGTTCCGCCGAAGAGCGTGAGTTCTCGGACGGGCCCCGAGTCGAGTGTCGCAATCTGGGGTTCGAGCGCGCCGAGGGTTCGGATGATCTCGCGCGCAATCCGATCGAGTGCGGCCCGCGTGGCGGGCAGGGCTTTGTCCACTCCCGTGCCGAGCACGCCGTCTTCACATTTTGCGCGCTCTGCGTCCTCGCTGTTGAGCGCGCGGTCGCGGCCGAGCGCTTCGGTCAGCGCAGCGCCCGCGATGGGAAAGGTGCGAGACGACACGGGCTGTCCGTCCGCAATCAGGCAGCAGGTGGTCTTGCGGTGACCCAGATCGATCAGCATGCGGGTTCCGGCCAGATCGAAAAGATTGCTGATGTTGCAGAGCACCAGCCCTTCCGCCTCGATCGTCCGAGGCTCGCTCTGGGCCTCTCGAAGCGTCGCGAGGAGTTCGGACACGTCGGCGCGGGTGGCAATCGCCGCCACGACTTCCGCGCGGTTTCGGTCGCCCCCGACCATCTCCCAGTCGACCAGCACGTCGTCGAGATCGAACAGCGTGTCGTTCTCCACCTCGAACGGAACGACCTGGCTGAGCCGCTTGCGGTCGCGAAACGGAAAGTTCAAGCGTCGGGTGGACAGCCGATCACCCGGCAGCGCGCAGACCACGTGGTCGGTGGAGAGCCGATGCATGCGGATGAAATGTTGAACGAGACCTGCGAGCGAGACATCGCTGTTTGCGCGCGAGAGACTGCGCATCGCGACGACTTCGAAGCCGCGCAGCGTCTGCCGGAATTCCACCGCCTTGAGGCTGTGGCTCCCGACGTCGAGTCCGAGAATGTTGCTCAGGAGTGCCATCGGTGCCCCCCGATCACCGGACCCGCCAGGATAGCATCAGCGGTGGATCCACATTGCGATTGACGACTGCCTCGATGCTCCGCCTGACTTCGCCCACCTGGGCGTTGGCCGTGATCGTGAAGACGCTGGCCGCATAGGTCGGAGGCGGAAAAATCGCGTTCGGCACGATACTGCTTATCGGCGTGCAGTCCGCGAGCGAGAGCGATTCACCGCAAACGAGCTCACCCTTTTCGCGCACTTCCAGGATCCGCTTGACCTGATCCGTGCTGGCGAGCCGGTCGTCGATGCCGTCATTCGAGAAGATCAGGGAAAGCACGTGTGCCGGCGCGGTGTTGAGGTTGATCCCACCCCCCCCCGCGAAGGGTTCGACCGTGACATAGGGCCGCAGCGCTTCTACGAGTTTGTGGTCGAAACCCTCGATGAGAAAGAGGTCGTCGACGCTCATCAGGGGCCCATTTGCGGCCCAGTAGGGCGGGTCCTGGAGCTGGTAATAGGTGTCTTCGAGCCCTCCCTTGAGTCGGACGCCATCGGTGTCGACCCAGTCCATCAGCGCTTCGGCGAGTTCGGAAATGTCGTAGAATTTCTCTCCTGGTGGAATCTTCATCTCATCGATCACCTTTTCGAGGAGCGCGTACAGGAACGGCTCGGTTTCGGCGTAAGGGGCGCCTCCTTCCGCGTAGTCGAAGATCGAGTTGAGGTTGAACAGCATTCCTGAATCCTCGATCTGGATGTTCAATGTCGCCCCATCGCCGCAGGGAATCTCGACATTCGAGAGTTCGGCCCAGGCGTCCTGATGGCTGTCGACGCTCTGTTGGGTGGCCTCTTCCTGGATTCGATCCATCAGCAGGATGGTCTTTCCGAGCCGGATGCCGCTGCGCGCGAGCGTCTCCGCGCGCGCAGCGGCATCGCGATTGCGCGCGACGCTCGCGTCGATGACGGCTCGCCGCGTGAAGGTCGCGATCGAACTGGTGAGCAACAGTGCAAAGAAGAGCACGACGAGGAGTACGACGCCCTGTTGGCGGCTTGAACGATTCAGAAGCGGCATTTGGGCTTCACGAAGGCTTTGACCGATTCGGGGAGGACCGCGTATTCCGCCGGTCCGAACGCCAGCTGGGGAACTCTGAGCGCTAAACGAAGCCAGCTTTGCGCCTCGGGGCTGGCTGAAGCGGGCATGCTGGTCGGGAAACAGTCGGCATTCGTCAGCTCCTCCAGCTCCCCCGGCTTCTTCTTCCCGCCGCTGCCGCCGCTGTCGTCTTCGCCATCTTCGCCATCTTCGTTCTCAGCGTCGTCGTCTTCGCCGTTTCCGCCAAGCGCGCTGGCGGGATCCAGGAGCTTCGCGAGATCGATGGGGCGGACCGGAAGCAGGACTTTCCTCTGGTAGATCGGTGGTTCCTCCTCTGTTTCCTCGCCGTCAGGCATCAATGAGAGTTGAATTCCGACAGCCCGCGGGAGAGAACTCGATTCGAGAAGCGTCGACGAATCCCATTCGCCGCGGAGATCCCCGTCTTCACTCACGAAGAAGAATCCAAAGTAACGGAGGCCCTCGGCGAGCAGATACGCACCCTCGTCGTCCTCTCTTGGGAAGTCCTTGTCGAGGCTTTCCGGAAGCCGGGGTGAGGACCATCGATACAGCGAGATCGAATCGTCCTCGCCCGATTCCGTGATGTACGCGACCACCGCGAGGTTCGTCTCGGCGCCGTCGGTTCGCGTGGGATCGTGGTTTCGGGTGATGAATTTGAGGCGATCGGAGGTGTCGCCACCGAGTCGGGTCTGACCCAGGAAGATCCACGGGAATGAGAAGGGGTCCACCTCCGGCGGTTTCATCATCAGAAACGCGCCCTCGAGATCGCGAGCGACGCGATCGAGGATCGCGCTCGCGCGCCGAACGCCGCGGGTGTTGTCCGAAGCGCGGGCGGTTGCGCGAGCGAGTTCCGAATAGAAGTTGAGTGCGACGTAGAAGACGAAGCCGATCAGCGCGACGACCGCCATGATCTCGATCAGCGTGAATCCTTCGCGTCGTTTCGATCGCGTGCTCACGGTTGCTCGTCTTCGATTGGCTCGCCATCGGGGGTGGCCTGGGCCGGTACGGCCGCCGCCGCGAGTTTGGCGGCTGCATCCTCGTCGACCGCGAAGAGGGTGCGCTTGACAATTCGCTCGTTTCCGGCCTCGAGCCACGAAATCCGAAGCTCCACCTGAAGAAACGGCGGCGCGATGGCGTCCGTCGCTGCCGCCTGCGCGACCGGAACCGGTGGGATCGGTATGTCCGGATTCGCCGCGGCGCGCTCCTGTTCCTTCTCGAGAGCGGTCTTGAAGATCTTGGTTTGGAGCGGTGTTACCTCCCAGGTGAGCGTCAGTCCGTCGTCGTCTTCACTCTGGATGATTCCGATCTCCGGGGCGACACCCGTATCGAGTTCCAACTCGAACTCGCTGACCTCCCAATCTGCGATCAGAGAGGCTTCGAGTATTCGCCGGCTTTCGCCTTCGGCGCGCAACCAGTGAATCGCTACGCCAGAGAGTGTGGTATAGACGATCGCGAGTATTGCGACCGCTCCGAGCACTTCGAAGAGCGTGAAGCCGCCGTCAGGACGCCTCATCGAGAATCCGCACCGCTTCGGCCAGGGGTAGGATCTCCAGCGCAAGCCGGTGACCGCCGGGTTCGTCGAGCACGACCACCGTGTACGCTGACGTTCCGTCAGCCTCGAACGTGACGAACGCGTCGCCGAAGTCGATGTCGCCGCCAGGCGTCTCGATCCACGCGAATTCGACCCCCCTGCCGAGGGTTTCGATTTTTCCGAGAGGCCCTTGCACCGGTTCAAAATTCCGCTCCGCGGCTTGAGGTGGCGCGAGGGACAGTGGCGGCTCGGTACCCGGCTCGGCCGACGGATCGGCCGACGGATCGACCGACGGATCGACCGACGGATCGGTCGGCGGCCTCGGTGGCGGCTTCGGTGGCGGCGCCAGCTCTGCGGCATCCGCTCCCTGCCACTCGAGCTTGTAGGTACCGGCGTCGAGATCGATCGCCAGCCGATGGGGGACTCCGGTCATCACGGCGCGCTGTCGGCCGAAGTCGATCCGCTCGACGATCTTCTCGGCGGTGTCGCGGAGTTTTTTCGCCTGCAGGGCACCGAAGTTGGGCAGCATCGTGCTCATCAGCAGTCCGGCGATGAGCAGGACCGCGAGAATTTCGAGCAGCGTGAATCCCGCTCGATTCCATGCGCGATGTGTGCTGGTCGTCAGTTCCCGTCTCCGCCTTCGTCCCAGTTTCCGATGTCGGCGTCGACGCCTTCGCCGCCGGGCTTGCCATCTGCACCGTAGGACCAGAGGTCGAACGAGTGGTCGTTGTTCTGTCCAGGCTGTTCGTACTCATAGGGATTGCCCCAGGGATCTTCGGGTATGCGTCTTTTCTGGAGGTATCCGCCAGGAGGGTAGTTCTTGGCGCCGTCGGGCTCGTTCACCAGCGCGTCGAGGCCCTGTTCGTTGGTCGGGTAGTGGGCGTTGTCCATCCGGTAGAGCTCGAGTACCGATTCGAGATTCGAGATCTGCGCGACCGCGGCAGCGACGCGACCCTTGTCGACCTGCGCAAAGATCGAGACACCGACGATCGTGCTGAGCAATCCGATGATCAGCACCACGGCCATGATTTCGATCAGCGTGAAGCCCGCGTTGAAGTCTGCTCGGACGGTCTGATCTCGCCCTTCAGTTTCGGGCATCTGTGTTCCTCCAATTCATGAAATCGAGCTGGTGACCTGGAGCAGCGGCACGAGTGTCGCAAGAATGATGACCACGACGATCCCCACCATCAGCAGGATCAGCAGGGGTTCGAGCAGGGCGGTCATTCGGGTCACTGTCGTTTCGACCTGCTCCTCATAGGTGTCTGCAATCTTCGAAAGCATCGATTCGAGCTGCCCACTGCGCTCTCCGACCCCGATCATATGGGTCACCATGGGCGGAAACTCGCCGCTGTTTCGCAACGGTACGGCCACGCTAGCACCCTCTGTGATGCTCTCACGAGCGGCGTCGATCGCACGCCCCAGCACCGTATTGTTCGCGACGTGCTTTGCGGTGTCGAGCGCGCGGACGATCGGCAGGCCGCCCGCGAGCAGCGTCGCGAGTGTTCGGGAAAAGCGCGCGATTGCGATGATGCGAACCGTGCGGCCGATCACCGGCAGGCGCAGTTTCAGGGAGTCGAAGGTGTCGCGCCCGCGCTCGGTCTGGACGGTGATGCGCAGGCCCATCGCGAGAGCCAGCGTGCCGAGCCCGATCGCCCACCACCAGGCCCTCGCGAAGTTGGAAAGCGCGATGATCCAACGGGTGTAGAAGGGAAGTTCCTGATTGAGGCTCGTCAGCAGCTCGGTGATCTGGGGCAGGACGACGGTCACCAGGACGCCCACCACGATCATCGCAAACCCGAACATCACACTGGGATAGATGAGAATCGAACTCACTTTGTTCCGCAGCCGAACCTGGCTCTCCAGATAGTCGGCCAATCGCTCGAGCACGGTCTCGAGCGCGCCGCCCGCCTCTCCCGCGCGGACCATGCTCACGTAGAGGTCCGGAAAGGCTCCGGTCTGCGCGAGCGCGTCGGCAAAATGCGCTCCCTCGTTGACGCGTTCCCGGGCCTGTCCGAGCGCGGAGCGCAGCCGGACGTTCTCGGTCTGTTCGGTGAGCGCGCCGAGACCCTCGACCAGCGGGATTCCCGAGCTCAGCAGCGTCGCGGCCTGCCGGGTCGCGAGCGCCAGATCGAGCGGGGGGATCCGCGAAAAACTCGGCAGCTGGAAGCTGCGACCCGCCGCCGCCTTGACGCTCGTGACACCTCGCTGTTCGGTCAGTTCGGTGAGATAGACGCCGTCTTTTCGCAGCTTGCCGCGGGCGGATCGCGAGGTTTCGGCATCGAGAAGCCCGTTGACGGACTTGCCGGCCGCGTTGACCCCTTTGAACGCATAAACGGGCACGGAAACCTCAGATCTGGGCGACGCTGCCTTCTTCCTCGGTCGCGCGCAATACTTCTGCGCTCGAGGTGATTCCCTGCAAGACCTTGAGCGCGCCGTCACCGCGCAGTGTGCGCATGCCTTTGCGGATCGCCGCCTGCTTGATGGTCTTGGAATCGATGTTCTGCGATACGAGAGCGCGAAGGTCGTCGTCGATCAGCATCAGCTCGAAGATCCCGACCCGGCCCCGGTAGCCGGTGAAGTTGCAATCCGCGCATCCCGTTGCGCGGTAGGCCTTCACCGGGCGCTCGGGCGGGCGCACTCCGATCTCCTTGAGTTCTTCGGGTGTGGCGACGTAGGCTTCCCGACACTTCTTGCACAGGACCCGGACCAGTCTTTGCGCGAGAACCGCGACGAGTGACGAACCCACGAGAAAGGGCTCGACCCCCATGTCGACCAGGCGGGTGATGGCGCTCGGTGCGTCGTTCGTGTGCAGCGTCGAGAAGACGAGATGGCCCGTCAGTGAAGCCTGGATCGCGATCTCTGCGGTCTCGAGGTCGCGAATCTCGCCGATCAGGATCACGTTCGGATCCTGGCGCAGGATCGAGCGCAATCCGCTCGCAAAGGTCAGTCCGATCTTCGGATTGATCTCGATCTGCCCGACGCCCTTGAGCTGGATTTCGACCGGATCATCGAGCGTGACGATGTTCTTGTCGGTCGAATTGATTGCCGCCAGCGCCGCGTAGAGGGTGGTGGTCTTGCCGCTTCCGGTGGGTCCGGTGACGAGAATGATCCCGTTCGGGCGGGTAATCAGCTTCTGGATCGCCGCCATTTGTTGCTCGCCAAAGCCGATCCGCTCGAGGTCGGTCATTTCTGTGGTGCGCGGCAGCAAGCGCAGCACGACGCGCTCGCCGTGCGTGACGGGCAGGGTGGAGAGCCGCACGTCGTAGTCGCGGCCGGCGATCTTGAGTCGGATCCGGCCGTCCTGGGGCAGCCGGCGCTCGGCGATGTTCAGTCCGCCCATGATCTTGATGCGTGAAACAATGCTCGCCTGGAGCGATCGTGGCAGCGGCTTGATCGGTTCGTAGAGCACGTCGTCGATGCGAAAGCGCACCCGCAGTTCGCTCTCGAAGGGCTCGAGATGAACGTCGCTCGCGCGCTCCTTGACGGCGTGTTGCAGCAGTGAATTCACCAGCTTGATGATCGGTGAATCGTCGGAGGCTTCGAGCAGGTCCTGGGGTTCCTGGCTGATCTCGCTCGCGAGCGTGTCGAGGTCTTCGGCGGCGTCTTCGGCGAGCGCGTCCGTTGCGGAGGCCCCGCGGTCATAGACCTCGTTGATCGCGCCGAGGATCGTGCGCTGATTGGCCAGTTCCAGCCGGACTTCGGCGCCCTCGAAGAGCAGGCGCAGATCGTCGAGGGGCGCGGTGTTGAGCGGATTGGTGACCGCCACGCGGATCGCACCGTCGGGCGTTCGCTGAATCGGCAGGACGCCATGGGTCTTCGCGAAGCCGATCGGCACGCGTTCGATCAGGTCCTCGTCGATGTCGCCCGTGGCGATGCTCG
>Ga0210102_1000443_pt1 | contig 10813 bp, 10 predicted proteins | sample RushOxbow_ThreeS_4_FD_185563 | JGI IMG/M metagenome (GOLD analysis project Ga0210102, IMG submission 185563) | Wetland microbial communities from San Francisco Bay, California, USA, that impact long-term carbon sequestration -... | ecosystem: Environmental > Aquatic > Marine > Wetlands ...
GCGTCGCGCGCTGCTGTTTCTTCACGGCAACGCGGGAAACGCCTCGCATCGCCTGCCCAATGCGGCTGAACTCGCAAAACTCGACTGCAGCGTCCTCGTGATCGACTACCGCGGTTACGGGTTGAGCGAAGGGCGGCCCACCGAATGGGGCACCTTTGCGGATGCCCGCGCGGGGCTCCGCCACCTGACCGATCAGCTCGGTTTTCCGGAAGACCGTGTGGTCGTGTTCGGTCGATCGCTGGGTGGCGCGGTCGCGGTGGATCTCGCCCAGGATCGCAAATTGGCCGGAGTCATCCTCGAGAGCACCTTTCCTTCGATCGCCGATGTCGTTTCGAACGGACCCGGTGGCCGCTGGCTCGGCTGGCTCGCGGGCAGGCGATTCGATTCCGCGTCGAAGATCGGCCGCGTGCGTTCGCCGATGCTCTTCTTCCACGGCGACCGCGACGACGTCATCCGCTACGAACTTGGCCTGAGGCTGTTCGGTGCAGCGCCGCAGCCGAAGGCCTTCGAGACCGTCCGCGGTGCGGGGCACAACGATCTCACCCAGGTCGGCGGACGCCGTTATTTCGACCGCATCCGCGAATTTCTCGAAGAAGTCGCCCCTGCTTCGTAGCTGGATCCATCAGCGCAACCAGGTGCGGCGCACGACTTCCCAGACGAGCGCACCGATGATCATCGCGAGAAAGATCAAGATCAGCTTCGGCAGCTCGGAAACCGTCCAGAACAGTACGTCCACTGATGTGGGCTCGATATTCTGCAGCACGATGATCGCGAGCAGCGCAAAGCAGATTCCCTGTGCGACGCCGCGCGGATGGCGGGCGATACGGTCCGTCCACCTGCGCCAGCCAGAGGTTGCTTCGGGCGATGAACCCACTCGGTCGGATTCCATCGGGTTCCTCCATCGAAAAGCCAGAAGCTACCATGACGGCCGATGGCTCGCTGTCGGGCCACCGCGACGATGCAGCACTCGACGAGTCCGGTTACCTTTGTCGGCGTGCTCTCTTCTGCCCCGGAGACCGCGCCGTGAAGCGCTGGGAATGCCAGATCTGTGGTTTCGTGTACGACGAGGCCAAAGGCCTGCCGAGTGAGGGCCTCGCACCCGGGACGCGCTGGGGAGACATTCCGGACGACTGGGAGTGCCCCGACTGCGGCACTTCCAAGAGCGAATTCGAGATGGTCGAACTCGACCGCTGAGGGGAAATCGCATGCCTTCTGCGCGCGCTCCCGCGTTTCGGAATCCCGAAGGTGCCCTCTACCACGGAGGCGCCATCGCGTACACGCTACTCGCGTACGGATTCGGCCTCGCGGGTCTGTTCCACGACCGCTGGCTCGTGAATGCGCTGGCGACCCTGCTATTGGCTCACGGAATGACGATCGCGGCCTACATGATTCACGAATGCGGTCACAACACCGTGTTCAAACAGAACACCGACAACGCGCGTCTCGGAAGGTTCCTGACCTGGCTCTGCGGTGCCTCCTACGGGACCTACGAAGACATCCGCTACAAGCACTTCCGGCACCACGTCGACGTCGACGACGTGGTGTGGTTCGACTACGAACAGTTCTTTCGCGAACATCCCATCGCGCTGCGCATCACGAAAGCGCTCGAGTGGTGTTACATCCCCGCGCACGATCTATTGATGCACTTCATCATGGTGTTTACATCGTTCTTGATTCCGGAGCGCCGAGACCAGCGGGCGCGCAACGTCTCGGTCATCCTGATCCGCGGGGGTATCTACTTCACGCTGCTCTGGTACCGTCCGAAGGTCGCCCTGCTCTACGCTCTGGCGTACGTGATGATGATGACGATCCTGCGTTTCATGGATAGCCTGCAGCACGACTACGGTTATCATCTCACGCTGTTTTCGAAGGAGACACCGCCGCGCAAGGGAGACTACGCGTTCGAGCAGGAACATACGTTCAGCAATCCCCAATCCTTCGACCACGAGTGGATCAATTGGATCACGCTGAACTTCGGCTTCCACAACGCACACCACGCCAGGCCGATCACACCCTGGTGGCGGCTCCCCGCGCTGCACCGAGAACTGTTCGGAGGCGATCCTGCGAAGGTGATCGCGCTATGGCCCCAGCTCGAGATCTTTCACAAACACCGCGTGGCGCGCATCGTCGGGGACGGCCCCGAGGGAGACATCGATCCCGACGCGTGGGGGCACACCTTCCTCGCAGCCGCCCGCGAGGGCCGGGTGCGCGGCGGAAACGCGGCTTCGTTCCTGACTTCCTTCTGAATGGAGAGCATCCGATGCGACGAGCCGTACAGACTGTTCCCGACTGGGCGATTGGCTGCATGGACCGCGAATACATCATCGTCGACGGCGGCGCGAAGGATCCTTCGACCGCGATCTGGCTCCAGACCGAATCGCAGTACTTCGACATGAGGATTCCGCGCGATCGGCCCGTGTTCGAGGGGCGGAATTCTCTCGAAGACTTTTCGGGCGAAGAGCTGATGCAGCTCGGACGGCAGTCTGGAGATACCGGAATCTGCACCATCGAGAACAACGTGGCGACCTGGAACAGCTGGGGCGATCGTTTCGGCTTCTCGTGCGATGAGATGGCGATCTTCCCCGACGATGGACGGCTCGAACCGAAGGGCAACGTGATCCATGAGTACGAGACCCCGAAGAGTCCCGTGCCGTACGAAGAGGCCTGGGTGCAGCAACCCGGCGACGACGGCCTGATCGCGCATCTCACGCTGCGCGGCGCAGCGGATCCAGACGACGTGCTCGCGGTGTTGCTCGTCGTGGGCCGCTACGCGGGTTACGTCGAAAAAGGAACGAGCGCCAACCTCCTGAGCCTCGAAACCCAGCTGAATGGCGCGGCGGGCGACCTCGGGCGCATGCGCGAGATCCTCGACTGCGAGGCCAGCTACGCGATTTCCCCGGGTGAAGGCGCCCCGTTCGTGGTGCGCCACAGCAACCTCCCGTTCCGCGAGGGCACCGAGCTCGACGTACCGCAAATGAACCCGCAGATTCTCGAGCGCAGCCCGAACCTGCCGAGCAAGCGCAAGTCCGCCCAGTGGCAGGTCGAGTCCTGGTCGATCCAACGCTGATCCGGGGACGCGCGGATCGTCAATTCTGGGCGGCGACCACCTGGGTATGCGCGTCGCTCCTCGCCCGCCGTTTCCTGGAACCCGCCATCGATAGCCAATCGTCCAGCATTGCCGGCAACACCTGGATGTCCGCGAAGCGTTCGTAGGCTCGCTCCACGGCCTCGAGACGCGTGCTGCGCCAGCGCTCCTCGCTCCAGCCTTCGGTCTCGTGAATCAGCGCCACGGCCTCGTCGCAATCGTCGTATAGCGCTCCCGCCTCGCCGATATAGGCCTGCGAACCCGCGCAGCGCCGGCCGATCACGTAGCTCCCCGTCGCCATCGCTTCGGCGATGGAAATCGGCATGCCATAGGGCGTGATCAGCCCGTGGGTGTGCAAATAGATTCCGGCGCGTGCCATCAGCTCGGCGACATCTTCGACCGCTACGTTGACGCGGAGATCGACCGGGTTCCCGAGCGAACCGTTGTACGCCTGGAGTTCCTCCAGGTATGCCCCTTCGCCAGCGCATTCCACCAGCAACAACACGAACTCATGATCGGGACAGCGAAGCGCGACTTCGAAGAAGGTGGAGAGGTCCTTCGTCCGCAGGGCTGCCGCCGTACGAAGCACCAGCCGGGGATCCTTCCGCTTGCTCGGAGGGTAGAGATCTCCGTTGAACGCGACAGGCATCGCCTGTATTTGACTCGACCGGTGCAACTGCGCGGCGAGATGCGGAAACAGATAGATGCGCTTGACGACATCGTCATCGACCAGTCTGCCCACCAGCCGCGAAGAATAGTCGAACGCATGGTCGCGCACCGTCATCGGAAGCCCGGCATCGGAGACTGCGTCGAGATAGAGCTCGGCCCGGTTGCTCCAGTGGACGTGGACGATGTCGGGATCGACTCGAGCGATCACCTCTGCGAGTGCCCCATGTTGAACGGGAACTTCGGAATCGAATGGCGCCGGGCAGGAATCCAACTCCGACCAGACCTCGATCTGGACGCCGCGTCGACGCATATAGGCAATCTCCCATCGCACGTACGACTCGGAGAGCTGGGGGTAGTGCCAAAGGGCATACAGCACCCGCAGCGGGCGGTTCACCGGGCGCTCCCACTTCCGCTGGATCTGGTAGGCGTTGTGGTGAAGGTTCTCGTTCTCCGTGACGCTGCCCGCTGCCGACTCCTCATAGCGACCACCGAGCCTTTCGACCCGTAGCGGCGGAACGCACTTCGCATAGCGTCGGATCAAGTCGTAGTCGACCAGGCGCGTCAGCCGTTCGTCGAACCCGCCGTACCGGTCCAGGCAACTGCGACGATTCGCGAATGCGTTGATGTCGATGTAATTCTCCTGCTCGAGTCGCTCGGCATCGAACGGGTCGCAACGAATGAACGCTTCGGCGAGCTCCTGGTTGAACACGAGCTGCGCCAGGTACAGGCTCTCCACCTCGGGATGCCGCTCGAAGACCCTGACCACCTCGGTGAGGAATTGCGGATACCAGATGTTGTCGGAGTCGAGATACGCGATGATCTCCCCTGACGCATGTGCGAGCGCGCGATTGCGCGCCGCCGCGTGCCCCGCGTGAGGCGCCGGCAGGTAGCGTATGCGTGGCTCGGTGGCCTCCAGCTGACGAAGTAGCGCGGCCGTCTCGTCGGTACTGCCGTCGTCTGCGACGAGCAGCTCCCATTTTGGATAGGCCTGTGCGCGCACGCTGGCAATGGCCCTCGGGAGCACCCCCGCGCGATTCCAGGTCGGCATGACGACCGACACCCGTGGCGCGCTGTCGAGTGGCGCCGCTAGCGTGCGATCGCCGCTGCTCAGTTGGTTCGAAAGCCACACGATCGAGGCGTACTGCTGCTGCGCGCGTTCCTCGAGCTCGGCGATCCGTTTCGCCAGCAAGTTCTCCGCCAGCGTATCGGAGGCCTGGCCAATGGCTCTGGCGACGGGTGACGCGGGCCTTGCGGCGCGCAGTGCGACTCGCTGTAGAGAGCGAAGCACGCGAAGGGAGTGCGCGAGCAGAGTGCGCTTCACGAATCGCGGCTCGCTCGAATGCAGATCTGCCAAGGCGCCGCGTGCACGCCTTCCCGCGGACTTCGATCCGATCCCGCGCGCAGAGCCGCCCGATGAGGATGCATCGCTCCAGAGATTGCCTGAATCTCCGAGGACTAACAACTGTGATCGATGGCAGGGGTTCGGCTATTTTGGGTCGGAGCAGAACCGCTCGAGTCTCTTCTTGCGGTGCCCTGGAGGCGCCCATGCGCGTTGCGATCGTCGGCCTCGGAAAATCCGGCACAACGGCCCTTTTCTACACGATTGCAGCCGCCATGCCCCGCGATGCGGTTCAGTTGTTCGAGCCCAAGCAGCCTCCGGCGAGATTCGAGCAGGACCCCATCCTGGTGAAGGTGATCGCGAATCCCGACCTCGACTGGTCGCCATTCCGCGCCTTCGAAAAGCGGATCTTCATCGCTCGCGATCCGCGTGACCGGCTGGTCAGTTTCCTGCTCTACGCCATCTACAATCATCCGTCACCCATCGAAGAGCGCGATACCCGGCGCTTGTTCGAACTGATCGAACGCAAGGAGGCTGCGAGTCGGGATGTTGGCTTGTGGCAGATCTCCGAGGAAATCGAGCGACTCACGGGCGCCGATCACCGCGGACTACTGAGGGACCGTCACGCTGCTGCCCTGCGCTTGCTCTCGGAGGATCCGTTGATCCATCGCTGCCGCTACGAACGCTTCGTGCGGGGCGACATCGCGGATCTCTCCGAATACCTCGGGCTGACGCTCAGCGGGAACGTGGAAGTAGCTCCGAGCGTGCAGCGGGTCGTGCGAACACGGGACTCTGGTGATTGGAAGAACTGGTTCACGCCTGAAGACATCGACTACTTCAGGCCGACGCTGAGCGCCGTGATGGAAGCGTTCGGATATGAAGACGACTGGGAGTTCAGCGAGAGCCCGACGATCGCGCCCGCCCACGGCAGCCTCTACCTACGGCGTCTGTTGCGGGAGCAGCGGGCCCGCTCTGCGCCCTGGTCGCCATGGAAGCGCGCGCGTCGGGCCGCGATGGCGCGGCTTCGGCAGCGGAAACGCTGGTGAGCGTTCACTCGTCCGGAAACGTCCGGGACGCTGAACGCGCAGCCACGCTCCCACTAGCGCTCTCGCGATGTCGCCGCCACAGGTCTGGCAGGTCGCGCAAGAAGAATGCCAGCACGAGCAGCGGGCCGACTGCGAGAACGGAGACGCTCCACCAGGTAAACAACTCCCAGCCACTCATAGTCATACTCATACTCATACCCATGTCGCTCATGCCGTTCGTGCCCGTCGCCTGTCCAGTGCCAGGCCGAGGAAGAAACCCAGGAACGAAAGGGGCACGCTGAGGAACATGATGTATTCCTGGATCAGCGTCCAGCTTCGATCGAAGAGACGCACTTCGAGAACGTAGGTGGCCTGCACTTCGGAGTAGTGGCCTGCGAGTACGATGATCGCATTCGCAAGGATGACGCTCGACAGACCGAGAAGGCTCGACAGAAAACCCGCGAGGGGTCGGCGCCAGGCCGGCACGTAGAGCCCGAACAAAATCGGCGCCAGGGTCGTGGAGATCAGGAACGACGCCATGAACACCCACAACCCGAGCAGTTGCCCGAAGGAGGCCGCCATCGTGAAACCGGCACACCAGGCGACGAGGATGCCGATGCGCGTGCCACGAATCAGCGTCGCCTCGCTCGCCTCGCGGTTGAAGAGTGGACGGTAGACGTCGTAACAAAGGCTTCCGCCAGCCACCAGGCAGTAGGAGTCCATCGTGGACATCTGCGCCGCCAGCACGCCAGCGATGAAGAGCCCCAACACCCCGACGGGCAGCACGGCAAAAAGCATGTGTGCGAGGGCATGGTCGCCAGCGATACCGGGATCGAGCGCCCCCTGCAGCACCGCGGTGCGCGCCGCCATGCCCAGCACGGTCACCACCCAGTCGTAGGCGCCCCAGAGTACGATGCCGATCAGGATGGCGTTGCGAACGGCCTTGAAGGAGCGGGCGGCGAAGATGCGCTGGTAGAAGGACGGCTCCACCAATGCGGCCAGATGGGTCGAGGCGTAGATCAGCAGTAGACCGAGAGACATGTCGCCCATGCGCTCGAAGTAGGCGGGTTCCAGATTGACCAACATGGAATCGAACCCACCGATCAGATCGAGAGCCAGGGGCAGAGCGGCTGCCAGCAGTACGCACATCAATACGAACTGGACGACGTCGGTGAAGGCGACCGCATAGATCCCGCCCGCCAGGGTGTAGATCAGGGCGACGCTGCCAAACAAAAGCATGCTCAACACCGGTGGCCAGCCGAGCAGCACCGATCCGATGATGCCGAAGCCATAGAGCGATGTGGCGGGCACGGAGTACAGGAAGGTGGCGGCAGCCGACGTATACCGGCTGCGGTCGTCGTAGAAGCGGCCCATCACGTCGGGCAGGCTCGTGTAGTCTTCGCGTTTCAGCCTTCCGGCCAATGCGAAGACCATCACCAGGATGACGAAGTAGCCAACCCGCGAATAGCCGAACCAGGCCACCACCCCCTCGCTGTACGCGAGTTGCGAGGTGCCAAACAGGACATCGATCCCGTAATAGGTGGAGACCAGCGACGCGATCAGGATCGGTGTGGTCAGGGCGCGGCCCGCGAGAAAGAAATCCGTGAAGTCACCGCCGCGGCGGGCGAGCACCACGCCAAGGCCCATCATCAGCAGCATGTAGCCGGCGATGATTGCAATATCGAGGAAGGACAAACTCGCCATTGGCGGAATCTCAACGACCCAGGATCTGCCTGCGTCGACCCGTTCGCTCACTCACGTTTCAATCGGGAGCACGAGTTCGGAAGCCAGAATCCAGCCAGCTTCACCCGATCGAACGTCCATGAATTTCATTTGCGGCACCCAGTTTGGCGTTGCGATCAACTTTCCAGCGACTCACACAGAGCGAGCATTCCGGCGTCTTGCAGCGCGAACAGGCGGGGGTCTTCGAATTCGGGGTGCGACGAGAACTTGACCACGACGGTCCGCGTCGGGTGATGGATGAGCAGCGCCTGCCCGTTGACCCCGAGGCCAGAGTAGATGCCGCGCGCTGCGTCGTAGATCCACCAGTTGTCGTGGTAGAACGCGTCCGGCTTCGCGGCGTCGTATTCCGGCGCATCCGCATAGGCGTCGATGAGTGCCTGATCGCGAACCCGCAGCCTCGCGAGCCAGCGGGCGGGCACCAGCTGACGGCCGGCCAGCTCGCCCGCTTGCAGACACATCTGCCCGAAGCGCCCGAGGTCACGCAGCGTGGTGCAGATGCCACCCTCGACGATCGAAAAACCGGCCGCATCGAGCAGGATTTGCGCATCGAACTCAGCGCCGATCGCAGACCAGATTTCGCGCGCGAACAGATCCGCGAAGCGGCCGCCGCCCGCGCGCTCCAACACCCAGCCGAGCACATCGCTTTCGAGGGATACGTACCGAAACGGCCCTCCGTGTGGATGTGAATTGCCGATCGAGCGGATCCACGCGGCGGTGTCGGTCGGGATGTCGCGGCGCGAGTGGGTCCGGTAATCGGAGACGTCGCAAATCTTCAGCTCATCTTCTTCGTAGTTCCATCGCGTACCCGCGCGCATGTCCAGCAGATGTTGGACCGTGCAGCCCTCCCAGGCGGTACCGCGCAATTCTTCGATGTAGTCGACGACGGCCCCTTCGGGTTTCACGAGCCCGCGCTCGACGAACACGCCGCAAAGCGTCGAGGTGAGCGACTTCGATACGGACATCAGCAGGTGTGTGTCCGATGGGTTCATCGCGCCTGCGTAGTATTCGAAGAGCACCACACCATCGTGCAGGACGAGCAGGCCATCCGTGTAGGTAGACTCGAGCATCTGCGGAAACGAGATCTTCTCGGCCTCGAATTCGAAGCAGAACGAATCCAGGCTGCGTTCCGCTCGGGGCAGTTCGAGAACCGGGCCATCGCCGCGGGAGATCCGCTGCGTGCGAGCGAGTTCCGCCACCCGGATGAAACCGAGCCGGTTGTAGGGTGCGTCGAGCCAGTTTCCGGAGGTCACGTCCGATCGTTCAGGCACGATTCACTCGCCGATCGAGGGATGGGAGAAGCTCGACCGGAATGGTCGCATCTCGATGACTCCCGCGCACCTCGGATCTCGGGAATCAGAGTGGTCATCGTGCTACTCGTCGCGCCGATCGACAGGATACCCTGGTGCTCAGTCGACATCTCGTTCGGGGGCAGCCGCATTGCGAGAGTCCGTGATACCCTCGCGATGACGCGCCGTCGCGGGCGGCGTCGATCGCAGCGGAGAGCTCCAATCCGAGCGGCCCACGCCGCAAGCTCGAAGCCGGGAGAGCAGGGAGAGCAGAGCAGGGAGAGCAGGTATGGAGGGCGCGTCTGACTTCAGTGTTGCGGAGTGGGAGGTTCGCTGTGATCTGGCGGCCTGTTACCGCGCGTTCGTTCTGTTTGGCTGGACGGACCTCATCTACACCCACATCTCGGCTCGCCACCCGACCCGCGAAGACTGCTACCTCATCAACCCCTACGGGCTGCTGTTCGAGGAAGTCACCGCTTCGAACCTGATCACGGTCAATTACGCCGGTGAAGTGGTGCGCGGCCATCACCCGGTCAACGAGGCGGGTCATCCCATTCACAGCAGCGTGCTGCTCGCGCGACCCGACGTCAACTGGGTGCTGCACAGCCACACGCGCGCAGGCATGGTCGTTTCGTGCATGAAGTGCGGACTGCTCCCGCTGACCCAGCAGGCGATGTTCCTTGGCGACCACATCGGTTATCACGAGTGGGACATGCAGACGGCCGCCGGCGCGTGCGAACGCCTGACCGCCGATCTGGGCGCGAACAACATCGCGATGATCCTGCACAACCACGGCCTGCTCAGCTGCGGTGCCAGCGTCGGGGCCGCGTTCACGGTGCTCTACAACCTCGAGATCGCGTGCAAGGTGCAGGCCGATGTCGTGACGTCGGGCGGAGAGTGGATCGTTCCGGCATCCGATGCGATCGCGCGCACGACCGCCGCGGGCGGACCGGAAGGACTCGATGGAGAACTCGAATGGAAGGCGATTCGAAGGCGCCTCGATCGACTCGATTCCTCCTACAAGACGTGAACCAGCCGAGAATGGGATCAGATACCGACGTGACCCTGCCATCGAGCCACCCGAACGCACGGACCGAAGCGCTGCGCATACTCGTGACCGGCGCAAACGGTCAGATCGGACGCCGCCTGATCGAGCGGTTGGCGCGCTCGAACCCGCGCGTAGCGGTGCGCGCGGTGGTTCGTTCCGAGCGGGCCGCGCAGGTGCTCGAATCACTGCCCGAAGACATTCGCCCCGAAGTTTCCGTCGTCGACTATCGCAACGCTGAAGCCCTCGCGGAGGCGGCTCGCGATTGTCGCTACGCGGTGCACCTCGTGGGCATCCTCAAGGAGGATGCGAACAGTCGGTATGCGGACGCGCACGAAGCGTCGAGCAGGGCGCTTGCGCTCGCAGCGGAGATCGCAGGCCTGCGGCGCATCGTCTACCTGAGCATTCTCGGCAGCGACCCGAAATCCAGCAACGCGTGTCTCGCCTCGAAGGGGCGCGCCGAGCAGATCCTGCTCGATGCGAAGACGCCCGCACTGATCCTGCGCGTCGCGATGGTGATTGGCCCGGGCGATGCCACCGCCGACATCGTGCGCCGGGAAGCGCTGGCGCGCGTGCTCCCGCTCGCGGCGGGTGGACGATCCCGAACCCAGCCCATCTGCG
>Ga0210102_1000444_pt1 | contig 10797 bp, 9 predicted proteins | sample RushOxbow_ThreeS_4_FD_185563 | JGI IMG/M metagenome (GOLD analysis project Ga0210102, IMG submission 185563) | Wetland microbial communities from San Francisco Bay, California, USA, that impact long-term carbon sequestration -... | ecosystem: Environmental > Aquatic > Marine > Wetlands ...
AATGGAGTCCACGATCTTGAACACGCCTGACGCACGCCCCGCGCTTGCAGTCGGCTACGACGATGTCGAGTCGGCGGCGCAGCAGCTTGCGGGCCACTGCCATCGCACGCCCGTCGTGCACTCGCATACCGTCGACGAGCGGGTCGGCGCCCGCGTGTTTTTCAAGTGCGAGAACCTGCAGCGTGCGGGCGCCTTCAAGTTCCGCGGCGCCTACAATGCGCTGACGCGCCTGACTCCCGAACAAAAGCGAAGGGGAGTGGTGGCTTATTCTTCGGGCAATCATGCGCAGGCGGTCGCGCTCGCCGGGCAGCTCCTGCAGATTCCGGCGCTGATCGTGATGCCGCGCAACGCGCCGCAGGTCAAGGCCGACGCGACGCGCGGCTACGGTGCCGAGATCGTCTTCTACGATCGTGGTGAGTCGCGCGAAGCCATTGCTGGCCGCCTTGCGACGGAGCGCGGCCTCACGGTCGTGCCTTCATTCGATCACCCTCACATCGTGGCGGGACAGGGAACGGCGGCGAAGGAGCTGATCGAGGAGGCTGGCGCGCTCGATGTGCTGCTGGTCCCCTGCGGAGGAGGCGGCCTGCTTTCCGGAAGCGCCATCGCCGCGCGCCATCTCGCCCCCGGGACCAAGGTGATCGGCGTCGAACCCGCCGCCGGCGATGACGCCACGCGATCGTTCCGGACACGCACGCGTCAGACGGTCACTGAGCCCGACACCATCGCCGACGGGGCGCGCACGCCTTCCCTTGGCGCGATCACGTTTCCCCTCGTGCTCGAGTACGTGAGCGACATGGTCACGGTCACGGATGCCGAGCTCCTTCGCTCCATGTTTTACCTCTGGGAACGCCTCAAGCTCGTTGTCGAGCCGACCGGCGCGCTGGCCGCAGCCGCCATTCTCGAGCACAAGGTGGTCATTCGCGGCGCGCGCGTCGGCGTGATTCTGTCCGGAGGCAATGCCGACTTCCGGGAACTCGCGCGGCTGCTCTGATGATCAAATAATGTGCAGTCCAACCGCCACCACGGCATCTAGCCGCATTCGCGCGAGCGCCAAGACCTTATGCACACGGTTATCCACAGAAATTGTGAATTAATCGTGACGTAGACACGGCTACCTGAAGCGATCAGCTGTTGGGGCACAGACCGGTTCACGAGGCGCGTGCATGGGCTGACGGGCGATGCCCCATTCCTGGTCGGCGCAGCGAAACGCCCGGCTGGCGACTTACCTGCTTTGATTCAACGCATTAAAGTGCGCTATGCCCGGGCGCTCACAATCTGGCCCTGATACTCTCGCCCGGAAGAGCCGGCATTCGGCGGCGGTGTTGGCACGCAGTGGCGTCCGGATCCGGTGCATGACCGTCGGGCGAGCCGTGGGAGCCGCGGATCGCTGCGGGATATCAACAGCCTAGCGTCGTGCGGTGAGCGAAAGCCGCGGGTGACGCTATCAGTGAGCGATGGCGAAACATCGAACCAGGATTCTGAAATTGCTCCTCGGGGCGGCGACAGCAGGCCTCTTGTGCGCCGCCGCGCCCGCCCAGCAACCCGAGATCGTGGCAACCGTCCTCGACGCAAGTATTCCCCGCAGCGATCTCGCGGCGGTCACCGACGACCGGCCCCGGGCGCGCAAGCTCCTGGCCGTGATCTGGGACCATGTCGCACCCCACTACGTCGCAAGCCGGGGTCTCAGGGCAACCGATGCGGAGATCGCCGAGCTCGCAGCATACGACAAGCGCTTCGAGACAAAGGACCGCTTGCAACGGGCGCGCAAGCTCGATGAGCTCGATCAGCGGCTGCGCGACGAAGCGTTGGACGCCGACGAGCGTGCCTACATGCAGCAGTTCCGGGCAACGCTCCAGCGCCTGGCGCGCTACGATGCCGAGCGCGACAAGGAGCCTCCCGCCGATGCCGAGCAGCAGGCTACCGCCTACGCGGCGTGGATCGAGATGTGGAAGATGAACAAGGCGATTTACGAAGAATACGGTGGGGTCGTTGCCCGGACGCGGCTTGGCCCGGACCCCCACGGCGCTCGCGCCGCGCTGCTGCGCAACTACGAAGCGCAAGGCCTGCTCACCATCGCCGACGCCGCGCTTCGTACGGAAGTGCGGGAGACGCTGGCGGCGCAGCCGTTGGACGTGATCCCGCCCGACCGGGTCGATTTCACGCCTTACTGGAAGCGGCCCATTCCCCCCTCGTATCTTCCCAACTGACCGCCTTCGGCCGGGGCGCCTCTAGAGCTGGCGGACGAAAGCCGCCGTGCCGCGCAGCAGCATCTCGACTGCGATCGTGGTGAGGATCAGGCCCATCAGGCGCTCGAAGGCAAGGAGTCCCCGCTCTCCCACGAGCTTCGCGACACGCTCGGCGAAAACGAGGCAGGCAAGCGTCACGAGCATTGCGACGAAAACGGCGCCGATCCACTCGGGCAGGCGCTCCGGCGCACGGGAAACAAACAGCACGACCGTTGCGATTGCCGCAGGACCGGCAATCCCCGGGATCGCCAGGGGCACGATGAAGGGTTCGCCATCGGCGACGTCTCCGAACACGCCCTCGGGGCCGCGAAAGATCATACGCAGGGCAATCAGGAAAAGAATGACGCCGCCGGCGATGGTGAGGGACGGCTCCGAGAGCCCGAGCAGCGCCAGGATCCAGCGTCCGAATACGACGAATGCGAGGAGCACGACGAATGCGATCATGCATTCCCGGAAGATGACGCGGGTACGCCGCCCGGCATCGACGCCGCGCAATAGCGACAGGAATATCGGGATATTGCCGACAGGGTCGACGACCAGCAGCAGAATCACGACCGCGGAAGTGAACGAGATGTCCATTTGGCTAGAAATCGAGCAGGTTGGCTAAAAACCGAACAGGTTGCGCCGCGCGTGCTGAAGATGCGCGATGATGCTCTCTCGCGCACTCTCCGCGTCGCGCGCCGTGAGGGCCCGCACGATGGCGCGATGCTCCTCCTGGTAGCGCAGGCGGCGCTCGGGGGTGACGATCCGGTCTTTCAACTTCCCCCATTCCGCCTGCTGCCGGACGGCGGTGGCAAGGGAGAACACCTGCACCACGAACTGGTTGTGAGTGGATTCAGCCAGCGCCTGATGAAGGGCGGCGTCCCACAACTCGAACTCGTCCAGCGTCGCCGCCTTTTCCGCGCGCTCGAGGCACATCTCCAGACGATCGAAATCTGCGGGCGTCGCGTTGATGACAATGAGATCCGCGAGGGCCGGCTCCAGGCGCAGCCGCGCTTCCATGAGCTCGCCGGGGCTGGTGTGGGCAACGCTTGATGCCGGAATCTCTCCCTCCGCAGCGCCCGCGCGCCCCGCGAGGTAGGTCCCGCGGCCGACGTGACGGGTGATCGTACCTTCGGCCTCGAGCTGGCCGAGGGCCTTGCGCACGGCGTTGCGCGGGATCGCAAATCTCCTGGCGAGCTCGCGCTCGGTCGGAAGCCGTGTGCCGGGGAGGAGGGTTCCATCCGAGACGCCACGCAGCAGATAGTCGCGGATGCGTTGTCCGCCGTCTCGGTTCTGCGCGCGTGGGGCACGAGCGGCCAAGCACTCACCTCCGTATCCGGTCACGGGCCCAGGAAGGCCAGCAATGCAGATCAGTCTAGCGCAGGATCCAAAATAAACCAATATGGTAAATTGGTTGAGTTATCGCGCAACTCTGCCACCAAGCGCACATCAGTGCCACCGATCCGGGCTGGCATTTCCCTATAAAATCGTCACAACGGGTCGAGCTAAAACCAATTTCCCGCAATCGGGACCAATTCTGAAGTTCGTTGACAATTGGTCTATCCCTGCCTAGTATTTCAGGCGCATTCCGACCCTGTCTCCGGGCGCACAGCCCACCACGCTTGCCATCTGCCCGTGTTAAAGGTCGCGATCATCTCCGAGGGCGCCAACACCTGGCCGCTTTACGTGGCGCAGGCGAGGGGTTTCTTCAAACGCGAGGGCCTGGAGGTCGAGGTAACGCTCACCGGCTCGTCGGCAAAACAACTCGAGGAACTATGCGCGGGCGGCTACGATATCGGTTTCCAGCAGTCGGACCATATCGTGCGCGGCGTCGAGCGCGGGGCCGATCTCTTCATCTTCATGGCGCACGCTCACGCGCCGGAGCTCTCGCTGGTCGCGGCGCCCGGGGTGCGCTCGCTGCGGGATCTCGGGGGAAAGACCCTGGCTGTGGATGGGGCGCGATCGGGGTACGCGTTGCTGCTGAGAAAATTGCTCGCGGACAACGGCCTCGCTGACGGTGACTATACCTTGAGGGAATTCGGGGGCTCGCGGGAGCGTTTCGAGGCGCTGCGCGACGGTGCCGCGGTCGCGAGCTTCCTCAATCCCCCGTTTGATGAGGCGCTTTCCCAGCTCGGATTCAGGAAGCTCGGAAGCTCGCGCGACTACTTCCCCACCTATCCCGGGCCCGTGGTGGCGACGCGCCGCGCGTGGGCGAAGGATAATGCTGACCGCCTCGTTGCGTTCATCCGGGCGCTGCGCGGCGCCTATGATTGGCTTGTCGACCGGTCGAACAAGGCGGAGGCGGCGAGGATCCTGGCCGAGCGCCTGAAGAGCGATACGGCCAGGGCGGAGGAGGCCTACGAGGCCTACGTGCTGCAGCCGCCGCCCGAGATCCGGCCGGAGGGCTTGCGCCAGGTGATTGACATCGTCTGGGATTCCGAGGGATTCCGGGGGCCCAAAGGGGTGCCCGAGAAGTACCTGGATCTCGGCTACTATGCGGCGGCACGCCGCGGCACGTAAGGTTTGGGACCTGGATGGCGCGGCAGCCTGGCGCGCCAATGAGTGAGGACGGAGGAGGGACACCATGGACACCGCAGCTGCCAAGAAGGATTCACGCGTCGAATCGGCCATCTCGCACTGGGCGCCGCGTTTCGTGATCAACGGCGTGCCGCTCGTCGATTTCCAGGAGGTGACCGCATCGGTCGAGCGCTGGGAAGACTGGTGCGCTGCCTGGAGCGCGCGCGCTGCGATCCACGAGGAACTGGGAAACAAGGCACTAGCCGAAGGATTCAAGCGCTCGGCCGGCGAGCACTACACGCGCGCCGCCGTCTGCTACCACTTCGGGAAGTTCCTTTTTGTGAACGACCTCGAGCAAATGCGGGCCGCGCACAGGAAATCCGTCGAGTGCCGCAACAAGGCCTTGCCGCTCATCGATCCGCCGGGCGAGCGCGTTGCGATTCCGTACGAGGGCAATACCCTCTACGGGATCCTGCGAAAGCCGCGCGGAATCGCGAAGCCCCCGATCGTCGTGATGTGCATGGGCCTCGACTCGGCCAAGGAAGAGATGGACGATTATGAAAACCGGTTCCTGCGGCGCGGGCTGGCGACGCTCGCTTTTGACGGCCCCGGCCAGGGCGAGGCGGAGTACGACTTCGCCATCTGTCCGGAATACGAGAGACCGGTGAAAGCGGTGATCGATTATCTCGAGACGGGCAAGGACGTCGATCTCGACCGCATCGGGATCTGGGGCGTATCTCTCGGGGGTTACTATGCGCCCCGCGCCGCGGCATTCGAGAAACGCGTGAAGGCGTGCGTTGCCTTGTCGGGTGCCTACGAGCGATCGGCGAGCTTCGAGGGGCGACCCCTCGTCAACGTCGAAGCCTTCCGCGTGCGCTCGAAGAGCGCCAACCTCGAAGAGGCGGGAAAGGTCTCGGCGCGGATGTCGCTGCGTGGCTGCGCAAAGAACATCACCTGCCCGATCTATATCGTGGCAGGCACGCGCGACCGCCTGACCTCGCCCGATGAGGCCCGCAAGCTCGCCGCCGAAGTATCCGGCCCGTGCGTGGTCGATGTGATCGAAGGCGGCAATCACGTCGTCAATAACCTTTGGTATCGCTATCGCGACCAGACTGCCGACTGGATGGCCGTCCAGCTGGGCGCGCATCGGAGCTGAGGGGCGGGCGAACCGGGAGCAGGCGGGGCGGGGAATGCTGGCAGCTTGGTACGAGCGAAACGGCGCGGCGCGCGATGTGCTGCAGGTGGGCGAGCAGCCTGACCCGCTGCCCGGGAAGGGGGAAGTTCGCGTGAGGCTCCATGCCTCGGGACTCAATCCTTCAGACGTCAAGGCGCGCGGCGGCAGCCGGCCGGTGATCCCGCCGCGGGTGATTCCCAATAGTGATGGCGCCGGCAGGATCGACCGGGTCGGCGCGGGTGTTTCGCGGCGCCGTATCGGGCAACGTGTGTGGGTTTATAACGGACAGTGGCAGCGCCCGTCGGGCTCCTCGGCCCAGTACATTGCCCTGCCTGCCGCGCTCGCCGTTCCTCTTCCGCGCAAGCTCTCGTACCAGCAGGGAGCCTGTCTCGGCATCCCGGTCATGACGGCGCACCGCTGTCTCTTCGCGGACGGGCCGATACGCGGCATGAACGTACTCGTCACCGGGGGCGCGGGGGTCGTCGGGCACTATGCAGTCCAGCTCGCGCGCTGGGCCGGGGCGAAGGTCATCGCGACCGTCAGTTCGCAGGAGAAGGCGTCACATGCGCGCAAGGCAGGCGCGCACGCCGTGATCGACTACCGTAGCGAGAACGTGGGTGCGCGGCTCCGCGAATTGACCGGCGGCGCAGGCGTTGACCGCGTCGTCGACGTTGAATTCGGGGCGAATCTGCCCGGCTACGTCAAGGCGCTCAAGCCCGATGCGGTGGTGGCGACCTATTCATCGATGAAGGTGGCGGCGCCGGCATTACCCTTCTACGAGCTCATGCGCTTAAACTTCACGTTGCGGATGGTTTTCGTCTACACGATGCCGCCCGCCGCCAAGGCGCGCGCGCTCGCCGATATCGCACGCTGGGTCTCGACCGGTCGCCCGAAGTTCGTGATTGCTGCGCGTTTTTCGCTGCGCGACATCGTCGCGGCGCATGAGCTCGTCGAATCGGGCAACAAAACGGGACACGTGATCCTGGACATTCCTTAAGCCCGCGCTGTTGCAAGGAGAATCGTATGGCAAGAAAGAAGGCGGAGCCGAAGCCCATTGGGCGCGGCGACATCAACCCGAAGCGGGGGCTGCGAGGGCAGACGCTCGCCGAGACGATGGTCGAGCATTCCGATCCCCAGCATCGCTGGGAGCGACCGCTTCAGGCGCCCGGCCGCATGCAGGTCGACTTCGAGGAGCGGGTCGATTTCAGGCGGCTCCATGACTACCGGCTCGCGCGCACGCGTAATGCGCTCGCCAAGTCCGGGATGGGTGCGCTGCTCGTCTTCGACCAGTACAACATCCGCTATATCTCCTCGACCGTCATCGGTGAATGGGCGCGCGACAAGCTGATCCGCTACTGTCTGCTCACCGGAAACGGAGACCCTTACGTATGGGATTTCGGCTCCGCTGCGCGGCACCACCGCCTCTACTGCCCGTGGCTGCCGACCAATCACTGGCGGGCGGGCAACCCGGGCATGCGCGGCGCGATCCATCCGCGGGTCGGTCTCTTCGAGGCCGCCGCGAAGGAGATCAAGGCGATCCTCGACGAGGAAGGAGTGGGCAAGATGCCGCTCGGCGTCGACATCGTCGAGCCGCTTTTTCTCTTTGCCCTGCAGAAGCTCGGAATCGAGGTGCGCGACTGTCAGCAGACGATGCTCGATGCGCGCGAGATCAAGAGCCACGACGAAATCTCGCTGCTCAACATCGCGGCCGCGATGGGCGACGGCGTCTACCAGGACATCTTCGAGGCGCTGAAGCCCGGGATCCGGGAAAACGAGATCGTGGCGCTCGCAACGAAGCGTCTCTACGAGATGGGATCCGACTGCGTCGAGGCGATCAACGCCATTGCCGGCGAGCGCTGCAGTCCCCACCCGCACAACTTCACCGACCGCATGATCCGCCCGGGCGATCAGGCCTACTTCGACATCATTCAGACCTACATGGGCTACAAGACGTGTTACTACCGCACCTTCACGGTGGGGTCCGCTACGCCGGCACAGCACGACGCCTATCGCAAGGCCCGCGAGTGGATGGACGGCGCGATCGATCTCCTCAAGCCCGGCATATCGACCGAGCGCGTGGCGCAGGCCTTTCCCAAGGCGCAGGAGATCGGCTTCGAGAGCGAGATGGCTGCGTTCGGGCTCAATTTCTGCCACGGCCTGGGGCTGGGCCTTCACGAGCGACCGCTCATCTCGCGCTTGAACTCGTTCAAGGATCCCTACGAGCTCAAGGCCGGCATGGTCTTCGCGGTCGAGACCTTCTGTCCGGCAAAGGACGGAGTCTCGGCGGCGCGGATCGAGGAAGAAGTAGTGCTGACGCCGCAGGGCGCGAAGGTGATCACGCTCTTCCCGGCGCAGGAACTTCCGATCGCGAACAAGTACTGATTCAAAGCGCAGACACAAAGGACACAGAGGTTACTCCTCATGCGCAAAGATTCTGATGTTCGAATTTTCCTCTGTGTCCTCCGTGTCCTTCGTGCCGAGGCTTTTGGAGGCTGAAGTTTGAAGACGACAGCAAAAGGGAAGAAAGCGGCGGCGGACGAGATCGGGCGGGAGACGCGGCTCGAGCTCTACCGCCTGCAGGTGGAGCTCCGCTACTGCGAGAAGCGCGCCCACGATCTCTTCCTCCAGAATCTCGTCAAGGGCACAAGCCACCTCTCGCTTGGCCAGGAAGCGATCGCCGCGGCATTCGGCGTCGCAATGCGGCCGGACGACTGGACGTTCTGCACCTATCGTGGGCACGCACACACGCTTGCGCGTGGGGCATCCATGACAGGCGTGCTGGGCGAGCTCATGGGCAGGAGCTGCGGGCTGCTCGCAGGCAAGGGCGGATCGATGCATCTCACCGACGTCGGGCGCGGCGTGATGGGCTCCTACGCGATCATTGGGGCCCACCTGCCGGTGGCGGCGGGCGCGGCGCTGAGCGCGCAGTACCGCGGCACGGAGCAGGTATCGGTGTGCTTTTTTGGCGATGGCACCACCAACATCGGGGCATTTCACGAAGCGCTCAATTTCGCGAAGGTGTGGAAGCTGCCGGTAATTTTTGTGTGCGAGAACAATCTCTACATGGAATACACACCAATCGACCAGGTGACCGCGGTCGAGCATCCTGCTGCCGATCGCGCGTCGGCCTACAGCATGGAATCGATCCTCGTCGACGGCAATGACGCGGACGAGGTGTACCTGACGGCGCTCAAGTACATAGGCCGGGCGCGCAAGGGTGGCGGCCCGGCTCTCATCGAGGCCAAGACCTACCGTCACAGCGGGCACTCGCGCGCCGATCCGGCGAAGTACCGCCCTGAAGGAGAGCTCGAGAAGTGGCTCGAGCGCGATCCGCTGACGCTCTATCGCAAGCGGCTCCTCAAGCTGGGCGTCACCGAGGGCACGCTCACCGACATCGAGTCGCAGACGATGCGCAAGGTCGAGCAGGCGACCGCCGAGGCAAAGGCCTCGCCCCCGCCCGCGCTCGATCTCATCGAGAAGGACGTATGGGCAGACGGAGGTGCGGCGTGGCGGAACTGACCTATCGCGAAGCGGTCGCCGCGGGCATCGCGCAGGAGATGGAGCGCGACGAGCGCGTGCTCTTTTTTGGCGAGGACGTGGCCGCGGCGGGCGGCGTTTTCAAGGCGACCGTGGGACTCCTCGAAAAGTTCGGCCCGCGGCGCGTGCGTGACTGCCCGATCTCCGAGCAGGCGATCGTAGGCGCCGCGATGGGCGCGGCGATGACGGGCCTGCGGCCGATCGCCGAGATCATGTTCTCGGACTTCCTCGCGGTGTGCTGGGACATGGTGGCGAACGAGATCGCCAAGGCGCGCTATATGACCAACGGCCAGCTTCAGCTCCCGCTCGTCATTCGCACCGCCAATGGCGCGGGCTCGCGGTTCGGCGCCCAGCACTCGCAAGCGGTGGAAAACTGGGCGATGGCGGTTCCCGGACTCAAGGTGGTCGCGCCGGCAACGCCGGCCGATGTGAAGGGCCTCATTGCCGCAGCGGTGCGCGATCCGGACCCGGTCATCGTGTTCGAGCAGAAGTCGCTCTATGCGACCAAAGGCGAGGTGCCCGACGGCGAGCATGTGGACGAGCTGGGAAAGGCAAAGGTGCTGCGGCAAGGCAAGGATTGCACGATCGTTGCGCTCGCCCTGATGGTGCACCGCGCGCTCGCGGCGGCCGAGGTGCTCGAGAAGGAGCACGGCATTTCCTGCACGGTGGTCGATGTTCGATCGCTGGTTCCGCTCGACACGCGGACGATCCTGTCGGAAGTCGCGAAGACCGGGCGCCTGGTCACCGTGGAGGAAAACCCGCGCCTTTGCGGCTGGGGCGCCGAGATCGCCTCGATCGTCGCCGACGAATGCTTCTGGGATCTCGACGGTCCCGTCGTGCGCATCACGACGCCACACGTGCCGCTGCCCTCGGCCGACCAGCTCGAGGACAACACGATTCCCTCGGTCGCGCGCATCGTGCGCGAGATTCTAGAAAAGATTGATTGAACCGCCAAGACGCCAAGACGCCGAGAAAACCAAAATTGAATTGAAGGGCGCGCAGATCAAGTGTCACGAACAAGCTAAGTATTCCTGTTCGGCATGTGCGTTTCGCGACTGGCTGACTTGACGGATTATCGATAGGGCCTTCTTGGCGACTTGGCGTCTTGGCGGTTAATTGATTCCGGGAGTGGTTGAATGGACGTAGTGATGCCCCAGTTGGGAGAGACCGTCGCCGAGGGCACGGTCACCAAGTGGTACAAGCAGGTCGGCGACGCGGTGAAGGCCGACGAGCCGCTGTTCGACGTCGAGACCGACAAGGTCAGCACGGAGATTCCGGCGCCCGCGAACGGCGTGCTCGCCGAGATCCTCGTCGCCGAGGGCGCGACCGCGAAGGTCGGCG
>Ga0210102_1000445_pt1 | contig 10791 bp, 8 predicted proteins | sample RushOxbow_ThreeS_4_FD_185563 | JGI IMG/M metagenome (GOLD analysis project Ga0210102, IMG submission 185563) | Wetland microbial communities from San Francisco Bay, California, USA, that impact long-term carbon sequestration -... | ecosystem: Environmental > Aquatic > Marine > Wetlands ...
GTCATCCGCGCCGCCGACTGGATTATCGATCTCGGCCCCGAGGGCGGCGACGCCGGGGGCGAAATTGTCGCAGCCGGCACCCCCGCGGAACTGGCGGCACATCCGTCTTCGCATACCGGGCGCGCCCTGCGCGAATACGAAACGGCTCTGGTTCCCGCCGCAGGAGCGGAGGAGCCGCGCGCGGAAAGGCTTGTCAGTCGTCAATCGTCAGTCGTCACCAACAATGCAATCCTCGTGCACGGCGCCCGCGAGCACAACCTGAAGAACATCGACGTCGCCATCCCCCGTAACCGCTTTACGGTGGTAACCGGCGTCTCCGGCTCGGGCAAGTCCACGCTCGCCTTCGACATCGTGTTCGCCGAGGGTCAGCGCCGCTACCTCGAATCGCTCAACGCCTACGCGCGCCAGTTCGTCGAGCCCTCGGCGCGGCCCGACGTCGACGCTCTCTTCGGCATCCCGCCGACCGTCGCCATCGAGCAGCGCACGAGCCGCGGCGGGCGCAAGAGCACGGTGGCGACGCTGACCGAGATCCACCACTTCCTGCGGCTGCTCTACATGAAGCTCGGCACCCAGCACTGCCCGAAGTGCGAAGTGCCGATCGAGCCCCAGAGCGTGGACGCGATTGCGTCGCGGATAATCCGCGACCACCGCGGCTCGCGCGTGGGCCTGCTCGCGCCGTTGGTCGTGAACCGCAAGGGCTATTACACCGATCTCGCCCGCTGGGCGCGCGGCAAGGGGCATACCCACCTGCGCGTGGACGGCACATTCATTCAGACCAGCCAGTGGCCGCGGCTTTCGCGCTTCCAGGAGCACACGATCGAGCTGCCGGTCGCCGATGTGCGCGCCGCTCCGGACAACGAGGCGGCGTTGCGCGGAGCGCTCCAGCGCGCGCTCGATCACGGCAAGGGCGTGGTCCAGGTTCTCGCGCCGCTGGAGGCGCTCGAGCGCGCCATGAAAACCGGCAACCCCTCGGCGGCACGGATGACCGAGACGGTGTTCTCCGTGAAGCGCGCCTGTCCCTCCTGCGGCACGAGCTTTCCCGAACTCGACCCGCGGCTCTTTTCCTACAACTCAAGGCACGGCTGGTGCACGAGCTGCTACGGCACCGGCTTGAGGATCTCCGGGTTCGACGAGCAGCAGACTGGAGAGGAAATCTGGTGGAACGAGTGGTACGAGGGTGAAGCCGCGCCGTGCCCGGCGTGTGCGGGGCGGCGGCTGAATCCGACCGCGCTCGCAGTCCGCTTCCGCGGTCGGTCCATCGCGGATCTTTCCTGCTTGTCGGTATCGGTCATGGAGGAATTCTTCACCCATCTCCGCCTGGAGGGACGGCAGGCGGAGATTGCGCGCGACATCCTGGCGGAGCTGCGCGCGCGTCTCGCATTCCTGCGCGAAGTGGGGCTCGCCTACCTCGCGCTCGACCGCGCCGCGCCCACGCTCTCCGGCGGCGAGGCGCAGCGCATCCGGCTTGCCGCGCAGCTCGGCTCCAACTTGCGCGGCGTCGCCTACATCCTCGACGAGCCGACCATCGGCCTGCACCCGCGTGACAACCGCGTCCTGCTCGACACGCTCGCGAAGCTCCAGGCAAAGGGCAATACGCTGGTGGTGGTGGAGCACGATGAGGACACCATCCGCCGCGCGGAACACGTGGTGGATCTCGGCCCCGGCGCGGGCAATCGCGGCGGCGAGGTGGTCGCGGTGGGCTCGGCGAAAGAGCTCATGCGCATCCCTGCCTCGGTCACGGGGCGATTCCTGGCGCAGCCGCTCCGGCATCCCCTGCATGCACGGCGTCCCGTGACGTCCTCCACCTCCGCGGTCACCGTCGGCGGCGCCTCCCTGCACAATCTGAAAGACCTCGACATCCGCGTGCCGCTCGGGCGGCTGATCGCGGTGACCGGCGTCTCCGGCTCGGGCAAATCCACCCTCGCCCGCGATGTGCTCCACGACAACCTCCGCCGGCTGGTCGCAGAGAGCCGCGACCGCCCGCGTCGGAAGGCAGGAGGCAGAAGGGGGAAGGCACAAAGATGGTCTGGTAAGGGCGGAGCCGGTTCATCCTTCTTACTTCTGCCTTCATCCTTCGTGCCCGTCGGCTGCCGTGAGATTCGCGGCAGCAGGCAACTCGGGCGCGTATTGGAGGTGGACCAAACCCCGATCGGCAAGACACCGCGCTCCTGCCCCGCGACCTACGTCGGCTTCTGGGACCAGGTGCGGCGGTTGTATGCGGAAACGCCGGAAGCGCGCATGCGCGGCTACACGGCCTCGCGCTTCTCATTCAACACCGCGGGCGGGCGCTGCGAGGCGTGCGAGGGACAGGGGCTGAAGCGGATCGAGATGTCCTTCCTCCCCGACGTGAAGGTCACCTGCGAAGCGTGCCGCGGCGCGCGCTTCAACCCCGAGACGCTCGCCGTGCGCTTCAAGGACAGGAGCATCGGTGAGGTGCTCCTGATGAGCGTGGACGAGGCGGTGGAATTCTTCTCCGCGCACGCTTCCATCCACCACGCCCTCACCCTGCTGCAGGACGTGGGGCTCGGCTACCTCACCCTCGGCCAGCAGAGCCCGACGCTCTCCGGCGGCGAGGCCCAGCGCATCAAATTGGTGACGGAACTGGCGAAGGTGCGAAACATGGACCGATCCACGGCATCCCCTCCTGCCAGAGGAGGGGTGGCGCGTCGCGCCGGGGTGGTGGGAGACGAATCACGATCCACGCTTTATGTGCTCGACGAGCCCACCGTCGGCCTGCACATGGCTGACGTCGAGAAGCTCCTGCGCGTGCTGCACCGGCTGGTGGACGCGGGCAACACCGTCGTCGTGATCGAGCACAACCTCGATGTGATCGCGGAAGCCGACTGGATTCTCGATCTCGGGCCGGAGGGCGGCGAGGCCGGCGGCCGCATCGTCGTGCAGGGATCTCCGGAAACGGTGGCGAAATATTCCGGCCGCTCCCATACCGCGCCCATCCTTGCGGAATTTCTCGCTGAACCCGGCCGGCAAGCGCTGGCGCACGCGGCGATTCCTGCCGCCGTGCTGGCCAGCGGAACCACGGGGCGACCGCGATCCCTCACTTCCCGGACCAGAAGTCGATGAGCTGCCGGCGCTCCGCGAATCCGGATGCCGCGACCCCCGCAAGGATCGCCCAGAAAGCCGAGCTGATCCCGAGCACGCTGAACGGCGTCGCGGCCACGACCAGCGCGACCAGCGCGCCAAAGCGCAGGTTCCCGCTGAACGATTTATCCAGTGCGTCTTGCAGCGCGGAAATGATCGCGACCCCCGCGAGGGCATAGATATAGGTCCGCGGCAGCACGTTCAGTAGCGAGGCGAGCGGAGTCGCCGCCAGTGCCATGATCACGGTCAGAGCGGCGGCAATGACCGCGGCCCAGTAGCGGCCCGGCGCGGGACCGGCGTCCGCGGAAGCGAGGATCGCGACCCCGGTCCGCGCGACCGTGGCGGCATGGCCGCCCAGCAGGGCGTTGACGATCGAGTTCACGCCCACGAGGGTCGATACGGCATTGACCGGAACCTTGTATCCCTGCGCCATCAGGTAGCCCAGGCCCTGGACGTTGCCGAGCCCCATCGCCAGCACCACCATCGGCAGGCTCACCGCCACGACGGCGGCTGCGGAGAATTCCATCTCCGGAACCGTCAGGGCCGGCAAGTGCCATTCGACCGGCATCGCGCCGCCCGTGCCGACCAGCGCAACCGCAATGCCGCCGCCGATAACCGCCAGACCCACGGGCGGAACGCGCGGATTGTCGAGCAGCCGTCCCAGCAGGTAGCAGACGACGACCGTGCCGGCCACGGCCACGTCCTCGACCGTGGCCCTCACCATGCGCACGATGTACTCCAGTATGCTGCCCGCAAACATGCCCATGATGATCGGAAGCGGAAGCCACCTCATGATCTTCCCGCCGATGCCGAGGAGCCCCAGCCCAAGCAGCAACGCACCAGCGACCAGGTTCGCCCCCACCAGTTCCGCGAAGCTGAAGCGATCGACGAGAGTGCCCAGGTAGACCAGGCCAGGTATCGTCCAGGTGATGGGGATGGGCTGCCGGAACCAGAGCGAGGCGGCGATCGACGACACGGCGCCGCTGAACCAGACGATGAAGATCCAGCTCGAGGTCTGCGCGATCGTAAGCCCCAGCTGCTCGGAAACCGAGATATGCAGCGGGACGGCGCCGAACGCGTACCACACAAAGGCGGTGAGCCCCGCCCACCAGGCGGCCGCATGAAGATCCTTTAGCACGAACGCACCTTCACCGCGAGAGTGTAGCTCGCCCGTGCTGATCCGGGCCTTACCGGGGACCCCGCAGCAGGAGCCGTCCGATCCACACCACGTTGATGATCGCGTAGAGCGAGTTCCAGTACACCACCTTCATCAAGGGCACGGGCAGCGTCAGGAAGTAGGCGAGCAGGCACGACGTCCCCACCAGCGAGAGCATGCGCAGCCACAGCGTCTTCCGCACAAAATAGGCGAAAACGTAGAACACGTTGGCGATCGTGAGGAGAATATCCATTGAACCGTATCCTTGCGCGAACCCGTCACCGGCGATCGCCGCCGGCATCTGCTCCCGGTAAACCGATTGAGACCCGGGAACGCGTGCCGAGCGGCGACTTCTGGTTCCGATAGTGCCTCCGCATTCAACCGACGATCGGCGCGAGCGCCTTGCCGATGCGGCCGGCCTGCTCCTGCGTGATCATGCTGCCAAGGATGTCCATGAAGCGGGGGTCCTCGACGCCCGAGACGATGTACTGCCAGCGATAGGCCTTGAGCACGCCTGCGCGCACACGCGCCTGCTCCTGCTCCGTAAACGACCGGCCGCACACCTTCAGGAAGTAGTCCGCGTCGGCGCCCGACTGCAATTGCAGCAGGCCGTCCACCGCGCCCACGAGCGCGATCAGGTCGTCCACTGCAATGTCGCGCTCAACCGCCGAGAGGTTGGCGTTCTCGCGCCGCCACTCGAGCTCGTCGAGGATCGCGTGCTGCGACTCTTCCTTCCAGTGAAACAGGAACACGTCCTTGTAGAGCTCGGAGAGGTTGGCATCAGGCTCGATGCTCGAGCGGTAGTGCGCCTGGGTGAAGAGCTCGATATGGCAGGTAAGCCCCAGCACCGCCCAGGTCGATTTCCCGAGCACGACGGAGGCGACGTCGTTCGGCTGCGGCAGGAAGCCGTAGCCTGCCGGCATGTCCTCCGCCGACATGCGCTCAATGCGGCGGAATAGCTCCTGGTGCTTCAGCTCCTCGTCGGTGAAGCGCACCAGCGCCTCGAGCTTCACCTGGTCGCCGAGCCAGTGCTCGCGGCTCACTTCCAGGATCTTGGCGCCGATGAAGCGCTCGACCAGCCCGAACATGTTGGCGTAGGTGCGGCCCTGGATCTGGGAGAGCTGCCGCCGCTCGTCCGCGCTGAGGAAATCGAGCTCGTTGACCTTGGAGATGCCGTCCGGCAGGAACTTCCTCGAAAAATCGAACCGGCGGCCGCGGATGACATCGCGGTCGATATCCCAGCGGATGCGCTTCGATACCTCGATGCACTTGGCGTAGCGCCCGGCATCGGCTTGCTGCTGCTGTTGCACGACTTGCATGGTGAGTCTCCTTTTCAGTGGTTGGTGTGTGAAGCGCAACCGGTCTTGGTCGGCCGCGCTATGGGGTGCTAGTATCGTTTGCGGCCCGGCGCCCGCCCATGACTGATCCGCCGGATCTCTTGGCCGGGACGCCGGAACTGCTGGAGAGACCCGTGGACGCGCTTTCCGACATATTGAGAATCGTGCGGCTCACCGGGGCCGTATTCCTGGACGCCGAGTTCACCGCGCCGTGGTGCGTCGGCGAGCCCTCCGGCGTGGAGGTGTGCGTCGAGCACATGCCGGATGCGCAGCACGTCGTGATCTATCACCTGCTGACGGAGGGCAAGCTCGAGGTGGCGGTGCCCGGCTTCGCGCCGATGCCTGCGCACGCCGGGGATCTCGTCATCATTCCGGGCGGCGAAGCGCATGCCCTGGGCAGCGACCTGTCGCGGCCGCGCGCCGACGGCGCGCGCCTGGTGGTGCAGCGCGGCCCCGACGAGGTGCCGCAGGTGCGACACGGCGGCGGCGGCGAGGTAACGCGGATGGTATGCGGGTACCTCGCCTGCGATTCGTCGCTCTTCGACACCGTCCTTGCCGCGCTGCCGCGAGTCATGATCGTCAATATGCGCGAGGGCCCCGGCGCCCAGTGGTTGACCTCCTCCATCCGCTTCAGCCTCACCGAGGCCGCGGGCCAGCGCGCGGGGGCGGGAACGGTGCTCGCGAAGCTCTCGGAACTGATGTTCGTGGAGGCGATCCGCCGCCATATCGAAAGCCTGCCTCCGGAGCAGACCGGCTGGCTTGCCGGGCTGCGCGACCGGTTCGTGGGCAAGACGCTCGCCTTGATCCACTCGAAACCTGCCCACCCATGGACCGTGGAGGAGCTCGCGGGCGCGGTCGGGCTGTCGCGCTCCGCTCTCGCCGACCGTTTCACCGCCCTGGTCGGCCAGCCGCCGATGCAATATCTCACCCGCTGGCGCCTGCAGCTCGCCGCGAACCTGCTGCGCTCGGGCGCCCGCAACGTCGCCTCCGTCGCCACCGATGTCGGCTACGATTCCGAGGCTGCGTTCAGCCGCGCGTTCAAGCGCGAGCTGGGCATGGCGCCCGCCGTGTGGCGCCGCAATCCGTTGCGTCATCGCCCCGCGCATAGCTAGTCAGACCAAAAGCGGCAGGCGCCGCGGAGGCTGGGCATACCACCCGACCCATATCTCCGACAGCCTGGCCTTGATGCGCGCGGCCAGCGCTTCGCGGCGGCCACGCTCGGCCCGAGGAATCGGTAGCGGTTGCGCCGCCCCGGGTTGCACCACCTCGAACTCGTTCATCTTCATTTGCCGCTGCCTCCGTTATCCGGGTCGCCATGGGTATGCCCGCGACATGGGGCGTATTGGACGACAGGCGGCCCGGTCAGCGCACGGGGCGCTTGTCCCGGGACAGGTGGAAACGGAGGCCGGGCGGACGGGACTCGCGTCCCGAAGGGGGATTTAGCGGGCGTCCTTGCCTAGACCTGCGTCGCGCGCGCGCACGATTGCCTGGGCGCGCGTCTCGACGCCGAGCTTGTCGAGGATGTTGACGAGATAGTTGCGGACAGTCTTTTCGGAGAGTTCGAGCCGCGCTGCGATCTGCGCATTGTCGAGCCCCTGGGCGACATGCTCCAGGATCGCGTGCTCGCGCTGGGTAAGCCCCTCGAACGCCGCGGCCCCGCCCTTCGCCTGCGGCAGGAACCCGTCGATCGCATCGAGGAGCTTGCGCACCGCCGGCTCGTTCTCGAGCAGCAGGTGGTTCTCGGATTCGAGCGGCACGAAACTTGCGCCAGGAATGAGCCCGGCGAGCCGCCGGCCTTCCTCGAAGGGCACCCGGTGGTCGCCCGTCGAGTGAAGGACGAGCGTCGGGCAGCGCACGCGCGAGGCTTCTGCACGTACGTCGATCGCCCCGAACGCATGGTAAATGCGCATCGCGGTTTCCATTGGCGCGCTCAGGCGCATCAGCTCGTTGAAGGCCCGCACCTGCTCCATGCCGGCACCTGGTATGAACTGCGTCGTGAACACCTGGCGGAGCGAGGGGTCGCGGCCGCTCCAGCCGAGCTCGATCAGCTTGCCGAGCGTGTCGAACCGCTCGCGCTCGAGCGCCGACAGGTCGCGAGTGGTCCAGCCCTGCACGTACCCGCCAAAGAGAATCAGGTGGCTCACCCGCTCCGGATGGCGCGCGGCGTAGGCAATGGCGATCGCGGCGCCTTGCGACACGCCAAACAGGCCGAATCGCTCGAGGCTTGCCGCGTCCGCGACCGCCTCGAGGTCGCGCACCCAGGCCTCGAAGGAGATTTCGGCCACGCTGCGGTCGGAGAGCCCGCAGCCGCGCTGGTCGAAGCGCACCAGTGTGAAGCGCCGTCCGAGCGCATCGAGCAGATGGCCCCATACCGCGGCATCGTGCTCGAGGTGGGTGATCCAGTGTGGGGCTCTCAGCAACGGCGGCCCGGTGCCGCTCACGGCGAAGGCGAGCCGCACCCCGTCACTCCCCGTGCAGAAGCGGATCTGCTGCTGCATCGGGCGATTATACCGAGGTGCTTTCCGGGAGAACGCGCGCTGCGTGTCGTGTTATAAGCTGGCGTGGCCCCGGTTCATGGCTGACCGCGGGTGATCCCGTGGCGGAGACTCCCTTTCGAATCGTTCCTGCCGCGCCGGCGTTCGACGCAGCCGGCACGCCATACTCGCCCGAGTACCGCGATGTCTATCACAGCGCCGACTCCGGGCCGGGCCAGGCGCGGCACGTGTTCCTCGGCGGCAACGGGCTGCCGGCGCGTTGGGCCGGCGCGCGGGTCTTCACTGTCCTCGAGACCGGATTCGGCTTCGGGCTGAATCTCCTTGCGACGTGGCAGGCGTGGCGCGCCGACCCGGCGCGTCCGGAACGGCTCCATTTCGTCTCGATCGAGAAGCACCCCTTCACGCGCGAGGGACTCGCAACGCTTCACGCGAGCTATCCCGAGTTCGCCCCGCTTGCCGCGGAGCTGCACGCTCGGTGGCCGCTGCTCCTGCCCGGTCTGCACCGGCTGCACTTCGAAGGCGGGCGCGTAACGCTCACGCTCGCGCTTGCGGATGCCGCGGACGTCCTGCCGAAGCTGAGGCTCGCCGCCGACGCCATTTACCTCGATGGCTTCGCCCCCGACCGCAACCCCGAAATGTGGGCAATCACCGTCATGAGAGGACTGGCGCGGCTCGCGCGCCCCGGTGCGACGGCCGCGACTTACGCGACGGCCCGCGCGGTGCGCGACGCGCTCGCCGGCGCGGGGTTCGTGCCCGAACTGCGTCCCGGCTTCGGCCGCAAGCGGCACATGCTCGCCGCGCGCTTTTCCCCTCCCCGACCGCCACGCCATGCACCGCCCCCGGTCCCGCGATGGAGCGAGCGCCGCGCGATCGTCGTGGGCGCAGGACTCGCGGGTGCCGCGGTTGCCGAGCGCCTCGCCGCGCGCGGCTGGGCGATCGAGCTGATCGAGCGCCACGCCGCGCCGGCGGCGGAAGCATCGGGCATGCCGGCCGGCAGCTTCCATCCGCAGGTCTCGCGCGACGACAGCATCCTCTCCCGGCTGACGCGCGCCGGATTTCTCTACGCGATCGACCGCTGGCGCGCGCTCGAGAGGAGCGGCCGACGCTTCGCATGGGCGCAGTGCGGCGTGATGCAGATCGCCAGAGATGCACGCGAAGAAGAGCGGATGGCGGATTCGGTCCGCGCCCTGGGTAATCCGGCCGGTTACGTGGATTACCTGGCGCGCGCTGAAGGCGGTCGCCGCACGAGACTCGCCGCGCCTATGGGGAGATTGTGGTTTCCCGCGGGCGGCTGGGTTCGCGCCGTGGAGCTCGTTGCCGCACTGCTCGATGCTGCGCGGCCGGGTCTGACCTTCCACTCCGACCGCACGGTGAACGCGCTGGAACGCGACGGGAAATGCTGGCGCGCGCTCGCGGCGGACGGCACGCTGATCGCCGCGGCTCCCGTGGTCGTGCTGGCCAACTCCCACGAAGCAACCTGCCTCGTCCCGCACGGCGTGGAGTTGAAGCGCGTGCGCGGACAGCTCACCTGCCTTCCGCCGGGCAGCATCGATCCCCCCGCCATGGTTCTCGCCGGCGCGGGTCTTCTGATACCGGCCGCGGATGGCGCGGCGGTCGTGGGCTCGACCTACGATTTCGAGGACGAAGATCCCGAGCCGCGCGCCTCCGGGCACGCCGGCAACCTGGAGCGGCTCGAATTATTGCTGCCGGGAAGCGCTGCCGGGCTTGACCCGGCGGGGCTTGCCGGCACGGTGGGTTTTCGCTGCGTGACGCCGGACCGTTTGCCGCTCATCGGCAGTGTGCCGGATGCCGTAGCGGAATCTGCTATGAGCGCTTCTCGATCCGGCAGATGGGCGCGGGAACTGCCGCGCCTGAACGGGCTCTACGGCGCGTTTGGTTACGCCTCGCGCGGGCTGACATGGGCGGCCCTCGGCGGGGAGTTGATTGCGAGCATGCTGGAAGGGGAGCCCCTGCCGCTCGAGGGCGATCTCGCCGACGCGGTCGATCCCGCGCGCTTCCTGTTGCGGCGCGCGCGGCGCAGCGGTACCTGATTGGCGGCGGCGCCGAGCCACGCAATGGATGATCGTCTAGAATTTGCTTTCCGGTGAAACGACACGATGGCTGAATCGCACCGCCGCCACCTTCTCCTCCATTGGTACGCCGCGCTGTCCTGCGCGTTGATCCAGGGCTGCGTTACGCCACCCCCCGAACCACCGCCGCGGGAACCTGTGGTGTCGGCCGTGCCCGATGGCGACTGGGAGCTCGTGAACTCGACTTTCATCGGGACAGGACGGATGCCCGGCGTGCCGCGCGCGACGCTCGCGTTCAAGGACGGCAGGATGTCGGCCTTCAGCGGCTGCAACCGCGCGAACGCCGCCGCGCGCCTGGTGGACGATTGGCTCGAGGTCGAGGCGATGGCGGCAACGCGCCGCGGCTGCCCCGAGCCGCTCGGCTCGTTCGAGGCCCGATTTTTCAAATTGCTGGGCGCGCGGCCGGTGTTTCTGGTCGACGGCGACACGTTGACGCTCGTCGCCGGCAGCCAGAACGCGCGGCTGCGCCGCACCGGCGCCGGCAACGGGCAAAACCCGCGCTGACGGCGCGGCCGATACCATGTATAATGCGCAGCAAGGTTTCTGTTTCGCATCGTCCGGTTAGCGTCTCAGTCGTTTCGCGGTCCATCCTGGACCGTCGAATCACCCAGCCT
>Ga0210102_1000446_pt1 | contig 10750 bp, 8 predicted proteins | sample RushOxbow_ThreeS_4_FD_185563 | JGI IMG/M metagenome (GOLD analysis project Ga0210102, IMG submission 185563) | Wetland microbial communities from San Francisco Bay, California, USA, that impact long-term carbon sequestration -... | ecosystem: Environmental > Aquatic > Marine > Wetlands ...
CAAGGCGAAGAGCGACCTCGACATCGATCTGGCGCGCCTGGCCGAGACCTGGCGTCACGGCAGCGTGGTGCGCTCCTGGCTGCTCGATCTGTGCGCCGAAGTCCTTGCCGAGGACGACGATCTGGAGGGCATCGCGCCGATCGTCGCCGATTCCGGCGAGGGACGCTGGACCGCGCTCGAGTCGGTCGAGCTCGGCGTGCCCTCTCCGGTCATCACGCTCGCTCTGATGGCGCGCTTTTCGAGCCAGGGCCATTCGGACTACGCCCGGCGCATGCTCGCCATGATGCGGGCGAAGTTCGGCGGACACGCGGTCACCCGGCGCAAGTAGGGCGGCCGATGGTCGTCGTCGTCATGGGCGTGTCCGGCTCGGGCAAGACGACGCTCGGCCAGGCGCTCGCCGCGCGGCTCGGCTGCGAATTCATCGACGCCGACGACCACCATCCGGCGCAGAACGTCGCCAAGATGGCCGCCGGCGTGCCGCTCGAGGACGCCGATCGCTGGCCGTGGCTCGAGGCGCTGAACGGCCTCCTGCGCGAACGATGCGCGCGGGGCGAGTCTGCGGTGCTCGCCTGCTCGGCGCTCAAGCAAGCCTACCGGGACCGGCTCGGCGCCGGCATCGACGACTGGCGGCTGGTGTATCTGAAAGGATCGATCGAGCAGATCCGCGCCCGCCTCGTCGAGCGGCGACACCGCTACATGCCGGCGTCGCTGCTCGAGAGTCAGTTCGCTGTGCTCGAGCCGCCGGCGCGGGCGATCACGGTCGACGTGAGCGAGTCCCCGGAAGGCTGCATTGCGACCGTCGTCGCGGCGCTCGGGGCGCCGCGTACTTCCTGATCCTGCGGACGCGCAAGCAGGCTCAGCTCGAAGCCCCGCCACACCGCGGCTCGCGCGGAACGCACCTCGAGCTTGCGGTAGAGATTCTTGACGTGGCTGGCGACCGTGTTCAGCGTCACGCCGAGCTGGTCCGCCACCTGCACATAAGTGCAGCCGCGAGCGAGCGATTGCAACACGTCCGCCTCGCGCGCGGTGAGGCGAACATGCGCTTTGACCGCGTGCCGCATGGCGGCCCCGCTATCCGCCGAGGTGCACGTCGTATTGCGCGCCGTCGGAGAAGGTGCAGGTTCCCGAGCCCTGGCGCGGGTGGTTCATGCGGTAGGTGCAGCTCATGAACGTGCCCTGCGGGCTCCAGGCGTTCGCGATCCCGCTGTGCGCATCGCCCGCGGAATCTCGCGTCGCTTCGCCGATCAGCGTCTGGCCCTGGTAGTTCAGCATGAAGCGGCCCTTGCCGTTCATCATGTTGGTGACCGAGCCGGTCAGCACGCCGGCGGAACGCGCGAGGTCGTTTTTCGGATAGAGCCTCGCCGGCAGGCTCGCCGGAATCGGCTGGCTCGCGAGGACGTGCGGCACGAGGGGCGCCGGCACCGGTTCCCAGGTCACGACGCCTTCGTGGTTCACCGGGACGGCGACGCAACCGCTCGCCGCGATTCCCGCGAAGCACAGTCCGATCAGATTTTTAAGCGGCTTACGCATGACATCCTCCAGTTCGTTGTCCAGGCCACCTGGCCTGCACCCCGAGCATTGGGGATGCGCGCATTCAGGCCGCTTACCGCCGGCTTACGGATGGCTTAACGCGGCGCAGGACCCTGTTTCGCCAGCTGTAAGCGATCGATAAGCCGCCGGTATGCCTGCGGTCGGCGGGCGGCGCCCAGCATGCAGCGCATGGTTCCCAACCCCGCCGCAGGCGGCAGGAAGGTCTCATGACCGGTTACTCGAGCCTCGCAGCGATCCGCATCGGCGCGTCGCCGCTGGCCCGGCGCGAATCGCGACACCTCGGAATCGCGCTCGCCGCGCTTTCGCTGCCGTGGGTGTCCACCAGCTTGTGGTCGGTCGCGGTGCTGCTTTGCGCCGCGCTCGGCGCGTCTCTGGTTTTATGTGCGCCGCGGGGAATCGAGCTCGGCTCGAGTGCCGCGCGGCGCAATCTGCGCAGCGCGCTGTGCCTGGGCTGCGGCGTGGGGTTGGCGTTTGCCTGGAGCGCCTCTGAGCCCGCGGCCTATTGCATCGCGATCCTCGTCCTCGCCCTCGCCGACGGCGCGGCCGCCTTCGTCGGCCGGCGCTACGGTCGCGCGCTGCGCACGCTGGGCGGCGCGCGCAAGAGCGCGGCCGGCTCGCTCGCGTTTCTCGCCACGGCGTTCGCGGTCACGACGGGCGTTCTCATCGCCGGCGCGGGCTTGCGCTTAGGCGAGGCATTCGCCGCTGCGGCGCTGGTCGCAACCATCACCACCGGCCTGGAAGCTTCGCTCGGCGACGGCTTGGACAACCTCTTCGTGCCGCTCGGGGCGCTCGTGGCGCTCGAGTTCGCCGCGCTGTGACGCTCTACGCGCGCCCGTCGCCCGGCTGGACCCCGCCCGCAGCAGACCTGCACGCGGCGCGCCGTGCCGCAGCCACTGTCCCCCGCAGGCAACATGCGTCTGGCATGAAGGGTAAAGTAGCGCCGTGGACAGCGCGAACCGCCCATGACAGACGACGCCTATCCGGACGCCCTGCCTGCGCAGCACCGGCTGCACTGGTATCTGCTCGAGCGCGTGCTCGGGCAGGGCGGATTCGGCATCACCTATCTCGCGCGCGACACCAACCTGGACCAGTCGGTCGCGATCAAGGAATACCTGCCGGTGGACGTCGCGACGCGGCGCGCCGATACGACCGTGCGAGCGCGTAGCGACGAGCAGGGCGAGCGCTACCGATGGGGCCTGGAACGCTTCATCCGGGAAGCGCGCACGCTCGCGCGTTTCGATCACCCCAACATCGTGCGCGTGCTGTCGGTCTTCGAGCAGAACGGAACGGCATACATGGTGATGCGCTTCGAGGAGGGCGAGAACTTCGCCGCCCTGCTCGATCGCAAGCGCACCATTCAGGAAGCCGAGCTGATGCGCGTGCTGCTGCCCGTGCTCGAAGGGCTCGAGCTGGTGCACAACGCCGGCTTCATCCATCGCGACATCAAGCCCGACAACATCCATATCCGCGCCGACGGCACCCCGGTGCTGCTCGATTTCGGCTCGGCACGCAACGCACTCGGCCACGCGCGCACCGTGACCATCCTGGTCGCGCCTGGCTACGCGCCGTTCGAGCAGTACTACTCGAGCGGCGAGGACCAAGGTCCCTGGACCGACATCTACAGCCTCGGCGCCACCTGCTACCGCGCGATCGCCGGCGTGCCGCCGATGGATGCGATTGCGCGCAGCAAGGGCGTCCTCGGCAGCGCGCGCGACATTCTCGTCCCGGCGAGCGCGGTCGGCAGCGGGCGCTATTCCGAGCGTCTGCTCAAGGCGATCGACCATGCGCTGGAGTTCGCAGAGAAGGACCGGCCGCAGACGATTGCCGAGTGGCGCAATGAACTGCCGGGGCTCGAGGGTGCTGCGACCACGACTGCGCCACCGCGGCGGACGCCAGCCGCAGCGGCAAATGTGCCGCGGACGCCGAAGATTTCGCAGACCGAGCCCTCCGCGGTGCCGAATTCACCGCACAGGTCTCCCTCCAATCCGCATCCGGAGCCCACGGCAGCACCGAGCCCTGCCGCTGCGCAACCCGCACCGCTCGGCGGGCCGAGCAGACCGGCGGGCCCTACTGCCTGGCTGGTGGCGAGCGCACTTGTGGGCGCGCTTCTCGGAGGCGTAGCCGGGGCCTATGCCGTCAAGCGCTGGGCGGATACCCCGACTCCCGCACCGAACGAGGAGCTTCAGAAAATCAAACTGCAACTCGAGAATGCGCTCGCGAAAGCCGAGACCGAACGGGTGGCGCGCGAAAAGGCGGAAGCAGACAAGGCGCGCGCTGAAAGCGCACTCGCGCGTTCCAAAGCCGAGACGGAGCGCCTGGCGAGCGAAAAGACGGCAACCGAAAAAGCGCTTTCCGAGGCGACCGCGCGCGCGAGGGCCGAAACCGACCGCGCCAAGACCGAATCCGAGCGCGCGGAGCGCGAAAAGGCAGTGGCGGAAAGAGCGAAGGCCGACAGTCAAAAGCTGCGCAAAGAACTTGATGTCGCCAAGGCCGAGATCGAGCGGCTCAGGAACTTGATTCCGGGTCGGCCGCCCACGGATACCACGCCCAAGCCTGCGCCGCCCCCACCCGACGCCCGGGAGGCTTTCAAGCATTACCTGGACCTCGCACGTCGCGGCGATGGCAGCGCGGCACTCAAGGTCGGCGAACTGTACGAGGCCGGCCGAGGAGTCGCAGCAAGCAACAATTGGGCATATGCCTGGTACTCGGTCGCCGAACGGTGCGGCGTGACGGCGGCGAAGTCGAAGAAAGACGCCGTAGCAAACAGGCTGCAACCGGTAGAAATCAGGCAGGCCGATAAGTTGGCCGAGAGCCAGGCGGACTGCAAGAAATAACCCCGGAGGAGGGACTGCATGGATTACCAGAGGAGCGCCATGCGAGTGCTACGGGCTGCGCTGCCGTGCGTGGCATCGATGCTGGTCACCGGCTGCGGGGAGATGATCACGCGCCCGCCGCCGGAGAAAATCACCGAGTGCTTCACTCAGCTCAACGAGAAGTTCGAGAAGGCCTACGAGGGCATCCTCGCCGAGCGCGGCACGCGCAGATTTACTGTCTCTCGGGAGATGGCTTACGACACTTTGATCGCGGCGCTGACGCGGCTCGCCATGATCGTCGAGGCGCACGATCGCTTCGCCGGCACGCTGACTGTCGCCGCGCCAGCGCCGAAACCGCTCAGCGACCAGGAATGGCGCGAAGTGGTGGACACCGATACGCCGATGATGGCTTCGGTGCTCTGTCCCTGCCTCGGCATGTACTGCACGACCCTGAAGTTCGAGCCGCAGGATTACGTGATCGTGATCAATGCGACGGTGCTCGCGGCAGGCAACGCCGGATCGCAGGTGTCGCTGACGACGCGCATGCGCGAGATCGTTCCGCGACCCGGTGTGCCGCGCCGTGACTACCCGCCGCCGACCGGCGTGCGCCTGGCGCTGAACAAGATCTGGTCGAGCTTCGACCACGAGCTCGCGGCACGGCAGTTGGCCCCGCCCGGAAGCAGGCGCTAGCCCGGCAGCTGCTGCGCGAGGCCGGCGTAGACCGCCTGCGTTTCGGCAGACGGCATCGTTTTCGACTTGGTCGCGAGGACCGTGCGCAGGCGCTCATAGACCGCGCGCGCCTCGGCGAGCTCGCCGCAGCGCTGGTAGCTGAGCATGAGGTTGCGGTACGGCGCCTCGTACAGCGGGTCGGCGTCGATCAAGCGCAAGTAGCAGTCGATGGCTGCCTCGGCGCGGCCCGCGTCCTCCCAGCTGCGCGCGCCGCGCGCCAGGTAGCGCAGCAGGCGCGCGCGGCTCTGCTCGCGCTGCGCGAGATAGGTCGGCTGCTCCGACTCGTCCGGCAGGAACGGTCCCTTGTAGAGCGCGAGCGCCTCGTGCGTCAGCTCCGCGAGCCGGGGCATCGGCTTGCCGGCGACCATGCCGCGCAGCGCCTCGTCGAAATCCGCAAGGACGCGATCGAGCGCCCAGACGTCCACCCAGACCAGCCCGGGGTCGAGGCTGAGGCGTGCGTCGCGCAGCAGCAGCGCGGCGTCGTCGCCGAACAAGCGGCGCAGGCGATGCAGGGTCGCGGTAAACGATTTATGCGCGTAGTCGGCGTCTACGTGCGGCCAGAGCGCGTCGCCGAGCTGGTCGGCGCGCACGTTCTGCCCGCCGAACGCGATCAGCACCTTGAGCAGCTCCATCGGCCGTCCGGGCGTCTTGCCGGAGAACTCTACGGGCACGTCGCCGCGCAGCAGCTCGAAGCGGCCCAGCGTCGTGACGCGAAACGGCCAGGGCCAGCTGCGCACCCGCAGCGGCGGCGTGCGCGGCACGAGATGGCGCTCCTTCACCAGGCCGCGCGCGTATTCGACCTCAATGTCGTGGCGCAGGGCGAGCGCGCAGAGCTCCGCCGTTTCGCGCGCGCGCCACCAGGGCGCATGACGGAAACCGTGCTCGCGGCCGAGCGCCATCGCCGCACGCAGCGGATCCAGCACGGCGGCCGCATCTCCCTGCGCCGCCGCGGCCTCTGCCGCAGCGAGCTGCACGCAGAACGCCAGCCAGTCGCTGCGCTGCGCAGCCGCGATCGCCTCCGCGGCGCGCAGCTGGGCGTCGCAGCCGCGTCGATCCGTCGCAGTCGCGACGCAACGCGCCAGCGCACAGCGCGCGAGGCACTCCAGCCAGGGCAGCCCGGTCTCGACCGCCAGCGCCACGGCCAGACGCGCCTCGCGCTGCGCGCCGTCCGCGTCTGCCTCGATCGACGCGAGCCAGCCGTGCAGAAAATGCAGAATCGCCCGATCCCCGCGGCGCAGCTGCGCATCCCCGGTGCCGAGCTGCTGCAGCTCGGCGCGCGCGGCATCCAGATCACCGGCGCCGAGCGCCGCGGCCGCCGCCACCGCGCGCAGCCAGCGATCGAAGCCGTGCACGCCCTCGGTCTCCGCGCGCGCGAGGCAGTCGCGCGCGAGGTCGAGGGCGCTCTGGTGCGCGCCGTCGAGCAGCCGATGGAGCGCGGCCGCGATATCGGGCGCCAGCGTGACCTGTGCGGGACGTCCGCGCATCTGCGCGCGCAGCGCCTCGACCGCCGCCGCCGCGGCGGCGAAGTCGCCGCGCAGCAGCGCGCTCGCCGTGCCGGCCAGGGGCATGCCGGCGCGGGCAATCCAGTCCTCGAGCGCCGGATTGCCCGCGTCGCGCAGCAGCAGCGCGCGCGCCATCGCGCCCGCCACGAACGGGTCCACCCGCGCGGAGCCCTGAGCAGGCTGCGCCGCGAGCAGAGCATCGAGCACGCCGTACCAGCGGTCGAGCGGCGCCAGATCGTCGAACTCGAAGATGACCGCGTCGATCAGTCCGCAGCAGGCGCGCACGGCGCCGCCCCGGTCCGAGCGCTGCTGAAATCCCTCGAGCGCCTGCTCGAAGCGCCGCCGCGCCTCGCGCGGGGCCGCCCGCGCGCGGCACTGCCCGAGCGCGAGCAGCAGCGCCGGGTCGGCTTCCAGCACGCCCGGCGGCAGCAGCTCGAGCCAGTCGCCGAGCATCGCGCTGCGTCCCTGCGACAGCATGCGCGGCGCCTCTTCCGCGGCGATCGCCGCGATCGCCGGCCAATCGCGCGATTGCACCAGCAGCGCGACCGCGTCCTCGATCTGTCCCGCGCCGCGCAGCAGCGCCGCGGCGCGCTGCAGATGCGCGGGTGCGAGCGCCTCTGGCAGATCGCGCGCCGCGCGCCCGCGCAGGAAATCCAGCAGCAGCGGATGCAGCTGGTAGATGCGCCCTTCCTCGGACGGCGCCTCGCTCACGAAATAGTTGTTCAGGGCGAGATTCACCAGCAGCCGCCCGGCGTTCGGCTCGCCCGACAGCTCGCGCGCCACGTCTCCAGTCATGCGCGGCAGGCAGGCGACGCGCAGCAGGAACGCGCGGGTCTGCGGCTCGAACTGCTCGAAGATCTCGCCCGCGAGGTAGTCGAACACGGCCTGCGGCGGCGCGTCGCCCGGCAGCTCCGGAACGCGGCCCGAGAATTTCGCGTGCTCGAGCATGAGCACCATCCCCGCGGCCCAGCCCTGGGTGCGCGTCTCGAGTTCGGCGAGCGCATCCTCGCTCAGCGCCTGGCCGCGCAGCTGCGCGATCTGGGCGAGCTCCTGGCGATCGAGACGCAGGGCGTCCCAGCCCAGGCAGAGCATCTCTCCGGTCACGCGAAAGCGCGCGAGCGCCGCCGGCGGCTCCAGCCGGCTGGTGACGATGACGCAGCAGTGTCGCGGGATCTGCGGAATGGCGGCCTCGAGCACCTTCTGCAGCGGGCTTTCGGCGGGCACGGACTGCAGGCTGTCAAGCACGAGGGCGAACGGCCCCTTGGTGCGCGAGAACAGCTGGCGGAAGAACCCGCGCGCGAACGTGGCGAGCCCGCTGTCGTCCATGCCCGAGAACACCGGGTAATCGCGCGCGCGGCCGTCCTCCAGCTTGCGTGCCGCGTGGCCGAGGTAGTGAAAGAACGTGGCGACGTCCGTATCGTCGGCGTCTACCTGGTACCACAGGCTCTGCATGCGGCGCGCTTCGATGTAGCTTGCGGCGAGGGTCGTCTTGCCCGCCCCCGGCGGTCCCGAGATCCACACCACGCTGCGCCCGGGCGCCCCGTCCAGACGCGCAAAGAGCCGCTCGCGCGGCATTGCCGAACCGGCCACCGGACGCGTCGTCTTGGCAAATGCGGTGCTGTGCTGTCGCGAGTGCGCCACTCCGAGTCCTTCGCTCGAATCCAATCTTCCCATCATCGGCGCCGCCCGAGCGCCTCCGCGCAACCGCCGACACCTACAGTCTGCCACCCGGCGCGGCAGCGGCGGCTTACAGATGCCTTACCGCCGAGCGCTACTCCCCGCGCGCCACCCCCTCGCGGCGCGGATCCGCGGCGCCGCGCCAGCCCTCCGGCCTGCGCTGGATCGCGTGCACGCCGCTGGTCATGCGGGCCAGATTGAGAACGTGGCCGCGCGCCTCGAGCGCCGCGGCGATATTCTCGTATGCGCTCGCGCGCTCGAGGAAGGTCGGCCCGTTGGTGCTGCCGAAGTTGGGCAGTTCGACCGCCGCCTGCAGATCGAGACCCCAGTCGAGCACGCCGACGATCACTTTGGCGACGTAGTTCGCGATCGCGCGTCCGCCGGGCGAGCCGAGCGCGAGCTCGAGCGACCCATCCGGCGCAAACACGAAAGTCGGCGCCATCGTGCTGCGCGGGCGCTTGCCCCCCTGCACGCGGTTCGCCGCCGGCGCCCCCCGCGAGCGCGGATCGAATGCGAAATCGGTCAATTGATTGTTGAGCAGAAAGCCGCGCAGCATGCGGCGCGCGCCGAAGGCGTTCTCGATCGAGGCGCTCATCGCGACCGCGTCGCCGTCGGCGTCGACGATCGAGAAATGCGTCGTGCCCGAGCTCGTGCCGGCGTGCGCGGGCCCCGGCGCCGTGACGCCGGCCGGCAGGCCGGGTTCGGCGGCGCCCATCGAGCGCTCGCCGACCAGTTTCGCGCGCGCCTCGAGGTACGCGGGTGCAAGCAGGCCGGCCACCGGTTGCGGCGAAAACGCGGGATCGGCGATGTAGTGATTGCGGTCAGCGTAGGCCAGCCGCCCCGCCTCGGAAAACAGGTGCAAGGCCTCGGCCGAGCCGGGTGCGGCGCGCTCGAAGCCGCTGCGCTCGAGAATGCCTAGGATCTGCAGCACGACGACCGCCCCGGCCGAGGGCGGGCCCATGCCGCAGATGCGCCGCGCCCGGTAGCGGCCGCAGACCGGAGCGCGCTCGAGTGCACGGTAGCCAGCGAGATCCTGCGCCGTCATGTCGCCCGGGCGCGGATCGGCAAGCACCGCGCGCACGATGTCCTCGGCAATCGCTCCGCGGTAAAACGCGTCGGCGCCCTCGGCGGCGAGGGTGCGCAGCGTCGCCGCGTAGGCCGGGTTCTCGATCCGCGAGCCGATGGGGCGCGGCGTGCCGTCGCTGCGGTAGTACAGCGCGCGCGCCGCCGCGTCTTCGCGCAGATATTTGTCGCGTTCGAGCAGCCCGTGCAAGCGGGGCGACATCGCAAAGCCGGTCTCGGCGAGCCGGATCGCGGGGCCGAACAGTTGCGCCCAGGGCAGGCGCCCGTGGCGCGCGTGAACCAGCTCCAGCAGCCGCGGCAGGCCAGGCACGCCGATCGATCTGCCGCTCACCACGGCCTCGAAGAAAGGCATCGTACGGCCGCTCGGCTCCACGAAGCGGTCCTCGCGCGCCGCCGCGGGCGCCGTCTCGCGTCCATCGTAGCTGCGCACGCGCTGCTCGCGCGCCGACCAGTGCAGCAGGAAGCCGCCGCCACCGAGTCCCGAGGACTGCGGCTCGACCAGGCCGAGGACCAGCTGCACCGCCACCGCGGCATCGGCGGCGCTACCGCCGGCACGCAAAATCTCGAGGCCCGCGTCGGCCGCGTAGGGATTGGCCGCGACCACCAGCCAGCGCGTCGCATCGAGTGCGCGCTTGCGCGCACTGCCGGTCTCGGCCTCGGGCTGGCCGATCGGCTGCGCGAATGCCGCGGCAGCCAAGAAAAAAACAAGGGCGGCCGCGGCCGCCCTTCGCAGGAACCGTCCCGCGCGCTGCATCACACCAGCAACGGTACCACCAGCAGCGCGACGATGTTGATGATCTTGATGAGCGGGTTCACCGCGGGACCCGCAGTGTCCTTGTAAGGATCGCCCACGGTGTCGCCAGTGACCGCAGCCTTGTGCGCATCCGACCCCTTGCCGCCATAGTTGCCGTCCTCGATGTACTTCTTCGCGTTGTCCCAGGCGCCGCCGCCGGTGCACATCGAGATCGCGACGAACAGGCCGGTGACGATCGTGCCGATCAGCACGCCGCCGAGCGCCTTGATGCCGGCGCCGGGGCCGAGCAGCCAGTTCATGCCGAAGCCGACGACCACCGGGATCAGGATCGGCAGCAGCGACGGAACGATCATCTCCTTGATCGCGGCGCGCGTGAGCATGTCCACGGCCTTGGAGTAGTCGGGCTTGCCCGTGCCCTCCATGATGCCCGGGATCTCCTTGAACTGGCGGCGCACTTCGACGACCACCGAGCCCGCGGCGCGACCGACGGCTTCCATCGCCATGGCGCCGAACAGGTACGGCACCAGGCCGCCGATGAACAGGCCGATGATCACGGCCGGATCGGACAGGCTGAATGCCTGCAGCTTGCCGGCGATCTCGAGGTTGTTCGTGTAGTCGGCGAACAGCACCAGCGCGGCGAG
>Ga0210102_1000449_pt1 | contig 10711 bp, 9 predicted proteins | sample RushOxbow_ThreeS_4_FD_185563 | JGI IMG/M metagenome (GOLD analysis project Ga0210102, IMG submission 185563) | Wetland microbial communities from San Francisco Bay, California, USA, that impact long-term carbon sequestration -... | ecosystem: Environmental > Aquatic > Marine > Wetlands ...
AGTCGGCTCCGCGGTCGGCGTGGCGGTTGCGGTTGCAGTGGGGGTCGGTTCCGCAGTCGGTGTTGCCGTGGCGGTGGCCGTCGCGGTCGGAGTCGGCTCCGCAGTCGGCGTGGCGGTTGCGGTTGCAGTGGGGGTCGGTTCCGCAGTTGGCGTTGCCGTGGCGGTGGCCGTCGGAGTCGGCTCAGCGGTCGCCGTAGCCGTCGCGGTCGGAGTGGCAGTCGGCGTGGCGGCGTCCGCCGAAGCGGGCAACAGGGTTGCCACCCCGAGAAGCCCGGTCGCCAACGCGCATTGGAAATATCTCGGGGAGGGCCGAAGGTTCATCAGGGGGTTCCAGGTCAGCGTCGGCTTGCAGCGATTGTCGCGCGTGCCCACCCCACGCGACCGGAGAATCTCAGCGGCAGTGCAAGCTTATCAGATCGACAGCCGGATGTGTGATGGAAAAATACGGAGCAATAGGTTTCGGACGGGATGATCGAGGCAGCACCGACCGGGTGCAGATCCGAGGGTCTGCGAACTCACAAAAACACCTGATCCATCGGATCACGAAGTGGCGGGCAGTGTCAGGGCGGCAATCGATCCGTGGGATTTCCGCTGGTTGGGGATGCGAGTTGCACTACGGCCCGCGCCGCCCAGCAGACGGATTCGGTGACATTCGAGTGTCGTGCTGGGTCCAACTCAGGGCTTCGAACACGACGAACTCGGCTTCGAGGCGCCACTGCTCGCGCGCGCGCTCGCTGGAAGCCAGAAATTCCGCGCACGCGCGAGAGGGGTTCTGGGAACCGGGGGAGTCGCTCTCGCAGGCTGGCGTCAACACGAAAGTTCCCGGCTGCCAGAGGTTGGCGCCCGGCAGGAAGCTGTGCGCGAGGCTGTTCCTGGCCATGTTCTTGAGTTCGCGGTAACCGAGCCCGTAGCTGCGTGCTGCGCGCAGGTACTCGTGGGTGAGATCGATGCGTGCGACGCCTTCGTCATCGGTGGCCAGGGTCACCGGAACGCCGGCTTCGAGGTAGAGCGGGAGCGGGTGCGCGTCGTCGCGGACGTCGAGGATCACGTCGTTGCTGGTCAGGCAGACCTCGACGAGAACGCCGCGTTCACGCATTTCCTCCAGCAGCCCCAGCGCGTCGTCCTCGTACGCGATGTCGACCCCGTGCCCGATCCTGCGGGCGTGCCCGATCTCCACCGCTTCCCGGATGTGGAAGCGCAGATCCTTCGGCGGCACGAGGCCGAGTGTCAGCTCACCGGCGTGCAAGGCGACGTTTACCGGCTCGGGTGCAGCGTTGACCAGGAAGTCCAACATCTGCATTTGCGCGGTGTAATCCCGCAGGGCGACGCGTTCGTCCTCGGGCGCGACGAGGTTGAGGCCGACGACGCGCGGCTCGACGCGCGCGATCTCCACCGCGAAGGCGAGCTGCGCAAACACTTCCGCCGCCGGTCGGGCCCTCGACGTCTGCGTCAGGTAGCGGATCGTAACGGCGCAGCCGAGGGGCGGATTCGTGCCGTCGCAGTCCATCACCTGCCGCAGTTGCTGCTCCAGTTGGTCGAGTTCGGCGCGTCCCGCATCGACGAGGTCGGCGAGCCCGGCCTCGAACAGCGCGCTGTGCGTGGTCGCGAGATCGGCGCGCAAGCCGACCGTGCGGCCGAGTTCGCGAGCCGCGCGGTTCTGAAGCGAAAGCATCAGCTCGAGGTAGTAGGTTCGCTGTTCGGCGGCGCGCGTCGCAACCTCCGCGACCATGTTGCCGGCCCGAAGTCTCGAAATCGGCCCGGTCAGCTGGAAGGCGGCGAAGAAATCGCCGTGGCCGGATCGCTTTGCGAACGCGAGGTTGCGGATCGACATCTGATCGATCAGTTGGTTGTAGACGCGCGAATCGGTCAGGGTCGCCAGGGGTGTCATCGTCGGATCTCCGGCGACACACTCCTGGAGCTCGAGCGCCTCGCCGGCCTCACGGACGCAGAAGCCCTCCTCGGCCGCCCAGGCGAGGTAGCTCTCTGCGTATACGGCGCCGCCCAGATGGCTGTGGATGTCGCCTCCTTTGGGCATGCGCTGCAGGAAGATCCGGAGGCTCGGGGGTTGGTTCCGGTGGGCTTCGAACCAGGCGGCCGCCCGCTCGGTGTCAGCTGTTTCGTACGCACCTCTTGACGCGCCCACATCGCCATGCCGAATCGAGGGGTGGCTCGTGCAGCCCGCAAGCATCGCCAGAAGCAGGGCGTGCGACGCGCACGCGCGCGAACCGAAGCAATCCCGTCGCGTCCCACGACCCACCGCCGCACCCCTTCCGCTCGCGATCCGGCTGATGATAGGGAAATTGGGTCGCATCATGGACATGTTCGATTCCGGAGCTTCCGCGCCGACTCGAGGAGCACCGGAAAGACACGCGCATCGGAATCGGTGGGGTCATCGATTGAGACTTCGCGCCGCTCCCGTCAGCGATTGCAAAGCCTCGTCCCCAGCCCGAAGGCTCCCAATGCGTGATCGCTGGATGCATTGATATCCGCTCCAAATACCGCGACAATCCGAAACGAAATCGGATCACGCTGTCGTCGTAGTGTTTAGCCGTGCGAGGAGATTCGTTGTCCGTCGTGGTGCGCCCAGCGACTGTCGGGGATGCGAAGACCATCAATGTCCTGGCGACGGCCTTCGCAGAGTATCTGTGTTCGCTCGGGGATCCGAACCCCGGCCAGATCAGTGAGCAGCAGTACGTCGCCGATGCATTCGGACCCCGACCCGCCTTCTCGGGCTTGATTGGCGAACTAGACGGACGCCCCGTCGGGTATCTGCTCTATTGTCACGGATACGATCTCGACCTCGGCGGTCGCGTGGTCTGGGTCATCGATCTCTTCGTTTGCGAATCGGCGCGCAGCCGAGGTGTGGGCGCCGCCCTGATGCGCGAAGCGGCAGCAATCTGCCGAGACGCGGGCGGAAGTCATCTCTCCTGGTCGCTGTATCCTCCGAACCGGATCGGCCGGCGATTCTACGAAAAGCTCGGCGCGAAGTACACGGAAGACCTGGACTTCATGCATTGGCGAGTCTCGGATGATTGACGCGCGGTGCGCGCGGCCTGGTATCGAGGCTGCAGTGCGACGCGATTTCAGAGCGGGCGGAATCGCTTTCTTGGCAGTGGAATTTGCGCGTGTCGAAGGCGGCCCCTAGCGCCGTCCCCGCGCTGCGCCTTTCGGGGCCGGCGCAGTGGGTAGTTGCCGTCCCACCAGGTGCTGCACGCCAACCACCAGGCAACCTGGTTCACCCGGCCCATGGTACCCTCTTGCGGCGCACACTCCCGTCCGAGCCCCAGCAGTGGGCGCTGCGTGATGCGTATGCGGGCAGGATGTCATTAACCGGGCGGATGCGCTCGCTCGATCGGAGAGATGAATGATCGAATTCGTCGCGCATCTGATCCTCACGGCGGCCTTGCTGCTTCTGGTGGCCAACGTCGTCCGGGGAGTCCAGATCGAAAGCTGGGGCTCCGCGTTTCTCGGAGCGATCGTTCTCGGATTCGTCAATGCATTCATCCGCCCGATCATGATCTTCCTGACCCTGCCTCTCACCGTGTTGACGTTTGGGCTCTTCCTGTTGGTCGTCAATGCCTTCACGCTCTGGCTCGTCGCGGCACTCGTGCCGGGCGTTCGCATCCGCGGCTTTGGCGCGGCGCTGCTCGGCAGCATCCTGCTCACCCTGCTCAACCTCGCCGTCGCGGCGCTGATCGGTCCGAATTGGTCGGTCACCTGACGACGATCCACATCGGGGCATCGCTGGTTGCGCTGGCCGGGTGCCACATCGGCTCGCCCGCGGCGCCCCCCGATCTGGTGCTCGTCAACGGTACGGTTCTCACGGTCGATGCAAATGACCGAGGCGCGGAGGCGATCGCGATCCGGGGAGACAAAATAGTCGCGGTGGGCACCAGCGAGTCCATCGAAGCACTTGCCGGCCCGACCACACGGCGCATCGATCTGGAACGGCGCACCGTTACGCCCGGGCTACTCGATTCGCATGCCCACTTCAGTCCTGGCCAGTTCAATCGACTCGACATGCTCGACCTCAGCTATCCAAAGATCAAGAGCATCGTCGAGGTACAGGCCGCGGTCGTGCAGCGCGCGAAACAGACCGCGGCGGATGCGTGGATCCAGGGGCGGGGTTGGGACGAGGGCAAGCTCGCCGAACGCCGGTGGATCGTGGCGCGCGATCTCGACGCAGTCGAGGCCGATCGGCCCGTTTGGCTCAGTCACACGATGGGTCACTACGGCACTGCCAACAGCGTGGCGCTCCGACTCGCGAAGATCGACCGAAACACGCCCGATCCACCGAGTGGGACGATTGCTCGTGGCCCCGACGGAGAGCCGACCGGGATCTTGCTGGAAGCGGCGCAGAAGTTGGTCGAGAACCTGATTCCGCCGCTGACTTCCGAGGAAATCGAGCTCGGGATCAAACAGATGGCCAAGGAATTCAACGCCGAGTGCATGACCGGCGTGAAGGATCCCGGCATCACCGACGCAGCCTGGGATGCGTACGGTCGCGTTCGAGCGGCTGGCGACTTGACGGTACGTGTATTTGCTCTGTGGAGTGGTGGACGTTCGATCGAAGAGGCGCGAGCGCTGATCGCGAATCGCGGAGCGATCACGCGACGCGACGATCAGATGGGTGACGCCGAGCTGACCGCCGGCGGCGTCAAGCTCTACGCCGATGGCAGTGGCGGGGCGCGCACCGCCTGGATGTACGACGACTGGAACCTGGACGTGACCGGTACGGACGTTGGCAACCGCGGGTATCCGAACCTCGAACCCGAAACGCTGCGCGCGCTGATTCGGATGTATCACGATGCAGGCATCCACGTCAGCACGCACGCGATCGGTGACCGGACGATCGACCTCGTCGTGGACAGCTATGTCGAGGCGATGCGTCAGAACCCAAAGCCCGGCCTGCGTCACGGGATCATCCACGCCAACGTCCCGACCGAGCACGCGCTCGACGCGATGGCCGCGCTCCAACGGGATTACGACGCGGGCTACCCCGAGCCCTCGGCGACCTTCATGTGGTGGATCGGCGACACCTACGCGGGAAACTTCGGGTCGAGAGCCCGCAGGCTCGACCCATTTGCGACCTTCCAGGCGCGCGGCATTCGCTGGGCGAACGGATCCGACTACAGCGTCACGCCGTTCGCCGCGCGCTACGGCATCTGGGCCTCGGTCGCGCGTGAGCCTGCGCTGGGCATTTACGGCGGTGATGCCTTCGGTCGCGACGAGTCGGTCGACGCTCGCGTCGCACTGCGAGCGGCAACCCTCTGGCCCGCCCACCAGATGTTCCTCGAGAGGGTGATCGGATCCATCGAGGTGGGAAAGTTTGCGGACCTCGCTGTCTGGGACCGCAATCCGGTTCAGGTGGCAACCGCAGACCTCAAGGACATGCGGTGTGAGCTGACGCTATTTGGCGGCGAGATCGTATTCGCCGCCGCCGACGCGCGCTGAAACGCGCCAATTGCGGAACATCCACCGCGGTCGACACGCGAAATCGAATCGCACCTGTCGGCGAACGTCGGTTCAATGCGGCGTGCAAGCCAGGCGCTGGGGTCGGGTGCTGCTCTCCGATGTTCGCCGAGGAGGCGGACGTCAGTCCGGCGACGTGACCGCTTGCGTCGGCGTCGGCGTGCTGGTGTCGAGGCGGCGCCCGCCCGGATCGAAGTAGGGAATCCTGGCGAGTCGCTTGCGCTGGAGAAACGCGTCGAGAGAGGTCTTGAGCACACCGAATCCGTAGCGGACCGAGCGTTGAAAGCCGATCGAGGAGGCTTCGTCGAAGTAGGAGGTCGGGCAACTGACCTCGCCGATCTTGAAACCCGCCAACAAGGCCTGCGCGAGCATCTGATTGTCGAACACGAAGTCGTCCGAGTTCTCGAGCAGCGGCAGGGTTTCGAGGACTTCGCGCGAAAATGCGCGGTATCCGGTGTGGTATTCGGAAAGCTTCGCGCCCGTGAGTAGATTCTGGATCGCGGTGAGAAAGCGGTTGGCGACATATTTGTACAATGGCATGCCGCCCGCGAGTGCGTCACCGCCGAGAACGCGCGATCCCAGAACCACGTCGAAGGGCCCATCCGCAATCAATCCGATCATTGCGGGGAGCAACTTCGGTGTGTACTGGTAGTCCGGATGGAGCATGATGGTGATGTCGGCACCGAGACGAAGTGATTCGGTGTAGCAGGTCTTCTGGTTGGCCCCGTAGCCGCGGTTCGTGGCGTGGACGAGCGTTCGCAAGCCGAGGCGCCGCGCAATCTCGACGGTTTCGTCTCCACTCGCGTCGTCCGTGACGACGACCTCGTCGACCAGGTCGAGCGGGATCTCGCGATAGGTCTGCTCGAGGGTTCTGGCGGCGTTGTAGGCCGGCATCACGACGGCGATCTTCTTGCCGTGAAACAATTCGGGTCGCTCCCCTTCAGGCGGCCATGCGGGCTAGACTGACGGGCACTCGCTGCCCGGGTGGCGGAAAGGTAGACGCGGGCGACTTAAAATCGCCTGGCCAAGAGCCGTGCAGGTTCGAATCCTGCCCCGGGCACCGAGGGCCGAGAGCGTCCGTCTCCCTACGCTGCGACGTTCTGCCGCGGGAAACGATCACCCGCCGAATGCATCCGTGACGATGATCGCGCGTACCCCGTCGGCCTCGAGTAATTCTTCCAGCGCGTCTCGGTCGAGCAGGGTGGTGCGTTGGTAGTCGCGCTCGGGAATTTCGAGTTCGAGGCGGTAGATCTCGCGCGGAGACCGGAAGATCCGGCGGATTCGGAGGTTTCCCGCCTCGCCTCTCTCGAGAATCTCACTGCGCAGCGATTCGACCACCCGCTGTGACCGGTCTTGATCGGAGGATGGAAAATAGGGATGTGAACCCGTCGAAGGGTTCGCGGACAGGGATTTGCGGGCGAGTCGGTGGCGGTGCGCGATCTTGAACGATCCGGGGGGCCGCATGGACCGAGAGCATACCCACTCGGATCAGCGCGCTTCAAGCGAACTCGAGAATGCCCCCAACTCGGACCCGGGTGGGTTCAGTCGCTGCCTTCTGCGGAGCCCGTTCGGTGGTTGATATAGGCCTCGAGGGCTTCGAAGTGTTCGGAAGCGCCTCCGAGAAATTCGATGCCGACCCCGGCCTGATTTTCGCGCGGATTGGCACTGACGGTTCGCTTGACCCAGGCGACCCGGCCGATCGCCTCCAGGGGTTGGCCCGACGGCAGCTTGATCTCGACCAGCAGGCGCCGACCCGGATCGAGCGGCTCGGCGGTTTTCACGAAAACGCCACCCCTCGAAACATTTTCACAGGTTTCCTGCATCGATCGAAAGAAGGGACGCCCCGTCCACGGGTCTCGCTCCGGCTCGATGCTGGAGATGCGGACACTGATTCCGGCTGCGATCCGCTCGTGGCGTCGTTTGAGTTGGCTCGAAATCGTTTCCGACATGGTGACTCCCCCCTTCCAGCAGCCGGCAACTTATCGGCAGGTCCCCCGAGCCGGCTTGAGTGGCGAATCGGCTCGCGTGCCGAATCGGATCGCGCCGCGGTCTGGCCCCGGCGCGAAAGCGCGGATCCCGCGCGCCTCGAGCCCGGAGCGTCGGCAGGTACCCCCGGATGGGTCGGCCCGGTGCCGCGGGTTGCTGCCCACAGGCCGTCTCGGCAGTCCGCATTTCGCCCGCTAACCACCTCAAGCGGCTCTCTCTGCGGGTCGAAGAAGGTTCGGAGGCGGCTCCTATAGGTATGGCGCGCGCCCTGCCAGCCAGCTTCTGAGTGGGAGAAGTATGGACAAGCTAGTTTTTCCTTCCGACCAGTCGGCTCGCCTCGGCTTGGAGGAGGGAGAATCCGTACGCCTCTTGGCGTCGGGCACCAAGACGATCCTGCTCGAGCGGCTGGATGCAGGAGCGTCCGAAGCGCTGCCCTGGGATCGGGATCTGGTACTCACCGCCAACGTCGGCTCGTTCTCGCTCGCCGACATTCTGCATCTGCTCCATGCGTCGTCGAAGTCGGGCTTTCTCTTCTTCGAATACGGCGACCACGTCAAATCCGTCTACCTCCACCGCGGCGAGGTCATCTTTGCGACCTCGAACCAGAAATTCGATCGCCTCGGCGATTGTCTCGTGAGATCCGGCAAGATTACACCCGAGCAGTTTTCCGAGGCACTCAAAGCCTACACGCCGTCGAGTCAATTTGGACGAATTCTCGTCGAGCGGCAGTATCTCACCTCGCGCGACCTCTGGGGCGGCGTGAAGTTGCAGGTCGAAGAGATCGTTCGTTCCCTGTTTTCCTACGGCGCGGGTTCGGTGCTCTTCTGGGAAGGAGAAGTGAGACCCGACAATGTGGTCCGGCTCTCGCTTCCGACGCGGCGCCTGATCGCGCAGGGACTCAAGCGGCGCGACGAGCTGCTGCGGTTCGTGGCTGTGCTCGAGACTCCGAGAGTGCGGATCGCAATCGCGAAGGAGGTGCCGCAACAACTGGGCGAAAGCGAGCGCTCGATGCTGGACGCGATTCGGGCCGGCGGAACGTTCCGCGAGCAGTGTCATCGAGCCGGCGTCGAACCCCTGTGCGGCGCGCGTACCGTTCAGCAGTTGCGCGTGATCGGGGCTGTGACGGTGACCCGTGAGGCGGAATCCAGTGAGTCGACGGAAGCGGACAGCGCGACGAGCGACGAGGAGGCCGTGCGCGAATGTGTGCGGCTGCACGTCAAGCTGCTGACGGAGTTCACCGCTCCGATCGTTGCCATCGAGGGCGAGGCGGGCATCCGCGAGCGGCTCCAGCGCATCACCGATGACGCCGCCCAGCGCTATCCGGAATTGCTGTCGGATCTGAAGGTGGGCCCGGGCGGCGTACTCGATCCGGACATTCTGATCGCGCGGGCACTCGCCTATCCCGGAGAACGTGAGCGCGAGGTCCGCCTGGGACTCGGCGAGTTGGTTTCCTATCTCGAATTCGAACTGATGAACCACCCGAGCATCGCCCGACCCGACGAATTCCTCGAAGGCCTCGAGACCCTGCGTTCCCAGCTCTGACCGCTCGCGATCCGCTGGTCCGCGCCAGTCTCTGCCGCGCACGATTCGTGCGCGGTGGGCGGCCCCGTTTAGCAGCTAGAATCCACCGAATGGGACGATCGAGCCGCAGCTCCGGGATGGGACGTTCGGGCCGCGGCTCGGAGTCGGCGCAATCTGGCCACGGCTCCGGCAAGCGGATTTCGAGTGGCCCGGAGCAGCTGACCGGGATCCACGCCGCATTGGAGGCGATTCGCGCCCAGCGCCGCAAGCTCCGGATCTTGCGGGTGCGCGAGGGTCCTCAGCGACCGGAGCTGGCCGCGGTGGTTGCGGCGGCCCGCGAGGCCGGGATCCGGGTCGAATCGGTGCGCGATCCGGAGTTCGCCGAATACGCGTCGGGTGCCGGCAACGCCCAGGGCGTGGTGCTCGAGGCCGAGCCGCTGCCCGAGTTGTCGCTCGAGAGCCTGTTGCAGTCGATCGAGGCCGAGAATCCCACGCTGGTTGCGTTGGATGGGGTGGAAGATCCCCAGAATCTGGGCGCAATCGCGCGGGTTGCAGAGGCTGCGGGCGTTGCCGGCCTGGTGCTGCCGCGGCGCCGCTGCGCGCCGCTCAGCCCGGCCGCCGCGCGCGCGAGCGCCGGGGCGATCGAGTGGCTCCCATGCGCGCGCGTCCCGAATCTGCCGCGAGCACTCAACCAACTGAAATCAGAAGGTTTTTGGGTTTTCGGCAGCGAGCCTGAGGCGTCCGTCGACCTGTTCGAACTGCCGGATCGAGCGCTCGAGGGCAAGCGCATCGTGGTCTTCGGCGCGGAGGGGCGTGGGGTCCGCAGGGGAGTCGAGAAGGCGCTCGACTATCGGGTCCGGATCCCGCTTGGGGGGCGGATTGCATCGCTCAATGTCTCCTCCGCGGCGGCGGTCTTTTTATTCGAGCTAAATAGGCGGTCTATATTGGCAACTTTGCCCCGATTGCCATATAAATAGGCGGGTATTTCTCTGTCTCCCGTTGATGAGGGGTCGCGGGAGCGCGCATCAATCACCGTTCGATCGTCTTCTGGCTGGCGTAGCTCAATTGGCAGAGCAGCTGATTTGTAATCAGCAGGTTGCGGGTTCGAGTCCCATCGCCAGCTCCAGGTCCGGGGCACCATCGTCCGGAAACACAACGGAAACACAAAATTGGAAGGTGGCGACGCCACGGGCTGCGAACGTATCGCGACACTGTAAAGAGATCCGAAACAGGTAGATCGGGCTGGCGGAACGAAAATTTCAGCAATCGGACATCCGACATTCACATCCAATAGCCGGGACTCCGGACTTGTGGGTGGAGCGGGCTGGGAGTCGAACAGCCACGCGAATGCAGGGTGCCCTTGTGCGTGTTTTTGGTGTTCAACGAACTCTACGACTTTGGAGAGGTACCGAAGCGGTCAAACGGGGCAGACTGTAAATCTGCTGGCTCAGCCTTCGGAGGTTCGAATCCTCCCCTCTCCACCATAGGAGGGCGCTTCGGTTCGGGATTCGAATTCGGATCTTCGAAATGCAGCGGCGACCGGCGGCGCCTGCCATGCAGATCCTTCGGATGCTTTGAAATTCGGGACCATGGAATTCGGGAACGTGGATTGTGAAACCGGTGTTCAACGTTAGCGCGCGGGCGGGAATAGCTCAGCTGGCTAGAGCACGAGCCTTCCAAGCTCGGGGTCGCGGGTTCGAATCCCGTTTCCCGCTCCACGCGCCCGAGCGTG
>Ga0210102_1000450_pt1 | contig 10710 bp, 3 predicted proteins | sample RushOxbow_ThreeS_4_FD_185563 | JGI IMG/M metagenome (GOLD analysis project Ga0210102, IMG submission 185563) | Wetland microbial communities from San Francisco Bay, California, USA, that impact long-term carbon sequestration -... | ecosystem: Environmental > Aquatic > Marine > Wetlands ...
GAATCTCGACGCCGCCGAATCGATCCTACGCGAGGCACACATCCACCGACTTCCCGTAATCGACGAGGAGGATCGCCTGCTCGGAGTAATCTCGATCGCTGACATCGCGCGCGAGGCAGCGCGCAATGCGGGAACAGCGCGCCGGACGGTCACAAGCGAGGAAGTGGGTACGACGCTCGCGGGAATTCGCGAACCGCGGCGCATAGCGGCGGACACGGACTAGCTTCCACGTGCTACGCCACAGGAGAATGCCTCCATGATGAATCGCGGTCAGGCTCTCCAGAACGAAAACACAGCGGATCACGAAGCGTTGCGGCGCGAAATGGTACGCCGTCAAATCGGATCGCGCGGCATTCGCGCCGCGCGTGTACTCGAAGCCATTGCGCGGGTACCGCGGGAGAAGTTCGTTCCCGCGCATCTCGAAGAGTTCGCATATGAAGACACACCGCTACCGATCGCCGAGGGCCAAACGATCTCGCAGCCGTTCATCGTGGCGTACATGGCCGAGAAGGCGGAACTCGCCCCGGGCGAGAGGGTGCTCGAGGTCGGAACGGGCTCCGGTTACGCGGCTGCCGTGTTTTCCGAAATCGCGGACGAGATCTACACGATCGAACGCAACGAAGTCCTGGCCGAAACCGCTCGCGATCGGCTGATCGCGCTCGGGTATGCGCACATCCATGTGCGCTGCGGCGATGGCACGAAGGGTTGGCCCGACGCGGCTCCGTTCGACGCGATCCTCGTCGCGGCAGGCGGTCCCGAGATTCCCCGGTCGCTTCGCGAACAGCTCGCGGTGGGTGGCCGCCTGGTCATCCCCGTCGGTCCGTCCGAGCGCTTGCAAACACTCGTGCGCATCCGACGCCTAGCCGACGATCGTTACGAAGAGGAAGACCTCGGCGGCGTCAAGTTCGTTCCCTTGATCGGCGCAGAGGGTTGGCCCCAGAAGCGCGTCTCCACGAAGCCGGCGTCGGTGGCCGCGGCCATCCGCGCCGCCGTACAGCCATTCGACGACCCCGAGCGGATCGATCTCGGCGCGCTACTCGAGCGTATCGGCGATGCCCGTGTGGTGCTCTTCGGAGAGTCGACCCACGGCACTTCGGAGTTTTACCGGCTACGCGCCCGCGTGACGCGCGAACTCATCGAGCACAAGGGATTCGAGATCGTCGCTCTCGAAGCCGATTGGCCGGACGCCGCGAAGATCGACCACTACGTGCGGCACAGAGAGGTCCCAGCCGCGGAATGGACCGCCTTCGCTCGCTTTCCCACCTGGATGTGGAGAAATCGCGAGACCGCCGACTTCGTCGATTGGCTGCACGAATACAATTCCGGCATTCCACAGGAAGCGTCCCGTGTGGGCGTATGCGGTCTCGACCTCTACAGCCTCTTCACATCGATCGACGCCGTTTTGAAGTTCCTCGACGATTACGACCCGGAAACCGCTCGGGTGGCACGACATCGGTACGGGTGTCTCACGCCGTGGCAATCGGCTCCCGCGGCCTACGGCCACGCGGCGCTGACCGGGCGCTACCACCAGTGCGCAGACGAGGCGGTCGCGATGCTGAGCGACCTTCTCGACCAACGGCTCCGGTACATTGCGCGCGATCCGGACCGCTTCTTCGACGCCGTGCAAAACGCAAAGCTGATCGTAGACGCTGAGCGTTACTACCGCGTCATGTACTTCGGATCCTACGAATCGTGGAACCTGCGCGACACGCACATGTTCGAGACACTTCGGGCGGCGCTCGCGTACCGGGGTCCGGAAGCGAAGGGCGTGGTGTGGGCGCACAACTCCCACGTGGGCAATGCCGCAGCGACGGAAATGACCGTTCGCGGAGAGCACAATATCGGCCAGCTCGCCCGCGAACTCTTCGGACACGGCGCCTATCTGATCGGGTGTGGAACCGACACCGGAACGGTCGCCGCCGCTTCGGAGTGGGACGGGCCGATGGAGATCAAGCGGATCGTTCCGTCCCACCCGGACAGCTACGAGCGCCTCTGCAGCGAGACCCGGATCCCGCGCTTTCTGTTGCCGCTGCGGTCGCCCGAGCGTGATCCGCTCAGCCAGCAGCTGCGCAGGCCCCGGTTGGAGCGCGCGATCGGCGTGGTCTACAAACCCGAGACCGAACTCGCATCCCACTACTTCCAGGCCGTGCTTCCGGGTCAGTTCGACGAGTATGTCTGGTTCCAGCAGACCCGCGCGATCGAGCCACTCCAGACTCACGAACTCGTGGGCGTGCCCGATACCTATCCCTTCGGGATCTAGCGGGGCAAGTCTCCGACTTGCCTTGGCGGCGTCGCTCGATCCCCGTCCCGACGGGGATCGGGCTCCTAGAGTTCCCCGATGACCGAGATCGGCCGGGCGCTGCGCGCGCGTTTCCGGAAATGGTTGCGCTGCTAGTTGCGAAGTGCGCGGTTTCCGATCCAGGCCGCGCCCGTGCGACCGTCGATCGACACCACGTCGCCGCTCACGACCTGCGCCACCTCTCGACCATCGCTGCCAATGAACACCGCGCGCTGTCTCTCCGCGTCGACGCGCAGTGAGATCACACCCAGCACGGCGCTGAACGGCCGGTCTTCGATTCCGTGAACGGCCACCGCGGCGTGCGACGTCGAGCCACCGCGCGCAGTCAGCAATCCATCGGCGGAAAGGATCATCGGGATCTCGTTCGGGGTCGGGTTCTCGAGCAGCAGCAGGACACCGTCCGTATTCGCGCCGCCCTCGGCCGCGAGTCGGACGAGATCCACGTCGCCAAACGCGACCCGGCCGCAAAACGCTCCACCGCGAATGCCGATTCCCGTGGCGACGGGTTCGCCGGGCTCGTCGAACGAGCGCACTTCCTCGTTCAGTGTCGTCGTCGCAGTCCGCACCTGCAGGATGCTGAGGATTCCGCGCTCGACGGTAAACTCGATTTCGACGTCGGTGCCCCGCGACATGCGAATTCGCGTTCCCGCGTGATCGATGCGGCGCTCGAGCATCGGCATCAGGCTGCGCAGTCTGGCGATGGGCTCGAAGGAGTCCGCGGCGGTCAGCCCACCCACGAGATCGTCGCCAGCGGCGGAGAACTTGATGTCACCGGTCAATCGCCGCAGGCCAAGTCGGGTCACCATGGTCTGCGGGATCACGCCCGTCAGCGAGCAACGGGTTTCGTCCATGCCATCGCGCACCTCCGGATTGCGTCGGTTGCCCGAAGACATCTGCTGGATGATCACGGCGGTGTTCCAACTATCGGAGAGCCCCTTGATCGCGCGGTAACGCTTCGCGCGCTCGGTGTTCCAGGATTCCAGCACGGCGGTCACCGCGGTCAAAAGCTGGCGTTCTGGATCTTCCAGCGCCGCGTCTAGGACGTCCGCGGCGCCCCGCTCCCGGAGGATCTTCTTGCAGTTCTGGGCGATGTCGCGCATCGCCTCCCACGGCAAATCATTCTTGTAGCGGATGCCTCGACTGCTCTTCGCATCTTCGACGAGATCGAATCGCTCGAGATCCACTCCCATCACCGATTCACCCCACGAGGTCAGGAAGCGGCGGTAGGTGTCGTAGGCGTACCAGGGATCCTCGGCTGCCAACGCTGCGGCGATCTCGTCGTTCATCCCGACGAATACGATCGTCGACAAGATTCCAGGCATCGAAAACACCGAGCCCCCGCGCACGGCGAGCAGAAGGGGTCGTTCCGGGTTGCCAAATTGAAGCGATCCCTCCCCGCAGCGTGCGAGATCTCGCTCGAGGATCGCGAGATTTGTCGCGATCTCGCTCGCAAAGCGCTCCGGCTCGCGCTCGTGGATCCGCGAACGCGCGAAGTCGGTGGGTAGGATGAAGCCGCGGCGGGTGGGTATGCCGGCGTGGCTGATGCGGATCAATCCGCCGCCCTTGTTGCCGAACACTTCCCGCAGCGCCAGCCTCGGGTTCTCGATGTGTTCGGCGATCTCGCTTGGGTGTGCGAGATGGAGAACGTCGAACGATTTCGGTGACTCGATGACTTCAGCTGCCTTTCGCGGAGCAGCCGCGGTTCGATTGCACAGCTGGGCTTTCGCCAGATCGGTCAGATTTGCAATGTTGTTCAGATCGTGCATGTAGCGCTGGAGGTTGGCGAGCACGATCCGCAATTCCTCGTCGGAGTACCCCAGCGGTTCGCCGAGCGCTTCGTAGGACAGCGAAGTGCGGTGCAACACCCGATAGTAGCAACGCTGCAAAGCCTCGAGGACATCCAGCAGCTCGGCATCACTGCGATCGGGAACCGTGAGCATGCTCGTCAGTTCACAGAGTTCGTCGGAGTGAAGTCCGTCGTGCGCGAGGTTTCGCGCTGACGTGACCAGGAGTTCGAAGCACTCGTCGAGATCGATGCCCTCCTTCTGATAGGAGCTCGAGAGGTGGCGCATCGCGAGATACCCCATCTCCTCGAGCAGGCAGTCGAGCTGATAGATCAGGTAGCGCTGAGCGGGAAAACCGCCGGACTCGGCCAGGGTCTCGAGAGCGTCGCGCTGTCGCGCCAGCAATCGCACGGTCTCGAGAAGCGCGTTGCGTTCGTAGGTGGTCAGCACTTCGGCGAGCGACTGGAAGAGCGGGTCCTGGTCGCGCTCTCGAAGGGTCTGCACGAGTCTCGCCACGACGTCTCGGAGCCGTTTTTCGGCGTGCTGTCCATCGAAATCGCCGGCCGAGGGATCGAGGCGCTCGAGCGCGCTCAGCTCGGATCCGTACGACGTGCCGCGCAGCAGCGCAGCGACTTCTTCGACCTTCTTGCCGAGGATGCGGAGGTGGTGACCGAACACCCAGCGGTTGCGCGCTCGGATTCCACCGGTCACGGTCGTTTCGAGCTCCTCCTCGAGGCTTTCGCCGAATTCGCAGCGAACCAGGGCTTCGGCGTAGACGTCCTGCCACTCGCGGATCCGGGTCGCAATCTGCGCCGTGCCGAGGAGTTTCTCGAGGTCGTGGACCATCCGCCCCAGAATGGCGCGCGGCGCGGACAGCTGCCTCGCGGCCTCGTCGGCGGCGGATACCTCGCCATAGCCGAGTGCGACCAGGTGTTCGGCGCTGCCGCTCTCGAGGTACTCGCGGTAGGCGGATGCGAGATCGAGTGTCGCTTGACCGAGCGCGTGGTGGCTGCTCCGGCGCAGTTCATTCGCGATGCGGCTGCCGCGAACGTGGACTTCCGAGAGGTCGATCGCATCGGTCCAGACCTGGTCGATCAAGCTGGGTCGGAGCAACAGCCCCGACGCTTTGCGCACGAGTATGCGCAGCGCCAGTCGCAGGCGATCCGCGAACGGGCAATTCAGCACCCCGATGATTTCCGTGTTCAGTTGATGTACCTCGGATCGCAGATTCTTCGCATCCAGAAATCCGCGAAACGAGTGCCCACACAGGCGCATCACGATGCCGCGGAGATAGATGGCCGCCCCGTAGTAATTCGCGGAAGCCCCGAGTTCATGCAGCAGCGCCGTCATGTCGCGAACGCGCGAGATCCGAATCTTCGGGATGGCATCCACCGCGTAGCCGTAGATCTCGGAGTCGAAGTCGATCACATCCCCGCGCACCCCGGTCATCTCGGCCAGGAGTTCATCGGTGACGATCGTTCCCGCTCTCAGCGGCCGCCGGCTCGCCTTGACCTCGCCGGCGCGCACGTCGTGTACGAGAAGGTCGTCGCCCACCAGATAGGGAATCAACACCCGGTCCTCGGCGCGGACGATCTTGTCGTTGACGATCTCGAACGGTCGAACCGTCTTCATCGTCTCGGTCCGGACCCGGAGGTACTCGCGAAGCGCGTTGCGGACCTGCTCGGGCCCGGTATCCGTCGCGTAGCTTCGGTAGAGGGCTACGCTCACTTTTCGAACCGCGTCGTGCTGCGCCTCGGTGAGCTGCGTTTCAACGCGCGGCAAAGCGGGCGCCTGCTCGCTGTCCGCGGCCGCGATCCCGGGTTCGACGGCCGACGGTGGGCCCGAGTCCCGCCGCATCGAAGCCTGGCCTACCTCGATGCGCGGTCGCTGCCGCAGCGGCCGCGCGGCCGGAGGTGCGAGCTGGGGGTCGTCGTAGATTCCGGTCAACTGACGCAGCGCGGTGTGGATAGGCGTGCCATTGTCCTCGAGAACCCGGGCGACCCGGAGCAGTGCTGCGACGTAATCGTTCCAAGAGGCTCCATCGACAGATAGTCCGTGCGCATTCGCGAGGCGCTCGATGATGACGCACATCTCCTCGCGCATCAGTTCCCAGAGCTGCTTCCCCCGCACACTCGCAATCGCGCGAGCGATTGCGAGTGAGGTCGAGAGCACCGCATTCATGCCGAGATTCTGTTTGCGCTGCATCACGGCGATCACTTCGGCGGGGGCCGCGTTCTCGGCGAGCTTGCCGCGTCGAACTGCGGTTCGGCGCTCGAGCTGCAGCAGGGCACGGTCGATGTCGAGAAACGAAGCGCGGGTGAGGTCGCGGCCGCGGAAGTAGGGCGCGATGATCTCGTGGACGTTGTCGATGGCGTTCAGACAACCCTTGCCCTGGTACCGCCGGGATCGCACGAACAGATTGACGAGATCCTCGTCACCGAGATCCCGCACCTGCGCCTGTGTCACGTCCGTGCGAAATGCGTACACGCCCTGTTCGACGTCGTCGAGGAGCGCGCGATGCAACGCGACGGTTTCGGCGTATTCGGCACTTTCGAACACGCCGTCCACGAGATGGACGGCTTCTCCCGTGCCAGCGGACGTTCCCAGCGGCGTGGCGCCCCGGAAGTTCAGGTGAACGTCGCCCTTTGGCACGCTGACATCCACCTCGACACCAACCGTCGGAATGCCCGCGTTGGTCGGCTCTTCGTTCGCGGACAGATCGACGATCAATGCGCTGCCATCCACGGCGCCGACCCCGGCGCTGCCGCGGTCGATCGACGCCAATTGTGTCGCGACGGAGTGGTACTTGACGAGGCGCTCGGTATTCGCCCCACCACCGGCCTTGAGGCCGAGCGCGTTCGTCGCGAGCGCGATGTGCGCCTCCATGTCGTCGTTGGGACTCTTCGAGCGGTGCGAGATCACCAGCGTCAGGCCCTTGGCGATGGCCACCAGCATCGCGAGGATGGTTTCGTGCAGCGTCCCGATCTGGTTCGCCTTGATGAGCGCGGAATTGACCAGGGCGCGATCGGCGGCGAGTTCGATCGTGGCGTCATTGGTGGTGATCAGATCATCTCCGATGATCAGCAGCCGTTCGCCCTGGGCCTCGCAGAGCTGTTTCCAACCCGCGTGATCCGCCTCGGAGAAGCCGTCCTCGATCGAGAGCAGAGGGATTTCGAGCTCGCGCAATGCGCGGTCGTAGAGTTCCAGCACGCCGTCGCGATCGAGTACCGTCTTGCTTTCGTCACGCCAGAAGAGGTACGTGCCGATGCTATCGGGTACGCCGAATTCCCTCCGGTAGGCGATCTCGAGTTCGCTCATCGCGGGGTCGAGAGCGATCGCCACGTCCTCTCCGGGTCGGTAGCCACACTCTTCGATGGCCTGCTTCATCATCGCCCAGAGCCGAACCTCGGGTAGCGGGTACGGGCCGCGGTCGATGTAGGGGGCGAGACCGCCCTCGAGTCCGATGCCCATCACGCGGCACCCCTCCGCGTTTTCGATGATCTCCTTGAGCCGGGATTGCAGCGCGACCGTCATTTCCTGGGCATCGAGGTAATTACGCGCGCCCCGGATCAGGAACATCGCCTCCTGCATGCTGATGTTGGATTCGGGGTATTCCTTCTCGGTGTGGCGGCCGCCCATGCCGCAGTTTCGAAACTGCCAGGGTGCGGTGACCGGACCGAGGCGCGGATGGATCACCGTTTGCATGTGCGTTTCGACGAGTTGCTGCTTCGCGCGTCCGACCTGCGCAAACCAGCTGGTAGCGGGCGGTAGCGCCGCGGCCGCGCTACGCGCTTTGCGTTCGCGCTGTTGAAACTCTCGATATTTTCCGCGATCCGCGATCAGGAAGTCGAGCCCGGCGACGATTCCGATCCCCAACAACAGCCGACCGACATAGATGGCCGGAATCGAGGGCAGCCAAAGGCCGATGCCGAGCAGAAGGATGGCGATCGGCAGCGTTGCGCACGACAGGTTGCGGCTGGCCCTGGGTCCGGCGGCCGCCACCGCCAGATTGAAGGGCGCGTCCGGGTAGTAGTTCAACCCCTGTCGCTTGATACCGGTGGCGCGACCCCACGGCGCCAACGCGAACAGCGTCGCGAGGTAGAACCAGCGCGCGATTCCGCGGCGGTTCAGATCGGCACGGACGCGGTCGGCGACCGAATCGTTCAGTGCGTTGAGTCGGGCTGCCGTCAGGAAGTGGCCGATCTCGTGGACTGCAATGCCCACGTGGAAGCTCACATAGACGAAGACCGCGGACACCAGCGTCTCCGGACTCGCGAAGATGAACCGGAGCACCTGATCCTTCGATACGTCGATCGATGGCAGCACGAGAACCGATGAGATGAACGCCGCGTGAAACGAAACCAGGATGTGGTTCGCGAGAACCCATCCTTCCTGCAGGCGGGCTCCGCCTCTCCCAATCTCGGCTCGGTCGCTGCGGACGGGGTCTCGCGCAGCGCGGATGAAATGGCGGGCGCTGGTCATGCTCGCTTCTCGATCGAAGACCGGAGGGGATTCATTGCAAAGTCGCCGATGCGTTGAATGAATGGAGACTAGCAAGCCGACGCAAAACGGCTCTAGACGAGGGTCGACCCTCTCGGGGCGCGTGCGCGGCGCAAACGCTCGGAGGGCCGACGCCGAGGCGATGAGCATTCGAGCCCGCAGTGGGTTACACCCTTCGCGCTCGCGGGCCGGATCGACGCGGTTCCGCTGGCGATCGGATCCGCGATCGGATCCGCGATTGGACTGCGGAAGCCGCGAATCGCGCCGATCCTGTGATCGACGACGGCAGCGCGGCCGCGGCCTGGTCGCCCCTCCCGTCGGCTGCGGGCAGTTGGACAATCCGCTACAGCGGTCGGGCAATTGGCCCCGCGACCGCGCAGCTGGCGACGAGAACACTACGCTCCCGGGAATCGACATGGACGCTTCTCAACAGGAACTCGCACGCGAGATCGAGCGTCGCCGAAGCTTCGCGATCATCTCCCATCCGGATGCGGGCAAGACCACCCTCACCGAGAAGCTGCTGCTCTTCGGCGGTGCGCTGCGCGAGGCGGGCGCCGTGCGCGCGCAGAAGGCCGCTCGCTACGCGACGAGCGACTGGCTCGAGCTCGAGAAGCAGCGCGGGATCTCCGTCAGCAGCTCCGTGATGCACTTCGACCACGCGGGTTATCGGGTGAACATCCTCGACACGCCCGGTCACAAGGATTTCAGCGAGGACACCTATCGAACCCTGATCGCGGCCGACAGCGCGGTGATGCTGATCGACGCCGGCAGGGGCGTCGAGGCGCAGACCCGCAAGCTGTTCGAAGTGTGCCGGATCAGCGGAATTCCGATCTTCACCTTCATCAACAAGATGGATCGGCTCGGGCGGGACCCGCTCGAGCTCCTGGCCGAGATCGAAGACGTGCTCGGAATCGAAGCGGTTCCGCTCGATTGGCCGGTCGGCGCGGGGAGCGAGTTTCGCGGTGTATACGACCGGCATGCGCAGAAGCTCGTGCTCTTTTCCGGCGGCAGACACGGCACCACGCTGGTCGAGCAGCGGGAATTCGAAGGCAGAGTCGACGCGCCCGCGGTCCGCGACGCGATGGGCAGCGCGGCGGCCGAGGTGCGCGACGCCCTCGAACTGCTCGAGGGCGCCGGCGAGGCGTTCGATCCGAGCCGGGTTCGCGAGGGCGCACAGACGCCGGTCTTCTTTGGAAGCGCGCTCACGAATTTCGGCGTCCTGCCGTTCCTCGATCGCTTTCTCCAGATTGCACCTTGCCCGGGCGCGCGCGATTCCAGCGAGGGGCCGATCGATCCGGTCGAGACGCCGTTCTCGGGGTTCGTGTTCAAGATCCAGGCGAACATGGATCCCGACCACCGCGATCGCGTGGCGTTCTTGCGCGTGTGTTCGGGCCGCTTCGTCAAGGAAGGCGTCGCGACCCACGTGCGAACGGGCAAGCAGGTTCGGCTCGCGAAATCGTCACTCGTCCAGGCGCGCGATCGCGAAAGCGTGGAACTCGCCTACCCGGGGGACGTGGTCGGGCTGTTCGATCCGGGGATCTATCGGATCGGCGATACGCTCGTGTCGGAGGGCTCCTTCGAGTTTGCGAAAATTCCGAGTTTTTCGCCGGAGCATTTCGTGCGCGTCGAGGTCGCGGAGGTGCTCAATCGCAAGAGCCTGAGCAAGGGACTCGAGCAGCTCTCGCAGGAGGGCGCGGTCCAGCTCTTCACCGAACCGGGTGCGGGCACGGCGGTGCCGATTCTCGGTGCGGTCGGGCCGCTGCAATTCGATGTTCTGCAGCACCGGATGGCGACGGAGTACAAGGTTGCGCTCAAGCTCACCCCGCTCCCGTATCAGATGGCGCGCTGGCTCGGGCCCGACACGGACGTGGAGCTATTTCGCTTCTCGGAGACCATGCTGCTCGAGGATCGCGACGGTCACGCGGTGATCCTCGCAAAGAGCCCGTGGTATCTCGAGCGCCTGCAGGAGAAGCACCCGAAACTCGTGCTGAGTCCGACCGCGATTCACTCCTAGGAGTGCGACCCCGGGGACGGGTCGCGCGACGCCGCAAGCGAATCCGACGGATTCGCCAGCCAGACGAGACCGGACGGGTCGCGCGACGCCGCAAGCGAATCCGACGGATTCGC
>Ga0210102_1000451_pt1 | contig 10689 bp, 8 predicted proteins | sample RushOxbow_ThreeS_4_FD_185563 | JGI IMG/M metagenome (GOLD analysis project Ga0210102, IMG submission 185563) | Wetland microbial communities from San Francisco Bay, California, USA, that impact long-term carbon sequestration -... | ecosystem: Environmental > Aquatic > Marine > Wetlands ...
GTCATGGCGTTCCTCGCTACCGGAATGCGCGTCGCAACGTCAGTCCGAATTCGAAGCGGTCGTATTCGTAGAGTGAGATGTTCGAGTCGTTGTGGTACCAACCCACGCCTGGAACGAGGCTGAAACCGGCCGCGGGCCAGTCGCGGATCTCGCCGGTCAGCGCCGCGCTCCAGGCTTCGTCCGAGCGATCGGCGCCGAAGAAGAATCCGGGCGTGTCGTCGTAGTCGATGTCCTGCCAGCCGACCTGCAGTTGCACCGCATGGCCTGCGGCGCTGCGGGTGCCGGTGTGGAACCGGGCGCCGAAACGGTCGTTGCCGAAGGACGAGCCCGATTCCCTGGGATCCTCGTTGCCGGCGAACACGGTGAATCCAAAATAACCCGCCGCGGCCGCGCGCTGGACGCCCGCGGCTGAGCGCCTGATCGCGCTCGCGCGAACGATGCAGGTGCCGCTCGCACTCGCGGTCGTGCCGCAATCGGCCGAGGCGCAGCTTTTTGCGCAGCTCGAGGGCGAGGTCTGCGTGCTGCAGCACGGCGTCGACCACCGCAACCGCGCCGCGCCGGGCGAACGCCGCAGCGAATTCACGCCGGCCGAGCCGCTCGAGGCCGCCGCGGCACGCATCGCCGCGGGCCGCAAGCGCCTCGCAGAGCTGGCCGGCCCGCGCTGGCTCGACGTGTTCGCGCCCCCCTGGAACCGCCTGCCCGAGGCGCTCGCCGCGCGATTGCCTGCGGCCGGGCTGCGCGGGCTGAGCAGCTTCGGCCCGCGCGCGCGGCCCCGCCCCGCGCCGGGCGTGTTGCAGGTGAATACGCACGTAGACCTCGTCAACTGGCGCGGCGACCGCGGATTCGTCGGCGCCCCGGCCGCGCTCGAGCAGGCCGTGCGCCATCTTGCGGCGTGCCGCTGCGGCGAAGCGGATCGGGACGAACCCACCGGCTGGCTCACGCACCACCTGCAGCACGACGCCGCCGGCTGGGACTTTCTGACCACGCTGCTCGAGCGCACGCGCGCCGATCCCTGCGTACGCTGGGTGTCGGCGCGCACGCTGTTCGCAGTCGTCGAGTCGTGAGCGCGCGCGTCTTCCGCTATCCGGGGCCCGCCCTGCGCTCGGCGTACGCGCTCGGCGTGCTCGGCATGGCGATCGGCTTCGGTCCGCTGCTGATCGCGCGGCCGGCGGCGCTGTTTCGCTGGGCGCTCGCAGCTATCGGCCTGCTTTTCCTCGTATACTTTGCGCGCACGATCATTCGCCAACTGACCTGGATCGAGCTCGACGAGGAGGGGCTCGGCGTGCGCGGACCACTGGGCGTCGACATTCGCTGGGATGACGTGCGTGCGGTCAGGTTGAATTACTTTTCGACACGGCCCGATCGGTCAGGAGGATGGATGGAGTGCATCGTGCAGGGGCCGCGGCGATCGATCCGCATCGAGTCGACGCTGGAGGACTTCGCCGATCTGGTGCGCGCGAGCACGCGCGAAGCGCGCTCGCGCGGGGTCGCCTTCGATGAACGCACCCGCGCGAACCTGCACGCGCTCGGCATCGAAATCTGATCGGGACGCGGCGGATCGAACGATGCCGGATCTGCTTCGCGTCAACAATCTCAAGGTCTACCTGGACGTCGACGCCGGCACGGTCAAGGCCGCCGACGGCGTGTCGTTCCGCGTGCCGCAGGGGCGCACGGTCGCGCTGGTCGGCGAGTCGGGCTCGGGCAAGTCGATCGTGGCGCAGGCGATCATGGGCATCCTGCCGCGCATCGCGCGCATCGAAGGCGGCGAGATCCTGTTCAACGACCCCAACCAGCCGGGCACGGTCGTCGACATCGCCCGCCTCGACCGCGACAGCCAGCAGATGCGGGCGATCCGCGGCGGGCGCATCTCGATCATCTTCCAGGAGCCGATGACCGCGCTCTCGCCGCTGCACACGATCGGCAATCAGATCGGCGAGGCGCTCGGGCTGCACCGCCCGCAGCTCGGCAAGGCCGAGCGGCGCGACGCGGTGATCGAGATGCTGCGCCGCGTCGGCTTTCCCGATCCGCTCGCCGCCGAGCATACCTACCCGTTCGAGCTCTCCGGCGGGCTGCGCCAGCGCGCGATGATCGCGATGGCGCTGGTCTGCCGCCCGGCGCTGCTGATCGCGGACGAGCCGACCACCGCGCTGGATGTCACCATCCAGGCGCAGATCCTGCACCTGATCCGCGAGCTGCAGCGCGACCTGGCCATGGCGGTGCTGATGATCACGCACGACCTCGGCGTCGTCGCCAACATGGCCGAGGAAGTCGTCGTCATGTACCAGGGGCGCGTCACCGAGGCGGGCGCGGTGGAGGACATCTTCGGCGATCCGCGCCATCCCTACCTGAAAGCGCTGATGCGCGCGGTGCCGCGCTTCAGCATGGCCGAAGGCGAGCGTCTCACGCCGATCCGCGAGGTGCAGGTGACCAACGAGCACCGCCTGCTCGCGCCCTCGAGGCGCCCGGTCGTCGGCGAGCATGAGCCGCCGCTGCTCAGCGCACGCCATCTCAGCAAGCGCTTCCAGACCCGCAAGACCTCGATGCTCGGCAGCAAGCTCGCGGGCGAGGTGCTGGCGGTGGACGACGTCAGTTTCCACGTCAACGCGGGCGAGTGCCTGGGACTGGTCGGCGAATCCGGCTGCGGCAAGACGACCACGGCGAAGATCGTCCTGCGCTCGCTCACGCCCGACGCCGGAGAGGTCACTTTCAACGATCACGGCACTCTGCGCGACGTGCTCGCGCTGAAGGGCGAGGCGCTGTTCGATTACCGGCGCAAGGTCCAGTTCGTGTTCCAGGACCCCTTCGGCTCTCTCAATCCGCGCATGACCGCGCTCGACATCATCGCCGAGCCGCTGATCATCCACGGCATCGGCGACGAGGACGAGCATTTCGAGCGCGTCAAGGAGCTGATGCTGCTGGTCGGGCTCGACGTGAGGTTCCTCAGGCGCTACCCGCACAGCTTCTCGGGCGGCCAGCGCCAGCGGCTCGGCATCGCCCGCGCGCTCGCGCTCAGCCCGGACCTCCTGCTGCTGGACGAGCCGGTGTCCGCGCTGGACGTTTCGGTCCAGGCCCAGGTGCTCAACCTGCTGCGCGACCTGCGCGCGACGCTCGGCCTGACCTACATCTTCATCTCGCACAACCTGGCCGTGGTGCACTATCTTGCCGACCGCATCGCGGTGATGTGCGCCGGGCGCATCGTCGAGACCGCGGAGTGCCGCGAGCTGTTCCGCCGGCCGGTGCATCCCTACACCAAGGCCCTGCTCGCCGCGGTGCCGGACCCCGACCTCGAGCGGCTGCTGAACTTCGAGGCCCTGATGCACAGCAAGGCGTCCGACCCCGCGGCCTGGCCGGCGCCGTTTTGCCTCAACGCGGGCGCGCGAACCAGTATGATCGACATCGGCAACGGCCACCTGGTACGGGCCCACGCATCCGCCAACAGCTCGGAGCTCACCGCATGATGACCAAGACACGGATCCTGAACGCTTTTCCGGGCAAAGCGGCGACGGGCGCCGGGTGGGTGGCCTGGCTGCTCGCTGCCGCACTTGCGGCTCCGGCCGCGGCAGCCAACCTGATCGAAACGCCCTCCCTGAGCGAAGACGTGGCGGCCAAGAAGCTGCCGCCGATCGCCGAGCGCGTGCCGCAGAACCCGCTCGTCGTCAAGACCACCGGCAAGCCGGGCGGGGCGCTGCGCACGCTGATCGGGCGCACGCGCGATGTGCGCCTGCTCGTGGTCTACGGCTATGCGCGCCTGGCCGGCTACGACACGCGCTTCAACATCGTGCCCGACATCGCCGAGAGCGTCGAGGTCCAGGAGGGGCGCATCTTCACCATCAAGCTGCGCGCCGGGCACAAGTGGTCCGACGGCAAGCCGTTCACCAGCGAGGACTTTCGCTACTACTGGGAAGACGTCGCCAACAACGCCGAGCTGAGCCCCTCCGGGCCGCCGCGCGAGATGCTGGTCGACGGCCAGCCGCCCAAGGTCGAGATCATCGACAAGACCACGGTGCGCTACACCTGGGCCAAGCCGAACCGCGATTTCCTGCCGCGCATCGCCGGCACCTCGCCGCTGTTCATCTACCGCCCGGCGCACTATCTGAAGCAGTTCCACAAGAAGTACAACGCGAAGATCGCCAAGGCGGAGAAGGAAGGCACGGCCAAGCGCAGCTGGGCGAACAAGCACAACAAGCAGGACAACATGTACCGCTTCGACAACCCGGAGCTGCCGACGTTGCAGCCGTGGATGAACACCACCAAGCCGCCCGCGGACCGCTTCATCGCCGCGCGCAATCCGTACTTTCACCGCGTCGACGTGCAAGGCAACCAGCTGCCCTACATCGACCGCGTCGAAATGCTGGTCGCCGACGGCAAGCTGATTCCGGCCAAGGCCGGCGCCGGCGAGTCCGACCTGCAGGCGCGCGACATCCAGTTCAACAACTACACCTTTCTCAAGAAAAGCGAGAAACAGAACGAGTTCCGCACCCTGCTCTGGCGCACCGCCAAGGGCTCGCATTTCGCGCTGTTTCCCAACCTGAACGTAAACGACGCGGCCTGGCGCAAGGTGATGCGCGATGTCCGCTTCCGGCGTGCGCTGTCGCTCGCGATCGATCGCGCGCTGGTCAACAACGTGCTCTATTTCGGGCTCGCCATGGAAGGCAACAACACGGTCCTGCCGGACAGCCCGCTCTACAAGGAGCGCTACCAGAGGCTGTGGGCGAATTTCGATCGCGCCGCGGCCAACAAGCTGCTCGATGCGATGGGGCTCAAGCGCGGCGGGGATGGCATCCGCCTGCTGCCCGACGGGCGGCCGATGGAGATCATCGTGGAGACCGCGGGCGAAAGCACCGAGCAGACCGACATCCTCGAGCTGATCCGCGAAATGTGGCGCGAGATCGGCATCAAGCTGTTCAGCAAGCCTTCCCAGCGCGAGGTGTTCCGCAACCGCATCTTCTCGGGCGAGGCGCTGATGTCGGTCTGGAGCGGGTTCGAGAACGGCATCCCCACCGCGGACATGAGCCCCGAGGAGCTCGCGCCGACCAACCAGCAGCAGCTGCAGTGGCCGAAATTCGGCCAGTACTACGAGACCAGCGGCAAGTCGGGCGAGGCGCCCGACATCGCGGAGGCGGCGCAGCTGCTGAAGGACCTCGGGGCGTGGAACGCGGCGAATGCGCGCGAGGCGCGCGAGGCCTGCTGGCACCGCATGCTCGAAATCCACGCCGAGCAGCAGTTCGTGATCGGCGTGGTGAGCGGCGTGCCGCAGCCGGTCGTGGTTCGCAACCAGGTCCAGGGCGTGCCCGAGAAGGGCATCTACAACTGGGATCCTGGCGCGTTTTTCGGCGTCTACCGCCCGGACACGTTCTGGATGCGCTGATGCGGCGGTGCCGCGCCGCGCGCGACGCCGGCCGCCAAGCGGTGCTCGGGGCGCCGCGAACCGCATAAAATCTCCGGGTCGCCGCACGCGGGGCGCCTGGCCCAGGTGCGAGCGCGCAACCCTGCTCCGCGCATGCTGAACTACACCATCCACCGCATTCTGATCATGATCCCGACGCTGCTCGTGATCAGCTTCGTCACGTTCGTGATCATCCAGCTGCCGCCTGGCGACTACCTCTCGAACCAGATTCAGGAGCTGAAATCGAGCGGCGACACCGCGGCGCTCGAGCGCGTGGAGTTCCTGCGCCGCCAGTACGGGCTGGACAAGCCCTTTGTCGAGCAGTACGGGGTCTGGCTGGGCGCCTGGCCCGGCGAGAAGGGGTTTTCCGGGCTGCTGCAGGGCGACTGGGGCTGGTCGTTCGAATACGACCTGCCGGTGACTGAAGTGGTGGGCGACCGGCTGATGCTGTCGTTCATCCTCAATTTCTCGACCATCCTGTTCACCTGGGCGGTGGCGTTCCCGATCGGCGTGTACGCCGCGACGCACCAGTACAGCTGGGGCGATCACGGTCTGACCCTGCTCGGCTACGTCGGCCTGGCGACGCCGAACTTCCTGCTCGCGCTGGTGCTGATGTACTTCGCGAACGTGCAGTTCGGGCTTTCGATCGGCGGCATCATGGATCCCGAGTACCTCGGCCAGCCCTGGAGCTGGAACAAGGCGCGCTCCGTGCTCGACCACCTGTGGATCCCGGTCATCGTCATCGGCACCTCGGGCACCGCGGGCATGATCCGGCGCCTGCGCGCGAACCTGCTGGACGAGCTGCAGAAGCAGTACGTCGTCACCGCGCGCGCGAAGGGCATGCCGCCCACGCGGCTGTTGCTCAAGTACCCGCTGCGCATGGCGCTCAACCCGTTCATCGCCGACATCGGCAGCCTGCTGCCGAGCGTCATCTCGGGTTCGGCGATCGTCGCGGTCGTGCTCTCGCTGCAGACCTCGGGTCCGATGCTGCTCGATGCGCTGCAAAGCCAGGACCAGTACCTTGCCGGCTCCTTCCTGATGTTCCTTTCGCTGCTGGCGGTGATCGGCACCTTCGTTTCTGACGTGCTGCTCGCGGCGCTCGATCCGCGGATCCGCCTGACCGGGGGCATGGACAAGTGAGAGCAGTCGCGCCGCGGCCGGACCGGCTCGAGCACTACGTCTCGCACGCGCCCTTCGAGCCGCTCGCCGCCGAGCAGCTCACGCCCGAGCAGGAGCATTTCTATCGCGCCTCGCAGTGGCAGATCATGTGGTGGAAATTCCGCCGCCACCGCATCGCGGTGATCTCGGGCGTGATCCTGCTGCTGTTCTACGGCTCGACGCTGGTGAGCGAGGTGCTCGCGCCCTACGAGCTGCATGCGCGCAACTCGCGCCACATCTATGCGCCGCCGCAGAAGCTGCACCTGTTTCACGAGGGCGCCTTCGTCGGCCCCTTCGTCTACGGCCACAGCATGCGGCTCAACCTGACGACGCTCAAGCGCGAGTACGAGGCCGACACCTCGAAAGTGCAGCCGCTGCGCTTTTTCTGCCGCGGCGACGAGTACCGCTTCTGGAATCTGATCGACGGCAACTTCCATCTGTTCTGCCCCGCCGAGGGCGGAACCGCGTTCCTGCTCGGCACCGACCGGCTGGGGCGCGACCTGCTCTCGCGCATCATCTACGGCACGCGCATCTCGCTCACGGTGGGCCTGTTCGGCATCATGGTCAGCTTCATGATCGGCATCGTGCTGGGCGGCATCTCGGGCTACTACGGCGGCTGGATCGACAACATCATCCAGCGCTTCATCGAGATGGTGCGTGCTTTTCCTGAGCTGCCGCTGTGGATGGCGCTGTCGGCCGCGCTGCCGGTCACCTGGAGCCCGATCCTGGTGTATTTCGGCATCACCATCATCCTCGGGCTGCTCGACTGGCCGGCGCTCGCGCGCGCGGTGCGCTCCAAGCTGCTCGCGCTGCGCGAGGAGGATTTCGCCACCGCTGCGGTGCTGATGGGCGCGGGCCCGGGGCGCGTCATCGCGCGCCACCTGCTGCCGAGCTTCGCCAGCCACCTGATCGCCTCGGCGACGCTCGCCGTCCCGGGCATGATCCTCGGCGAGACGGCGCTGTCGTTCCTCGGCCTCGGCCTGCGCCCGCCGATCACGAGCTGGGGCGTGCTGCTGAACGAGGCGCAGAACATCAACGTGGTCGCGCTCTACCCCTGGCTGATGATCACGGTGCTGCCCGTGTTCATCATCGTGCTGGCGTTCAATTTCTTCGGCGACGGCCTGCGCGACGCAGCCGACCCCTACCGATAGGACAAGGGGGACTCCGTCCCCCTTGTGAACCCCCCGACTTCAGACGAACCTGGCATCAAGTCGGCGACTCGATGCGAGGTTCTCAGGAGGTGTCAGGGGCGCAGCACCAGCCCTTCGCGGGCGAGCAGCGATCCCGGCATGAGCTTCTCGAGCTCGCGCGCGATCGCATCGAGCGTGTCGTCGTCGTGGTCCGGGTCGTGATGGAACACCACCAGGCGCTTGGCGCCGGCCGCCTGGCACAGGCGCACGCCTTCCTGCCAGGTCGAGTGTCCCCAGCCCGCATGGCCGTGCGCGTACTCCTCGTCGGTGTACATGCTGTCGTAGATCACCAGGTCGGCGCCCTCGATGAGCGCGAGGATGTTGCGGTCCGGCGCGCCCGGCACGTGCTCGGTATCGGTGAGGTAGCAGGCCGCGCGTCCGCCGTACTCGATGCGATAGCCGGTCGCGCCGTCCGGGTGGTTGAGCGCGGTCGTGCGAAGCTGGATGCCGGGGCCGGGCGCAAGCGTCTGCCCCGCCTGGAACTCGCCGTAGCTCAGATTCGAGCGGAACACTTCGGGCGGAACCGGGAACAGCGGCGACATCATGAATTCCGAAACCACCCGGTGCAGCGAAACGCGCCCGCCGAGATGTCCGGCCCAGACGCGGAACGTGTTCTGCGCCTGGAAGAACGGCCGGAAGAACGGCAGTCCGCAGACGTGATCGAAATGGGTGTGGGTCAGATACAGGTCGGCGTCGATCGGCGCCTGCGCGGCGAGCGCGTTGCCGAGGTAGCGGATTCCCGAGCCGGCGTCGAACAGCAGCAGCTGCTCGCCGCAGCGCACCTCGAGCGACGAGGTGTTCCCGCCGTAGCGCATGGTCTCCGGGCCCGAGCAGGAGATGCTGCCGCGCACGCCCCAGAACCGGATCGTGAAATCGTCGTGTGCCATGGCCAGCGCGGAACTATAGCGGATCAACGCACGCCCCGCGGGGTAAGATGACGCTCGCGCCGCGACGGCCGAACGCACCGCAATGGAACGCACGCTCTTCGGATTTATCCTTCGCTACAGCAAGCAGGAACAGCTGCTCATCGTTCCGTTCGTGCTCGCCTCGATGGTGGTGTACTTCCTCTCGCTCGACCTGCCCAAGACCATCATCAACCAGGCGATCCAGGGCCACAGTTTTCCCGACCCCGATTCCGTAGCGGCTTTTCTGCGCCTGCAGTTCTCGCTGCCCGCGCTGCTGGGCGGGGGCAAGATCACGCTGTTCGACGGCATCGACCTCGCGCGCCTGCCCTACCTGCTCGCGCTGTGCGTGACCTTCCTCGCGCTGATCGTCGGCAACGGCCTGCTCAAGCTGCGCATCAACACCATGAAGGGCTGGCTCGGCGAGCGCATGCTGCGCCGCCTGCGCTACCAGCTGTTCGATCACATCCTGCGCTTTCCGCTGCAGCGCTTCCGGCGCGTCAAGTCCGCCGAGATGGCGACGATGATCAAGGACGAAATCGAGCCGCTTGGCGGATTCATCGGCGATTCGCTCATCACGCCCCTGTTTCTCGGCAGCCAGGCGCTGACCGCGCTGTTCTTCATCGTCTACCAGCATCTCGTGCTGGGCATGGTCGCGCTGGTGGTGGTCGCCGTGCAGACCGCCCTGATTCCGAGGATGCGGCGCAAGCTGCTGGTGCTCGCCAAGCAACGCCAGCTCGGCGCGCGCCAGCTCGCCGGCCGCATCGCCGAGTGCGTCGACGGCGTCGCCGAGATCCACGCGCACGGCACCTCGAACTACGAGCGCGCGGAAATCGCGGACCGGCTCGGCAGGCTGTTTCGCATCCGCTTCGAGTTCTACCAGCGCAAGTTCTTCATCAAGTTCCTGAACAACTTCCTGTCCCAGGTCACGCCGTTCATCTTCTATTCGATCGGCGGCTACCTGGTGATCGTCGGGCGGCTGGACATCGGCGCGCTGGTCGCGGTCATCGCCGCCTACAAGGACCTGCCGAGCCCGATCAAGGAGCTGATCGACTGGGACCAGCAGCGCCTCGACGTGTCGATCAAGTACACCCAGGTGATCGAGCAGTTCACCGTGGAGGACCTCGTGCCGCCGGCGATGCAGGAGCTGCGCGAGGTGTCCGAGGTTCCGCGCGAGGGGACGCTGCGCGCCTCGAACCTCAGCCTGGTGGACGATGCCGCCACCAAGCTGGTGGACGGCGTGTCTTTCGAGATCGGGCTGCACGAGCACGTCGCGTTCGTCGGCGGACACGGCTCGGGCAGCACCGAGCTCGCCCAGCTCGTGTCGCGGCTCGTCTTCCCGACCAGCGGCTCGATCGAGGTCGGCGGCGTCGACATGACGCGGGCGCCGGAGACGGTCACCGGCCTGACCTTCGCCTATGTCGGCACGCCGGCGTACCTGTTTCCGGTCAGCGTGCGCGAGAACCTGCTCTACGGTCTGAAGCGAAGGCCGATCCGCGAGATCGAGTACGACGGCGACGCGCTCGCCGAGCGCCGCTTCCAGCTGCGCGAGGCCGAGCGCACCGGCACGCCGTCGCACGACATCAACGCGGATTGGGTCGACTATCAGGCGGCGGGCGTTTCCGGCCCGGACGAGATGGACGTGCGCATCCTCCAGGTGCTGCACGTGGTCGACCTGGACGAGACGATCTTCGAGCTCGGCCTGCGCAGCGCGGTGGACGCCAGGCACGGCGAAGCGCTGCGCGACCACATGCTCGGCGCGCGCGAGGCGATGCGCGAGCGGCTCGCCTCGCTCGGCATCCAGGACTGGGTCGAGCGCTTCGACCCGGCGCACTACAACCGCAACGCGACGCTCGCCGAGAACCTGCTGTTCGGCACGCCGGTGGGCCGGACCTTCGACATCGACAACCTCGCCGCCAATCCCTACGTGCGGCGCGTGCTCGACGAGACCGGACTGACCGACGAGCTGCTGCGCATCGGGCACAAGCTCGCGCAGACCATGGTCGAGCTGTTCAGCGACCTGCCGCCCGGGCACGAGTTCTTCGAGCGCTTC
>Ga0210102_1000453_pt1 | contig 10678 bp, 8 predicted proteins | sample RushOxbow_ThreeS_4_FD_185563 | JGI IMG/M metagenome (GOLD analysis project Ga0210102, IMG submission 185563) | Wetland microbial communities from San Francisco Bay, California, USA, that impact long-term carbon sequestration -... | ecosystem: Environmental > Aquatic > Marine > Wetlands ...
AGGTCGTCGCGCTCGAAAACGCCAGGCGCCGCTTTGGTGCCAGGCGCCTGCGCGGCGCGTCCCTCGCGGTGACGCTCGAACCCTGTTGTCGGGTGGGGCGCACAGGCCCGTGTACGGACGCGATTCTGGAGGCCGGCATCCGCCGCGTGTTCATCGGCCAGCGAGATCCGCACCCGGATGTCTCGGGAGCGGGCGCTCGGCGCTTGCGGCGCGCGGGAGTCGAGGTCGAACTCGGCGTGCTCGAGGAAGCCTGCCGCGCGCAGCACCGTGGCTTCTCGATGGTATGCAGCGCCGGGCGGCCGTTCGTGATGCTCAAGTTGGCCAGCTCGCTGGACGGCCGGATTGCGACCGGCAGCGGCGAATCGCGCTGGATCAGCAGCGCCGACGCGCGGGCGAAGGGGCACCTTCTGCGCTCGCGCGTGGATGCAATCGTCGTCGGGTCCGGGACGGCGCTCGCGGACGACCCGGAACTGACCGCGCGTCGGGGGGGGCGGGTTGTTCACCGGCCGATTCGCGTTCTGGTCGATTCCAGTCTGCGCGTGCCGCCGAGCGCAAAACTCTATCGCGAGGGTGCCGATCGCACCTGGGTGTTGTGCGGCTCGAGTGCCGGGGCACGTCGCCGCAGGGCGCTGGAGAAACTCGGGGCGCGATTGCTCGAAGTGCCGACGCGCGGCGGGAAGTTGGACCTGAAGCGCGCCGCTGCGATGCTCGCCCGCGAGGGCCTCACCGAGATTCTGGTCGAGGGCGGCGGAAGCCTCGCGGCCGCGTTGCTGCGGGCTCGGCTCGTCGACGAACTGCATTGGTTCGTTGCGCCCCGACTGCTGGGTGGCGACGGACGGCCCTCGGTCGGCGACCTGGGCCTGCGGTCACTCGCCGAAGCCCCGCTGCTCAACGCGCGCATGGGCCGCGCCGGCTGCGACCTGTACATTCGCGGTCTGGTCGATTACCCGGCGGGCCGCGGCGGACACGCGCGCAGCCGAGGAGCAGGTCGGTGAATGAATACGAGCGTTCAGAGGATGCCAGCGGTCTGCGCTTCGCGGTGGTGGTCTCGCGTTTCAACCAGCTGATTTCGGAGAAGCTGCTCGACGCGTGCTCGGCCGCGTTGATCCGTTGCGGCGCGCGTGCGGAAGACATCGATGTCGCGTGGGTGCCCGGCGCGTTCGAAATTCCGCTCGCCGCCCGCGCGCTCGCGTCGAGCAATCGCTATGACGCGTTGGTCACACTGGGGTCGGTCATTCGCGGCGGAACTCCCCATTTCGACTACGTGTGCCGAGGCGTCACCGATGGCCTGCGGGAGGTCATGCAGGATACCCTGGTGCCGATCGGTTTTGGCGTACTGACCACGGACGATGTCGGCCAGGCGCTCGCGAGGGCCGGCGGCGAGCACGGCAACAAGGGCGAGGAGGCCGCGCGCGCTGCCGTCGAGATGGCCCGGTTGATGGCCCGCCTGGGGAAACCGCCCGGGCCGGGAACGTGAGTCGATCGGCTCGCGCTCCGCGCCAACGCTCGCGCCAGGCCGCGTTGCAAACACTCTACGCGCGAGATTTCGCGGACCCGCAACAAGCCGGCAGTGAGATTCCGATCGAGGAACTCTTCGAGCGGGTCGCGCAGAACTTCTCGCTGCCGGCAGGCGCTCGCGATTTCGCGCTGCAGCTCGCAGCCGGAACGGTCTCCGCGCTTTCGGAGATCGACGATCTGCTGGCCGCGAACGCGATCAACTGGAAGATCTCGCGGATGGCGGCGGTCGATCGCAACGTTCTTCGGCTCGGCATCTACGAGTTGACCCGAACCGATACCCCCGTGTCGGTGATTCTCGATGAAGCGATCCAGCTCGCGAGGCGATTTGGCGCCGAGTCCTCGCCGGGCTTCGTGAACGGTGTGCTCGATGCCGTCGCGAAGCAGGTCCGAGAGTCGACCAAAACAACCGCGGGGCCAGACGTGGAAAGCGGCCGCGAATCGGACCAGGGGGTCGCGTGATGGCGTCGATCGTCGTCGCACTCGACGACCGGCCGATCGAGCGGGTCGCGGCGGATCTGGTGGCGGTTGGCATTTCGCCCGACGATCGGCCGCTGTGCGGCGCCGCCAGCCGCGCTGACTGGCGGCTTTGCGGTGAACTCTGGCAGCTCGTCCATTCACGAAAATTCAACGGAGCGCTCGGGCAGGCTGCACTGCTCTCGGCGGCGGGGCCGCTGCGATCCCCGCTGTTGCTGGTCGTCGGCCTCGGACACCGGGCCGAGCTCGTCGTCGATACCTGGCGCGAGCTGGGAAGCGACATCGCTCGGCGCGCGCTCGACCTGCAGCTGAATCGCGTCGTGCTGGGGCTCGCATCAGACGCGGCGACGCTCGGGTCCGAGGGCACCTGCGCGCTGTTCGCGGGCGCAGGCTCGGCCGCCGCCGTGCGCCGGGCCGAAATCCAGCTCGTGCTCGCGGGGGAGGAGGCGCCGGCGAGGCTCTCGGAAATCCGACCGCTTGCCGCGGCTGGATTGCCGGATGGGGCGGACCTGAAGTTGCCGGTGGCTCCGGAAAAGTCCGCGAAACCCCCTTTGAACCTGACGGGTGGTTTTACCTACGATCGTGCGCTTCGGTTTAAGTAAGTCCTCGGCTCGCCGATTCTCTAGACGGTGAGTCGAAGTGCGAGAAGCGGTCGGTCCCGCGGCGCCGAAAGCGGGTCGACCCAATCGCCACGCCATTGGTGGATTCTCGCGCTTTCGGCCCGCGTGGATCGCGCAAATCATTGCGGAGTCGCTCAATGAGCTTGGTCGGGAGTCTCGAGGATCTGGGTCTCGGAGACATCCTTCAGATCGTCAGTCTGTCTCGGAAGTCGGGCCTGCTCTTGATTCACTCCGAACAGGGCGAGGGCCGGATCGTCTTCTGCGATGGTCTGGTTCGGGCCGCCTACGTCAAAGGTGAGCCGGAAGATCTGCGCTCGCTTCTCGTCGAGGGCGACTTCATCAGCACCGAGGAGTTCGATCGCGCACACGAACTGGCGACGGCGCGCGACGTGCCCGTGATCGAGGCCCTGTCCGAGTCCACCTCGCTGACCGCGGAGAGTCTCGATTCCCTGCGCCGCGAACAGGTCGAGCGCGCGGTATTTCGGATTTTTTCATGGGCTACGGGCGAGTTCAGTTTCGAAGTGCGCGACGAGATCGATTCGCGTGATTCCGAGATCCTGATTCCCGTGGGAATCAACGCACAGTACCTGACGATGGAGGCGACGCGTCTCAGCGACGAAGGCGGCCACGCAGAAGAGGAGGAGGCCGCCGCTGTCGAAGGCGCCCCAGAGGCTTGTGGAGCGGATCAAGCGGCGCTCTGTTTCAGCGGCGAAGCGGAGTCGGCCGACGTTTCGGGCGCCTTCGAACCGACCGACCCGATGGGAACGACGGAGCCGACAGAGCCGACGGAAACGACCGAGCCCGAAGCCGCGTCGGTGTCGCCCCAGCTCGCGTCGGTGGAGCGCGAATCGAGCGGCGATTTCGCGTCAGTCGAGGATGTGCTGGCGTTTGCTGCGACGCGCAGTGAGGCCCCCGAGATCGAACTCGAGCCGCGCGAGGCCGCTCCCGTCGACGCTCGCCCGTGCGAGCCGACCGCGCCCCGGCGGGCCGTCGCGGCAGCCAGTCTGATCGCGATCGATCCGAATCTCGGCACCCTCGAATGGCAGAAACTGAACCTCTCCGAAGTCTTTCCGCGCGTCCACATCTTCCAACAGGGCGAAACCGGGATTACCCGAATTCGCCAGTACCTGCGCCGCGGAGAGATCCCCATCGTGCTGTTGTCGATCGATCTGGCCGCAGAGAGGGTGACGGGCATCGACAGTCTCGCGGGGTTCATCCAGCGCCTCAAGCTGCTCGCGCCGGCGATGCCCGTGCTGGTCTCGCGCTACGAAGCAGCGCGCTGCGAGGAATCCATCGACGGCGCCGATGCCGTGCTGACGGGGCCGGACCCGGCCCTGCTCGCGAACCGAAAGGCCTGGCGGAACCTCAAGCAGGAGGCAGAGCGCTTTCGAACCGAAGTCACGGCGTGGCTCAAGCAGCCGATGCAGCAAACGAACGACTCGAAGCGGGTCGAGCGGCCGTCGGGTTCCAGCGATGCGGACGGGCCCGAGCATCTGCGAACCCTGCGCGCCCTGAGCGAGCGCATCCGCGATCCGGCCAATCACGGAGACGTGCTGAAGCTCGTGTTGGAATTCGCCGCGGAGAGTTTTGCGCGGGTCGCCATGTTCATGGTGCGAGACGAGGTTGCGCTGGGGATCGCGCAAATCGGTTTGCCCCGCGGGGGCGGACCCGAGGATGCCCAATTCCGGGAAATCGACCTGCCCGTCTCGGAAGCGGAATGGTTCCGGCAGGTTCTCGCGTCGCGCAGCTCGCTCTGCGCGCCCGCGACCAGCGAGGGCGATCGGACGCTCGCACAACAGCTCGGCGATCGCGAGCCCGCCCAGGCCTATATCGCGCCGATCGTGAGCGGCGGACGGGTCGTCGCGCTGTTGTACGCCGACAACCTGCCCGGAACGGAACCGATCGGAGACACCTCGGTCATCGAGATCGCGCTCCACGAGGCCGGACTGGCGCTCGAACGCGCGCTGCTGCAGCGCGCCCTCGCGCAGATCGGAGACTCTTCGGCGGGCTGAGCGCTCGCTTCGCGGGCGGGTTCGAGCGAGCCGCGTTCCATGCGCGAGAAAACGCCGGAAGTACCGAGACTCCCTCAAGAAAGACCCCGGACGTCCGATACAGAGATCGGCCAAATTGGTGGCGAAGAGCTCCGGGGGGGTCCGTGAAGCGAATTTTGATCGTCGAAGATTCGCCTACGATGCGAGCGTTGCTCAACTCCGCACTCGAAGGTCTCGACGTGCCGGTCAAGGTCACGGAAGCCTCGAGTGGTTTCGAGGCGCTCCGCTGTCTGCCGCGCGAACCGTTCGACCTGATCGTGACCGACATCAACATGCCCGACATCAACGGCCTGGAGCTCGTGTCGTTCGCGAAGAGCAACGACGCCTACCGATCGATTCCCCTGGTCATCGTGTCGACCGAGGGGTCGGAGCGGGATCGCGAGAAGGGCCTCGAACTGGGTGCCGACGCATACCTCGTGAAGCCCTTCGAACCGGAACACCTGCGGGAGGTCGTGGTGGACCTGCTCGCGCGCGACGTGCAGAGCGAGTAGTCGGCCATGGCCACTCGCGATAGCCGATCCCGCCCCGGGCGCAAAGCGGATCAGGAGTTCGTATCCGAGGCGGAGGAAATCCTCGAGCGCATGCGCGAGGACTACGCCGACCTCGACGATCAGCGGGCGGCGGGCGGCGAAGTCGAACCCGATCTGATCAACCGGCTGTTTCGCTCGGCCCACTCCCTCAAGGCGCTGGCGGGGATGTTCGGCCTCGAGTCGATCCAGGATCTCTCCCATCACCTCGAGGACATCCTCGACGGCCTGCGGCTTGGCCGGGTGCCGATGGACTCACCGTGCGTCGGACTGATCGACGAGGCGATCCACACCTTCGCGAACCTGCTCGAATCCGTCGGGAACGAGGAGGCGCTGGCTGCCTTCAACGAACCGGTGGAGGAGCTCGCGACACGCATCGCGGCGTCGGCGAAAGAGGTCGCCAACAGCGGTGACGAATTGCAGTCGCTGGAGATCGACGATGCACTGCTGAGGGCGCTGACCGAATACGAGGAGCATCGACTCCGCGAAAACATTCGGCGGGGTCGCCACATCATGCTGGTCGGATCGACGTTCGAGATCATGTCCTTCGATGAGGGGCTATCGGAACTCTCCGATGCGATTCGCTCGATCGGGGAGGTGCTCTCTACGCTGCCCGCCCCGGGCGAAACCCCGGAGTCGCAGATTCGCTTCTCGCTGCTCGTCGCTTCCGATCTGACCCTCTCCGAGCTCACGGAATCGCTCGACTTCCCAGACGCCGACGTCCAATCGGTACGCGTGGGTGCCTCCGCGGTAGAGGTGATTTCGGCGCCCGTGGAGGTCGATCCGACGCCGCAAGCGGCAGCTGCGACCGAAATGGAGTCGCTGCGATCGATCAGCGAGACCGTGCGTGTCGACATCCGCAAGCTCGATGAACTGATGAATCTGGTCGGCGAGTTGGTGATTCAGCGTGCGTCGATCGGCGAAATTGCGGCCCGGCTCGTCGCCCAGCGCCAGAACACCCAGATCGGTATCGAATTGTCGAAAATCCACAAATCACTCGACCGCAAGCTCAAGGGCATTCAGTCTGCCGTTTTGGAAGTCCGGATGGTTCCGATGCGACAGGTATTCGACAAGGTCTCCCGCGTGGTGCGTTCGTTGCGGCGCGACCTGCAGAAAGACGTCAGGCTCGAGGTGTCCGGTGCGGATACCGAACTCGACAAGTTGATCGTCGAGGAGTTGGTCGATCCCTTGATGCACATCGTCCGCAACTCGATCGATCACGGCATCGAGACCGTCGAGGAACGATTGGCGGCCGGCAAGGACATCCAGGGCTGCGTCCGGATCAACGCATTCCAACGCGGCAACCACGTAGTCATCTCGGTTGCCGACGATGGCAAGGGAATCGATCGAACCGCATTGTTTGCCCGCGCCGAATCTCTCGGCCTGGTCTCCGCAGCCGGCGAGTTGACCGATCGCGAGATCTTGAATCTGGTGTTTGCGCCGGGCCTTTCGACCCAGTCACAGGTCAGCGAGACCAGCGGTCGAGGGGTCGGGATGGACGTGGTGCGGGAGAACGTCATGGCATTGGGTGGCGCCGTCGAGGTGGAGTCGACTCCGGGTCGCGGCACCACGATCTCGATGACCCTGCCGATCACGCTCGCGATCATTCAATCCCTGATCGTCGTCGTGGGCAAGCATCGTTTTGCGATTCCGATCAACGCCGTGCACGAAACCCTGTTGATCGAGACCAGCGAGATCCAGCGCAGCGAGGGGCGCGAAATCCTGAATCTCCGTGGAGAACCGCTATTGCTTCGCAGCCTGGCCGAAGAATTTGAACTCGGCGTCTCGCGGCCTGCGGAGAAGCAATTCGCGGTGATCGTGGGGCTCGGTGAGCAGCGGATCGGGTTGCTCGTCGATCGCCTGGATGGCCAGCAGGATACCGTGATCAAGCCGATCCAGGGTCCGCTCAAGAACGTGCGCGGCTTCGCAGGAGCAACGGAACTGGGCGACCAGGATGCTGTGCTGGTCGTCGATATCTCGGGCCTCGTGGACGACGCCCTGAGCCGGAAGGACGGCGCATGACTGAAGTGAATGCGCCGACTGAAGAGGTGCGGGATTGGGATGCGCTCGCGCGGGCCGCGGCGGATCGCGGTGATTCATCCGATTCGGTCGACGAGGTTCGCCAACTGCTGTCTTTCGAGCTCGCGGGATCGCCCTACGCGGTTCCCGTGGAGCGGGTGCGTGAAATCGTTCGGATGCGTCCCGTCACTCCAGTTCCGCGCACGCCCGACGAGGTTCGGGGAGTCATTTCGCTGCGCGGTGAGATGATCGAATTGATCGACCTCCGTCGTCGCCTCTCCCTTGGCTCGATCGAACCGTCTCGCACGACCCGGATCATCGTGATCAAGACGAAAGATGACGACGTCGTCGGGTTGCTCGTCGATGCCGTCAGAGAGGTCTTGCGCGTAACCGAAGACGCGGTTCGACCTGCCGCGGGATCCGAAACCGGAACCGTCAACGATCTCTGCAAATACCGGGACGAGTTCGTGTCGATTCTCGAACTGGACAAGGTGCTGACGCTCGATGCCTGACATGTCCTCCAACACTTCCTCGGGAAACGAGGTTACGCTCGGCTGCTTCGAGGTAGGCGGTCGCTTGATTGCGATCGACGTCGCGAACGTCCGCGAGGTCGTTCGGTGGCAGCCCGTGACGCCCCTGCCGAAGTCGCCCGTACTGATCGATGGAGTGATCGATCTTCGCGGCACGCTGGTGCCCGTGGTGGACCTCGGGCGGGCGCTGACCGGATGCAAGGTGAAAACGACGAACGCGACGCGAATCGTGGTGGCCGAGACGGACGGACTGGTCGTCGGACTGACGGTCGATGCTGCCGTCGAGGTTCTGCAGATCAATGCAACCAGCATGGAAGATCCGCCGCCTCTCGCCACCCATGCGGGCTACGACGCGGCCCGGGCCGTGGTTCGAAGGCCCGATTCGGAGCCGATCGTGGTGCTTTCATTGGAGTCCCTGCTCGAGGCGGTCTACCGCTCGGTACTGACCCGCCATGAGGATGCGGCATGAGCGCGACTCTTCCCAGTTCGTCTCAATTCCGGTGGCGCATTCTCTCGCTCTACTACGGCGTCTCGTTGCCGGGGACCGTCGTGTTGTTTGCATCGCTGTTCTCCCTGCTCGATCTCACGGGCGAAGCGTGGGTCTGGCTCTGCTCCCTCGCTGGAGGCTATGCGTTGCTCGCCGCGCTCGCGGCGGCGAAACGGCAGCTCTCCGCGATCGATCCGATCGAGACCTTCCTGGATCGATCCGCCGAAGATCGGGTTGCGGACGAAGCCTGCCTGGCCGGCTTTGCGGCGGTCTCCGACCTGCCGCGAAAACTGGCGCTGGCCGCCTTGTTCGGCTGGATTGCCGTTGGCGGTCTGACGGCCGTCTCGATGGCGCTTCGATTCGGATTCTTCGGCTTGACGGAAAGCGCGGTCGTGATCACCGCGGGTCTGATTGCGGGGTTCGTCTCTGCGGGCATCCTGTTCTGCTCGATCAAGCAGGAGGTCGAAGAGACTCGCGTCGCACTCGCTGCAACGATCTCCGATCCCGATGTGCGGCGCGCGCTGCTGAAGCCGATCTCGCTGCGAAGGAAGATGATCTGTGGCGCAACGAGCATGACGGCCATTCCGCTGCTGGTCGCGCTGGTGTTCTTCTCTGCGAAAATGAGCGGCAACGCCGAAGACCTTGCGCTGCGTTGGCAGGGCGGCGTCCTCGACGCGTTGATCGACCGGATCGACGAGCAGGAATTCAGCGCTGCCGTGACTTCGGTGCTCGGTGACCGATCAGCGCATCTGGCACCCCTGGACGTCACGCTCCTGGACTTCTCGTCGCCCGATGCAGGTGGGCGTGGCACGCTCGACGCTCGACTGATCGCGGAAATCAGGAGCGAGCGCGAGAGTGGCGTCGAGCGCGGTAGCCGGGGGTCGCGGATCTTCGAGCGTTTCTTTTCGTGGCAAGCTCTCGATGACGGCAGCGTGCTCGTGGTCTCCACGCCCCGCCGCGCGTTGGAGTTCGAGACGAGTCGGACCTGGATTGAATACGCTGGTCTGCTCGCTGTCGCAATCGCGATTGGCGGTCTATTGGCGTGGTTGATCTCGAGCGACATCCTCCGGGGATTGAATCGGCTCAATGCCGAGGTCCTGCGAATGGCCTCGGGTGATCTTCGTCGGGGCCTCGCGTTCGATTCAGAAGATGAAATCGGAGACCTCTTCAGGTCCTTCGAGTCGATGGCGGGGTCCCTCCGCTCGGCGCTTTCCCGGATCATCGGAGCCGCCGATCAACTCGAACAGACCGCCACGGACATCGCATCGATCTCGGAAGGAGTGGCTGCGATTACGGCGGACCAGGTTTCGGGGATCCAGCAGGCGGCACTCTCTACGGAGGCGATCGACACCCAGGTCCGGGGGATCGCGGACTCTGCGGCGATGCTCAACAGTTCGGTCGAGGAATCTTCCAGTTCGATTCTGGAGCTGGGCGCCGCAGGCGACGACCTGAACGAAACGGCCGTGACGCTTTCCGAAAAGGTCGACGAAGTATCCACGTCGATGGAGCAGATCGTTCGCAGTGTCAGTCAGGTCGTGGATAGTACTCGGTCGCTTTCTGAAGCTGCCTCCGAGACATCGTCGTCGATGGAGTTGATGGCGAGCTCCCTGATGGAAGTGGACGAGAGCGCGGAAGAGTCGGCTCGGCTGTCCAATTACGTCGTTTCGACGGCGGAGAGCGGTCAAGAAAAGGTGAGACAGACCATCGACGGGATGGATGCGATCCGGCTCGCTACTGAAACCGCCGAGAAGGTGATTCGAAATCTCGGTGGGCGAACGAAGGAGATCGGCGCGATCGTCGACGTGATCGATGACGTAGCGGATGAAACCAATCTCCTCGCGCTGAATGCCGCCATCATCGCTGCGCAGGCCGGTGAGCATGGGCGTGCATTCTCGGTCGTGGCGGACGAGATCAAGGATCTGGCAGATCGGGTGCTGGCCTCGACGAAGGAAATCGCGGAACTGATCCGATCCGTCCAGGAGGAGAGTGCGAACGCGATCGGTGCGATCGAGGCGGGAACCGAAAGCGTGGCTTCCGGCGTCGATCTTTCGGCGGAAGCGGGTGTCTCGCTCGAGGAGATCACGCGCGCGTCACGGGATAGCGGCCAGCGCATCCAGGGGATCCTCAAGGCGGTGCGCGCCCAGGCCCGCGCCGCCTCCCACGTGGTCGAGCTGATGGAGAAGGTTCGCGGCGGCGTGGATGAGATCCGCAACGCCGCGACGGAGCAGGAGCGCGGAAACACGGTCGTCTATCGCAGCACGACCGCGATGCGCGACGTCGCCCAGCAGGTGCGCTCGACGACAGAAGAACAATCTCACGGCTCGGGGCGGATCCGAGAGAGCGTCGAGGGACAGCGTGACGCCGTCGAGCAGATCAACCACGCGCTGCAAGAGCAGGCGGCGGCGTGCCGATCGGCGGTGGAATTCATCGAGGAAATCTTTGCGCAGACCCG
>Ga0210102_1000454_pt1 | contig 10625 bp, 7 predicted proteins | sample RushOxbow_ThreeS_4_FD_185563 | JGI IMG/M metagenome (GOLD analysis project Ga0210102, IMG submission 185563) | Wetland microbial communities from San Francisco Bay, California, USA, that impact long-term carbon sequestration -... | ecosystem: Environmental > Aquatic > Marine > Wetlands ...
TGCACCTGATCCACGAGGTCACCAGCCCGCAGGCCTTCGCGATGTTGCGCGAAATGAAGCTGCCCGTGCGCTTTCCCGAGCGCACGCTCGCGACCGTCGACCACATCATCCCGACGCTCTCCCAGCAGCGGCCCCTCGCCGACGACCTCGCTGAAAAGATGATGGGCGCGATCGAAAAGAACTGCGCGGAGCACGGCATCCGCCTGCTCGACACCGCGAGCGGTCAACAGGGGATCGTTCACGTGATCGGGCCGGAACTCGGACTCACCCAACCCGGCATGACGATCGCGTGCGGCGACAGCCATACCTCCACGCACGGCGCATTCGGCGCGGTGGCGTTCGGGATCGGCACCAGCCAGGTGCGCGACGTGCTCGCGACCCAGTGCCTCGCGCTCGCAAGACCGCGCGTGCGCCGGATCGATGTCAGCGGAAAGCTCCGGCCGGGCGTCTACGCGAAAGACGTGATCCTCGCGATCATCCGCCAGCTCGGCGTCAAAGGTGGCGTCGGCTACGCGTACGAATACGGCGGCGCCGTGATCGACGCGATGTCGATCGAAGAGCGCCTCACGGTTTGCAACATGTCGATCGAGGGCGGCGCGCGCTGCGGTTACGCGAATCCCGACCAGATCACCTTCGACTATCTGCGCGGCCGCGCGTTCGCGCCGCAGGCGGCGGCGTTCGAGCGCGCGGTCGCCTGGTGGAAATCCATCGCGAGCCCGCGGGACGCGCGCTACGACGATCGGGTCGAACTTGACGGCAGCGCGATCTCACCGTCGGTGAGCTGGGGGATCAACCCGGGCCAAAACATCGGCATCGACGAGCGCCTGCCCTCCCCCGCGGACGCGCCCGCCGGTGAGCGCGCGGCGCTCGAAGAGGCCTACAGCTACATGTCACTCAAGCCCGGCGACCCGATCGAGGGTACGCCGATCCAGGTCGCGTTCATCGGATCCTGCACCAACGGCCGGATTTCAGACCTGCGCGAAGCGGCGCGGGTCGCGCGCACGGGCCACGTGGCGCCGGGCATCAAGGCGCTCGTGGTTCCGGGTTCGCAGGCCGTCGCGCGCGAGGCTGAAGCCGAGGGTCTGCACGAAGTCTTCCGCGCGGCGGGATTCGAGTGGCGGCTCGCGGGCTGTTCGATGTGTCTCGCGATGAACCCCGACAAATTGGTGGATCGCGAAATCTGCGCTTCGTCGAGCAATCGCAACTTCAAGGGACGACAGGGTTCCCCGACGGGACGCACCTTGTTGATGTCGCCCGCGATGGTCGCGGCCGCCGCGATTGCGGGCCACGTGGTGGACGTGCGGGAGGTGCTGTGACGGCGATCCACCGCATCGAAGGGCGCGCGTGCGTACTGCGCGGCAACGACATCGATACCGACCGGATCATTCCGGCGCGTTTCCTGCGCGCGGTCACGTTCGACGGTCTCGGCGAACACGTGTTCGAAGACGATCGAATCCAGGCCAAGGGTGATCATCCGTTCGACGACGCGCGCTTTGCGGGCGCGAGCATCCTGATCGTCGGCGCGAACTTCGGTTGCGGCTCCTCGCGCGAACACGCCCCCCAGGCGCTGATGCGCACGGGCTTTCGCGCGTTCATCGGCGAATCCTTTGCGGAGATCTTCGCGGGAAACTGCACCGCACTCGGCCTGCCCTACGCGATGCTCGAAGCCGACGATCTCGCGGCGCTGATGGATTCGGTCGCGCTCGATCCCGAGCAGCAGGTACTCCTCGATCTCGAGGCGCGCAGCGTGACCTACCGAGCGGGAACGGTCGCCGCGAAGATTCCGGATGGCGTGCGCCGCCAGCTGCTCGAAGGCAGCTGGAACGCGACCCGCGTGTTGCTCGACGCGGGCAACGCGATCGAGGCCACGGCCGCGCGCATTCCCTACTTGAACGATTTCCCCGGCTGAGCGCGGGCGAGCGGGTCTCCCAACGTCGACGCGCCAGGCTGACCACTCCACGCCGATCCTTGTCGCGGCCCGGCTGTCGCGAATCCGTTGGCCGGATCGCGCGTCAGCGGTCTTCGAACGACGGCGCGCGCTTTTCGAGAAACGCGTCCATCCCCTCGGCGCATTCCGCACCCGCGGAGATCGCGCCGAAGGCGGATTGCTCGAGCGCGTGGGCGGTGGCTGCGTCGGCGTCTCGACCCTGCAGCATCACGCGCTTCGCGGTCGCAATCGCGAGCGGCCCCTTGCTGGCGATCTTCGCCGCAGCCTCGAGCGCGGATCCGAGCAACGCGTCGGGCGCGTACAACCGATTGACGAGACCGATACGGAGTGCGGTTTCCGCGTCGATCGGGTCGCCGCCCAACACCAGTTCCTTCGCCCATGCAGGGCCCACACGGCGCACGAGGCGCTCCGTGCCGCCGAAACCCGGAATCAGACCGAGGTTGACCTCGGGTTGACCGAAGCGCGCCGACTCGGATGCGTAGATCCAGTCGCACGCGCAGGCGAGTTCGCAACCACCGCCCAGCGCGAAGCCGTTTACCGCCGCGATCGTGGGCACCTCGAGCGATTCGAGGGCGTCCATCGCGGCGTGCCCGAGCCGACTGAAGGCCTGCGCCTGCTCGGCGTCGAGCGCGCGCATCTCGGCGATGTCCGCCCCCGCCACGAATGCGCGCCCTTCCCCGGTGAGGACGACGGCGCGAACGGAAGTGTCCGCGCGCAGGCGCGCGCAACCCTCGAGCAGTTCTTCGAGGGTGGCGCGGTCCAGTGCGTTGAGCGCCTTGGGGCGATCCAGGGTCAGCAACTCGACGGGCCCGTGGCGCTCGCTTCGGATTCGGTTCATGGCTGCACTCCTCTCATCGCGTCAGCGGATCGATGATTTCGGGAGCGTCGTCCCCGAGCGCTGACTCGAAAAAATGGACGCGTTGTCTCAGCGATTCTTCAGCGCGCTGTGCGCAATAATGACCCTCCTGCGCGCTGGCGTCCGCGAGCGCAGGATCATCACAACCCGGTGTCGGATCGACGCCTTCGACGCCCCGCGGAACGTATTGATAGAACGCCGCGGTCGTCCGCGCATCGAGATTCCCGGATACCGCCGTTTCGAGCCGTTCCAGGCCGAGAATCGCGCGCTCGGGCGCCCCGAGTTGCGGGATCCGGCCGACCTCCCGAACCCAGGCGCGCGTCGCGTGATTGGGGACCAGTGAATCGTTCAGTCCCTCCACGACGAGCACGCTCGCGCGCTGGGGCGGATCGATCGCGAGCGGTTCCCGGTAGAGAAAGCGCGCGAAATTGTGCGGATCCTGATCGTCGAAGAGCTGCTGGACGAGCGCGAGCGCCACCCAGACGTCGACCGGCGAGAGCTGACCAAAGCCGAGAAACGTCAACGGCGCGCGCAGCCGCTCCGAGCCCTGGTGGATCAGGACCTCGCTGAACCGCCGCCCGGGTGAGATCAGCGCGGCCGCGCGGATTTCGGGCGCAAATGGAAGCAGCAGCGAACCGAGGTGGGCGCCCTCGCTGATGCCGAGATACGCGAGCGGACGGCGGGCGTCGATCCCGTAGATCGGCGCGGGCGCGTCACCGCCCGGCGCTTCGACGCCGTGGGTATTTGCGCCTTCGTCGCTACCGCGCGCCTCGCTGCCGTGAATTCGTGCGGGGCCAGCGCCGCCCGGCGCTTCGAGCGCGAAGCTCGGGATTTCGGCGATCGCCTGGATCGCGCGCAAGAACGCGAACTGCTCGGCGACGCTGAGGACGAAATCGTCTGGAAAGCGCGAAGCCGCCATCAGGCGCAACAAGACGTGGATCACCTGCCAGCGCGCGCGCTCGTCGACCGATGGACCGGGTGGACTCACCTCGCGGTTGATCACGTCGGTGAAGCCGATCACCGCAAAGCCCGCCGCAGCGAGGGAATCGCGCGCGACTTCGACCACCTCCTCGGGAGCGCTGCCGGGATTCCCGTGCTGGTACATCACGACGGGAACCGGACCCTGATACGCGGCGCGCGGCAGTGCGAGCGTGAACGGCAGCGTCTCGAGCCCCATCTGGACCGGAGCTCCGCTGCTGGGATCTCGCGCGAGCCAGCGGTCGGAGTCGCGCCAATCGGGAGCCGTCCAGCTGCCGTGAACGACCGCTGCGACCGTGTCGTCCGCGGTCGCGCGGATTTCGACCCGGCTGATCTCGATCACGGGGGGAGGCGCGGCCGCGGTCATTTTCCGAATCGCGCCGAGGTCGTTCGCAATCCCGTCGAAAGTTCGAACCGTGAAGCGCGCCGCAAACGCCACGTCAGTGCGTTCGATCGCAATCGGGTGCGAAGCCACCGCTGCCAAGACCTCGTCGACCAGTTTTCGCGCGCGCTTCACCGCCCAGCTGTCGTCAGGCGCTGCCGATCCGTCCCGCACGGTCTCGAAGAACTCAGAAGGGGCGTACGGCGCGCTCGAGACGGAGAGCGCCCGACGCGTGACGATCACCCCGTAGCGGTGGCCGGGCTTCAACGCGACGGACGGGAAGATCAACAGCGCGTAATCCATTTGCTGTCGATCGACTTCCGAGCGCGCATCCAGTCGAAACGGGATTCGCGACGCGTAATCGGGGCTGCCGGGCGTGACGTCGAACAAGCCGATCGAAGCCAGCGGATCGAGGCTTTGCTCGGGAGTCTGGGGGATCGAATCGAATCTGGGAGGAGCCGAGAGCGGAATCGTGATGTGGGCGACCGGGCTGAATCCGTCGAATTCGCGAACGCCAACCGTGAGCCCATTGATCAACCAGCGCGCGGTGCGCCCGAATCCGGCCGTCTGGATCCGAAGCCTGTGCTCGGTCGGATCCGAAGGGTTCGTGGCGAGCCAGTAGTCGTCCGGATAGGGCGCGACCTGGCGCAGGTCTTCCCGGTCGTAGCGGATCTGGCCGGCCGGGAACGGCAGCCCCGTCGTGAAACGGATCCGCTCACTCGCACCCGACTGCGTCCAGCCCACCTCACATGAAGTCGCGATACCGAATTCTCCGACGGGGTCGAGGGCGATCCGGGTGGGTGTCACGCGATGAACGCGCATCGCCAGCGGAGCACCGTTGCACGACAATTCGATCCGATCGAGCGCTCGGTCGCGAACCGCTTCGGAGAAGTCGAGCATGACCCAGCCACTGATCGGAAACCCCGTCTCACCGTCGCTCGGAACGCTCTCGCGCAGCGGGGGAAGATCCGGGTTCAGCAGCGAACAGCCGACGGCAAGCAGCGCGACGAGCGCCGCAATCCGCGCGGGCCGCCGGCCCGTTCGAAATCGCAGCGCGAATTCAGGCATCTGGATTCGACGCCTCGAGCGCCCTGTTCTTCGCCCAGCGGTAGTCGGCCTTGCCACTCGGTGCGCGCACGATTTCGTCGACGAAGATCACGCGCCTGGGCAGCTTGAAGGCCGCGACGAAAGCGCGGCTGGAATCGACCAGCTCCTCCGCCGAGATCCCCTCCCCTCTGCGCATGACGACCAACGCCGTAACCTGTTGCCCCCAACGCTCGTGGGGTGTGGAAACCACGACGGCATCGTAGACGCCGGGGTGTTGCTTGAGCGCCCGTTCGACTTCTTCGGCGAAGACCTTCTCGCCTCCCGTGTTGATCGTCACCGAGTCCCGGCCGAGCAGCTGAAGGCTGCCGTCCGCGGCGACGCGCGCCCGATCGCCCGGTACCGCATAGCGCACCCCGTCGACGACGGGGAAGGTTTCCGCGGTCTTGAGCGGATCTTTGTAGTACCCGAGCGGAACGCGACCTCGCCGGGCCGCCCAGCCGGGCTCAGAATCGGGCGTAGAATCGTGCCCAGAATCGGGCTCGGAACCGGGCGCACCCGGGGCTGCGACTCCCGAACGATCCGCTTTCAGCACGATGTTTTCGGGCTTCAGCTCAAAGTCGCCGGTCGTGACCGCAGCGCCGCTTTCGGTGTACTGCGCGGCCTGGGTTCCGGCCTCGGACGAACCCAGCGCGTCTAGCAGACGCACGCCGGGAATCCGATCCAGGAATTCGCGCTTGAGCGCGGCGCTCAAACTCGCGCCGCCCGAAGTGATCAAACGCAGGCGGGAAACGTCGTAGCCACCCGCGCGCAGTTCATCGGCGAGCGGCCGGCCGAACGCGTCTCCTACGATGCACAGCGCGGTCGCGCGCTCCCGCTCGATCGTCGACCAGATGTCGGCGGGATCCAGCCGCCGCACGTTCGACGGAATGATGACGGTTCCGCCCACGTACCACATGTTGAATGCGACCCAATGGGCGGCGCCGTGCATGAACGGTGGCGCGGTCAAGACGCGCGGACCTCCCTTCAGGGCGCGCTCGACCACGGCGTCGACCGAATCGGCAACACCCGAATACAGCGCCGAATGGAAGATGTCCTCCTGACGCCAGAGCACGGCCTTGGGCGTCCCCGTGGTGCCGCCGGTGTAGAGGATGTAGAGATCGTCGGGCGACGCATCCGAAGCGGGGCGCGAAGGCGCGGCCGCGGCGAGTGCCTGCTCGTAATCCAGCGCGCCCGGCAGCAGCGGCTCGGCTGAATCGTCGGGTACCTGGATCCACAGCGTGAGCTTCGGGAGTCGGTCGCGAATCCGAGCGAGGGTGGGCGCGAAGCTCGCGTGGAAGATCAGCGCGCGCGCATCGGCGTCGGCGAGCAGGCCCACCAGTTCGTCGTCCACGTAGCGGTAATTGACGTTGAACGGTGCGGTGCGCGCCTTGTAGGCCCCGAGCATCCCTTCGAGATACTCGTTGCCGTTGCGGAGGTAGAGACCGACGTGGTCCTGGCCGGACTCCCAGTTTGCGAGTTCCGATCGCTCCGTGTGACAACCGAGTCCGTGACCGCGCAAGAGATCCGCGAGTCGCCGGGTGCGATCCGTGAGTTCGCGCCACGAGATGCGGCGATCGCGAAACACGATCGCTTCGCGCTCGGGGATTCTCGCTGCGATGGCTTCGTGAATCAGGGCGAGATTGAACATCGGTCCAGTTCCGGATTCCCAGAGATCGCAATCGTCACGCGAGGCGCTCCAGCGCGACCAACGCGTCGAGTGTCTGTACGATCCGCGCGCGTTTCGAGGCGTCGCCCGACGGAGCGTAGCCGCCATCGTCCATCTGCTCCTCGAGAATTCGAGCGACGAGTTCAGCGGCCGACAGACGCGAACCCGGAAGCGCGTGGGCCTTGCACAGCGCGAAGATACGGGCCGTCCGAACCGCGTCATACACGCCCGTGAGAAAGCCGCGCTCGAGTTCCCGACCGCACCACTGCAGGATCGCGTCGGCCTGCTCGTGGCGAACGAGTGCGAAACAATGGAAATACGCCGCGTTGGCGCCCCACGCGGAACCCTTGATGCGATCGGGGTCCCAACGGGCGGCGAGGTGATCGGCCGCCGACGCGAGAACCGACTGCCGGACGAACGGGGTCTTGGCGAGGTATCCAGCGATCATTCCGGTCGCAAAGATCCGCTCGTCCTCGCGGGCGCTGGCCCGGTCGGACCACGAACCGTCAGCCTGTTGGACGGCGGCGAGGCGGACACAGGCGCGCTCGACCGGAGCCGCACCCGTGCAGCGAATGTCGTCGAAGATCCCCAGCGTCCGCAGCAGCTGGCTCACCGAGGCTTCGTGACCGGGATCTCGCCAGGCTGCGACGACTGCCGAAGCGGGCTGCACGCCGATCAAAGCGCGCGCGCAGCCGATCGCGATCTCGTCGCCCGCAGACTCGACGAACGCGGCTGCACGCTGCATCGCGGCAGTTGCGCGCGCGCGCGGCTTCGCATCCGACGCTCCGGTCACGCCTGCATCAGCAGGCCCGTCAGGTAGTTGCCCTCCGGGTGGTCGATTGACACCGGATGGTCGACCGGCGGCCCGAGTACGCGCAACACCTGCAACGCGCGACCCGAATCCAGTGCGGCGCCGAACGCAATCTTGCGAAAGAGGTCGGCGTCGATGTTGTGCGAGCACGCGAACACGAGCAGGTAGGCGCCCGGAGCGGATCGGCCGATCGCGTGCAGAAGCGCGTCCTTGTAGGACCGCGCCGCGCGTGGAACATCCCGACGGTTTCGGGCGAGCGGAGGCGGATCCACGATGATCAGATCGTACGACTGCTGGTCTTCGCGCAGGAAATCGTGGACGTCCCGCTTCACGAAACGCGCGGTCAGCCCGGGTGCATTCGCGCGGAGATTCTCCTCCGCGAGCGCCAACGCCGGTGCCGAACTCTCGACCAGCGTCACGGCGCTCGCGCCGCCGAGCGCCGCCGCGACCGCGAAACCACCCGAATACGAGAAGAGGTCGAGAACCCGCCGCCCCGCTGCGAGCGCAGCTGCGAGGTCGCGCGAGTCGCGCTGGTCGAGGTAGAAGCCGGTCTTCTGTCCCTCGACCACGTCGATCCGATAGCGCCGATCGCGCTCGCGGATCTCGAACGGTCCGTCGGGCGCCGCGCCCCAGAGTGCCCCCTGTTCGACCGACATGCCCTCGCGTCGGCAGGCGGCGGCATCGGCGCGCTCGAAGCCGACAGCGGCCCCGGTCGTCTCGCGGAGCGCGGCTGCAATCTGCTCCCGGCGTCGCTGCATCCCGACTGCGGTCATCTTCACGACCGCGACGTCTGCATAGCGATCGACCACCAGCCCCGGCAGCCCGTCTCCTTCCGCGTTCACGAGACGCACGGCCTGCGTTTCGCCCAGCAGCGGGTGCTCGGCACGGCGCCCAACGGCGAGCCGGATCCGCTCAGCGATCAGGTCGTCACCCGGTACCTCTTTCGTCGCCGTGAGCATCCGAACCCGCAGCGCCGACCCGGGAGACAGCAGCCCGAAGCCGAGCACCTCGCCCTCCGCCGAGCGCACCCGCACCCAGTCCCCGGGCGTCTCGGCGCCCTCGACGCGCTGGATCGCCCCGGAGAGAATCCAGGGGTGGCGGCGACGAATCGAGCGATCCCGTGTAGGTTTGAGGACGATTTCAGTCATGGGGGCACTCTACGGGTCTGCTGGACGTTCGCCAAATCGCGAACCCTTCGCAGAAAATGGGGACGCCGGCGCGGCGATAGCGGGGCCCGCGCCCAGAACCGCCCGGAAGCATTATGCTCGACCGCCACGAAGACCGATCGGAACGACAACCGGATGGCCCGCGGCGGGTTCTAAACGCCGACCAGCGACTCGCTGAGCGCAACGGACTGCGACAAACAGACTGCAACAGATTGAACGGTCACCACGAAAGGGGACGGGATATGAGATCGAGGTTGACGGTGCTCCATCAGGCGGTGCTCTTGGGTGCTGTGTTCGTGATCGCGGTCGCGGCGCACGCGATTGCCGAAGACGCCAATGACGCCAAGCAACGCGGTACGCTGCGCGCACAGGGATTCGAAGAGTTCGACACCGACGGAGACGGGAAGCTTTCCCCGGAAGAACAGATGGCCGCGCGCGAGAAGCGCCAGGCGCAGCGCCTCAAGGAATTCGACGCGGACGGAGACGGAAAGCTCTCCGACACCGAAAGAGCGGCGGCGCGCAAGCAGCGCAACCAGCAGCAACTCGAGCGCCTCGACACGGACGGGGACGGCAAGCTCTCCGATGCCGAGAAAGCGGCGGGCCGCCCGAACGGCCGAGGGCCTCGGCTCGAACAACTCGATACGAATGGTGACGGCGAGATTTCCCCCGAGGAACGACAAGCCGCCAAAGACAAGCGCAAGGCCCGAGAACTGGAGCGCTTCGACGCCAATGGCGACGGAAAATTGACCGGCGACGAAGCAGCACAGGCCCAGGCGGCGCGCGCAAAGAACCAGCAGCGCCGCGGACGTGGCCCCGGCGACCGGCCCGCGGTCGATCATCCCGGCAACGCACCCCAGGCGCCCTGATCGCCGACACGCGTAGGCTGGCTCCTTTCGGAGAGGTCGGTCCAGCCGCCAGCAGACGGCGGCTGGACCGCGAATCGCGGCCGGCCCTCGATCCCGCTCGAGTGCCCGCATACCGACATCAGAGAACCCTTTGACCGATCGCACGCCGCAAGCACCCAGCAACCGCCTCTCCGAAGAGGCGAGCGCCTATCTGCGCCAGCACATGCACAACCCGGTCGACTGGTATCCGTGGGGGCGCGAGGCGCTCGAACACGCCGCCGCCGCCGACAAACCGCTGCTCGTCTCGATCGGCTACAGCGCGTGCCACTGGTGCCACGTGATGGAGCGCGAATCCTTCGAGGATCCCGCGACCGCCGCGCTGATGAACGAGCGCTTCGTCTGCATCAAGGTCGATCGGGAAGAGCGCCCCGACGTCGACCAGATCTACATGGATGCGGTGATGCGCATGGCGGGGCACGGCGGTTGGCCGCTCACCGTCTTCTGCAAACCCACCGGCGAGCCATTCTTCGGCGGCACCTATTTTCCGCCGGAGCCGCGCCACGGCATGCCCGCCTTCCGGCAGTTGCTCGCGGGAGTGGCGGACGCCTACGCGAACCGACGCGATGAAGTGGAGACCGCGGTTGGCCAGATCATGCGCGCGCTCGAGCCGTCGCCGTCCGAGGGCGGCGCCGAAGCACCCGGAGCGAAATCGGTCGTCCAGGCGGCGCGCGCGCTGCTGGGAGCCGCGGATCGGGTGCACGGCGGTTTCGGAGCCGCTCCCAAATTTCCGACGCCGACCTACCTCGACCTCCTGCTCGCCGCCGCCGACGTCCTGCCGCCCGCTGAAGCGAAGGACGCCGTGTCACACGTCGCCTTCAGCTGCCGTG
>Ga0210102_1000455_pt1 | contig 10611 bp, 7 predicted proteins | sample RushOxbow_ThreeS_4_FD_185563 | JGI IMG/M metagenome (GOLD analysis project Ga0210102, IMG submission 185563) | Wetland microbial communities from San Francisco Bay, California, USA, that impact long-term carbon sequestration -... | ecosystem: Environmental > Aquatic > Marine > Wetlands ...
CCGGTACCGCCGATGATCCGCCGGGCCGCGCTCCTCATCCTGGTCGCCCTGCCGCTTGCCAGCGCCGCCCCGGCGCAGCAGCCTGGGCCGCTCGTCCGTTACGGGAAATGGGTGTTGGCGGCGGGCGCCGTGGGGATGAATCTCCTGGCCGCCCGAGAGCACAATCGGGCCGACGACGCCTTCGACACTTTGCGGCGCCGCTGCTTCGAGGACTTCAGCCTCTGCGCCGTGGGCCCGGACGGGACCTATCTCAACCCGTCGATCGAGTCGCTGTACCAGTGGTCGCTGCACTACGACCGCCGGTCACGCACCTGGCTGCTCGGGGGCGAAGCGGCCCTGCTGGGCGCGGGTGTAATGTTCGTCTGGGAGCTGACCCGAAAGACCGACAAGCCGGACAACATCCCGTTCGAGCCCGAGATCCGGAGCCTGAAGCAGGCGACGGGAGTGGGGGTGAGGGTGTGGTGGTGAGGGAGGTGAAAGGTGAAAGGTGAGAGGTGAAGGGGACCGTTTCACCCTTCATCTTTTCACCTCCCTCACCCCGTCCGGAACAGCTGCACCGCCCTCGGATACCGGGCCACGGCGCGCTCGCGGAGAGCCTGGTGCTCGAGCCGCTGGAGTGCGGGGTCGGCGCCAATGAGACCGCCGGCGATCTCCCTGGCCCGCTGCAGCAGGTCGGCGTCGGCCGGCAATCGTGCGTGGCGGACTTCGACCGCTCCCGACTGCCGGGCACCGATCAGGTCACCCATTCCCCTCTCCTCCAGGTCCAGCTCGGCGATCCGGAATCCGTCGGTGGTGGCGGCGAAGGCCTGAAGCCGCGGCAGAGGCGCTCCCTCGGCCATCAGGACACAGTAGCTCTCTTCCGCTCCCCGGCCGATCCGGCCCCGGAGCTGATGCAGCTGGGCCAGCCCGAACCGCTCGGGATGCTCGATCACCATGATGGCGGCGTTGGGCACGTCGATCCCGACCTCGATCACCGTGGTCGCCACCAGAACCTGGATCTCCCCGGCCCGGAACCGCCGCATCACCCCGTCCCGCTCGTCCGGCTTGAGCCGGCCATGGACCAGACCCACCCGCAGCTCGGGCCACCTGGCCGCGAGCGCCTGCGTCATGGTGGTGGCGGCCTTGAGGTCGGCCCGCTCCGACTCCTCGATCACCGGAAGCACCACGTAGGCCTGCCGGCCCCCGGCACACTCGGTCCGCACGAACTCGAGCACCCGGTCCCGCTGGCCGGCCCCGCGAACCGCGGTGCGTACCACGCCGCGTCCGGGCGGCCGCTCGCGGAGCGTCGAGACGTCGAGATCGCCGTAGAGCGTGAGGGCGAGCGAGCGGGGGATCGGCGTGGCGCTGAGCAGCAGGACGTCGGGTGCGGCCCCCTTCCCCACCAGCGCGGCACGCTGCTCCACCCCGAACCGGTGCTGCTCGTCGATGACGACGAGGCCCAGCCGGCGGAAGGAGACGCTCTCCTGCATGAGCGCGTGGGTGCCCACCACAAGCCTGGCCTGACCGTTGGCGAGGCGGGCCCGGATCGCCGACTTCTCCGCGGCGGATTGGCGGCCCAGCAGTAGCTCTGGACGGATCTCCAGCGGTGCCAGCAGTCGCTCCAGGGTCACCGCGTGCTGTTCCGCCAGCAGCTCGGTCGGTGCCATGAGCGCGGCCTGAAAGTCGTTCTCCACGGCCAGCAGCATCGCGAAGAGCGCGACCACTGTCTTGCCGGTGCCCACATCTCCCATGAGCAGGCGATGCATCCGCTCCGGCGCGGTCATGTCGGCAGAGATCTCGCGTAGCGCGCGCTGCTGATCGCCAGTGAGCTCCCAGGGCAGGGCGGCCTTGAGCCGGGTGGTGAGGTCCCGCTTGATCTCGAACGCGACCCCTGAGCGCTGGCGCTTGGCCACCGCGCGAGCCCGGATCAGCATCAGCTGGAGATCGAGCAGCTCGTCGAACGCCAGGCGGCGCCGGCCCCGCTCCGCTTCCGCGACGTCCGCCGGATGGTGCACCGCCCGGAGCGCCTGGTCCAGCGGGATCAGCCCGGCTTCCTCCCGGATCGCGCGCGGCAGGACGTCGTCCGCCAGGGCGATGAGCCGGTCGAGGTGGCGGTCGATCAGGCCGCGCAGGGTCTTGTGGCTCAGTCCTTCGGTGGCCGGATAGACCGGCAGCACCCGACCCGCAGCCAGCGGGTCCTCGCCTTCGGCGTCGCCCAGTACGACGAACTCGCGCGGGGCGAGCTGGCGTCCGTGATAGAACCGCACCGGCCCCGACACCAGCAGGGTCTGCCCGACGGCGATGGTGCGGTCGAGGAAAGCCTGGCCGGGCCAGGCACACTCGAGGACCCCGCTGTCGTCCCGCAGCACGGCGCGGAAGATCCGGAGTCCGCGACGCGTCGGCACCACGCCCTTCGCCACCACGCGTCCGACGCAGGCGACCTCGTGCCCCACCTCGGCCCGGACCAGGGGGGTGATGCTGGACGCGTCGATGTAGCGATGGGGAACGTGCCAGAGAAGATCGCGGGCGGTTCGGATGCCGAGCCGTTCGAGCTGCTCCGCCCGCCGCTCGCCTACGCCCTTGAGGAACTTGACCGCCGTGTCCAGCCGCAGCGCGCCCTGCCCCCGAGCCCCGGTTTTCGATGCGCGTGGCGTGGGCATCGGACCTATAAGCCGAAATCGACGACGTGATTCACCACGGAGGCACGGAGGACGCGCGGAAGTGGTGGTGGTGTGCTGTTCGCCCAGCAGTCTTCCGTGATACCTCCGTGCCCTCCGCGCCTCCCGTGGTGAAGAAACACCGGGAACCCCGGCTACGCCGACTCGGCCAGGAGGTGTTCGGCGAAGCGGCGGGGATCGAAGGGTTGGAGATCGTCGAGCGTCTCGCCCACCCCGATGAATCGGATCGGCAGGCCCAGCTCCCGCCGGAGCGCGGTGACCGCCCCACCCCGCGCGCTGCCATCCAGCTTGGTGACGATGATGCCCGTGGGACTCACCGCCTGGGCGAACAGCCGGCCTTGCTGGATGGCGTTCTGACCTACCGTCCCGTCCAGCACCAGCAGGGTCTCGTGGGGGGCACCGGGAAGCCGCCGGCCCACCACCCGCACCACCTTGCGGAGCTCGTCCATGAGCCCCTCCTGGGTGTGCAGCCGGCCTGCCGTATCCACGATGACCGTATCGAGCCCGCGCGAGCCCGCGGCATCGACCGCATCGAAGGCTACGGCCGCGGGATCGCCGCCGGGCGCGCCGGCCACGCAGGGGATTCCCAGGCGATCGGCCCAGACCTGCAGTTGGGCGATGGCGCCGGCCCGGTACGTGTCGGCGGCCGCGAGCATCACCTTGCGGCCCTCGTGCTGGAGCCGACGGGCCAGCTTGGCCGCGGTGGTCGTCTTGCCCGTACCGTTGACACCGACCAGGAGCACCACCGTCGGTCCGCTGGGGTTCCGCGCGATCGCGCCAGGCTGCTCGCTCCCATCCAGCATGGCCGCGAGCCGCGCCTCCAGGGCCTCGCGAAGATCGGCCTCGGTCTTGAGCTTGCCTTTCCGGACCTCGTCCTCCAGCGCCTGGGTGAGCTCCACCGTGGCCGCCACACCGAAATCGGCCTCGATCAGCACCCGCTCCATCTTCTCCAGGTCTTCCGCATTGAGGCCCCGCATGAGCGCGCCCACGTCGGTGAGCGCGATGCGCCTGATCCGGGCCCAGAGGCCGTCCTTCCGGTCCGCCAGTCTGCCATTGGCCATGCTGAATCCTAACACCTTCTCAGCGCAGCCCGAGGCGCCGTCGCGCGAACCATTCGCCGGTGAGCGCCGTGATGCAGAGACCGAACAGCCAGAGCCAGTCGCGCGCCACCGTCCGTCCGACCGGCCGCTGAGCCCGGGCGCTTCTGGCCTGGAGCGAGACGGGCCGGGGCAACAGCTCGTCGGAGTACTCCTCCACCGCCACGCTCCCGCCGGCCCCTCCGGTGAACCGGTAACGGTACCACCCGGCGGGGAGCCACAGCCTCGCCCGGCCGGCGCCGTCGAACCGCAGGGTGTCTGGACGCGGCCCATCGGGGCCGGTCAAAGTGATCGGAGTCGGGGTCGGCCCGCCCGAGCCCGCCCATTCAAATACCACCGGCCGTCCCTGCTGGGCTATCCGCCGAACCGGCCTGGCAGGCCCGATGGCGGAATCCGCCCCGCCGAGGAGCCAGCTCGCGGTCGCCGCCACCATGGCCCGATAGCTCTGCTCGCTGCTCCCGCCCCGGAAGGCCCAACGCCAGATCCCGTCCGCGAGAGTGGTCACCCGCCGCACCCGCCCCTCTTCCCTGCCCAGGAGCGCCGGTCGTGCCGCCCCGCGGCGGCCCAGTTGGGCCGTGAGGCCGACCCAATCCCCGGCGGCGGGCTCGGTCGGGGTGAGCTGCATGGCGGGTGGAAACGAGTCCACCGGCAGGCCCAGGAATGCGCCGGCGATGGGGCTGTTGTCGGATCCGGTGAGATACCAGTCGCCGGGGACCGGCGCCGGGCCGTCCTCACCGCTGGCCCAGCGCCACACGCCGCGGGCGGTGGAACCCTCCCCCAGCCCGGCGCTCGCACCCTTCAGAATCAGCAGGTCGGCGCCCCTCGCCGCCTGGCGCACCTGCTGCGGGGAGACGGTCGAGAGGTCGGCCATGGAGCGCCAGCGATTTCCATCCAGCCGTACGTACCCCCGAACCGGGAGCCGGGCCACGTCCTTGAGCGTGCGGTAGAGAAAACGGCTGTCCCAGTCCGCCGGCGTGGCCACCAGCACCACTCCCGGGTTCGGGACTATCGTCACCAGGTACAGCCGGCTGTCGGTCCGGGGCTCCCCGTCCGAGGCACCGGCGAGCCGAACCCGGAGCAGGTGATCTCCCGCACCCACCGCCGAGGAGAGAAACGTGAGGCGGGTTCGGCCGCTCGCCGCCTCGTGTAGCCGGATGCGTCGGGTGGCGACCGTGGTGCTCCCGGAAACCACCTCGATCCGGACGCTGTCCGCGGCTGCCCCGGCCAGCCCCTCGACTTCCAGGTCCAGGCTGATCGAATCGCCCGCCGTCACCCGCTCGGGGCCGTCCACGCCGGTGAGCGCCAGGTCCGGAGTCGCGCGGCGGGGGAAGAGTCGCACCCCTGCACGGGTCAGCAGCTCGGACGGGAGATCGCGAGCATCCTCGATCTCGCCGTCGGTCACCACGATCACCGGTCGGTCGCCAGCGGCCGCGGCCGCGAGCGCCGGCTCCAGAAGCGAGCGTCCTCTGGACGGGAGCGTGTCGCCCTGGCTCCGCTCGTCCCCGAAGGTGCGGACATCACCCCACCGGCGGGCGGAGTCGCGGGCCTCCAGCCAGCGCCCGCCGGCGGCGCCGAGGCTGAGCGAGGCATCGAGGAGGACCAGGGGACGCTTCGGGACACCCGGTGCCGGGCAGCTCAGGTTGAGCAGCAGCAGACCCAGCGCGGCCCAGGCCACGGCCCGGAGCGCCAGGGGAATCCACCCGCGGGGCCCCGAGCGCTCGAGGCGGAGATAGGTGAAGGCGGCGAGCGCGACCGCGAGCAGTATTACCAGGACGGCCAGGAGCATCTCACCCGCCGGCCCGGGCGGCCTGAAGAGCCGGCCCCAGCTCGATCCGGCCCTCGTACAGGGCCCGGCCGACGATCGCGCCCGCGAGCCCCGCCTCCGTCACCCGGCGGACATCGTCCAGAGACGAGATCCCGCCGCTGGCGATCACTCGCGCCCCGACTCGCTGGAGCGAGACGGCGCCGATTATGTCCGGCCCCTCCAACATCCCGTCGCGGGCGATATCGGTGTAGATCACGGTGGGGATCCCCTCTGCGACGGCTCTCTTCGCGAGCGTCTCGGCCCGGAGGGTGGAGGTCTCAGTCCAGCCGCGCACCGCGACGAACCCGTTCCGCGCGTCCACGCCGACCGCAACCCGTCCGGGCGGGGCGAAGCCGACCACCGAGGCGAGGAACCCCGGGTCGCTCGCCGCGGCGGTGCCGATCACCAGGCGTGATACCCCGAGGTCGAGCGCCCGCTGCACCCGGTCGAGAGTCCGGAGTCCACCGCCAAGCTGGATGCGGACCCGGGTGCCGACCGCCCCCAGGATCCGGCGGACCGACTCGTCGTTCTCCCCCTCATCGAAGGCGCGATCGAGATCCACCACGTGGATCCATCCCGCCCCGGCGGCGGCGAACCGCTCGGCGATCGCGGCGGGATCATGCCCGTACACGGTCAGCCGCATCGCTTCGCCCTGGGTCAGGCGAACGACGCGGCCGCTCCGGATGTCGATGGCGGGAAAGAGGTCCACGGGGGAAAGCTAATGGCCAGCGGCTATCCGCTTTCGGCTATCCGCTATCCGCTGCCCCGTGGGGGGAGGCTCTCCGGGCGCGGAACAAGCGGGTAACGGGTAGCCGATAGCGGATAGCGAGCAGTCAACATCTCCTCCAGCCGCTCCCGCTGCTGCTCGAACCCCGGGCGCTCGGCAGCCGCAATGGGGGCTCCGTTGCCCAGCCCCACCCGGCGGGAGTCCCTGGCCACGCCGTTCACCCGGAACTCGTAGTGAAGGTGGGGGCCGCTGGCGAGACCGGTGGATCCGACATAGCCGATGATCTGGCCCTGGGTCACCCGTACACCGGGCCGGATGCCGCGGGCGAACCTGCGGAGGTGGCCGTACCGCGTAGTGATCCCGTTCCGGTGCCGCAGCTCGATCAGGTTGCCGTAACCTCCCGCGCGCCCGGCCCGAAGCACGACCCCGTCTCCGGCCGCCATCACCGGGGTGCCTGGATCGGCTGCGTAGTCGGTGCCCTGGTGGCGCCGGGTAGTCCCCAGGATCGGGTGCCGCCGGGCCCGGGCGAAGCTGGACGAGATTCGGCGAAACTGCACCGGGGCCCGGAGAAACGCTCGCCGAAGCGACTTGCCGTCGGCGTCGTAGAAAGCGGTGCGGCCCCCCTGCTCGTAGCGGAACGCGGTGAGCCGCTTGCCCGACATGGTCAGGTCGGCGGCCAGCACTCGTCCCAGGCGCTTCTCTCCCTCTTCCGAAACCAGGCGCTCGAGCAGGACCTTGAACCTGTCGCCGGTCTGGATGTCACGGGTGAAGTCCACCTGCCAGGCATAGATGTCGGCCAGGTCCCAGGCCAAACGGATCCTCGCGTCGGCATCGAGCAGATTGCCCGGGACCCCGGCGTCGATCGCTTCGTACAGGGAGTTGTCGATCGCGCCCTCGATCCGGATCGGCTCGGCGCGCCATGCGATGGGCTTGACCGACCCGCTCCACTCCCCGGCCTTGCGCTCGAAGACGACCAGCTCCTCCGGCGTGGCCCGGACGGTCACCCGGGTGGGTGACGAGTCCGGGGCCGGGCGGCGGAAGCGGAACACCAGGCCGGCGCGGAGCCGGCGGGGATCGAACGAGGTCTTGAGACCGAGTCGGGAGAGGTCGAGGTCGGCCACGCCCTGGCGGGCGAGTAGCTCGGAGAGCGTTTCCCCCCGCCGCAGGGTGTCGAGCACCTCGACGAACGGGGCGGCGGTCACCACGATCGGTGGCGCCTCATGCAGCTCCATCCGGTGCCAGGGCCAGCGTCCGGTGAGTGCGAAGGCCGACGCCCCCAGCAGGACCGCAGACGCGCCGAGGAGCCGGACCCGCCCCATCAATCCATCTGCCGGCGGATGAAGGTCGGGATCTCCATCTCGGGCACGTCGGTGGAGGAGCCCGGCGCGGGGGGTTGCGGCATCCGGGGCGGCACCCGCGGCGCGGCGGGCTGCTGCACCGGCGTGGAGGGCCGCTGCCTCGGCGCGGGGAAGTTGAGCACGCCGGGGCCCGAGGCCCGCACCGTGGGTGCCTGCTCCCCGGTGACGGCCCGGTCGAAGCCGGTCGCGATGACCGTGACCCGGACCTCGCCGTGCATGGCGGGGTCGTTGCCGGCACCGAAGATGATCTCGGCGTCGTCGCCCACGGCGTCGTGGATGATGTCATTGATCTGGGTGGTCTCGCCCAGGGTCAGGTCGTCCCCCCCGATGATATTGATCAGCACGCCGGTGGCGCCGGCGATGGAGACGCTGTCGAGCAGCGGGCTGGAAATAGCTTGCTGGGCCGCCTCGAGCGCCCGGTTTTCACCCCGGCCGATGCCGGTGCCCATGAGCGCGGCCCCGCCGTTCTGCATCACGGTGCGGACGTCGGCGAAGTCCACGTTGATGATGCCGGTGCTGGTGATGAGGCTGGCGATGCCCTGGGTGGCATGGAGCAGTACCTCGTCCGCCTTCTTGAGCGCGTCCTGGAACGGGATACCCTTGCCGACGACCGCGAGGAGCCGCTCGTTGGGGACCACGATCATGGTGTCCACGTTCTTGCGCAGGTCGGTGATGCCCATTTCCGCCTGCTTCATCCGGCGGCGGCCCTCGAAGAGGAAGGGCTTGGTGACGATGCCGACCGTGAGCGCTCCGGACTCCCGGGCCATCTGGGCCACGATTGGGGCAGCACCCGTGCCGGTGCCTCCGCCCATGCCGCAGGTGACGAAGACCATGTCGGCGCCCTGCACCGCCACGGCCACTTCGTCCCGGTTCTCCTCGATGGCCTGGCGGCCGATCTCGGGTCGGGCGCCGGCCCCGAGCCCGCGGGTCAGCTTGCGGCCGATCTGGATCTTGATGTCGGACTTCGACATCGACAGGGCCTGCGCGTCGGTGTTGACCGAGATGAACTCGACCCCGCCGAGCTGATCCTCGATCATCCGGTTCACGGCGTTGCCCCCGCCGCCGCCGACGCCCACGACCTTCATCCGTGCGGTCTGGATGCCGCTCTCTTCCAGCTCAAAGATCATCGTTCGTTCCCCCGGGCCGACTCAGAAGAAGTCTTGGAGCCACCGCTTCACGGGAGCGAGCACCTTCTCCACCGCCGGCGACCTGCGGGTTCCCGTCCCGAAGCCGCCGCTCATCGCGACCTGCCTGGCTCCGTAGAGAACCAGACCGGCCGCTACGGCCATTCGCGGTGATTCGACGCTGTCCGCCAGGCCGCGCAGACGCTGCCCCGGCACCCCGATTCGTGCCGGCATGGCGAAGACCTCCCGGGCTAGCTCCACGATCCCCGGCGTCTGCGCCCCGCCCCCGGTGAGGACGACTCCCGCGGGTAAGCGCTGATGATAGCCTGCGCGGGTCACTTCGTCGAGCGCGTACTCCAGAACTTCCTGGAGCCGCATGTGCATGATGTGCGCCAGCACCCGCCGCTGGGCGGTGCGCGGGCCCTGGCCCGGCGTGCTGGGCAGCTCGATCACGTCGCTCTCCGGCACCAGCGGCTCGAAGCCGGCACCGTGCCGTTCCTTGAGCCGCTCGGCGTCGTGCTGAGTCACCTGCAGGCCATGCACGATGTCGGCGGTGACGTGGCCGCCGGCGCAGAGCAGCGACCCGGTGTGCCGGATCTTCCCGTTGTGGAAGATCGACACGTTGGTGGAGCCGCCCCCCAGCTCCACGATGGCGCAGCCCAGCTCGATCTCGTCCGGCGTGAGCACCGCCAACGACGCGGCGAGCGGCTCCAGCACGAACTCGGCGACGTGATAACCCGCGCGCTCCACGCACTTCTTCAGGTTCTGGAGCACGCTCGAGAGCACCGTGACCAGGTACACCTCGGCCTCCAGCCTGGACCCGGTCATCCCGATGGGCTCGTTGATGCCGCCCTGCTGATCGATCAGGTAGTCCTGGGGAATGGCGTGCAGCAGCTCGTGGTCGCGGCCGAAGCTGACGTTGCTCGCCATGTCGTTGACCCGGGCCACGTCGCTGGTCCGGATCTCGTCCCCCGTGACCGAGACCATGCCGTGTGAGCTCCGACCGGCGACGTGCTCGCCGGCGATGCCGCAGTAGACCGATCCGACCTCGACCCCGGCCATCCGTTGGGCGCTCTTCATCGCCTTGTCGATGGCGCGGGTGGTCTCCTCGATGTCACGGACCACGCCCCGCCGGATCCCCGGGCTCCGCTCCAGCCCCACTCCCAGTATGCGTGCTCCGGGGTCCCGCACGTCGCCGGTGACCTCCGCGATGAGGGCGACCACCCTGGTCGAGCCGAGATCCAGTGCGGAGACCAGCCGCTGCGGCTGCGGGCTCACGCCCGGACCCGGCGGACGACGACCTGGCCGGCGAAACGACCGTCCAGCTCTTGGAACTGCCGCCCCTGCCGGGCGAGCGCCTGCTCCACCGCCGTCACCTCTCGAATGTCCTCCGCCGTGAGCTGGGGGTCGAACCAGTACCACCGTTCCGCTACCTCGAACACCACGTCGGGCCCCACCCGCCAGGCGGCGTCGATCCGGGCGAACAGACCGGGATCGAGATCCCGGGTCCGGGCCAGCGCGCCGGCCACCAGTGCGCCTCCGCCGATCAGCACCGGCAGGTTGGGGGCCGAGGCCAACGGATCGAACGGAAGCACGGCGCCACGGGCGTCCACCATCGCCAGCCGGTCGCCCTTGGGCGTGAGGGCCACCGGCGCCGCCTCCTGCAGCGAGATCCGGAGCGTGCCCGGAAGCCGGCGCCCCACTTCCGCCGCGCGCACACCGGGGAGTGCCCGCACCCGCCGGGCAGCCGGCTCCGGATCGTCGAACACGCTCGCGGCAGCGGGCAGTCGGGCGGCGGCGATCACCTTCGCAGCATCAAGATACTGCAATCCCTGGATCTCTAC
>Ga0210102_1000456_pt1 | contig 10611 bp, 10 predicted proteins | sample RushOxbow_ThreeS_4_FD_185563 | JGI IMG/M metagenome (GOLD analysis project Ga0210102, IMG submission 185563) | Wetland microbial communities from San Francisco Bay, California, USA, that impact long-term carbon sequestration -... | ecosystem: Environmental > Aquatic > Marine > Wetlands ...
GAGACCTGGGCGCCGCTCAAGGAGCCCGCCCCGTTCCTCCTCACGCTGGCGGACTCGGCCGGCATCTCGAAGGCCCAGCTGGTGAGCTGCGTGCGCTCGGCCGCCACCGTAGGTGAGATCCGGTCCGAGGCCGAAGGGTCGGAGAAGTCGGGGGCCGGCAGCACGCCCAGCTTCTACATCGAGGGCGGTCTGCTGATCGGGGCCCACCCGATCGGCGTGTTCCGGCAGGTGCTCGATTCGGTGGTTGCGGCCAAGAGCCGTGCCGCGCCGTGAACCGGCCGACCTTCTTCCTGCTCGGCGCCACCAAGGCCGGCACCACCTCGCTCCACTACTACCTGACCCAGCATTCCGACATCCTGATGTCGGATCCCAAGGAGCCGCCGTTCTTCCGCCTCGAATACGAGCGCGGCCCCGACTGGTACTGGCGCACCTACTTCCGGCGCCATGCCGGCCAGCGGGAGGCGGGCGATGGCGCGCCGCAGAACCTCTATCTGCCGTTCGTCGCTCCCCGGATCGCCGGGACGGCGCCGGACGCGCGGTTGCTGGTGCTCTGCCGGCACCCGGTGGACCGGGCGGTCTCGGCCTGGCGGCACAACGTCCGTGCCGGGGTCGAGCGGGTGCCGTTCGAAGCGGCAATCGAGCAGAACCTCCGGCGGCTGGAACGAGGCCCGACCTTCGCCGACGAGACGGAGGCCCGGCCCTACCGGGAGCTGGCGGACCGGGGCGGAAACGCGGCACTGCAACGGGAGTTCGGCTTCTAGGTGGAGCCGGGGCCACTACGCCGAGGCGATCGAGCGCTGGCCCGCGATCCGGATGCGGTGACGGCCGAGGTGGTCGCCTTCCTCGGGCTCGCGCCCCAACCACTCAGGGACCGCAATCCGCAAAACGAGGCCACCAGTCCCCTGGCGACCAGGCTGAACTCTCTGCTGGCCCGGGTTCCCGGGGGTTCCAGCCTGTCGCCGGCGCTTCGTACCCGGGTTCGCCGGTGGATCGCCGTCTCGGGCAGGGCCGGCGCCAAGTCGCCGGTGTCGGAGACCGCCCGGCGGGACCTGGCCGAGCATTTCCGGCGCCACCACCGGCGGCTGGCCGCGCTGACCGGGCGGGACCTCGGCGCGTGGGACTCGCCAGGCGGGGACTGAGCCGCCGAGCCCCCAAAGAACACGGATGCCGTGGCAAAGCGCGGATGGTTCCTCGGCCGGCCGGTTCTCCTCTCCCCGAACCCGGTACAATCCCTGCCGTTCTCCGCGTTCTTCCGCGTCCCCAAGCCAGGCGGGGCCGCAGAGGAACGCTGATTGGAGGCGAACCGGGCTCAGCCCAGGGTGAGGAAGACGTCGTAGAGGGCGTGGGTCCAGGCGGTGATCCCGAAGCCGCGGAGGAGATAGAGGCCGCTGAATGCGAGTCCGGCCAGGGTCCGGAAGGTGAACGACGGCAGGGTCAGGACGTCCCCGTAAGGGCCCACGTAGTGGAAGCCGGAGAAGATCAGCGCTCCGACCACCGCGGCCGATACCCCGGCGGCACGCGGTCCCATCCCGAGCACCTGTCGCCCCATCCACGCAAGGCCACCCACCAGCAGCACCCGGAAAAGCAGCTCCTCGTAGATCCCGGCGCCCAACGAGATCATGAGCTGGGTCGGAAGAGCCAGCCTCGCACCGGCCTGGATCGAGAGGGTGGGGCCGCCGAGGAGGAGGCCGGTCAACGTACCCACCACCAGCCCGAAGCCCAGGGCGTAGACTACCGACTCCGCCAGCATCAGCCAGAACACCCGCGGCTCGAGCCTGCCACCGCGCCGCAGGTCGCGCCACACCAGGACGGCGCCGGTACCGATCAGGAGCGCGCCGAAGAGAATCAGCCCATTGCGCCCGCCGAAGCCGACGAAGAGGCTCTTGAGCAGCACGTCGGCGCCATTGCGGACACCCTGCACGGCGTCGTGGGAGAGGGTGAAGGCGAGGAGCTCGTACAGGAGCAGGAGGGGGAAGGCGAAGAGCAGGCTGTAGCGGGGCGCGCGGGAGGCGCGCCAGTAGCCGGTCATGAAAAAAGGGGCCGCCGTCGGCGGCCCCCCCAGGGTAAGTGTCGCCTGGGTGTCGTCATGCAGCTGCTAACGGCCGCAGGCGACCCTTGACTCTGTAGACAATGGATCACCTCCTCGGTAAGCGGTGGAACATGACTGCCCGGGCGAATTCTAGCCGCTCCCTCGGGCGTGAGGCAAGCCGGTTGACGCCCGGAACGGCCTCCGGCAACATTGGCCATGCCGACGACATCAGTCGCCTACCGTGCCCTGGCGCGGCTGGGAGCCACGCTGGCGCCGGCGGCCGCGTTGATGCAGGCCAAGGCCCGAGCCGGGCACCGCGGCCGCACCGGGGCCGCCGCTCGGCTCACGGCGTGGGCTCGCGCGGCCCGCGACCGGGAGCGGCCGCTGGTCTGGCTTCACGCCTCGTCGGTGGGCGAGGGCCTCCAGGCCGAAAGCGTCCTGACCGAGCTCCGGCGGCTCCAGCCTTCCGCGCAGTACGTCTACACCCACTTCAGTCCCTCCGCCGGAGTGCTCGCCCGGCGACTCCCGGTGGAGGTCGCGGACTATCTCCCGTACGACCTCCCAGGGCACGCCTCGCGGCTGCTGGACGCGCTGGCCCCCGACCTGCTGGCCTTCGCCAAGCTCGATCTCTGGCCCGAGCTCGCCACCCGCGCCGAGGCCGCCGGGGCCATGGTCGCCATGGTGGCGGCCACGGTGAGCCCGCACAGCGGGAGACTCCGCTGGCCCGCGCGGGACCTGCTCCGGCCCGGATACGAGGCCGTGGCCGCGGCCGGAGCGATCGCGGAGGAGGATGCCGGCCGCCTGGCGCGTCTGGGGGTGCGGCCGGAGCGGATCCGGGTGCTGGGCGATCCGCGCTTCGACAGCGTGGCCGACCGGGTGGCCCGGGTCGCGGCGGATGACCCGTTGCTGCGCCTGGGCGGCGGGTCCACGCTGGTAGCGGGCTCGACCTGGCCGGCGGACGAGACAGTGCTGCTCCGAGCCTTCGCGCGGGTGCGTGCCCGCCGCGCCGACGCGCGGCTCATCCTGGTACCGCACGAGCCGACCGAGACCCATCTCCAGGGCGTGGAGCGCCTGGCCCGGGCGCTTGCGCTCCCGGCGCCGGTGCGCCTCAGCGCCACCAGCGCTCCGGCGCCGTTGCTGCTGGTAGACCGGGTAGGGGTTTTGGCGGCGCTCTACGGCGCGGGGAGCGTGGCGTACGTGGGAGGGGGCTTCGGACGGGCCGGATTGCACTCGGTGCTGGAGCCGGCCGCGTGGCGGGTGCCGGTGCTGTTCGGGCCGCGCTTTGGCGAGAGCCGAGACGCCGGCCTTCTTTTGAGCGCGGGGGCGGGGGAGGCGCTGCCGACGGGATCGGATGCAGCGGAGCGACTGGCGGCGCGCTGGGAGGCCTGGGCGGCCGACGAGGCGGCGCGCTCCGCGGCGGGACGCCGGGCCCGCGAAGTGGTGGAGCGGGGGCTGGGCGGTGCCCGGCGCTCGGCCGAGCTCCTGGCCCAGCTTATTTCGTCACCACCCCTTCGAAGGTCACCGAGCGCGGCACGATGAGGCCCAGGGTGAGCCCGGTGATGAGGACGTCCCCCCATCGGCTGCGCGACCGGATCTTCACGTCGGCGACGGCCTTCCCTCCCCCGAGCTGGGCCGCAAGCGCCCGCTGAAGGGACGGCCGCTTGAACCGGAACAGTCCCCAGAAGCCGTACACCGCGTGGCTGGTGACCGTGAAGCGGTCGCCCTCGGGGGGCTGACCCGCGGCCGAGGCGAGGGTGGCGGGCACCCCCAGCTCGGTGGCATCGAAGGTCTCGGCGCAGCCGCCGAGGAGCGTGATCAGGAACAGGAGGAGGGCGCCGCGCGCGGCCAGGCTCACAGGCCGGGTATCCGGAACGAGTAGTGCGCCCCGAGTCCGAACACGCCGGCCGTGCCGCCGTCGGCGAACACCGCGTCGTAGGCCGCGTGCAGGCCGAACCCATTGAGCAGGTTCAGCTCCAGGCCGCCGCTCAAGCCGAAATTGGTATCGGTCTCGTCCGCATCGCCCACCGAGGTCCGCACGATGTCCACGCGGGGCGCGAGCCAGGGCCGGATGGCGAGGGCCGGATTCGGGATGGTGAGCGCGAACCCGAGGCCGACGGGAAAGTGCCACTGGGTGACGTCGTCGTTCGGCAGGAAACCGGCGTCCGGCTTGGCGTAGCCGACCCCGCCCTGGAGCGTGACGGCGAGCGGCACCAGCGGCCCGCCGAACACCCGATAGTTGAGGGTGCCGCCCACCGAGACGTCCGACCCGCCGGGGCCGTCGGGGTCGTAGCTCGAGAGCATGGCGGAGACGCCGAACAGACCGAGGCCCGCCTTGGCGGTGACCCCGTAGCCGGTGCCGCCGCCGGCCCGGTCGTTGGGGAAGCCCACGTCGCCGTAGAGACCGATGCCGCGGGGCACCCCGCTGTTGTAGACCGGAATCCCGCGCACCTGGGCGGCCGCCGGTGCAGCCGCGAGCGCGAGCAGCAGGGCCGCCGCGCGCAATCCGTGAGTCACTCGTACCTCCTGCCCAGGGTCTCCATGGGGGTGCCGACGGGCGCCGCAAGCTACTCGCGGCCTTTGAGCGAAGTCAATGCGGCGCCGACGGGGCACAGCGCAACGCCCGGCCGCGGGTCACGCGGCCGGGCGCTCGAGAACGGCAAGGGGTCAGCGGATGTAGGCGACGCTCACACCGACGCCGTCGATGTCGCCCAGGCCGCCGCTGGCGCGGACAGCCCACTGCTCGCTGAAGCGGATGTCCACCCCGAGCCCGAAGGCGAAGAGCACGTCGTCGTCTCCGCTGCCGAACGCGGGCACGATCACCGGATGCACGTAGGGCACGAAGGTGGTGGACGACCCTTCCATGTCGAACCGGCGACCGAGCGAGATACCGACGGGCAGGAAGAAGCGATCGGGACCGTCGCCCAGGTTGGCCCCGAATCCCAGGGTCAGCGACCCGTCCAGGGGGAAGGACTCGCTGTAGCTGACGACCCGGGCCCGGAAGTCTCCGCCCAGGAGGACCCGGGTATCGAGCCGGCCGGAGCCGTCGGCGAAGCCGCCCCGGATACTGAAATCGTTGGGACCGCGCCCATAGCCGTAGAAGCCCTCGAGGGCGAAGTCCACCAGGCTACCCGGATCCGAAATGGAGGCTCCGATCTCGTGATTCTGGAAGGCCCGGTAGGGGGCCTTGAAGATCGGAGTCCCGGTCTCCTGCGCCGCGGCCGACCCGGCGGCACCGGCGAGGAGGGCGAAGGCCACGATGCCACCGTAGAGCCTAGGACGCATGAGCATCTCCTTGAACGTGTTCGGCGACGACACGCACCCGGTTGTCCACTACCTGGAGAAAGCCACCACGCACGCGGAAGCGGCTGAGCGATCCGGCCTGCCGCACCGTCAGCGTTCCCTCCCCCAGCAGGGTCATGAACGGGGCGTGATTCGGCAGGATGCCGACCTCGCCGTCGAAGGCCGGCGCGACGACCGCCTCGGCTTCTCCGTCGAACATAGCCGCCTCGGGGGAGATGACCGTGACTTGCATCACGAGCTCGCCAGCTTCTTGCCCTTCTCCACTGCCTCGTCGATCCCGCCCACCATGTAGAACGCCTGCTCCGGCAGGTGATCGAACTCACCGGACAGCACCCGCTCGAAGCTCGCGATGGTGTCCTCCAGCTTCACGTACTTGCCGGGGAAGCCGGTGAACTGCTCGGCCACGAAGAAGGGCTGCGAGAGGAACCGCTGGATCCGGCGCGCCCGGCCCACGATCAGCTTGTCCTCCTCGGAGAGCTCGTCCATGCCGAGGATCGCGATGATGTCCTGCAGCGCCTTGTAGCGCTGGAGCGTGCGCTGCACGCCGATGGCGACGTCGTAGTGCCGCTGGCCCACGAACTGGGGATCGAGGATGCGGCTGGAGCTGTCGAGCGGGTCCACCGCGGGGTAGATCCCGAGCTCCGCGATCGAGCGGGAGAGCACCACGGTCGCGTCCAGGTGAGCGAAGGCGGTGGCCGGCGCGGGGTCGGTCAGGTCGTCGGCGGGCACGTAGATCGCCTGCACCGAGGTGATCGAGCCCTTGGTGGTGGAGGTGATCCGCTCCTGCAGGTCGCCCATCTCGGTAGCCAGGGTCGGCTGATAACCCACCGCGCTCGGCATCCGGCCGAGCAGCGCCGAGACCTCCGACCCCGCCTGGGTGAAGCGGAAGATGTTGTCGATGAAGAGGAGAACGTCCTGGCCCTCGACGTCGCGGAAGTACTCCGCGACGGTGAGGCCGGTCAGGCCCACCCGGAGCCGCGCGCCCGGCGGCTCGTTCATCTGCCCGTAGATCAGGGCGCAGGACTTGATGACCCCGCTCTCCTCCATCTCGAGGTAGAGGTCGTTCCCCTCGCGGGTGCGCTCGCCCACGCCGCAGAACACCGACTTGCCGCCGTGCCCCTTGGCCACGTTGTTGATCAGCTCCATGATCACGACCGTCTTGCCCACCCCGGCGCCGCCGAAGAGGCCGATCTTGCCGCCCTTCACGAACGGCGCGATCAGGTCGACGACCTTGATGCCGGTCTCGAAAATCTCGGTCTTGGGCTCGAGGTCGGTGAAGCGGGGCGTCTCCCGGTGAATGGGCCAGCGCTCCACGTCCTTGGGCAGCGGCGGGCCGCCGTCCACCGGCTCACCCAGCACGTTGAGGATGCGCCCCAGTGCCGCGGTCCCCACCGGCGCGGTGATCGGCGAGCCGGTGTCCACCACCGTCATGCCCCGGGTCACGCCGTCGGTGCTGCTCATCGCCACCGCGCGGACCTGGTTCTGGCCGATATGCTGCTGGACCTCGGCGGTGAGCCGCACCGGGATCGCGCCGGTGGCGTCCTCGAGGAACAGGGCGTTGTAGATCTCCGGCAGGTGCTCCGGCTCGAACTCGACGTCGAGCACCGGACCGATCACCTGGACCACCCGGCCGATGTTCTTCGCCTTGGCGCCGGTGGCGCCGGTCTTCTCGGTTGCGATCGCAGTGGCCATCGACTGGGTTCCTCGTGTAAGACTTGGCTCCGTGATCGGCGGAACGGCGGTACGGCGGTACGTCCTCACGCCAACTCCTGCTTGCCCTGATCAATCCTACCGTCGTTCCGCCGTTCCGCCGTTGCGTCTACCGCCGTTCCGCCCTATCCCTGCAATGCTGCAGCGCCGCCCACGATCTCGGCGATCTCCTGCGTGATCGCGGCCTGTCGCTGCCGGTTGTACGTGCGCTTCAAGACCTCAAGGATCTCGCCCGCGTTGTCGGTCGCGTTCTTCATCGCGGTCCGCCGGGCCCCATGCTCGCCCGCCGCCGTCTCCACCAATCCGCGATAGACCATGTTGCGGACATAGAGTGGGAGCAGCTGCTCCAGGATCGCCTCCGCGCTGGGCGCCAGCAGATAATCATGGGTCGGCGCCGCCGCCCCGCCGCCCCGCGGCCCCCCGGTCTCCACCGGAAGGACACTCACGGTCGCCGGCGGCGTCTGGAGCGCGCTCACGAACTGCGCCTGTACCAGGTCCACGCTCGCCAGCTCACCCGCCGCGTAGGCCTCGATCAGCGGCTGCGCGATCTCGGCGGCGTGGTCCGCCGTGGGCCTGTCGCCGATGTCGGTCCGCTCGAGCGCGAGCGCGCGGCCCAGGTAGCGGAAGAAGCCGATGCCCTTCTTCCCCACCGCATGGAGGTCGACGGCGTACCCCTCGGCCTCCAGCGCCTCCATCCGGCGGCGGGCTTCCTTGATCAGATTGGAGTTGAAGGCTCCGGCCAGACCCCGGTTCGAGGTCAGCAGGATCACCGCCGCGCGGGTGGGGCCGCCCTTCGACGGCGGCGCCGGTCGGCGGAGCAGCGGGAAGCGCTCGGCCAGCTCCGGCGTCATCAGATCGGCCAGTACCTCGCGCAGGGCCTGGGCGTACGGCCGCGCGGCGACCACCCGGTCCTGGGCCCGCTTGAGCTTGGACGTGGAGACCAGCTCCATCGTCCGGGTGATCTTGCGGGTGTTCTGGACGGAGCGGATCCGCCCCTTGAGCTGGCGTCCCTTGGCCATTTACTGGGCCACGAAGACCGACTTGAAGGCCTCGATCGCCTTGCGCAGCCGGCCGGTGATGTCGTCGTCGAGGGCCTTCTTGGTCCGGACGTCGCCGAGGACCGCCGGATGCGAGGCCTCCAGGAAGTCGATGAAGTCCCGCTCCCACTGCCGGATGTGCTTGACCTCGACGTCGTCGAGGTACCCGTTGGTGACCGCGTAGATGATCGCCACCTGCTTCTCGACCGGCACCGGCTGGTACTGCGGCTGCTTGAGCACCTCGACCAGGCGGGCGCCCCGGGCCAGCTGCCGCTGGGTGGCGGCGTCGAGGTCGGATCCGAACTGGGCGAATGCCTCCAGCTCGCGATACTGGGCCAGGGAGAGGCGCAGCGGGCCCGCCACCTGCTTCATCGCCTTGATCTGGGCGTTGCCGCCCACCCGGCTGACGCTGATGCCGGCGTCCACCGCGGGACGGACGTTGGAGTAGAAGAGGTCGGTGGTGAGGAAGATCTGCCCGTCGGTGATCGAGATGACGTTGGTCGGAATGTAGGCCGAGACGTCGCCGGCCTGGGTCTCGATGATCGGGAGCGCGGTCAGCGAGCCGCCCGGCTTCTTGATCCGCTCGTCCAGCTTCACCACGTCGGGCTGCTCCGAGATCTTGGCGGCCCTCTCCAGCAGGCGACTGTGCAGATAGAACACGTCACCGGGATAGGCCTCGCGCCCCGGCGGCCGGCGCAGGATGAGCGAGAGCTGGCGGTACGCGGCGGCCTGCTTGGAGAGGTCGTCGTACACGCAGAGGGTGGCGCTCCCCTCCTCGTACATGAAGTACTCGGCGATGGCGCAGCCGGCGTAGGGCGCGATGTACTGCAGCGGCGCCGGCTCCGAGGCCGACGCCACCACCACGATGCAGTAGTCCATCGCGCCGGCCTCCTTGAGCCGCTCCACCACCGTCGCCACGGTCGAGCGCTTCTGCCCGATCGCGACGTAGACGCAGACGACCCCGGTGCCCTTCTGGTTCAGGATCGTGTCCACCGCGATCGCCGTCTTCCCGGTGCCGCGGTCGCCGATGATCAGCTCGCGCTGGCCCCGGCCGATCGGGATCATGGCGTCGATCGCCTTGATGCCGGTCTGGAGCGGCTCCTTCACCGGCTGCCGGACGATGATCCCCGGCGCCACCATCTCGACGTTGCGCCTCTTGCTGGTCTGGATCGGACCCCGGCCGTCCACCGGGCGGCCCAGGGCGTCCACCACCCGTCCCAGCATCGCAGGGCCGACCGGGACCTCCAGCAGCCGCCCGGTGCAGCGCACCGAGTCGCCTTCCTTCAGCTTGAGGTAGTCGCCCATGATCGCGGCGCCCACGTTGTCCTCTTCCAGATTGAGCACCAGCCCGGCCACCACCTCGCCCGTCTCCTGGGCGGTGAACTCGAGCATCTCGCTCGCGATGGCGGACTGGAGCCCGTAGATGCGGGCCACCCCGTCCCGGACCTCGAGCACGGTGCCCACCTCCGACACGTCGGTCGTGCTGAGGTCGGCGGCCGCGATCTCGCGCAGCAGGATGTCCTTCAACTCGCCCGGACGGAGGATGGAATCAGTGGCCATGAATCGAGACGCCTGGCTGAATGGTTCGGGTCGGTGAAAAGCTTGTGAAATTAATCACAAAAGGGTGATCCGGGCAAGGGTTATCCGCCGGCCGCTCGCACCCCTGCGAGGCTCCGCGTCCGGCCCGGTTGGCGCCGAAGGACCGCCTGGTACTGGGCCCGCGCCTGCCCCCGGCGTCCGGCGGCGAGCAGCAGGTCCGCGTAGAGCTCGCGCGCCGGCAAGACCGGTCCCGGGGTGACCGGATGCTTCCCCATGCCGTCCTCCAGGTCGGCCGCCTCCAGGGCGTCCCGCAGTGCCGCCACGGTGTCACCACCGGCCCAGGCCAGCCAGGCGGCCGCCGCTGTGCGCTGGATCTTCACCTGCGCGGACCAGTAGGCCTGGGCGCCGCCTTGAGCCGCAAGAGTCCGCTCCAGCCGCGCCAGCGCGTCCACTTCCGCCCGGGCCGCCGGTATCCTCCCGGAGTGCGCCGCCCCGATGGCGCGGGCAAAATGGGTGATCGCCTCGGCGCCCCGCCATTCCGGTGCCGGCCGGACCGGCAGGGCCGCCGCCGCGGCCCAATCCTCCCGCTCCAGCGCGACTCGTGCCGGGATGGCCGCGAGGGCATAGTCGGTCTTGAGCGAGTTGCCGGGGACGGTCCGGGTCACGGTGGACACCTGGCCGGCGATGGTGCGCGCCGCGCTATCCTCCCCCAACTGGAGGTACCCGTAGACGAGGTAATCGAGCGCATGGGCGCGCTCGTCCCAGAGACCCGGCATGCCCTGCTCGCGCTCGAATCGGGCGCCGGCCTCGGCTGAGCGACGGTTGGCTTCCACCACCCTGCTCCATTGGCCCACCCGGACGTAGATGTGAGAGGGCATGTGCTGGGCATGGGGGACCGCCGGGGCGATCGAGGCGTACCGGTCGGCCGCCTGCACCCCCTCGGGGGCCAACGCGGGTGAGTCGTAGGCGTGGATCAGATAATGAGCCAGGCCGGGA
>Ga0210102_1000457_pt1 | contig 10583 bp, 11 predicted proteins | sample RushOxbow_ThreeS_4_FD_185563 | JGI IMG/M metagenome (GOLD analysis project Ga0210102, IMG submission 185563) | Wetland microbial communities from San Francisco Bay, California, USA, that impact long-term carbon sequestration -... | ecosystem: Environmental > Aquatic > Marine > Wetlands ...
ATTGTGCGAGGCCGTGACCATGATTCCGCCGCCCGCCGCCAGTGTCTCCACTGCGTAGTAGACCATCGGCGTCGAGACGAGTCCGAGATCGACGACATCGACTCCTTCGTCGTTGATGCCTCGCACGAGCGCTTCGAACAATTCCGGCGAACTCCGCCGCGCGTCCCGGCCCACGGCCAGCATCGCGGCCCCGATGAAGCGCGCCGCCGCGCGTCCGATCCGATAGGCAGCCTCCGCGTCGAGATCGTCCGGGGTGATGCCTCGGATGTCGTAGGCCTTGAAGATCTTCGCCATCAGGTCCGTCAGTGGGTCGCTGTCGCGCCGTCAGCCGCCTGGCGCGCAATTTCCGCGTCGATGACCTCTGAAAAGGATTCGAAACTCTGTGCCCCGTGCATCGGGATCCCGTTGACGAGGAATGAAGGCGTTCCGGAGATCTGCAGCTCCTCGGCGATGGCGAGGTCTGCTTCGACGATCTCCCGGGTCTCCCGATTCTGCACGCACTGGCGGAAGGCCTCCATCTCGAGGCCGAGTTCGGTTGCGTGGCGCTCGAGGTCTTCGTCCGAGAGCGCGCGGTTGTTCGCGAAGATCAGATCGTGGTAGTCCCAGAAATTCCCCTGCTGGCCCGCGCAGGCGGCGGCTTCTGCGGTGGCCTGCGCGCGCGGGTGGATGTTGTTGAGCGGAAGATTCTTGAACACGAAGCGCACCTGGGTCGGATATCTGGCCACGATCTGCTCGATGGTCGGCACCACGCGTTGGCAAAACGGGCACTGGAAGTCGCTGAATTCGATGATCGTCACGACCGCGTCATCGGGCCCCTTGGAGGGCCCGATCGCTTCCACTTCGATCCGGCTGGGTTCGAGCAGGATCTGGCTGTCGGCCTGCTCTCGGAGGTTCGCGAGGACGGTCGGGACGCGCCCCACTTTCACGAACTCGACGATCTGGCCCCTCATTTCCTCCAGACCGAGTCCGCCCATCTGATCGATGTATTGGTTGTAGACCGCGACGATTTCTTCTTCCGGCACTTCGCCCAGCGCGTCGACCTGCTGGCTGAGGAAATCCTCGGTCGAGAGATTTGCCTCGGAGGCAGCCGTGTCGACGAGCTGCTGGTCGATCATCTCCTTGAGCGCGCGCAAGCGCACTTCGTAGAGCTTCGCGGGCTCACGCGAGGAGGTCGCTTCGTTGAAGAGCTTCTCTCTGATGTGGTCATCGAGTTCGCCAACCGTGATCGTCCGGCCGTCGAGGGTAGCCGCCGCCGTATTCGCGGAGTCTCCCGTTCCATCACCTGGTGCCGGGGTCTGGCCGAAGTGCTGACAGGCGAGGGTGGCGAGCAGGCCGAAGGCGATCGCCGTCGTGCGTAGGTGGCGCATCATCGTGGGACTCCAATCTCTGTGATGGGTGATCGATGGACGTTGGATCCAGGAACCCGTTGCGCGGCGTTGCCGATCGAGGATTCCGCCCCGGGACTGTAGTATAGACAGCCCCTCGCCTCTGCAGGAGAAGTGCGTGCAGCCCTCGCTCTCGCTGATGGAAGGATTTCGACTCCCGCTGGAGGGGGGGCGGCTGCTGCTGCGGGAAAAGCGGCTGTGGGCGCCCGCAGTGGCGCCGATCGGGTTTTCGCTGCTGGCGTTCGCGGCCGCGGCCTGGCTGCTGGTCGCCCACGCGGGCGACCTCTACGCATGGGCGACGCTCTGGCTGCCGGCCCCCGAGGCCGCAAGTTGGGTTGCGTGGTTGTGGGTGGGCCCGGCCAAGGCCGCGTTGGCCATCCTCGGCGTGCTGATCTTCGCCCTGATCGCAGGCGTCACGCTGCTGGTCTCGTTTCTCGTGGCGAACGTGCTCGCATCTCCGTTCCTCGACGTGCTCGCGAGCCGGGTCGAGTTGATCGAAACCGGAGCGGTCGAAGAGGATGCGCCCACAGGCCTGATCGGAACCAGCGCGGACGTACTTCGCTCGCTGCGCGAGGAGCTGCGCCGGGCGCTCTTCTTCGTCACCGTCGTCGCGGGTCTCGCGCTGGTGGGATTCGTGATTCCGGGCGCTCATCTCGTGACCGGTCCGTCGATCGTGGCTTTCGCGATCTTCTTTCTCCCCCTCGATTACGCGAGCTACACGCTCGACCGCCGGCGCTATTCGTTTCGCCAGAAGCGGATCTGGCTGCTCGCCAACAAACCCGTCGTGATCGGCTTTGGCTGCGGGGCATTCTTGATCTGCTGGCTGCCCGGCCTGAATTTTCTCGCCATGCCGCTGCTGGTCGTGGGCGGAACCCTGCTGGCGATCCGGAACGCTCCGGCTCGGCCGGGCGCGTAGGGTCGACGACTGCCGTCGCTCTCGGGTCCTCAGCGGGGCAGCAGCGTCCGGCGGGCGCGGTAGAGGTCGGATTTCACGGCGTCGATGCTCTTGTTCGTCACGCGCGCGATTTCCCGAATGCTCTGGTGCTCGAGGTGGTGCATGACGAACAGCCGTTGCTGGATCGGCGACAGTTCGCGATCGGCCGCTGCTTTCAGCAGCTCCAATTGCTCCTGGCACTCGTAGTGCTCGAGCGGACTGGGCTCGCGCCAGCCCGCGTTGCCGATGATGCCGGCCTCTTCCTGCGTGTCGATCGGCACGGTCGGATGGCGTTTCTTCTTGAACCGATTGGCGATGGTGATGCGGGTTACGCCGAACACCCAGGCCGCAAACGGCGCATCGGCGCGGAACGATTCGAGCGAGGCAAAGATGTTGGTGAAGACTTCCTGGACGGTCTCTTCGACGTCCGCGCGGTTGTCGATGCGCCGGTCGACGAAGCGGTAGACGCGGAAGAAATACCGCTCGTAGAGGATCGAGAAGGCGGCCTGATCGCCGCGCGAGACGCGTTCGATCAGTTCGAGGTCGGACGGAGCGACTGCGTGATCCGCAGCGTTCATCTTCGGCGCCTCCGCCCCCCGGTGTACCCTATCTCAATTGGGGCCGTATGTCTTTCAATTAGATCGGTTTGTCTGCGCAGCCCCGTGCGATGAAGTCGAAGCTGGGTCCGGTTCAGGAGTGGCCCTAGACGCGTCGCGGGTGTCGAAAATCGTCACCGGGCCGCGCGAACACCGCTCACGGCTATCCCCTGGGGGATCCAGGGTCATTCGAACGCGACGTACTCCTCCGCGGTCAACCCGAGGTCTTCGTGGCTGAGGCCGGTCCGGAAGGCTGGACTCGCGGGGTCGACCGGCCTGGGCGGGGTGGGCACGCGCGCGATTTCTCGCGCAACCGGCTCGATCAGGATTTCGAGCCTGCCCCCGCTTTGAACCGTGCGGTATCGGACGAGCGAGACGGTCCCGCTTCCGAGCGCGGCCGCGGCGGCTTCGGTCTCGTAGCGAAACGAGGGGCAGAGCACGACGCTGCGCGCTCCTGCCCCTGGCCGCAGGCCGAGATCGGGTGCGAGTTGGATCCAGTCTCGCATCCGCGGCTCGACCCACGCGCGTTGGGCGATCGCTCGACCGATCAATTCGAGATCGTCGCCTTCTTCGCCAATCAAGATCAGGACCGCGCGCCCCGTCGGCTCGACGCCGACGAAGTCGATACTGGAATCCGCGCCCAGCACACCTTCTGCAATCACGCGCAGCGTCGGAACGATCTCGGCCAGCCGGGACCGGAGTCCTTCGACCAGCTGAGATCGGCGAAGCGGCTCGGCGAGGGCCAGGTCAGCCATGTGCGGGACCCTGCGCGTCCTCGAGCAACAACCGCGCGACATCGCGCAGTGCGCGTGCGGCGCGCGACTGCGGATGCTCGAGTCCGATCGGGCGGTGAGCGACGATGGCCCGATAGATGTGAAGGTCGTCCATGAGAAGACCGTAGCTCACGACGGCGTGCCCCAGATGTCTCTGTGCGGTGTCGGCGAGGCGGGAGAACGCGCGCTCGGCCTCGTCGATGTGTCGGACCCCGTGGATCGTGATGCCGATCCGCGGGGTCGGGCCGGCTCGGAGGACGCGCTTGGCCAATCCGTAGGTTTCTCGCAGATCCTTGGATTCCGTGGCGGCAAACAGCAACACCCAGCGCAGCAGCGCGCGGCCTTCCGACATCCCGTTCAACCACGCTGGCGGCACCCGAGCCAGCACCACACCGCCGTTCGGGGCGTCTGCTGCCCGCGACACCGCGATATCCAGCGCAGCGCGATTCAACTCGCGCAGATTCGTGGCTGGCACGAGTTCGAGTTCGGCGCCGATCGGCCCACGACCCGAGGGCGGCCAGAGCGATGCGGCGGCTGGATCGGCCGGGGCGAGCAGGGTGGCATTCGCGCCGCAGCGGGCGAATTCGACCGCGAGATTCCACGCGAATGCCGCGTGTACGACGTCTCGATCGCCGATGGGCAGCGCGATGATCGGCAGCGCGGCGGGGCGGCCTGCGCGTGCGCGCGGGCTCGCGTCCAGGCCCCAATCGGAAGTGGGCGGGTGGGTCCGCTGCGAGCCTTCGCTGGAATCTGCCATGGCGCGCGCTGGCGATGCTGGGGCAGCGGCTCCCGGCAGGAAGTAGTCGAGTACGTCTTCGAGTTTTTGCGGCAACTTCGGGTCAATTCCTAGATGGCAACGCACAACCAAACGATTTCGAACGGCCGGGATGCTTGCCGCCACCAAGCGGTTTCGTAAACCCAAACCGTTTCGCACGTCGATACCGCGACCTACGACTGGCTGCGGATGGCGCGCCGCTCGCAGTCTCCTGCTCATGGCGAGCCGCTGATTGGGGGGAGCCGGCGGACGAGTCGTTCCGCTGCGTCGGAACCGATCGTGCGTTCCGAGCGACGGGATGGAACAATTAGCACCCCGTCAGCTCACCACCAGAACCGAATTCCGTCCGCCGACCGCACTTGCGATGATCTCGGGGTTCTCAGGGTCCTCCCGCCATTCCCCATCGACGACGTAGCGATACTGGTAGGTGCCCGGTGTGAGTCGGAGGATCTTCGTCCAGACCCGCGTCTGACCCTCGGACTCGATCAGTGAGCGCACGCCTTTGTCGGGAACCCAGTCGTTGAAGTCGCCCGCAATCCTCACGTCGTTGGCGTTCGGATCGCGGAATCGCACCACGATCTCCCGAGGTGGATGCGGGGCCAGACTGCTCGGGAGGCCGACTTCGGCCTGCGCGGGCGGCGAGGCCTCCACCTCGACGGCCAGCGCCGCGTGGTCGACGGCTCCGTTCGCCGACGGCGCGAAGCTCCCGATCGGCTTTCCGCGCCCCGCAGCTTCTCGCAGTTTGACGTTGAGCCGGATGACGGTGTCGAAACACATGTCCTTGAAGAGCTCGCGAATCTCCGCCAGCGTGCTTCGCGCAAATCGCGTGCGGCCGTCGTAAAGGGTGGTCAGCACCCGCACGCTCAGGTCGTGGCCAATCCGCTCGGTCAGCAGTGCGATCGTTTCCAGCAGCTTCTCGACGCCGTGAATCGCAAACCGGCTGGTCTCGAGCGGAACGATCACTTCGCTTGCGGCGCGCAGCGCATTGAAAGTCAACAGACCCACATTGGGTGGGCAGTCGATCAGCACGTAGTCGTAGGTGCCTTCGGGGAGCGCGTCCAGGGCCGCGCTGAGGCGTTCCGTCCTCGCGTCGACGCGCTCGGAGGCGAGCTTTTGTTCGAGGGCCGAGAGCACGATGCCCGAAGGCGCGAGATCCAGGCGTTCGCCCACTTCGAGTACGATCTCCTGCAGGCGTTCTGCGCCGCCCGGCTCGGCGAGCACCTCGTAGAGGTTCTCGTCGATCTTGTCCGGGTCGATTCCCAGCGCGAGTGTCGCATGCGCTTGCGGATCGATGTCGACGACCAGGACCCGGGCGCCGTCCGCCGCGAGCGCTCCCGCCAGATTGACCGTGGTGGTGGTCTTTCCGCAGCCGCCCTTCTGGTTCACGATTGCGATGACCCGCATTGGCTACCCCCTCCGAATGGCGCTTCACTGATCGCCTGGGCGATCAGCGATCGACGCTGATCCGGCCGAAGCCGCGGCAACTCGCGACGCGGCCATTTTCCGGTGGGTCGGTGCCGAGCTACTGGGTCAAACCAATCTCAAATTCATCAAGCCGTCCGATCGTGGAGCGTTCTCTCTTGGGGTTGGACTTTGTGGAGCTGCGGCTTTGTGGCGACGGAGCGCCGCCAGGTCTCGACCTCGCGACGAAATTTCGCGACTTCGAACACCCACTCCTGGCCCGAGATGGCATCGAAAGCCGTGCCTTCGCGGAATGCCAGAACGACGTCACCCGTTGCGACCAAGACCAACTCGGCGAGAGGCCGTTTCACGGTTGGAAGGATCGTGCGCAGCGCACCAATGGAAGCGCGGATCCGTTGTACCGAGACACCGGAATCGATCAGTCTTTTTGCAGCCTTGAGGGCCACGAGGTCCTCGAAGCTGTATCTGCTGTGCCCCCCCGGAGACTTGGCGCTGGGTTCGACGAGGCCAGTCTGCGCCCAATACTGCAGCTGCCGCCGCGAGATCTTCAGCAGATCCACGACTTCGCGTGTGCGAAAACGCCCTCTGGTGGAATTCACCTCGACGGCCCCGAAAAGCCCAAATCGCCCCCCTGTCTCCAATTGCCCCAAGCGTAGGGTCCGATTCCGCCTAAAGTCAACCCAAAAGATCGAGAATTTGTTTCGATTCAGGGTAAAACCCACCGTAAATAAGGCGGTTTGCCCGACGCTGCCCGGATTCGCAGCGCCATCGGCTGTGGGTTAGCTTGACCGCCATGGCGGAATTCCGGGACGATCAACACGATTGGAGCAGTGATTCGGACCCGGATCGCACGTTCGTGGCAGACGGCTCCAATCGGCGCCCCTTCATGCGTGGCATCATGGTCCATTCGCTGATGGCGCGCGGAATCACCTTCGAAGAGGCGTATCGAACCGCCGACCGGATCAGCGAGCGCCTGCGGGGCCGTCTGGTCGTGCCCAAAGCGGAACTCGCCAAGGCCGTTGTGGAAATACTCGGCCCGCAGATCGATCGCGTCGAACCCGCACGCCCGCTCACCGATGAAATCACGATCACGGGCCGGGGCAGGGGGCTGCCGTTTTCGAAAGGGATTCTCTCCCAGTCCCTGCTCGCTGCGGCGATCGAACCCAACGATGCCTTCGATGTCGCGCGCGACATCGAGCGCGATCTCGTCCGCCGCCGTATGCGCGAAGTCGATCGCCGCGAGTTGCGCGAGCTGGCGTACGCGGCGCTCAACCGGCGAATGGGTGCGGAGGCCGCGCGGCGCTATCTGGTCTGGCGCAAGTATCAGGATCCCGCGCGCCCCGTGATCATCCTGCTCGGCGGCGCCGCCGGGGTGGGAAAGACCTCCCTCGCGCTCGAGGTCGCCCACCGGCTCGGGATCGGCCGGGTGCTGTCGACGGATTCGATCCGCCAGATCATGCGTCTGATGCTCTCTCCCGCGATTGCGCCCGCGATCCACGGCTCGTCGTACGACGCCCACAGGCTGCTCCCGGCGGGACAGAAGAGCGGCGATCGGGTCATCGGTGGCTTTCGCGAGCAGGCCGCGACGGTAGCGGTCGGGATCCGGGCTTCGCTCGAGCGCGCGGTGAACGAGAACGCGAGCCTCGTGATGGACGGTGTCTCGCTCGTTCCGGGCCTGATCGATCTGGAGCCCTTTGCGGAAACTGCCGACGTGATCTTTCTCGTGGTCGGTACGCTCGAAGAAGAGGCCTTCAGCAACCGCTTTGCGGCGCGGGCCGCCGAGGCGAAGGACCGGCCCCCCCACCGCTATCTGGAAAATCTCGATTCGATCCTGCAGATCCAGGACCACTTCCTGGAACTCGCAGACCGCTTCGGGGTGCCGATCGTCGACAACAACTCCTTCGATCGCTCGGTGCTGCTGATCATTCGGCACGTGACCGACACGCTGAGCCAGCGTCACGGTTTCGACCCGAAAGAAATCCTCTGAATCGGCGCAACGACGGGGCGGTGCACTGACGTGTCGCGAACGATCCGACGAGAAGTCGTGGGATACGATTGTCGGGTCTGGCCCGAGGAGGTTCTCCGGTCGGGCTGGTCGAAATTGTTCGGCGCGTCTGGCACCGCACCGCTGCGGCTGCACGTCGACATCGGGTTCGGCGACGGAGCCTTCCTGACGGAACTGGCACGGCGAGATCCCGGTCGCTCGATCGTCGGCATCGAACACGCGTTCAAACGGGTCCTCAAGCTGGCCCAGCGGCTTTCGCGTGCCGATCTCCGCAATCTGCGGCTGCTCGGTGTCGACGCCGCGTGGGCGGTTCGGGAAGCGTTCGACGACGAATCCGTCGAATCCTTCTGGATCAACTTTCCGGATCCCTGGCCGAAGCGCGGCCATCAGCGCAGACGGCTGATCGAGCCGGGCTTCGTCGCGGCGCTCTCGCGCCGCTTGCGGGTCGGGGGATCGCTGCACGTCGCAACCGACGCTCCCGCCTACGCGGCGGCGATCCGTTCGGTGCTCGACCGCGAGCCGCTGCTCGAACGCGTCGAGGATCCGACTGCGCCGCTTGGCGAGCGGCATGAGCTGCCGCCGACCACCTATCAGCGCGCGTGGGTCGCCCAGGGTCGCCCGTGCATGTTCTTCCACTGCCGACGCGCGAAAACGATCGCGGTTCGTGGGATGGGTCACGCGCGACGGGCCGCCTCGTAGTGCGCGGCCCGAGCCCCTACTCTCTGGCTCCGATGCCCGACCAGCAGAATCCCAAGGACTACTCACTCGAGCGTCTTCGCGAGCACTTCGTTGCGGACGGATTGCCCGCGTACCGCGCAGACCAGGTCGCGGGGTGGATCTACCAGCGCGGTGTCGAGGATTTTGGCGAGATGAGCGATCTGGACCAGGCGCTTCGCGAGCGGCTGCGCGCGCAGTGGCAGATTCGCTGCTTGGAGGTCGACCGCCTGGATCGGTCGACCGACGGCACCCTCAAGGCGATTCTGCTCGCTGCGGATGGCGCCCAGGTCGAGTCGGTCCTGATCCCCGAAGTGGATCGAACGACGCTGTGCGTTTCGACGCAGGTGGGTTGTGCGATGGCGTGCACCTTCTGCGCGACGGGCGCGCTTGGATTCACCCGCAACCTGACGACCGCCGAGATCGTCGAGCAGGTTTGCCGCATGCGCGAAGTTCTCGATCCGCCCCGGAAGATTACGAACATCGTATTCATGGGCATGGGGGAACCGCTGCTGAACCTGGCTGCCGTGTCCGAAGCGATCGCGATCCTCGTGAACCCCAAGACCTTCGCGATGGCGCCACGACGCGTCACGGTGTCGACGGTGGGCGTTCTTCCGAAGATCGAAGAACTCCTGGCGGTCGCTCCGATCAATCTCGCCGTATCGCTGCACGCAACCACCGATCAGGTGCGAGATCAACTCGTGCCCCTCAACCGCCGCTACCCGCTCGGCGCACTGCTCGGTCTGCTTCGCCAGCTCGATGCGGTCAATCATCGGCGGCCGGTCTTTTTCGAGTACACGCTGATCGAGGGTGTCAACGATTCACTGGAGGATGCGAAGAGGTTGCCCGCCTTACTGCGGGGGATACCGTCGAAATTGAATTTGATTCCGATGAATCCGCATCCAGAGTCGGTCTATCGACCTCCGACCGACGCGGCGATCGACGCCTTCCTGCGTGTCCTCGCGGGTGCAGGGGTGACGGTCACATTGCGGCGCAGTCGCGGGGACGACATCGGCGCCGCGTGTGGACAGCTCGCATTGCGCCGCACGGGAGCGGCGGCGGCTTGAACGGCGGGCCATCAAGCTGATTCGGCGCCGCACCGATGAGACGGCAGCGGGCGTGCGGTGCGTAGGCGGGCTGGATCGGCTGACCGGCGGCCCGCCCCGCCAGGTTTCGGAGATCGATCGGACTCGTGATCTACGCGATTGGTGACATTCACGGCGAAAGGGAGGCGCTCGAAGGGTTGATCGAAGCTCTTCCGCTGCGCGACGACGACCGCCTGATCTTCATGGGTGACTACGTGGATCGCGGTCCCGATTCGCGTGGCGTGGTCGATTACCTGGTCGCACTCGCCAAGACGCGCGATTGCGTCTTCTTGATCGGCAATCACGAGTCGATGTTCCTCGACTTTCTCGGTTGGGAAGATCCGATGTACTTCGCCGGTGACGCGTTCCTGATGAACGGAGGGGATCGAACACTGGTCAGTTACGACTACTTCGACTCCGATCTCGAACCATCGCTGTTCAAGCTTCCAAAGAAGCACGAAGCCTTCTTTCGCAAACTCAAACTTCACCACCGCGAGGGGGACTATCTCTTCGTACACGCCGGCCTGAGCAACTCTGCGCTCGGCGAGGCCGACATCGAGTATGCGTTGCGCCGAACCGAAGTGGAGGATTTCCTCTGGAATCGGACGATCGGCGATCTCCCCCACAAACTCGGTGTCACGATCATCTACGGACACACGCCTTCGAATGATCTGCAGGTGCGCTGGAATTCACCATTCAGCATCGGCATCGATACCGGAGCCGTCTACGGCGGCAAACTGACCGCGATCCGCCTGCCCGACGAAACCATCTTCCAGGTCTAAAGCCCACACCGGCGACGCCCCACACCGAGGACGCCCGGAGCGGCGACGCCCACGCAGCGGGGACGGCGCAGCGGGGACGCGCCCGCAGCGGAGCCGCGCACGCGGCGGGGAC
>Ga0210102_1000458_pt1 | contig 10582 bp, 21 predicted proteins | sample RushOxbow_ThreeS_4_FD_185563 | JGI IMG/M metagenome (GOLD analysis project Ga0210102, IMG submission 185563) | Wetland microbial communities from San Francisco Bay, California, USA, that impact long-term carbon sequestration -... | ecosystem: Environmental > Aquatic > Marine > Wetlands ...
CGGATCGGGATGAAGGTCTTCTGGCCTTCGCGGATGCGCCCCCGCCCCATCACCTTGCGCGGGATCTGAATGGGAATCCGGCGGGCCGCGATGGTCATGGCCACGACCGCGGCGATGACGGCGACGATGATGGCGACCAGCAGGACCGACCCGAACAGCGACACTACGCCGGTTTGCACGAACTGCACCAGCTGGAGCATCGAGGGCCACACCCGCTCGAGGATCGAGAAGGTGATGAGCAGGCTCATCCCGTTCCCGATGCCCCGCTCGGTGATCTGCTCGCCCAGCCACATCACGAAGATCGCGCCGGTGGTGAGCGTCACGACCATGATGAGCTGGGGGATGAATCCCGGGGCAAGCGCGTTGGGGATGGACTGGGTGAATCGGGCGAAGGTCCACGCCTGTCCCAGCGAGATGGCCACGGTGAGGTACCGGGTCCACTGGGTGATCTTCTTCTTGCCCTCCTCGTCCTTCTGCATCTTGCCGATGGACGGCGCGATGCCGCCGGCCAGCTGGAAGATGATGGAGGCCGAGATGTAGGGCATGATCCCGAGCGCGAACACCGTGGCCCGGGAGAGACCGCCGCCCAGGGCGTCGTACAGCCCGAAGAACCCGGCGGCGGCGGAGTTCCGGATGAAGTCGGCCAGCGCGGTGACGTTGACTCCCGGCGCGGCGATGTGGGCGCCGATCCGGTAGATCACCAGGGCGAGCAGGGTGAAGAGGAGCTTCCGCTTCAGCTCGTCGTCGATGGCCAGCGCGGGGACGCGAGGTGTGGTCATTACCCCTCGATAGTGCCGCCGGCCGCCTCGATCTTCGCGCGCGCCGACGCGGACAGGGCCACGCCTCGAACCGTGTAGGCCCGGTCGGCGTCACCGGAGCCCAGGAGCTTCACCGGAGCGTCCAGCTTCCCGACGAGCCCGGCCGAATAGAGGGTCTCCGGGCTCACCTCGATCGAGCTCACCTTCCTGAGCTGGGCGAGGTTCACCACCTGCGCCGTCACCTTGAACGGGTTGGTGAACCCGCGCTTGGGCAGCCGCCGGTAGAGCGGCATCTGGCCACCCTCGAACCCTGGGTTGGTGGCCCCCCCGGTGCGGGCCTTGTGGCCCTTGTGCCCCTTGCCCGCGGTCTTGCCCAGCCCGGAGCCCGGGCCGCGGCCCACGCGCCGGCGGCCGGGCGACGAGCCCGGGGCTGGACGGAGAGAGGAGAGGGTGAGCTTGTCGGCCATGCTGACTCCAAAGGGTGAACGGTGAAAGGTGAATGGTGAAAGGGAAGAAGGGGTGATGGCCCCCCTTCACCCTTCACCTTTCACCCTTCACCAGCAGTTCTGACCTCGATCAGATGTCGCACCTTGAACAGCATCCCCCGCACCGAGGCGTTGTTGGCGACCCGGACGGTCTGCTGATGATGCCGGAGCCCCAGGGCCGCGAGGGTGCGCCGCATGGTCTCCGGGTGGCCGATCGAGGATCGGATCTGAGTGACCTCGAGCGTCGCGGCCCTGCCTTCCGGCGGGATCACCGCCGCGTGGTGCCCAGGGCCCTGACGCCCGACCACGGGATTCCGTCCCATCGCTCAGCCCTCCTGCCGCGGCTTGTAGGCGATCTGGTCGGGCTCGACTCCCCGCTCCCGCGCCACCTGGCGGGCCGAGACCAGCCGGGTGAGGCCGTTCATCGTCGCCCGCACCATGTTGTGCGGGTTGGTGGAGCCGAGGCTCTTGGTCAGGATGTCGGTGATGCCGGCGCATTCGAGCACCGCGCGCACCGGGCCGCCGGCGATGACGCCGGTACCGGTGGCGGCCGGCTTGAGCAGCACGCGCCCGGCGCCGTGCTGGCCCACGACCTCGTGCGGAATGGTGGAGCCGGTCTTGGGCAGCTCCACCATGGCCCGCTTGGCGGCATCAACCGCCTTGCGCACCGCCTCGGATACCTCGTTGGCCTTGCCGGTCGCAATCCCGACCCGGCTCTTGCCATCGCCAACGGCCACCAGGGCATTGAAGGAGAACCGGCGGCCACCCTTCACCACTTTGGCCACCCGGTTGATCGCGATGACGTTCTCGACGTGATCGCTGGCGTGCTCGCGGTCGCCCCGGTCCCGGCGGCCCCCGCGTCCGCCCCGGTCCCCGCGCTCACCCCGACCCCCGCGGCCGCGAGGCCGCTCGCTGCCGCTGGGGCGCTCGGCGACCGCCGGAGTCTCGGTGGCCTCGCCGCTCACGGGCGCGGCCTGGGTGCCTGTCGTCTCGTCCGCCATTAGAACTCCAATCCCCCTTCGCGCGCGCCTTCGGCCACCGCCTGGACGCGTCCATGGTAACGGTATCCCGCCCGGTCGAACACCACCCGGGTGACGCCGGCCGCCTTGGCCCGCTCCGCGATCAGCTTCCCCACCGCCTTGCCGCGGGCCACCTTGCCGGTCCCTTCGGTCTGGATGCCCTCCGCCCCGTCGCCGACCCCGAGCAGGGTCACGCCGCGGTCGTCGTCCACCAGCTGGGCGTAGATGTGCTTGAGCGAGCGGAACACCACCAGGCGCGGCCGCTCCGCGGTGCCGGATATCTTCTGCCGGACCCGGAGATGCCGCCGGTGGCGTAGCTCGGTGCGGCTCTTGGGCGAGTGAATCGGGCGCATGCTCACTTGGCTCCTGTCTTGCCTGCCTTACGGCGGACCTGCTCACCCTGGTAGCGGATGCCCTTGCCCTTATAGGGCTCGGGCGGCCGCACGGAGCGGAGCTCCGCCGCGACCTGGCCGACCGTCTCCTTGTCGGCCCCCTCGATCCTCACCACGGTGTTGTTCTCCACCGAGATCTTGATCCCCTTGGGCGCCTCGTACTTCACCGGGTGGGAGTACCCGACGATCAGGTTGACCCCGTACGGCTTGGCCTCGGCCTTGTAGCCGACACCCTGGATCTCCAGCGTCTTGCTGAAGCCCCTGGAGACGCCCTCGACCATGTTGTGAACCAGGGTCCGGGTCAGGCCATGCAGGGCCTTGTGCCGCTTCGCCTCGCTGGGCCGGGCGACGGTCACCTGGCTGTCGGCCAGGGTGACCTGCATCTCGGGGTGCAGCGTGCGGCGGAGCTCACCCTTGGGCCCCTTCACCGCCACAGTGTGCCCCTGGATCTCGACGGCGACACCCTTCGGCAGCACCACCGGCTTCTTGCCGATTCGCGACATCGCCCCCTCCTACCAGACCACGGCGAGCAGCTCGCCGCCCAGGTTGGCGCTCCGGGCCTCGCGGTCGGACATCAGCCCCTTCGGGGTCGAGACGATCGCCATGCCGAGTCCGTTCTTGACCCGGGGCAGCTCGCGGCACTTCACGTAGCGCCGGAGACCCGGGGTGGAGACCCGCCGGAGCTCGCGGATGACCGGGTGCTCGTTGTGGTACTTTAGGTACAGCCGCAAGACGCCGGCCCCGCCATCGTCGAGGACCTTGAAGTCCGCGATGTAATGGTTGTCCCGGAGCAGCCGGGCCACCTCGGTCTTCAGCTTGGAGACCGGCATGTCGACGCGCCGGTGCCCCGCCGAGCAGGCGTTCCGGATGCGGGTAAGCATATCCGCGACGGGATCTGTCAGGCTCATTCCCTCGTTCCCCTTACCAGCTGGCCTTGCGCACGCCCGGGATTTCCCCCCTTAGGGCGAGCTCACGGAAACAGATACGGCAGAGACCGAACTTCCGCAGCACCGCGCGGGCGCGACCGCAGCGCTGGCAGCGGCGGATGGTGCGGACCTTGAACTTCGGCGTGCGCTTTGCGCGTTCGATCCAAGCGGTCTTAGCCATGTCTCTCCTCTACTGCGTCAAACGGTGAACGGTGAAGGGTGAAGGGTGAAGGCGGTGAGGGGCGGCGCCCCTTTCACCTTTCACCACTCACCTTTCACGCCCTCCAGTCATCACGCTACTCGTTGGGGCGTCTCGCCGCGGAACGGCCAGCCCAGCTCCCGGAGGAGCGCCATCGCCAGGTCGTCCCGGACGGTGGAGGTCACGATGGTGATGTCCATCCCGTGAATCGTCTCCACCTTGTCGAAATCGATCTCCGGGAAGATCATCTGCTCCCGGATCCCGAAGGTGTAGTTGCCCCGACCGTCGAAGCTGCGGTTGGGCAGCCCGCGGAAATCCCGGATCCGGGGCACCGCCAGGGTGATGAACCGGTCGAGGAACTCCCACATCCGCGCGCCCCGCAGGGTCACGAACGCCCCCACCGGCATGCCGGCCCGAAGCCCGAAATTGGCGATCGCCTTCTTGGCCCGGGTCACGGTGGCCTTCTGGCCGGTGATGGCCGCCAGCTCCTCGACCGCGGCCTCGAGCTGCTTGGGGTTCTTGTTCGCGTCGCCCATTCCCAGGTTGAGCACCACCTTCTCCAGCCGGGGCACCTGGTGTGGGTTGCTGAGCCCGAACTCCTTGGCCAGCCGGACGCGCACCGTCTGGCGGTAAAACTGCTGTAGCCGGGGCGTGCCCTCCCGCGCCTTGGGGCTGTGGTCGGTGGCGCCCGCCGCGCCCTTCTCCTTCCCCTTACCGCCGGCCGGGGCACCGCCCTTGCCCTCTTTCTTGCCAGGCGCCGGGGCCTTCTCCTTGGTCTCCGCCATCGTTACCGGCTCCTCGGGATCGGCTGGCCCGACTTCACCGCGATCCGCTCCATGGTCCCGTCGGCGTCCACCCGGCGCCGCACCCGGGTGGGCTCTCCGGTCTTGGGGTCGATCAGCATCGCCTTGGAGTGGTGGATCGGCGCTTCCCGCTCCACGATCCCGCCCTCGGCGGTGGGCGAGGCCCGCAGGTGGCGCTTCACCACGTTCACGCCCTGCACCTTGATCCGGCCGGTCTTGGGAAAGACCTGAAGCACCTTGCCCTGCTTGCCCTTGTCCTCCCCGGAGACCACCTGCACCGTGTCGCCCTTGGTCAGGTGCAGCCGCATCCGGACCGGGGCCGGCCGGCGCACCCGCTTGGCTTTCTTGTAGACGAGCGGCTTCATGCTACAGCACCTCCGGCGCGAGCGAGACGATCTTCATGTAGCGCTTCTCGCGCAGCTCCCGCGCCACCGGGCCGAAGATGCGGGTGGCCCTGGGCTCGCCCGCCTCGTTGATCAGCACGGCGGCGTTCTCGTCAAACCGGATGTAGGACCCGTCCTTGCGCCGGGTCTCCTTCGCGGTCCGCACGATGACGGCCTTGGCCACGTCGCCCTTCTTCACCTGGCCGGTGGGAATGGCGTCCTTGATCGCCACCACGACGGTGTCGCCTAGGCCCGCATAGCGGCGCTTGCTGCCGCCCAGCACCCGGATGACCAGGGCCCGCCGGGCCCCCGAATTGTCCGCGATGCGGAGGATGGACTCTTGCTGCACCATGTTACTTGGCCCTCTCCACGATCTCGGTCACCCGCCAGCGGACGGTCTTCGCCAGCGGCCGGGTCTCCATGATCCGGACGGTGTCGCCGGCCCCTGCCGCGGCCTCGCCCTCCAGGTTCCGGGCCTTCACCTTCTTGGTCCGGGTGACCTGCTTGCCGTACACCGGGTGGGCGTACCGCCGGACCAGCGACACGGTCACCGTCTTGCTCATCTTGTCGCTCGTCACCACGCCGGACCGGGTCTTCCGCCGGGCGCGGGTCGCCTTCGCCTGCTCAGCCATGGGCTTCTTTCTCCCGCAGGATGGTCTGCAGCCGGGCGATGTCGCGCCGGATGGCCCGGAAGCGCATCGGGTTCTCGATCGACTCGGTGGCGGAGCGGAACCGGAGCCGGAAGCGCTCTTCGGTCAGCTCCGCGAGCTTCGCCTTGACGTCCTCCAGTGACATCTCCCGGATCTCGTTCGGCTTCACGGCTCAGACCTCCTCGCGCTTGATGAAGCGGGTCTTCACCGGAAGCTTGGCGGCCGCCAGGCCGAGCGCCTTCTTGGCCAGATCCTCCGGGATCCCCTCCACCTCGAACATCACCCGGCCCGGCTTGACCACGGCCACCCACCCCTCCGGATTGCCCTTCCCCTTCCCCATCCGGGTCTCGGCGGGCTTCTTGGTGATCGGCTTGTCGGGGAAGATCCGGATCCAGACCTTGCCGCCGCGCTTCATCTCCCGCGTCATCGCCACGCGGGAGGCCTCGATCTGCCGGTTGGTGATCCAGCCCGGATCCAGGCTCATGAGCCCGAACTCGCCGAACGCCACCGTGTTGCCCCGGTGGGCGATCCCCTTGGTCCGGCCCTTGAAGGTCTTGCGGAACTTGATTCGCTTCGGCGCCAGCATCGGCCTCAGGCCCCCGTACTATAGGTGCGGCCGGACATGTCCTCGATCACCTCGCCCTTGAAGATCCAGACCTTGATCCCGATGGTGCCGTAGGTCGTCTTCGCGGTACTAGTGGCGTAGTCGATATCGGCCCGCAGGGTGTGCAGGGGCACCCGCCCCTCGTGATAGCCCTCGGTGCGCGCGATTTCGGCGCCGCCCAGCCGGCCCGCGGCGCGGACCTTGATGCCCTGCGCCCCCATCCGCATCGTGCTCTGCACCGCGCGCTTCATGGCGCGGCGGAACGAGATCCGCTGGGTGAGCTGGTGGGCGATGTTGTCGCCGACCAGCTGGGCCGACAACTCCGGCCGCTTGATCTCCTCGACGTTGATCGCCGCTTCCTTGCCGGTGAGCTGGGCCAGCTCATCGCGCAGCTTGTCCACCTCCGCACCCCGCTTGCCGATCACCACCCCCGGCCGGCCGGTGTGCACCGTGATCGTGACCTTGCCCGGCCGGCGCTCGATGTCGATCTGCGCGATAGCCGCATGCCCCAGCCGCTGCTTGAGATACTTCCGGATCAGCTCGTCCTCCTTGAGCAGCGCCGGCATGTCCTTGTCGGCGAACCAGCGCGACGACGGCTGCTTGACGATGCCGAGCCGGAGCCCGATCGGATGCGTCTTCTGACCCATGATCTCAGCTCTCCTTGCTGTCCACGTGGATCTCCACGTGGCTGGTGCGCTTCCGGATCGGGGTGGCCCGGCCCTGCGCCGCGGCGGTGAACCGCTTGAGCGGCTGCCCGCCATTCACGATCGCCTTGGTGACCACCAGCGCGTCGGGATCGAACCGCTCGTTGTCCCGGAGCGCCTTCTGCTCCGCGTTGGCCACCGCCGACCTGAGCGTCTTGGCGATCTGCTTGGCCGCGAGCTTCTTGTTGAACTTGAGGATCGCGTACGCCTCGTTCACGTCCTTGCCGCGAATGAGGTCGATCACGAGCCGCATCTTCCGGGGCGACTGCCGCACCAGCCGCTGAATCGCATGGCCGCTCATGGTCACTCCGGCTTGGCCTTCTTGTCCGCCACCAGCCTGCCGCTGTGCCCGCGGAACAACCGGGTCGGCGCGAACTCGCCCAGCTTGTGCCCCACCATGTTCTCGGTGACGTACACCGGGACGAACTTGTTCCCGTTGTGCACTGCGAAGGTGTGACCCACGAACTCGGGTAGGATGGTGCTCGCCCGGCTCCAGGTCTTGACCACCCGCTTCTCGTTCTTGCTGTTCAGGATCTGGACCTTCGTCAGGAGCGCCTCCTGCACGAACGGCCCCTTCTTGACGCTGCGTGCCATTACTGGGTCGCCTTCCCGCGCTTCCGACCGCGCACGATGAGCTTGGTGGACGCCTTCTTCGGGTGCCGGGTCTTCCGCCCCTCGGGCTTGCCCCAGGGCGAGACCGGCGGCCGGCCGCCCGAGCTCTTTCCCTCGCCGCCGCCCAGCGGGTGGTCCACCGGGTTCATGGCGACGCCGCGCACCTTGGGCCGCCGGCCCAGCCAGCGGGTCTTTCCCGCCTTGCCGACCGAGAGCAGTTCGTGCTCGGCGTTCCCGACCTCGCCGATGGTGGCGAGGCAGCGCCCGTGCACCCGGCGCATCTCGGTGGAGCGAAGCCGCAGGGTGACGTACTCACCCTCTTTCGCCACCACCTGGGCCCCCGAGCCCGCCGTCCGGCAGAGCTGACCGCCCTTGCCGATCTTGAGCTCGATGTTGTGCACCGTGGTTCCGAGCGGGATCTCTCCCAATGGCAGCGCGTTGCCCGTCCGGGTGTCGGCGCCGGGTCCGGAGATCACGGTATCGCCCTGGCCCAGCCCCTTGGGGTGGAGGATGTAGCGCTTCTCCCCGTCGGCGTAGACGACGAGGGCGATCCGCGCGCTCCGGTTGGGATCGTACTCGATCTCGGCCACCCGGCCCGGGATTCCGAACTTGTTCCGCTTGAAGTCGATCCTGCGGTACTGGCGCTTGTGCCCCCCGCCCCGATGCCGCGAGGTCAGGTGCCCCTGGTTGTTCCGCCCGCCCGACTTCCTGATCGGCTCGAGGAGCGACTTCTCCGGCGTGTCGCGGGTGATCTCGTCGAACCCCGACACCGACCGGAAGCGCGTACCGGCCGTCATGGGCCGGAATTGCCTGATGCTCATCTCAGCCCTCGAACACGGCGATCGAGTCGCCGTCCTTGAGCGTGACGATTGCCTTCTTCCAGCGCTTGGTAGTGCCCCGGATCCGGCCGCGGGAGACCGTGTGCCGGCGCATCTGCATGGTGCGTACGGCGGTGACGGTCACCGGAAAGAGCGCCTGGATGGCGGCCCGGATCTGGTGCTTGTTCGCCTCCGGATGCACCTCGAAGGCGTACTCCTTCCGGGTCTGGTAGGCGGCCGAACTCTTCTCGGTCACCACCGGGCGGACGACGACCTGATGCAGGGCGGGCATTACTTGTTCCCCTTCTTCTTCTTCGGCGCGGCCTTCTTGGCCGGCTTGGCCGCCGACTTCCTGGCCGTGGTCTTCTTGGCCGGCTTGGCCTTGGCCGCGGGCTTGGCCGCCGCCTTCCTGGCCGGCTTGGCCTTGGCGGCGGGCTTCGCGGTCTTCTTGGCCCTGGGCGTCTTGGCCGGTGCTTCGACCGGGGCCTCGGGCTCCTCCGGGAGCGGCTCCGGCAACACCCCGGTGAGCGCGCCCTCCTCCACCACCACCGCGTCGGACCAGAGCACGTCGTAGGCGGAGGCCTCGGCGTAGGGCATCACCTCGACGGTGGGAAGGTTCCGGCCGCTGAGGTAGACGTTGGCACTGGTGCCCGCGGTCAGGACCAGCGCCTTCCGGCCCGCGAGGCCGAGACTGGCAAGCAGCCCTGCGAGCTGGGCGGTCTTGGGCGCGCGGAAGGCGAAGCGCTCGACCACGTGCAGCGCGCCCTCCCGAGCCCGGGCATTGAGCGCGCTCTTCCGGGCGAGCTGCTTCACCTTGCGGGGGATCTCGGTCCGGTAGTCCCGCGGCTGGGGGCCGAACACGATCCCGCCGCCGCGCCAATGTGGCGCCCGGATGGAGCCCTGCCGCGCCCGCCCGGTCCCCTTCTGCTTCCACGGCTTCTGGTTGCCGCCGGACACGAAGCTACGGCTCTTGGTCGCGGCGGTGCCCTGGCGCTGGTTGTTCAGGTACACCTTCACCGCCTGGTGCAGCACCGGCTCGTTCACGGTGCCGTCGAAGAAGTCACCGGGGAGGGCGAAGGCCGAGTTGTGCCGGGCGCCGGCCGACGAGTAGTGCGGGGCCTCAAGCATGACGGCTCGGTCCTCCCTGCTTCGCGACGGTGACGATCCCGTTGCGGGCGCCGGGAATGGCCCCGCGCACGAACAGGAGATTGCGCTCCGCGTCCACCTTTACCACGGTGAGCCCCAGCTCGGTGTGGCGCGCCGCGCCCATGTGACCCGGCATCCGCTTCCCCTTGATGACACGCGAGGGATCGGTGCCGGGGCTGATCGACCCGGGCTTCCGGTGCCGGGTGTTGCCGTGGGTGGCCGGGCCGCCGCCGAACCCGTGGCGGTGCACTACGCCCTGGAACCCGCGCCCCTTGGTGGTGCCGGTGACCTTGACCAGCTCCCCGGGCGCGAAGATGTCCACCTTGACCTCGGCGCCGGGCGCCGGGGCCTCGCCCTTGAGCCCGAACTCCCGCAGCACCTGGGGCGCGGCCTCGAGCCCGGCCTTCCGGGCGTGGCCCAGCTCGGCCCGGGTAGTCCGTTGCTTCCGCCGGGCGCCGAAGCCGAGCTGCACGCCGCCGTTCAGCACCTGGACCACCCGGCAGGGGCCGGCCTCGATCACCGTGACCGGCACCACGGTACCGTCTTCCGCGAACAGCCGGGTCATGCCCAGCTTGCGGCCGATCAGTCCTGTCGTCATCGCTATTCGACCTTGATCTCGACGTCCACGCCCGCGGGCAGGTCGAGCTTCGTCAGCGCGTCCATGGTCTGCGGCCGGGAGTCGTTGATGTCCAGCAGCCGCTTGTGGGTCCGGAGCTCGAACTGCTCCCGGCTCTTCTTGTCGACGTGCGGGCTCCGGAGCACCGTCCACCGCTCGGTCTTGACCGGCAGGGGGATCGGGCCCGAGACCTGCGCGCCGGTCTTCTCCGCCGTGCGTACGATGTCGGCCGCGGCCTGGTCGAGCACGACGTGGTCGAAGGCCTTGAGGCGGATGCGGATTCTTTGAGCCATGCTGGGTTACCTGTTCAAGGGCGGAAGACCGGAAGGGCGGAAGGTTCCGCCGTACCGCCGTCCCGCCGTCCCGCCTACTTGAGGATCTTGGTGACCACGCCGGCGCCCACCGTGCGGCCGCCCTCGCGGATGGCGAAGCGCAGCCCCTCGTCCATCGCGATCGGCGTGATCAGC
>Ga0210102_1000459_pt1 | contig 10564 bp, 9 predicted proteins | sample RushOxbow_ThreeS_4_FD_185563 | JGI IMG/M metagenome (GOLD analysis project Ga0210102, IMG submission 185563) | Wetland microbial communities from San Francisco Bay, California, USA, that impact long-term carbon sequestration -... | ecosystem: Environmental > Aquatic > Marine > Wetlands ...
GCGGCAGGCCGGCGGATGAGCGCGGGCAGCGGCTACCTGCGCGCCGGCATGTACTACTTCACCGCAGAGCGCTTCATCGTGCCCGGCGCGGAGAAGCGCGAAATGGGGCGAAGAGCGATCGATTGCCAGACCAAGGGGATCCTGCGGCGCTACCCGAACGTCGAGCGGGTCGAAGTGGCGTACGAAGGAACGACCCTGCCCGCCCTCTTCATGAAGGCGCCGGGCGCCCGCGGGCGCGCGCCGGCAATGGTGGCGTTCGACGGGCTCGACAATTGCAAGGAGATGAGCGTGCTCTTCAACGGCCTCGAGTTCGCGGCGCGCGGCTGGCACACGCTCGCGATCGACGGGCCGGGACAGGGCGAGTCGCTGCGGCTGCGCGACATCAAGACCCGCCACGACTACGAGGTCGCCGGCACCGCGGCCTACGAGTGGATCGCCGCGCGTCCCGAGGTGGACCCAAAGCGCGTTGCCGTGATGGGCTACAGCTTCGGCGGCTACTACGCGCCGCGCATCGTCGCGTTCGAGAAGCGCTACTGCGCCTGCGTCGCCTTCGGTGCGATGCACTGGAGCATGGAAACGTGGGTGGACGGCATCCGGCGCGCGGTGAGGGCGGACGCGAAGACGAGCGCGCAGTCGCACTTCCAGGTGCCGTGGGCATTCGGCGCGAAAGACCTCGACGAGGCGGTGGAAATGGCGAAGCGCTTCAACCTCGCCGGGGTCGCCGGCCGGATCGAGTGCCCGCTGCTGGTCATGCACGGCGAAAACGACCGCATCGTGCCGCTCGACTCGGCGAAACGGCTCTACGAGGCGGCCGGCTCGAAGCGCAAGACCTTGAAGATCTTCACCGCCGCCGAGGGCGCCGCCGAGCACTGCCAGGTGGACAACCGGCAGCTGGGCGTGGACACCATCGCCGACTGGCTTGCGCCAATTTTTACGGTTGGAAGACGAGATTGAACTGCAACGACTCCACCTTGTCGCGCTCGACGTACTCGAACCGTAGCTTTATTTTCTTGGTCAGGAGGAGCCCCACGCCGATGCCGGCCATGAAGCCGTCGTCGTCGCCAAAGTCCAGGCCGAGCCTGCCGAGCAACTCGACGCTCGGGGTGACCATGAGCCGGCCCACGCCAGTCGCCCACAGCCCATTCGCTTTCACGTCGCCCCCGGCCTTTTCCATATCGCCGGTATCCATGTAGCCGACCTCGGCGTCTATGAATACGTTGCGCGTCACTTCGCCGAACCCGTAGCCGCCGAAGATCTGATAACCGACCGCGCTGTCGGACCCGGAAACTTCGTTCGAGCTCGCGCCCGCACCGAAGAAAAGTTTTCCGGTATCGACGACCTGGGCCGTGGAAACAGACGACAGCGTCATTCCAATAAGCGCGATAACCGCTACGCGAATGGTATTCAGCATCTTGAATCTCCTTTCGGTTGCCGAGTAGCGCGTCAAAAATGATACCGACCGCGGATGACTCTCGCACCACATTTTAGATGTGCGAATGAAAATTCCAGGCGATCTGCGCTGACTGTCGCCTACGGACGACAGGCGCTGAGCAATCTAAGGTCGTTTCTGCTCGGGGTCCGCTGACGGATCAAGGCCAAGAATCCCCCGCGAGCCCGCAGCCCCGGTTGAAAGGAAGCGCATACCCAGCAGCAGAAGCGCGAGGGCGACCAGCAGCATGGTGATCGCGATCGGATGGGTCAAGAATTGTCAACGCTTCGGTGGTATGACGGGCAGGATCACGTGCGCGGGGCGCTGCGGCCCCATGTGGAGCGTGACCTTGCCGCCGAAAACGGCCGGCGGCCGGTCGGTCTCGTCGTCGTGCACGAATGGGCCGCAGCCACGCATCGGGTTCTTCATGTTGGAGAGCGTGGTCGCCTCGCCCTCCCACTCGTAATCCTTCCCGCGAATCGTGAGCGCGACGCGACAGCCCTTCGGCACCACGATGCAGGTCGGCCAGATCTCGACGTCGAGCTCGTAGATCCTCCCGGGCGTGAGCGGCTGCTTCCGGTCATGGGTGTGGTACGGGCGGTACGGCCGCGTGAGCTTCTTGTCGAGCCTGCGGTTCGAAGCGCGCAGCCACCCCTGCCCGATCGGCGTGTGGGGATCGAGTGCGCCCTGGAACACCACTTCCTTGCCGCCCGGATCGAACACGCGCAGCACGGCGAAGATGTCGGCATCGGCCGTCGCCGAGGACACCCAAATCTTCAGCGCCGAGGGTCCGGTGATCTCGGTCGCCCTTTCGAGCGGCGGAGTGGAGAAGGTGACGCCCTCGCCCAACCCGTCGTAGGTGACGGACTTCCCGGAGGCGGCCGGCCTGTTCGAAAGGCGCATGCCCTCAGGATCGAGATAGAACTTCGCCCATTTCGTGCGCTTGAGCGGCCACTCCTTCTCGTGGCGCTCGACGAACTTCTCGCCAGGATGACGCACCTGCAGCACGATGCGCGGCTGCCGGTCCCAGCCGTTCTTCCTGCCCTTCAGGAAATAATCGAAAAACTTCTTCTGCAGCTTCACCCCGTAGTCGGTGTAGAACGGCGCCCAATGCGAGCCGCCGTGGACTTCCAGCCACTTCTGCTTCGACGCCGCGCGCGTGAAGCCCTCGAAATTGCCGCGCGGATGCAGGCCCTGCCCGCCCCAGTTGGCGGCGGAGAGAAGCGGCGTCTTGACCTTCGACAGGTTGCCCGTGCGCTCCTTGTAATAGGGGCCGACCAGAGGATTTTCGAGCACGCCCACCCACATGTCGGCGCGGTTCTTCACGAGCTCGTCCTCGGGCAGCGTCTCCGGCCCGCATACGAGCTCCCCGGTCACGCGGTTCCTGGGTCCGCGCTCGCCGCGCCCGTGCTGCACGGTTTTCACTTGCATGTCCTGCCAGTGCTTGCGGAAGGTGCAAGCGATGCCGCCGTGGCGCACCGAGTCGCGGTAGTAGTCCACCCAGCCTTCCCACACGCACATCGCGGCGAGGTGCGGCGGCTGCAGCGCCGCCGCGCGCCACTGGCTGCTGGCGTAGTAGGAGATCCCGTTGAGCCCCACTTTGCCGCTGCACCACGGCTGGGCCGCCGTCCACTCGATGCAGTGGTAGAAATCGCGGTTCTCGCGCGCGTTGTTGTGGTTGAGATAGCCCGGCGAGCGCCCCGCGCCGCGCGAGTCCACGCGCACGCACACATAGCCGCTCGGCACCCATTTCTCCGGGTCGACGACCTCCCAGTTCGCGTACTTGTTGGTGGTGCCGGAAACGGCGTCGGGGTTCTCGCGGCACATGATCTCCCACGCCGTCTTGTAGCCGTCCTGGAACGCGAGGCCCTTGCCGTACGGGCCGTAGCTCACGAGCGCCGGGTATCTTCCCTCCTGGAACGGCCGGAACACGTCGGCGCGCAGCACGATCCCGTCGTCCATCGGGATCGGCACGTCCCAGTCGATGCGCATGCCATCGCGCACTTCGCTCTTGTACTCGCCCCTCGTCACCGGTACCTCGTCACCCTACGGCCTCCGAAACGTCATCGCCAGATTTCGGGGCAATCGCGTCGGCCGTCCCGCGCGCCACCGGGGGTCACATCCCCAAGTGAAATTGGGGCCCCTGTTCCGCCCCTCGGCGCGCCCCGTCACCCGTATCTCGTCACTTCTTCGACGGGATGACGGGCAGCAGCAGGTACGACTGCTTGTCTCCGCCCGAGTAGATCGTGTTTTCCGCTCCCGCATTGTAATCCGCGTGGTAGTGCGTGTAGGGCGCGCTACCGATGCCGTCACGCGGCTGAACGTCCACGCGCAGCCGGTGCCCCTTCGCGAGCACGATGCAGGTCGGCCAGATCTCGACCTGGCACTCGACCGGCTCGTTCGGCTTCAACCACAGCCGCTCGTCGTGCGGATGGAACGGTCGGTACGGGAGCGATTTCGCGGGATCGAGCTTGCGGTGCGAAGCGCGGAGCCACCCCTTCGTGAGCGGCACCGGCTGGCCGTGCTGCCCGACTTCCCAGACGTCCTTCCCATCCGGGCCGATATTGCGCAGCGTCACGAAGACGTCCATGTCCTCCGTCGAGCTCGATACCCACAGGTTCATCATGAGAGGCCCGGTGATCTCGGTGTCATGCGGCATCGGCGCGGTCTGGAACGAAACCCCGAGCCGCCCGCCGCCGCCGTGCGTGGTGGAAAGCGACGAGCCCGAGGCGACGCCCGCCGCGGTCACGCCGCTCGCGGGATAGGTCACCTTCGCTTCGGCCGCGGGCTTTTCGAGCACGAGCTCGCCCTCGGTTCCCATTTCATCAACGCTCTGCTTGCGGTCGATCCTGAGATGGAGCTTCGTCCACTGCGTGCGCGCGAGCGGCCACTCGTTCTCGAAACGGAAGGGATACGGCTTGCGGCTGCCGCCGGTGCGGATTTCGAGCTTGACCGGCGGCTCGTCGAGAATCCCGGTGTCGATGCCCTTCAGCCAGTAGTCCATCCAGCGCAGCTGGTCCATGCGCCCTTCCTCCGAATGGAAGGGATGGAAATGCGTGCCGGTGTGGACGCGCAGCTTTTTCACCTTCGAGGCAGCGTTCATGTAGCCCTCGGTGTTTCCGCGCAGGTGGAGCGAGAACCCGCCCCAGTTGCCGACGCTGTAGAGCGGCATGTTGATGTTCTCCCAGCGCGCGCTGGCGAGGCGCCAGTATTCGGAATCGAGGTCGTTCCTCATCATGTTCCAGATCATGTCGTTCTGGAACGCGTCCGGGTTGTAGGCGCGCGGGCGTCCGAGGAGATGGTGCGCCGTATGGGTGAGCCACCAGTTGCCGATGAAGCCGAGGGAGAAGATGCCGCCGTGATAGGCCTGGTCGCGGTACTGGTCGGCCCGGCCCTCCCACGGCATGATGCACTTCAACGACGGCGGCTGCAGGTTCGCGACGCGCCACTGCGAGCTCGCGTGGTAGGAGATGCCAAGAGTGCCGACCTTGCCCGAGCACCACGGCAGCTTCGCAATCCACTCGATCGCGTCATAGAAGTCCACGCTCTCCTGGTACGAGCTGGGGTCCGACTTGCCGGGCGACTTGCCCGTGCCGCGCGAGTCCACGCGCACGCAGGCGTAGCCGCGCGGGCACCACCACTCGGGATTGACCGTCTCCCAGTTCATGTAGGGATTCGCCTTCTCCTCGAGATCCGCCGGCGGGATCCACACCTTGTCTTTCTGGTAGACGCTGATGTTCATGATTACTGGAAAGCGTCCGGCACCCCCGTCCGGCCGGAAGATGTCGGCGTAAAGAAGCGTGCCGTCCCGCAGCGGGATCCTCACGTCTTTCTCGACGATCAGCCTGTAGTCCTTCGGCTGGGATACACGCGCGGCTTTTTCCGGGGCAGTCATGGAAACTCCTGAATGCGTGACGGCGCAGCGTATGTTAATCGCGCTGCGAATAAACTACGCTGGCCCCCCTCTTGAGGGGGGCCAGCCAGCGACGCAGATGGATGCCGGTGCGAACGCTACTTCGCTGTTCCCTTCTTGAATTCGTCGCTGGATACCTCGACCACCTCTGACGCCGGTAGCGTCACCTGGGCGCCAGTCTTCGCGTCCTTGAACTTGACCGCGCCACCCCGCTCCTGATCGACTTCCTCGGTGTAGTACACCCGTTTCGAGGCGGGGTCGGTCACTTTGTAGTAGCTCCCACAACCCGCCAGGATCGTCACCATCGCGATCATCGCAATTCTCATCACCGTCTCGATCTTCATTTGGACCTCTCTTCGTAGTTGAACGGAACAGCTAGGAACTTCAATCCAGCCTTGATTCTGGTTCGGCGAGCCGGTGCGCCGGGCGCCGACCACAATGCGGACAGTTTCGCGCGGGACCAGCGACCAGCGCGAAGAATCTATGCCAACGGCCAAAGCCAGGCAAGCGTTGGTGCTGTCTCAGCTTGATCTAGAACAAGATCTATTCGTTGTCTGAAGTGCCGAATTGCTCTGATTTCTCCCATCGGTCGTCTGACGTCAGTCAACCTTCAGGCCGGCTGCCGTCACGAGCTTGCCCCACTTCTGGATTTCACTACGCACGAACGCAGTGAACTGCTCCGGGTTGGATGTAACAACCTCGAATCCGGCCTTGAAGAGAGGTTCCTTGATTTCGGGAAGCGCCATTACCTTGACCGACTCAGCATGCAGGCGCCCGATGACCCCCTTCGGCGTGCCGGAGGGCGCCGACAGCCCGTACCACGATCCCGCCTCGTAGCCGGCGATGCCGGTCTCGGCGATGGTCGGAAGCTCCGGCGCCGAGGGCGAGCGCTGCGCCGTAGTAACCGCGAGGCCGCGCAGCCGGCCAGCCTTCACGTAGTTGATCGCGGATGGCATCGTCGCGAAGCACAGCGAAACTTCGCCGCCGACGAGCGCGATCATGGACGGGCCACCGCCTTTGTACGGCACATGCACCGCTTTCACGCCGGTCAGGCTGTTGAAGAGATCCCCCGCGAGATGCGCAGCCGAGCCGTTTCCGGACGAAGAGTAGGTGAGCTCACCTGGCCGCGCTCGTGCGAACGCGACGAATTCCTTCACGGACTTTACCGGCACCGAGGGATGCACCACCAGGATGAGCGGAGTGGTGGCAAGTTGCGTGATGTGCACGAAATCCCGGGCCAGACTGTAGTTGAGCCGGGTATACACGGTCGCGCTGATCGCATTCGTGATGGTCGCGAGCATGAGCGTGTAGCCGTCGGGGGGCGACTTCGCCGCGATTTCGGCGCCGATATTCGCCCCCGCGCCCCCGCGGTTCTCCGTGACGACCTGCTGGCCGAGTGCCTCGCCGAGCTTCGGGCCGATGATGCGCGCCATCGTGTCGGTTCCGCCGCCGGGCGGGAACGGCACGACCAGCCGGATCGGCCTGACCGGGTACTGCTGCGCCCACCCGGGTGCCGCCGCCAATACTGCAATTGCAATCAAGCTGGAGATTAAAACGGTCTTCATGGCTCCCCCTCACAAAGGATGAAGGCAGAAGGATGAAGGATGACCCGGTCCACCTTCTGCCTTCTGCCTTCAGTATGCGGTCAATCCGCCATCGAGCACCAGCGTCTGCCCGGTAATGTACGCTGCCTGCGGGCTCGCGAGGTAGCACACCAATCCCGCCACCTCGCCGGGCGTCGCGAAGCGCCGGAACGGGATGCGCTCGATCATCGCGGCCCGCGCGTCCGGATGCGTCGAGAAGTAATCGGCGCGCGAGGGCGTGTCCACCGTGCCCGGAGCGATCGCGTTGACGCGGATGCCGTGCTCCGCCCACTCGATCGCGAGCATCCGTGTCATCTGGACAATGCCCGCCTTGGAAATCCCGTAGGTCGAGCGTTGCGCGTAGCCGACCATCCCGTGCGTCGACGCGAGGCTGATGAGGCAGCCCGCGCGCCCGTGCGCGATGAGATGCCGACCCATCTGCTGGCTCATGAAAAACGTCCCCGTCAGATTGACGGAGATGACTTCGTCCCACTCCTGTGGGGTCACCTCGAGCGCCGGGCGCCGCAGGGTGACGGCGGCGTTGTTGACGAGCGCATCCACATGCCCGAACGCGCTCAGCGCCTGCGCCATCGCCCGCCCGATGCTCGGCTGCGAGCGAAGGTCGAGCTCGACGGGAACGCCGCGCGCGCCGGCTTCGGCGATTCTCTCCAGCGTGCCGGCGAGCTTCTCCACCCGGCGCGACGAAACCGCCACGTCGCAGCCGTCGCGGGCAAGCGCGACCGCGATCTCCGCGCCCAGTCCCTGCGACGCGCCCGTCACGAACGCGGTGCGCCGTTCCGTCACGTTGTCACTCAACCTTGATGTTTGCCGCTTTCACCACCTTGGTCCACGTCACGACCTCGCGCCGGATCAGCTCGGCGAAGGCCTCGGGCGTGTTGGTCTGCGGCTCAACGCCGGCGCGGGCGAAACGGCCCGCCACTTCCGGCGATGTCAACTGCTTTACGACTTCCGCGTTGGCCTTCTTCACGATTGCGCCCGGCGTGCCGCCGGGAAAGACCAGGCCGTACCACACGTCGAACGCGTATCCCGGCACCCCGGACTCGGAGACCGTCGGCACTTCGGGCGCGATCCGGGCGCGCTTCGCCCCGGTGACGGCAAGCGCCTTCAATCTTCCGCTCCTGGCATGCGGCAGCACCGTCGCGAGGCCCGCCATCGCGATCTGGAGCTCCCCGCCCATGAGCGCCGTAATGGCAGGATTGCTGCCCTTGTACGGGACATGCAGCATCGAGAAGCCGCCGTTTATCATCAGCAGCTCGGTGCCCAGATGCGAAGCGGTGCCGCTGCCGCCGGAGCCGTAGCTCACGGATCCGGGCTTCGCTTTCGCGAGCGCAACGAGATCCTTGATCGACCGCACCGGCAGCGAATTCGTCGCCGCGATGACGAAGGGCTGGACCGCGGCGAGCGAGATCGGAGTCAAATCCTTCAGCGGATCGTAGGCAAGGTTCTTGCGGACCGCGGGAGCAAACGAGAGATGGCCGACGCTACCGAGCAGCATCGTGTAGCCGTCGGGCGCGGCTTGCTTCGCCACGATGGTGACGCCGGCGACTCCGCCCGCGCCGCCGCGGTTGTCCACGACGACGGTCTGGCCCCAGGCATCGGTGAGCCCCTGCCCGATCAGGCGCGCGATGATATCGGTGCCGCCGCCCGGCGCGCTTGGCACCACCAGGCGGATCGACTTGTTCGGGTAGCCGGCGGCGGGTTGCGCCTTCTGCGCGAGCGCGGGCAGCGCCGTCGCAATGCACGATGCAAGCAGCAACTGGATGAATGGCCTCACGTGAGCTCTCCTCGGTGTGCGCCCGTTGCGGGCGCTTGCCCGGCGTGCGCCGGGATGACATGATCACACAAAAACCGGCCGCGAAATATCCCGCGCCGTACACCCGGATCGCATTCCATACTGTGAGACTCCCAACTATGAAAAAAGCAAAATCACGCGACTACTCCAGGCGCTTCGAGCGCGGCATGCGGGTGCTGAAGAGGATGGGCCGGCAGAACCTGATGCTCAACCAGAATGCGCTCTCCCCGGAGATGTACGAGATGTCGGTCGGGCATCTCTTCGGCGACGTCTGGGGACGCCCTGGGTTGAGCTTGCGCGACCGCCAGCTCGTCACGCTCGCCGCGAACATCGCGATGGCGCGCCCGACAGGCAATCACTCCCACTATCTGAGCGCGATGCGCCTCGGCATCACCAAACGGCAGATCATCGAAGTGATGATCCAGGTCGGGCACTACTGCGGCTGGCCGACTCTCTCGAACGCGGTGCGCCAGTTCACCGACATCCTCGAGGAAGAAAAGGAGCGGAAAAAGGCGCAGAGGGCGGGCAAGCCGTTCCGCTCCCGGCTGCTCTGATCTCGCTCAACGCGCGGCGCGAAGCTAGAACAGGAAGAGTTCCCGAGGATTCTCGACAAGCATCCTCGCGCGCGTTGCTGCATCGGGGGCCCACTTCCCGAGCAGGTTGAAGAGCTCGACTGAGCCCACCTTGTCGGCGAACGAGAGGTGCGGATAGTCGCTGCCCCAGATGATGCGGTCGGGCGCGGCCTCGATGATCGCGCGGGCCATCGGAGCCGCATCGCTGAAGCCCGGCGCGACCGACATGCGGTAGACACCGGTGAACTTCACCCAGCAGCGGCGCTCGCCGGATCGCACCATGGCGAGGAACTCCTGGAAGCCAGGCTGCTTGGGGCCGTCCTTCGCGAGGAACATGCCCATGTGCGCGACGCTGAAGCGTGATTTCAGCTTCTTCATCACCGGCAGGAGCTCGCGCGTCAGCCAGCCGGGAGTGAGAAAGTCGAGGATCCAGCCGATCTCGGAGCACCGCGCATCCAGCCGCCCGATACGCGCGAGCATTGTCTTGGAGAAGCCCGGCTCCGGCGGCTTGATCGGGTTCACGTTCACGCGCACGCCGCGCACGCCTGCACGGTTCAGCCGCTCGATTTCCGCGTCGGGCGCGTTCTCGTCGATATCCACGATCCCACGACACTTTGCCACGCCCACCTCGCGCATGGCATCGAGCATGCACGCGTTGTCGCGCCCGTAGGCGCTCGGCTGAACGAAGACAAAGCGCTCGCAGCCGAGTTGGCGCGCGAGCTTCAGGTACTCCTCGAGGGGAGCCAGCGGCGGCTTGTAGCGGATGCCGCTCCCGTACGGATAGCGCTCGGCGGGGCCGAAAACGTGGAAGTGGCTGTCGCAGGAGAGCGGCGGCGCCTCGAATGCCGGCGCACCTTCTTCTCTTAACAACTTCGTCCCCCCATCCCAACCTTCCCCCGCAAGGGGGGAAGGGGGTCATTTCTTGAGGAAGAGCTCCTCCCAAAGCTTGTCCCATTTCGCCGACTCGTCGACTACCGCAACCACATCGAGATAGGTGTGTTCGAAGTCGGTGAGCTTTGACTTGATCTTGCGGTTGACCGGCGGCCGGCCCATGGACTCGTAGAGCCTTTGCCCGTCCTCGGCGGACAGAACGAAGTCGGCAAAGAGCAGCGCCGCCGCCGGATGGGGCGCGTTCTTCGCGATACCCATCCCCTGCGGGCGCGCGATGGCATCGATCGGCGCGAAATCGATGGGCGCGCCCTTGCGCTTCAGCGTCTCCACGTTGGCGCTGTAGGCGGTCAGGCCGACCGGGAT
>Ga0210102_1000460_pt1 | contig 10547 bp, 9 predicted proteins | sample RushOxbow_ThreeS_4_FD_185563 | JGI IMG/M metagenome (GOLD analysis project Ga0210102, IMG submission 185563) | Wetland microbial communities from San Francisco Bay, California, USA, that impact long-term carbon sequestration -... | ecosystem: Environmental > Aquatic > Marine > Wetlands ...
GGATTGGGACAGAAGGCGGGCTGCGAACTCCGGCGCGGCGGCGACATCCCCTCCGACTACGCAGCAATCGTGCCAGACCCATTTTTCGATCCACGTCTCGAAAAATAAGGCGCCCGAAGCCGAGACGGCCCAGGGCGTGCGATCAGCTGGTCGCTGCGGGCAGGATTCAGGGCACGCAATCCACCCGGTCGTAACTCAGCTTGCTCATCTCATCCGTCTGGGGGGCGCGAAACCCGTAGATCTCGCGCGTTCGCGCCTCGATGCTCGCGAGCAGCGCGTTGCCGAGCCTCAGCCCGGCTTCGCCGCTCTGCGCGCTGTAGTTCGTGAGATACGCCAGCGCCAGATCGGCGCGCCCGGCTTCGAACAGCGTGTTCGCCGTTGCTACCAGCGTCGGCTGTTCAGCAATCAAACGATCCTCGAAGGCCGTCAGGGCCGCGGTGACTTCCGGCAGGAACGCGTCGGGATGATCGCAGGTGTAATACATCAGCCGCTTGAACGTCCGACCGGCGAATTCGGTCGCTTCCTGGATCTGCCAATCCGCGGTCACGAAGCGAGTGGCCTCACCTTTGGTCAGGTAGCGGTGCTTGCCGAACTGCGGGGCGATCCTCTGCACGCCGATCCGGTAGGGGATGAAGGGCGCGGTCACGGAACCGGTCGGCGCAATCCACAGCAGATTCATTTCCGCACGCCCACGGTCTTTGAGCTGGGCCACCTGGCCATAGCCGGTCGAGTCCTTCGCAATGCGCGGATCCCGCACCGCGTTCAGCATCCCCCGCAGATCGATCGGCGCAGCGGCTCGCAGTTCCTGCTCGATGGCGCTGCGCGGGCCGTCCACTTCGTCGGCGCCATAGATCTGCGTGACGTCGAACGGCACACCGGCGTCCGGATCGAACCACCCCTGCTCGACCGCAAAGCGGATGAAGTTGGCGGATCCCATGTAGTCGTCGCGTTTCTGGAAGTCGAGCGGGATCTCGCGGATGTAGCCGGGGTAGGACATGCGCACGTCGTCCGGTCCGAGGCGCTGCGCGATCCAGAGGCCCTGCCCGCCCGCGAAATTCAGCAGCACCCAACCTTCTTTTTCATCGGCAAACATGTGCGAGTTGCCGCCGTAGCTCGAATAGCCGTACGCATCGATCAACCCGCCGACGATCTCGACGGCTTCGCGCGCCGTCCGCGCGCGCTCCATCGCGATCCGTGAGAGGTCGCTGTACTGGGGTCCCGTCTGCGGTTTTGGCGTCATCGCGACCAGTTCCTCGCGCGACGGCGACCACACATCGCGGCCAGCAACGTTGTTCTCGTTGAGTCCGCCGTTGGTCAGCGGCGGCGGGAAGCCTTCGTACTCCGAATAGTTCATCGTCAGATAGCGGAACGTATGCCGCGCCTGCGGAATCTCGATGAATCGGCCGGGCATGAAGGCTTCGGCGGTCACGCCAACGCGGACGCGTGCGCCCTCGGGATGATCCTTTGCGGGAACGATTTCGAGCCAATGGCTGGAAACTTCGTCGCCGGAACCACCGATCAAGACACTGCCGTCCGCAGTCAGGTTCTTGCCGACGTAGATCGCGTAACTCGCAAACGCGCTGTGGTGGATCAGCAGTGTGGCAACAAGCAGAAGGATCATCCGGATCTTCATGGTGCCTCCATCGATCGTGTGGTGTCGCGTCATGCCGAGACACGACGCGCAGAATCGCTTCGCAACGCGCTGAGAGTAGGCGTCAGCCGGAGCCGGACGCCAGCGTTCTGCTCGCCGCGTTTCTCTGCGGCTGTGGTGGTGAGCACCTCACCGTGAATCCCCGGACGCCGATCTCGATCAGCGATCCATGCGGCTGGCGCGACTCGTTGATCGTCGAACTCACGCGGATCTTTCCGATCGACGGCATCGCCAGGATGGGCAGATCTCGACTGATCTCAGGAGGCGCGGGATCCAGCTCAAATCGCGTATCATCGGCAGCTGTCGAGTCGTTGCGAGAAAGGCCCGTGACGGATCTAAACCCAAACGGCATGCCAGGCATCGAAGCTGGTGTGCCGAATGTGCTTGCTCGGGTTTCGGGTTCGACCCAGTCTGTTTCTTCCGCGCGGGGGGAGCCGGAGCCGCTCGTCAAGCGCGCCCAAAACGGCGACCGGAAGGCCTTCGAGCAGATCTACCGGGAGCACGCCGGGCGGATCTACGGGCTGTGTTGGCGGCTCACAGCCGACGCGGACCTCGCCGAGGAACTCACCCAGGAGGCCTTCGTTCGGGCCTGGCGCAAGCTGCACCTGTTTCGCGGGCAAAGCGCCTTGTCGACCTGGCTCCACCGGCTGACCGCGAACGTCGTGATGGCGGACCACCGCGTGCACGGGGCTCGGCGCCGGCGCCAGCTGCCGCTCGACGACGTGCGGTCCGAAGCGCTCGTCCACGGCGGGAGGGACACCGAAGTCGCGCTCGACCTCGAGCGCACGATCGCGACGCTACCCGCACGCGCGCGCACGGTCTTCGTGCTGCACGATGTCGAAGGCTATGGACACGCCGAAATCGCTGAAATCGCCGGCATCGCGATTGGAACCTCCAAGGCCCACCTGCACCGGGCCCGAGAACTCTTGAGAAAGGCGCTGCTGAAATGAATTGCCACGACCTGAGAACCCGACTCGACCCGCTGGACGACGCGTCAAACGGCGTACTGACGCCCGAGATCCTCGCCCACCTGAGAGACTGCGCGGCTTGCGCGCGTTACCAGGAGCGGCTCGCCGCGATCATCACCCCCAGTTCGGTCCTTCCCCGAGAGATCTCTCCTCCGCGCGACCTCTGGTCCGACATCGCCAGCCGCCTCGACACCCAACAGGAGCAAAAAATCCGGCGCAGCCGCTACTTCCTGCCCCTCGCCGCGGCGGCCGGGATTGCGGCGATTCTCGCCACCGCGCTGCTCTCGCTGCCTCCGCGCCCGCACGAAACCGTCGCCGCGCTCCCGATCCAAGCGCGAGCGGACGATCCCATCCCTGCGCGTTCGCGGCTGCCGGCCGAAATGGTCGAAATCGGCTTCGTTCAGACCCGGGCTCTTCTGATGAAGCGATTCGAAGCACAGAAGGGCCACGTGGCGCCCGAGCGGGTTGCCGTCGTGGAGCGATCGCTCTCCTCACTGGATTCGGCGATCGAGGACATTCACGCGGCGCTCGAACGCGATCCCTACAACGCGTCTCTGCTCTTGAAACTCAGCCACGCCCGGCGACGCGAACTCCGGGTCCTGCGCCAGGTCGTCTTGTGAGCGCTGCGTTGCCCTTCGCACCGACACAACCGCGCCAGAGCCATCGCGGCTGGCGGCGCGTTTTCGCTGGAGCCCGCTCGCCATGCCGCGCATGGGTTGGGCCCTGCTGGATCGAACCCCTAAACCCTTTCGCGCTGCTTCGCATCTCAGTTCCAGAGACCGCGAAACAGCGAATCCACCATTCGAGGAGAATTTCCATGATCCGGTTTCGAGAACTCCGCAAATTGGCGCTGCTCGCTGTCTCGATCTGGGCGATCACACCCCTCGCGACGGCAGAGACGCGAGAAGAGCCCGCACGAATCCTTCCGCTCAAAGCGGGCGGCCGCTTGAGCCTCGAGAACATCGATGGCGATGTGACGATCGAAGGCTGGAATCGCAGGGAAGTCAGCATCCAAGCGGTCAAACGGGCCGACGGAGATGCCCTCGATCAGATCAAGGTTCGCGTCGACGCGACTGAGAGTCGGATCGAGATCGAAACCGAGTACCTCGAATCTCGAGGCGGTTTCATGGGGTTCCAGACGGCCGATGGAAGCGTCGACTACACGATCAAGGCACCCTCGGACGCCATCCTCGAAGAGATCGAACTGGTCAATGGAGACGTGACGGTTCGCGGGATCGCGGGCCGCGTGATGCTGAACACCGTCAACGGAGCGATCACCGCAGTCGGCCTGGCCGACGACGCGGAAATCGAGACGGTCAACGGTGCGATCGACGCCAGCTTCGACCAGCTGGGTGCTGGGCAGTCCGTGGAACTCACGACGGTCAATGGCGCCGTCATGATCCGGATTCCGCCGCAAGCAAGCGCCGCCGTGGCTGCCGAAACCATCAATGGTGCGATCTCGAGCGAGTTCGACCTCACTGTCGAGAAGGGCGAGTGGATCGGAAGTTCCCTGGAGGGCCGCATCGGTTCCGGGGACGCTCGCATCGAACTCGAAACCGTCAACGGACGCATCGAGATCAAGAAGCGCTAGCGCGCGACAGAAATCCGCAAGCCGTCGTCACACTGCAACACCGGAGGAGCCTTGCGCTCTCGCTCAGCACCCGTCCGCCGATTTTCGGAAAACCCAGCTGGTTGCGCCACTCCGACGCGGCCGCGACCCAGGAGGACCCATGTCACGCATCGCCGCGAGTCTCGTGTGCTGTCTTCTGGTCTCCAATCCCGGCTTCGCCGCTGAAGAAGGGGCGACTGCCACAGCGCGCCGAAAACGCCCCGCGGTATCCGCGGACGCCTTCGAACTCGAGCCGCAATCGCTCCAGGCGAGGGGGCCCGGGAAGCTTTTTGCAAGCATCGATGCCGCCGCCATCGATGCGTTGACGTACGCCTATCTTCAGGCTCGGCGCGCATGCGATCCCGAATTCATGCGCGGCGGCACGATTCATTCGGTCGGTGAAGGCCATTACAGCTACAGCGAACCCCAGCGCGCGAGCTACTGGAGTCGCCACCGGATCCGTTACATCCTCAAACCGCGGGATGTGGCGCGCTTCCACCTCTATCCGGTGAACCGAGACCCAGCCAGCAACCGCATCAACGAGCGGATGTCTCGGATGGACCTACACGCGATCCTCGCGATCGACCCGCTGCATCGGCCGCTCTACATCCTGCATCCCTCACTCGCGATTCGCGCATACCGCGGCGCGGGGTCCGATTTCGTCGAAGTCGCGAACCTGCGCGGCCCAGCACGGCCTCCGCTTCTCGCGGGCAGGTGTTCCACCCCAACGCCGTCGCTCGGAGAATCAAACAGCTCGGATCGAATCGCCGAATCTAGCCCGCCGAGTCGATCCGATTGAGCCGGTTCCGTCGGCTGCGGCGCTGCGCGAGCAATCCGAGCGCGACGATTCCCGCGTGCAGCATTCCGGCGACTGGCTCGGGCACGACTTGGTAGAGTTCACCGTCCAGGTCCACGATGTACATTTCGCCGAAACCGTCTTCGCCAAAAGCCACGATCCGGTCGAGCGTGCCCTCGGGTGGAGAAAACTGGCTGGTGCGATCGATGACTTCGCTGCTCGACACCGCGTCGCCGTCCCACTCGAAACTCCAGATCTTGCCCATGCAGTAATCGGCGAAGAAATAATGCCCGTAGATCTCGGGGATCGCACCGCGATAGACGACGCCGCCTGTCACGGTACCGCTGCAGAATGTGCCGCCGGAGTGGTCGTATTCCCACATCGGGTCGGTGAACGACTCGGAGCCACACGGAGGCTCGGTGGGATCCGGGTCGTTGCAACGCGTGCCTTCCTCGACGTCCCAGCCGTAGTTCAGAAAGCGCGTGTCGGTACCGGCCTGGATATCGATCTCCTCGCGGGCGTCCTGTCCGACATCCCCGATGTAGAGGTCGCCGTTGAGACGATCGAAGCTGAACCGGAAGGGATTGCGCAGGCCGTACGCGTAGGCCTCGAGGCTTCCGGGCGTGTCGCCGCTGAGTTTCCAGCGGACCATCTGGCCAAAGACGTTGCTGTTGTCCTGCGCGCGGTCCTCGGGATCGTTGCTGCTCCCGCCGTCACCCAGCCCGAGGTAGAGATACTCGTCCCGGATCGCGAGCGTGCCGCCGTTGTGGTTGCGGTATGGCTGACTGAGCGAAAAGAAATTCAGTTCGCTCGTAGCGTCCGCGACATTCGGGTCGCCCGATACCCGGAACTGCGAAACCCGACTGGTCAGACCTGCTGCGGTGTAATAGACGTAGAACAGCCCGCTCGTCGCATGATCGGCGGGGAACGCCAGGCCGAGCAGGCCACCCTCACCGGCCGTATCGACGCCGCCGAGTTCGAGAAACGGCGTCGCCAACAGTGAGCCATCCTGCACGATCAGGATCGAGCCGTCACGCTCCAGAATGAACAATCGCTCGTCTCCGCTGGGCGCAGCCGCGAAGACCGGCGCATCGAGATCGGACGACGTCAAGATCCGCTGCGTGCCGAGGGACTGTGCTCCAGTACGCGAACCGGCGAGCAGATGCGCGAGGAGCGCTGCGGCGCAGGCCCATCGGTCCCATCTCACCCCGATCCACTTTGCGCGACTTGCGGACGCACCGCTCGGATCACGCCTGCAGCTGCCCGACTGCAGCTCGGCTCCGACACGGGGTTTCGTGGCACGCCTGGACATCCTGTGGAACCCTCCGCCGACCGAGCGATTCGCCGTGGCGCCGCCCGGGATCGCTTCGCGCCGCGGAGGCCAGTACCGAACCCACACGGAGCCAGACGGCGTGACGCACCAGCGAATCCGATTCACGCGTTGGACCCCGATCTTCAAAGGCTTCTCGCGCGATTGCGCGGTCGTTGCCGCACTTTCGATCCTCTGCGTCTATTTCTACTTCTTGATGGAGTGGATCTTCTTCGCCACCAAACCCTCGTTCATGTCTTCGCTTGCCGTGCCCGAGAAGATATCGGCACTCGTGATTCCTCCGGGGTTGTTTTCGATCGCATTTCTAGCTGCGATCGGGTTGCTGCGCCTCCTGAGCGGCGCGCTCGAATCCGCTGTCGGCGTCGGCATCTTCTCCCGTACAGCGCCCCTGCTGCCGGCACTGCCCCTGGCGGCCAGCCTGTTCATCCTGGTCGACAATTATACCTACACCCTGCTCGATTATGGTGTGATTTCGACGGATGGGACAGTCCGCCTTCTCTACGCGTTCTGGTTCCTGCTGCTCCTTCTCTCCAGCTACGGGTTCCTCTACCGCAGGTCCAGGGCACTGGCGGCCTCCAGCGCTCGCCGCAGCCTGCTGGCACTCGCCGGAATCCTGCTCTGCATCTCGGCAGCAGACTTCGTCTACGCATTCGCATGTGGCACGCGCTCCCCCGGTTTGGCGGCCACCGCTCACACCCAGCTGGATCGACCTCCCAACATTTTGTTGATTTCCTCCGACGGCATCGACGCCGATCGCACCTCAGCCTACGGCTACGAAAGGGATACCACGCCGTTTCTCCGCACGAAGATGAAAGATGCACTGGTCGTTGAAAATGCCTTCACGAACGCGCCTTCGACGCGGCCTTCTCTGGCGTCGATGTTCACCGGCAAGATGCCCACGACCAACCGCCTGCTCGGCATTTCGGGCATCCTGCAGGGCGAACACGCCTACCAGCACCTGCCCGGCATCCTGAGAAGCCTCGATTACCAGAGCATGGACATCACCTATCATTTCGTAGGTGGCTCGTTCGACTATAATCTGCGCAACTCATTCGATGTATCCGATTCGCGCACCATCCGCTGGCAGAAGTTTTCTCTGCCCGGGCCGCTCTCGATCGTATTCGCAAACGCAGAATTCATGACCAGCAAAGTGGTCGACCGGATTCGCAAGCGTTTGCTTCACGTGTTCTTCATTGAAAAAATGGTCGACGAATTCGACGAACTGACCCACGAGGCGAAGAAGTATTTCCGCGCCTCGGCCGATGATCTTCGCGTGAAGTCGCTGTACGACTTCATCGAAACCGCCAGAGAGCCCTTCCTGGTGCACGCCCACTTCATGGGAACGCACGGCCCAAAATTTGAAATCGAACACCCCCATTTTTCGCTAGGCCAGGAGCAGAGCGAGGAATGGATGGAGGATTTCTACGACGATTCAGTGCGCCAGTTCGACGCCTACGTCGAGGAATTGTTTCGGCGCCTGGAACAAAACGGGAGGCTGGACAACTCGATCATCGTGGTCAATACGGACCACGCCAAGGGGCCGGGGCATTCCCGCACGCACGCGCGCCTTCCGCTGTTGATCTTCTTTCCCGACCAGGATCACAAGGGGCATGTGCGGTCGAACGTCCAACTGCTCGATCTCGCGCCGACCCTGCTGGACTATCTGGGCATCGACAAACCCGACTGGATGGAAGGTGAATCCGTGTTGCGCGAGGAACCGGATCGCCTGCGTCGGATCCTCAGCTTCTACGCGTTGAGGGGAAACGAAGAGCCTGGAAATCCCATCTACGAAGCCGACGTCGTGGTCTGCAATCGCTTCTACAGCATGCACTTTCCCACGCGCCACGTTGGGCAGCGCCCGATCGAGGGGCACACGGACCCGTGCAGCGACAGCGATCTACCCGATGGCGAGGAGATCCGGCAATTCGTTCTGGATCACCTGGTATCGCGCGGTTTCGACCTGTCTCGCGATGTTCGTCAGACCCAATAGGCGACCAGGCCGTCCCGCGCTGGCGACACGCCGAGGCAACCGCACGCTGACACCGTATGCGCGCGCCCGTGTCCGTGACCCATCCCGTCCCAAAAGTCGTGCTTTTCAGCGTGCCGAAACTCCTGCATGATGGGCAGGGTGTCTTGGCCTGGCACCCGACCGGGGAGCACCATGCAATTTCGGCTGCGTTCGGATCGACTTATTCGCCCGCGCGGCACGCGCCGCCTCGCCGCGGTGGGTTTGCTGCTGGCCTGCGGCAGCTTCCCGGGCGGCACTCCAGAGGCGGCCGCCGAGCGTTTCGTCGCCATCGCGTGGACCGATGCTCGACTCGGTGGAGGCTGGGTGCAGCGCTTCCAGAGCCAGTCTCCCTGGGCGTTCGACGCTGATGCGATCGGCGTCGGCGGCGACGCGACGCTTCGGTTTGCGGGAAGTCGCCTCTACGCGCTGAGCGGCACGGACGGCAGCATCACCGCCATCGATTGCGCGTCCTGGAGCGTCGCCCAGAGCTACGCGCTCGGCGCGCTGGGCGTCCCGCTGGACATCGCGGTCGTGAGCCCCGACACCGCCTATTTGACGGCGCGCGATTCCAGCCAACTGTTGCGCTTGAACCTCGGCACGGGAGCCGTCGAGCAGGTGCTCGACCTCGCGGGTTTCGCGAATCCGGGGGGCCTCTTGACTGCGGGGATGATGGCCGTCGATGCCGGCCGGCTGATCGTCCAGGTTTCGCGCTTTCCGCCCGACGCTGCAGATGCGTCGGCGGCGGACGCCACTGGCTATCTGGCGGTGGTCGACATCGCGAGCGAACAAATGGTCGACGTGGATCCGACCCAGGAAGGCATCCAGGCCATCGCGCTGCAGGGCACCTTCCCCAAGTACAAGATGAACCTGCTGCGCGACGCGCGGCGCCTCTACCTCAGTGCGTCGGGCGCGTACTTCGACGAAGGCGGTCTCGAAGAAGTCGATCTCGACGCGCTCACTTCGCTCGGATTGGTGATCGCAGAAGCGGACGGCAACACCGCTGCCGATCTCGGCTCATTCGTGATGGTGGCCCCCGATCGCGGCTTCCTGGTATCGAGTACGGACTTCGCTCCCTCCTCCCACCTCTCGCGGTTTTCGCTGCTCGGCGGCGTGCAGCTCGAAGAACTCTTCGTGACAGTCGACTATCGCGTGCCCACCATGGTTCACGATCCGCAGACCCATACGATCTTCGTGCCCGATGGCGGAACCACCCATTCGTACTCGATCTTCGACGCGGACAGTGGTGAACGGCTCAACCGCGACCCGCTGCTGCTCGGCGGACCCGCCACCGACATCGCGCTGCTCTGTGATCCCGAGCAGGACTGCGATTGCGCGGTGGGTTTCTCGTGCGCGGCCGTGCCCACGGCCTCGCATCGCGCAATCGCGGCGCTCTGCGCGCTCTTGATGCTGGTCGGTGCGATCTGTGCGGCTATCCCGAAGCCCGACTCCTCGCGTCGCTGCGGTTTGGGTTGAAGCGATGACACTGGACGGCCAGCCCGACGAGACCCAGCGCGAGCAGCGCAGCGGTCGGTGGCTCCGGGATCACTGCCACACCAACCGTGTAGCTGCCCCCCACCCTTCCCGTCGTCACACCCGTGACGGAAAACGAGTATTCGCCCGCACTCAGGCCCACGCCCTCGAACAGGAACATTCCTGGCGCGATTTCCGAAAAGCTGAAATCCGGCGAAGTCACGCTCTGGATGTCGACACTGCTGAAGTCTCCAATTTCGAATTTCACGACCGAGATGCTTGCAGACAGCAGATCCGCCAACGAAAATGTCCACGTGTCTTCGAAGATGATTCCCGTCCCCTCGATCGATCGGGCTTGCGTGACGAGATCTCCCGCAGCGACCTCGCCCAGGTCGAAAGTCGCCGCGCGGGCGGGATCCGCGAACAGAGAGAACCCCAATAACGAGAAAACAAGGCACACGATGCAATTTTTCACAAAGCCACTCCTCCCGCTCACGCGGCGACCCATTGCCCATCAACCGGCAGATACCTACCGGCAGCTACTAGTGGTAAGCTGGCAATCCGCGTGTCAAAAAAATCTCGAATGGGTGCGCGGCGGAGGTTCTTCGCACCGGCACGAATGGCGCGCTTGAAATCAGAGTTGCAAAAAGCCCACAGCGAAGAATGTTCAAGGACCCTCGCTCGATTTGAACGCGCCACACTGCTTCACCCAGCC
>Ga0210102_1000461_pt1 | contig 10502 bp, 15 predicted proteins | sample RushOxbow_ThreeS_4_FD_185563 | JGI IMG/M metagenome (GOLD analysis project Ga0210102, IMG submission 185563) | Wetland microbial communities from San Francisco Bay, California, USA, that impact long-term carbon sequestration -... | ecosystem: Environmental > Aquatic > Marine > Wetlands ...
TTTATTTTTTTCTTGTAAGCCTGTAGCTTAAAGGGTTAGAGCGTACGTCTGATAAGCGTAAGGTATTGGTTCAATTCCAATCAGGCAAAGTGTAAAAAATGTTGGAATATTGGATTGACAATATTTTTAGAAAAGAAAAGAATAAAGAAGAGACAATATTTCAGAAATGTTTTCAAATGGGTAAAGATTTGCCTTGTTTTTGTTATCATGAGAGATTAAGCATAGCTGGTAATTGTAGAATGTGTTTAGTGGAGGTAAATAATAGTATGAAATTGCTTGTTGCTTGTGGTATGCCTTTGATAAATAATGTGAGGATATTTACTAGTAGTGAAAGAGTGAAAAAGGCACGACAAGCAATTTTGGAGATATTACTATCCTCACATCCATTGGATTGTCCTATTTGTGATCAAGCAGGTGAATGCGATTTGCAAGATATAAATTTAGTTTTTGGTTCAGAACGTAGTCGCTTTTATGAATTGAATAAAAGAGCTGTTTTAAATAAAGATTGTGGTATTTTTATTAGAACTGTTATGACAAGGTGTATTCATTGTACAAGATGTGTGCGTTTTCTTTCTGAAGTTACAGGAGAACGTAAATTGGGAATGTTAGGTAGAGGTTCTAATAGTGAAATAAGTACTTATGTTTTTACTTATTTGAATAATGAATTATCTGGTAATATTATAGATTTATGTCCTGTAGGTGCTTTGACCTCAAATCCTTACATGTTTACAGCGAGACCTTGAGAGCTAAATAATGTAGAAAGTGTTGATTTTTTTGATTTATTAGGTGCTAGCATAAGAATTGATTATTTTAATAATGTTATTTATAGAGTATTGCCTTTATTTAATAAAGATGTTAATGAAGATTGAATTACTAATAAGGTAAGATTTGCTTATGATTCAAATAAATTGCAGAGGTTAATTAATCCTTTGTTAAATATTGATGATGGATTTTATAGTATAACTTGATTAAAAGCTTTTTATATTTTTTGAATTAATTTTTTAAAATATAGTTTTGATTGTAATATTAATCCTTTTTTAGGTAATTATTTAGATATTGTATTGATTGATAAGATTACGAAGTTTTTTAATTTTTTAGGTTCTGATGTTTGTTTAGGTGATAATATAGAAGTTATTAATGAAAATAGAAATGATTTTTTTTTTAATTTAAATTTGTTACAAATAGAAAATTATGACAATTTTTTGTTTTTGTGATTTAATTCTAGATTAGAAATGCCTTTATTGAATTCTCGTTTAAAAAGGTTTGAGTGAAAAAAAAGATATTTTAGTTTTGGTAATTTTAGTAATTATTTTAATTTTGGCATAAAAATTATAGGTGTTAATTATAAAGATTTATTTATATTTTTAAGTGGTAAATTACATTTGAATTTATTTATGCATAAATTAGTTTTTGGTTATAAATCTTTTTTGTTGAAGTTTAAATTTAATATTTGTTGTTTTTTTGGGATTGCCATAAAATATATGTATGGTTTTAGTAATACGTATAAATATATAAAAAAATATGTTAATATTTTTTGTTCTTTTGTTAGTGCAGTTCATAATATATATTATTATATGGGTTATTTGAATATTTTAGAATTAGGTGTATGTGCTAAAACATTTAATGGAGTTAAACAAAGTTTTGTTTTTTTAATGGGAGTTGATGAGTTAAATTTTTTGAATTGTTTAAATAAAGATGATAATTTTATTGTTTATAGTGGTTCTCATTTTGATATTGGTGCTTCTGTTTCAAATTTAGTTCTTCCTTATAAAACATTATTTGAGTATAGTTCTATTATGTTTAATTTTAAAGGGAGTCTTTGTAATTTGAATAAAGTTGTTGAAAATTTTCAAAATATTAGTGATAATTTGTTTCAGTTGTTATTGAATTTCATATTTTTTTTTATGAAATATTTTTTATTTAACTTATATTATAGATTTGTTAAGTATTTTAAATTTTTTCAAATAAATTGGAATGTTAATATTTATTTTTATATTAATAAGTTAAATATTATTAATAATATTTTTAAAAAGGTTGATTGTAAGTTTTTTTTTTTTAATACAATAGTTGGTTGTTTTGTTTATAATTATTATAAAACAGATATTTATACAAGAAATTCAAAGATTATGCATATTGCTTCTATTGAGTTTTTGAAGCAGTTAAATATTTTTAAATAATATTTTAATGATGTTATATTTTTTATATTTTTTTGTTGTGTGTGTCTTTTTGTTTTTATTTTTTATTATATGTTATTTTTTTTTATTGGATATTGAATTATTAAAAGTGCTACCACCAATATTGCCGGTGATTTTAATGGTGGCTCTATTTACTTTACTAGAAAGAAAAGTATGAGCTTCTATACAGTTAAGAAGAGGGCCTAATGTTGTTGGTATATTAGGTTTGTTTCAGCCAATTGCAGATGCTCTTAAATTAATATTGAAAGAGACAATAATACCTGGTTTGTCAAATCTTTTTTTATTTGTAATGGCACCTGTAATAACTTTTATGATTAGTTTATTGAGTTGAGGTATTATACCTATATATTATGGTGGTGTTTTATCTGATATAAATTTAGGTTTACTTTTTTTGTTTTCTATTTCTTCATTGGGTGTTTATGGAATTATAATTTCTGGTTGGTCTAGTAATTCTAAATATGCTTTTTTAGGCTCTTTGCGATCAGCAGCTCAATTTATTTCTTATGAAGTTTTTATGGGTATTGTTATTATGGCTGTGTTGGTTTGTGTAAATAGTTTAAATTTAACACTTATAGTTGAATTTCAACATAAAATTTGGTTTATATTTCCATTATGACCTAGTTTTATTATGTTTCTTATTTCAGCATTAGCCGAAACAAATAGAGTTCCTTTTGATTTACCTGAAGCTGAATCTGAATTAGTTTCTGGTTATAATGTTGAATATTCTGCTACAACTTTTGTTTTATTTTTTTTGGCTGAATATGCTAATATTATATTAATGTCTGTTTTAATAGTTGTGTTTTTTTTTGGAGGATGATTGCCTATATTACATTTAAAATTGTTTTATTATATACCTAGTTGAATTTGGTTTATTTTTAAAATTAGTGTTTTTATTTTGTTATTTACTATTATTAAAGGTATATTGCCACGTTATAGATATGATCAATTGATGACTTTAGGGTGAAAGGTGTTATTACCTATATCTTTAGCTTATTTATTGTTAATATCTATTATAATTTTTTTATTTTGTTAATGGTAATATTGGGAATAGTGTTTTTATGCTACGGATTGAGTATAATTTTTTATTGGAGTATTAGGTTGTTGTATGTTTATGCTGTTAATAGTCCAGATATAATAGATTCACAGTCAATAGTTGTTGATCCTGTTGATAGTTTATTTATTGATACTTTATATACTGAAATTGTAGTAGGTATTTGATTAGTTTCAACCTTGTTTGATGTTTTTGAAAATAAGTTATTTTTACAATTTGTTCTTTATATATATGTGTTAAGATTTTTTTTTAATTATAAAATGTTTGATGTTAAAAAATATGTATATGATATTAGAGTTTCATTTTTATTTGCAATTTTTAATTTATTAATGTTTTCTTTTTTGGTAGTGGTTAACCTTGTATATTTAATATAATGTTGGTTGTTGGTAGTTATGTAGAATGTGTAGATGATATTGGTGCAGTTAGTGCACAAATTTTGAAAGTGAAGCATGTGCGTAATAGAAAGTTTGCTAGAATAGGGGATATTGTGCTAGTTACAATAAAAACTGTTAATAAAAATAGAGGTTTTTTTTTAGATAAGAAAAAAGCTAAAAAATTAATGAAAGGTACATTGCATCGTGGAGTTGTTGTTTATACTAAGCAAAAATTTTCTAGAATGGATAAAAGTTTGTTGAGTTTTTCAAAAAATGGTATTGTTCTTGTGAATAAAAGTAGTTATCCTTATGCAAAAAGACTTAGGAGTCCTTTGCCTTGAGAAGTTGCTGTGAAATATCCTTTCGTAGGTTCTTTATCTAAAATGATATTATAATGTTTTTTGTTAAAAATAATGAAGTAGATTTAAATTATTATAATAATAATTTATATAAGAGGTTATTATTATATAAGTTAAATGAGAGTGTTTCTATTTTATCAAATGTAAAAATTTTTTATATTTTTAGAAATATTATGTTAGTTAATGGGTTGTATATTTTTAATTATTTTTTGTTTATATGGTTGGTAACAGGTAATTTATCTTTTATTCATAAATATGATTCTATATATCAAAGGGGTATTCATTATTTTAGGTTTATGCTTGTGTTAAAAGAGAATTCTTTTGTTATGTTAGATTTTTTTTTGAATTTTTTTTTTAGTTTTTTAAATGAGGATGATATTGAATTGTTGGTTTTTACAGATAAAAGAGTATTGCTTAATTTAAAAAGTTATATTTTATTTTCAAATATGCGTTTATCCACTAATTTGTATTTATATGAATTGGATGATGCCTTGTATTTGGATTTTAGTTTTGAGAAGTATGGTAATTTATTTATTTCTATGTTAAAGTTAAATTATTTTTTACAAAATAAAAAAAATTAATGGGAAAGTTACAAAGAGTTAGTAAAGATGTAGTTGTGCGTAAAAATTATCAAAGAAACGAATTTAAATTTTTGGAATTTAGATATTTAAGAAGAGAACTTATTCATTTTGATAATGTAAATTTTAGTTATTATATACATTATAAGTTTATTAATTGATTTAAGTTATCTATGAGTTTATCTAGAATACGTAATTTATGTATCAAAACAGGAAGAGCTAGATGAATTGTGCGTAGATTTTTGTTATCTAGAATTAGTTTTAAAGAATATATGAGATTAGGTAAATTGCAAGGTATGAGAAAAATGTAATAATGTCTGTTAATTATGTATTATCTGATTTTTTTGCGAGTTTAAATGTTGCTAAACAAGGTCATATGAAAAGAATAAGATTGAATTATACAAAGACTACTTTATTATTATTGAGAAAGATGCAATATTTAGGTATATTAGGAAAAATAAAAGTTTTAGATAAAGAAAAGGTAGAGATTTATATGAAATATTCTGGTATAGGGCCTAAATGTGCTTTTAATAAAATAATTGTAGTTTCTAAACCTAGTAAAAGAGTATATTTAGATTTAGTTAAATTTGAAAAATTTAAGTGATTAAGTTATGCTGATATTTATTTAGTTTCTACAAAAATAGGTTTATTGACAAATTTTGAGTGTTATATTTATAAAGTTTCTGGTGAAATTTTATGTAAAATAGAATTATAAATGTTATTAAAAAAATATAGAATGATATATGAATTTGATGTGAAAGTTTTTTTTGTTAATAATAAATTAATTTTTAATGTGTTTGGTGCTAGTTATATTGTTGTTTTGCCTTTTTTTTATTTTTTCACAAAAAAAATAGATAAGGTGTCTTTATTATTTACTTCAAAATATTTTTATAAGTCTGTTTTAAGTTATATTGTTAATGTATTGTTTAGAGTTAGTAATGTGTTTTTTTTTCGTTTGCGCTTAAAAGGGTTGGGTTATAAAATAAAAAGGTATTTGGGTAATTTTTACAGGTTTTTTTTTGGATTTAAGCATTATTTTTATTTATATGTACCTTCTACTATGTTAATGAGGTCAAAAAGGAGAAAATTTGTTGTTTTATCTAAAAATTTATGTATGTTGAATAATTTTTTTAGTCAATTATTATTGTTAAAGAAGTTGGATTATTATGAAAGAAATAATACTTTTATGCGACCTTTAAAGATTATATATGTAAAAAAATTTAAATAATGATATATCAGTATAATAAAAATATATTAAGTTTGAAGTGTCGTTGTCATGATTCTTTAACGAAAATTTATGGTATAGGTAAGACTAGAGCTTTTGTAATAAGTATATATTTAGGTTCTGGTTTCAATACTAATGTTGGTTTTTTAAATAGATATTTGTTTGAAGTTGCTTGTGTATTTTTTAATAGTTTCTCAATAATAGATTCTAAAATGGCTGAGAAAGTATTATTGAGATTACAGTTGTATTATGATACTCATCTATATAGAGGTTCTCGTTTAAAATTGGGTTTGCCTTTGCATGGTCAACGAACTCATTCTAATGCTAGGACATCTCGTAGATTAAAAATAAAATTGAATGAAAAAGAGGATTAAACCTATTATTGATAAAAGTTGAGAAAAACGTAAAGTTTTTAATAATATTAAATTGAGTAATCAAGATGCTTTACTAAAAAAATGAATTTTTTTTTTTATAAAAATAAAATTATTTAATTTTTTGGTAATAAAAGGAAGATTTGAGGATATTTTTTCTTTAGGAGTTCACGAAAAAAATCGTTGAAATCTTTTTGTAACAAATTTTTTGAAGGAGAAGAGTGAGTTAAAAAAAGTTTTTGTCCTTTCTTTGTATAAAAAACATTTTCCAACTATGAAGCGTGGTTTATTTTATGAATATTTGATAAATAGATATTTTATTATTGATTCTAAAAGAAGAGAGTACGCGCGTTTAAATGAAGGAAGTGATAGTGGTTTTTTTGAGACATTAGAAAAAGACAAGTCTAACCAAGTTAATAGTGTATTGGTGCCCTTTTTAAGTAAATGTTTTCGTATGATTACATCTTTATATAGAGAGACACTTTATTTGCCTAATAGAAAGTTGAAATGATTTCATAGGCGTGTTAAAGATTATGTGTTATATAAAACTTTAGGTAGTAATATAAGTATTATTTCAAAAATTTTGAGGAATGAAGATAAATACAAATATCCAAGAAAAGTAGATAAAAAATTATCTTATTTTATTGCATATTTGTTTTTTTATAGGTATGTTTTTTTTATTTTCTATAAAAAGTTAAGAAAAGAACGACTTAGATATTTTAGAACTATTCCTTTTATTGATGCTTCAGATTATAATAAATTTTCTTGAAATGGTAGGTTAGGTAATTTGTATTTAAGATGTAGATATTCTAATGTTTTCTTTACTGTTGCTGATGTTAAAGGAAATGTGTTGTATACTATAACACCTAGTCAAATAAGTGATAAGAATAATAAAAAATATAAGTTATCAGTTCATTTAACAGAAAAGATTGTGAAGTTTAAGTTATTGCCTATATGTAAAAAATATGGAATAAACAGATTGACTATGGTTTTGCTTGGTAAGGCTGCTAAACATGCTAAGAGTGTTGAGTATTTTTGTAGAAAGAGTAAAGTATATTTTAATGATTGGGTTTGAGAAGAAAAAATTCCTCATCATAAAGGGAGGAAAATGAAGAAAAAAAGAAGGTTATAATGTTGTTTTTTTTGGATAATGTATATACAGGTGATTTTACTTTTATTTTAAGTGATATTTTCTACGTCAATAGCATATTATTTTTGCTAATTTATGGATTAATAATGTCAAAATTTATAAAATCTTTATATTTAAATGATTTTATATTAGATTTTGGTATTTTAATTGTAATTTTTTTAACATTATTTCATCTTGATTTAATGCGTTTGAATTTAAATTTAACTGTGTTCGATTGTTTAAAAATTGATTCTTTAAGTACTTTTTTTAAACTGTTAATAGATGCAAACCTTTTGGGTATTTTAATTGTTTCTAAAAAATATTATTTTTTGGAAAGAGTTATTTTTTTTGAATATGTTGTTTTAGTTTTATTGTCTGCAGAGGGTTCTTTTCTTTTGTTAATAGCTAATAATTTGTTTCTTTTTTATTTAGCTGTAGAAGTACAAAATTTGAATTATTATATATTAGCTGCTTCAAAACGTTATAGCAGTTTTTCGATTGAAGCTGGTTTGAAATATTTTTTGTTGGGTGCTTTTTCGTCTGGTTTATTAATTTTTGGTGTTTCTTTAATTTTTGGTAGTGCAGGTGAATTAAATTATGATTTGTTACATTATTTGTTAGTAAATAGTGAGTTAGGTTCTTATCAATTTATGTTTAATTTTGGACTTATATTTTTATTGATAGGTTTATTATTTAAATTAGGTGCTGTACCTTTTCATTGATGAGTTGTTGATGTTTATGTTGGTTCACCTACAGTAATAACTATGTTATTTTCTATTATACCAAAAATTGTTTATATTTTTGTTTTAATTAAATTTATTTTGTATTTTTTTTTACATGAGCCTATTTTTTTTGGTTCTATTTTTTTTATTACTGGTTTGTTATCTGTAGTTGTTGGTTTTATTAATGCAATGTTTCAAGAAGATTTGAAAAAATTTTTAGCGTATAGTACTATTTCTAATATAGGTTTTATGTTGATGGGTCTAAGTACATTTGATATATATGTTTTTGTTTATGTTATTTTGTATTTAATTTGTTATTTGATTTCTGTTTTTGGTATATTTTTTTGTATTATTTTATTTAGAAAAAATGGGTTGGTTGAAATTAAAAGTATATTTGATTTAGCTTTATTTACTAGATATAGTTGACTTTTGGGCTTTTTTGTTTCTATGAATTTTTTTTCTTTTGCAGGAATACCGCCTTTTGCAGGATTTTTTGCTAAATTGTTACTTTTTATTTCTATGATGGAAACATATTTTTTTTTGGGTATTGTTTTATTATTGATTTCTAGTGTTATTTCTGTTTTTTATTATATTAGGTTAGTACGATTTTTGTTTTTTACAGAAACAAAAGAATATGCTACTTTTTTTTTAAGATATTTGGAATTTTTTATTTTTGTAAGTCTTCTTAATATGTTTTTTGTATTTTTTTTTGAATATTTTATTGAGTTAATAATATTATCTTTACTTTATTTTGTTTAATGTCTAAAAAAATGATTATTAAATTGTTTAGAAGTAAGAAAAAGTATTTTAAAATGAATATGTATTATGTATGTGTTGCTTATAAAAAAACAAATACGGAGGTTATTGAAAAAATAGGAACTATTTTCTATTGAAATAAGAAGAAGGTTTGTTTTTTGAATAGTGCTCGTTTAGGTTATTGATTAAATAAAGGTTGTTTATTAAAACCTAAGGTTTCTTGATTATTTGGTCTTTTATATGGAGAATCTATTTTAAAAAAAAATGCTAAAGTTAAATTGAAGCAATAAATTATTTGATGTGAGACATTTTTTTGCTTTAAGTAAGCGTAAGTTTGCTTTAGGGTGAGAACTTTGATATAGATATAGGTTACGTTTTATGTATTCTTTGAAAAGTGGTATTTGTTTAAGGGTAAAGCAAAAGCATTTTTATAATAATAGTACTTCTTTATTGTTGTTTACTAAATATAAGAGAGTAAATGTTTATTTAGATATAGCATATTTTTTAAGTGGTATGCTTTTTACTTTAGAGGAATATAATATAGCTAATAAATTATTTAAATGTTCGCGCTTATCTAAAAAAAGAATATTTAAGGTTTAAATATATATTTTAAATGTGAGCAGTTATTTTATATGATGGTGGTAGGGCGAGAACACTGTTGTGTTAATATTTTAATGATGTAGAATAATGAAAAGAATAATAATAAGTTTTATGATAGGGCTAGTAGTAGGGTTAATAGTAGGAAGTGTGATAAACATATTTTTATTATTTGCGTTTTCAGACACATATGTGCGTACAGTATATAGCGGATTGAAAACAGTATATAGTGGATTAAAAACAATAGCAAACTGAATAGGTAGTTGATGGTAAGAACATAATAGTGATAGTATATATAGGTTATATGATATATAGAGTATGAAAAGAGAGTATATTTCAAAAATGTTTCCAAAGGGGTAAGGATTTGCCTTGTTTATGTTATAAAGAGAAATGAAGTGTAGTTGGTAATTGTAGAATGCTTATAGTAGAAGGGTGAAGTATAATATGAATGAGAGTACTATGAAAAGCGACAAAGAAGCGTAATAATGATTGGATAAAATATTTAAATATAAAATATAGGTATTATGTAGATTATGGCCGTGTTAAGCCTGAAAATATTAATCCTGAGTTTAGAGCTAAAATGAAGAATGAGAGTAAATTAGATGGGTTAGATTTTAGTCATGATATTATAGCGAATACAGATGAGAAAGGGATAACAATAGGGACATTAACAAGTAAAGAGAAAGAAGTAAAAGAGATAAAACCAATAAAAATAGGGGAAAATATAAAAGGAAAGGATCAATATTATGTAAAAGGGAGAAGAGTAAAAATAACTAATGAGGAAGAGAGAGAGTGAGGAGAAGAATTTTTTAAAAAGTTAGAAAAAAAAGAGCCAGTAATAAGGGAGAAAGAATTAGAGAAGATATATAATATAGAAGGATATAAAGAGGAAGATAGAAGAATAGATAAAGGGTATGAAATAAAAAAAATACAGGAGATAAGAATAGATGAAGAATAGAATAAAAAAAATAATAAGTAAAGAGAGTGTAAATATGATGACAAAAATAGGGAGTTGAATAATAATAATAATAGGAATATGATTAATGTATGAAGGATATTGTAGTATGTATATAATGAAAAGAGCATTGATAATAATGGGATTAATGGTAGGGTATAAATGAATAGGGCACAAAGTAGGAATAATA
>Ga0210102_1000462_pt1 | contig 10467 bp, 6 predicted proteins | sample RushOxbow_ThreeS_4_FD_185563 | JGI IMG/M metagenome (GOLD analysis project Ga0210102, IMG submission 185563) | Wetland microbial communities from San Francisco Bay, California, USA, that impact long-term carbon sequestration -... | ecosystem: Environmental > Aquatic > Marine > Wetlands ...
TCAACGGCCCCGCCAGTCTCGCATCGGGAGGCAGACGCTCGCCTGATGGCTCGCTCGCCGACCAATAGAGCAACAGGTCCGGTTCCTGCAGCGCTTCAGCCGGTGTGAGCACGACGTAGATGCCATCGGCCCCCGCTGGCGCGCAATAGAACTCAGTTTGGATGGAATGGGTGCGCCATATCGGCGGAGAGGGCGTGCAAGGCCGTGCGGAATCGGGGATTTCTGTCCAGCCGCTCCCGCGGCTTGCCTGGGGAGGCCGCGAATACAGCCCCAGCACGATTACCGCCGGAAGAAGCACGGCAAGTGCGATGAATGCATGCCGATGTGCGCTTCGGAGCGGCTGAATCATGGCTGCTTCACCACTCGGTGCGGAGTGCGTTCCAACGGAGGCTCGCGCTGGCCTCGCAGCCACCGGCAAAGCAGCATGGGCCACAGTGCCACGGCCCCCGGCAGCATCAACAGGCGGAAGCCAACGCTGGTGCCCGCCGCCCCGGGGTCCAATCGCTGCATGCCTGCCGCCACAAAAGCGACGGCGAACAACAACCCCAGCGCCGCGTAAGCCTCCAGCGCATACACGAACGTTTTTGCCGCGAGCTCAAGCATCGTTGCCGTAAACGGGAATCACCGCCCCGTTGATGTCCTTGCCGGCATCCCCTGCCAGCCATGTGATGAGGCTTGCGATAGAAGCAGGTTGTACCCACTTGGAAAAATCCGCTTCCGGATCCGATTTGCGATTGGCGGGGGTGTCCATGGTGCCGGGCAGAATGACGTTGGCCCGCAGCCCCGCGTCCTTGTTTTCCTGCGCCACCGTCCGGATCAGTGAAACCATTGCGGCCTTGGAGGCGCTGTAGGCCCCAACGCCTGCACCGGGCTCTAATGCCGCGCGGCTTCCAATTGCGATAATGCGGCCCTCACCCGCCTGACGCAGAGCGGGAATCGCCGCACGAAGAATATGGAATGTCGCGGATAGGTTCAGATCGAACATGAGCTGGAAGGTCGCGTCGTCGGTGTCAGCAACCGACTGCCCACCGGCAAAGCCGCCGACTGTATGCGCCAATATGTCGAGCCTTGCGAAGCGCGCCAGTACTTGCTCCATCAGGGTCTGCGCTCCCGCCAGCGTGGAAATTTCCGCGGGCATGGCCGTAAACCCGGCGCTGTTGAAATCGGACTGCTGAATCTTGCGCGAGGTGCCGACCACCGTCGCACCTAGGTCCAGAAACGCCTGGGTTACGAAGCTGCCCAGCCCTCCGTTGGCTCCGGTTACCAGTATGATCTTGCCCCTCATCGCCTGCCCCTAGGGAGTGGGTTTGTTCTCTCGCGCCGAAACCTGCCAGCAACACCCGGCACGCATGCAGGTGGGATTCCGTTGAGCGGAAAAGGTTACGCGGCTGGCAATCAGAAAGGTCCCTGCCAATTGGTTCAGTGCACGGGTTCGCAGAGACTGCACTGGGAGCAACGGAGCGCAGGCACAGAAATGGGATCAAAAAGGTGGTGAGGGCAAAAGGAATCGCAGCTTCAACCTACGGATTCCCTCGCAGAAGCTAAGTGCAAATGGTTTCAACGATTTCCCGATCTTCAATTTGGTCACAAGTGGGCAGATTTAGATCGGGTTGTGACCAAATTTGTTACCGAATTTCACTGTTCAAGATTCGGAAAATGTCCATTACTCGCCTCACTTTTTCGCCGGACTTTCCAACTGCAGTTGCCGAGCGCGGCACCCACTGCCGCCACGCCTCTGCCGGCGTTCAGATCACCATGAGTTAGAGGTCCGGGTAGCCCATTCAATGGCACCAGGATCTTGGGCGCTGATCTTACCGTTCATTGCCCGCGAAAAAGATGATGTTGAAATGCATTTTCACCTTGGCAAGGCTGACAAAGGAAAGTATGATTCGCCTACTGTTTTTCGGACGTTGCACACCTAGAGCACATGCTACAGCCGTTGAAGATGGATATTCCCGCACTCGGGGCTCGAGTTGAGAAGGGTTACGTGCCTTGCCCTCCGAAGTCACAAATCTTCATCTGCCAACCGGTTGCCAGCCCGCGCGCATCCTAAAAAACCTGAAGGCCATACTCTTCGATTGGTGCCTGTTGTTCAAGATTGAACGGCGGGGACGAACTCCATTGTATTCCCGCGGTGACGCGGCCTTTTCATGAGGAAATCGAATGGCAACCACCTCTCGTGTCGATGTTTCGGTTGAATCCTTGCGGCCCCGCTCTGAAGAAGAAATCTTTCAACTCGTCGCGGCAGAACGCGAGCGACTTTTTCGCGAGCGCGGAATCAGCGATGGTGGTGGGAAACACTTTGCGCGCCCTGCGGAGCGCGCGTTCACAGCGGAGGAGCGCGGCAATGTCACAATCCTCTTCGGAGGCCTGACCTGGAAGCACGAGCGAGTGATTCAGGCTGTCTTCCATGGGTGCGGATACAAATGCGAGATTCTTCCCGTACCCAACGTTTCCGGCTTTCAACTCGGCAAGGAGTACGGCAACAACGGGCAATGTAACCCTACCTATTTCACGGTAGGCAATCTCGTGCAATACCTGAAGTACCTGGAGTCCACCGGCAAGACCAAGCAGGAGATCATTGACCAGTACGTCTTCTTCACCGCCGGCTCGTGCGGTCCCTGCCGCTTTGGCATGTACGAATCCGAGTATCGCCTGGCTCTGCAGAATGCGGGCTTCGACGGCTTCCGAGTCCTGTTATTCCAGCAAAACGAAGGCGTGAAGGCAGCCTCAGGCGAAGCGGGGCTCAAGTTCAGCGTCGACTTCGGCATGGGGATGTTCAATGCCTTGAACCTCGGCGACGTAATGAACGAGATGATCTACCGCATTCGTCCCTACGAGGTTGAAAAGGGCAAGACCGACAGAGTATTTCAGCAGGCGATGGACACGATCTGTACGATGCTGCGCGAGAGGCCTCCGTACGAACTCGCCGAGCACGTTAGCATTCTGCACGATTCGCTTTGGGCCCGAAAAGACACTAAGTGGTACAAGACGGTCAACGCGCTGGGCAAGGTGTGGGAGAACCTTTACGGGAAGGCGTACGCGGATGCGCTTCAGGAGGTGTGCGAGCAGCTAGAGACCATTGAGGTGGACCGGCTGCGGGTGAAACCCATCGTCAAGATCATCGGCGAATTTTGGGCCCAGATCACCGAGGGCGACGGCAATTTCAACATGTTCGCCTTTCTGGAGCGCGAAGGCGCCCAGGTGCTTGTCGAACCCATCGGGACCTGGGTCATGTACATGATGTACCAGGTGAAGGAACGCGCCAAGTTCCGCCGCGAGATCGACTCACCGCACCGTCATCCGCACTGGTACGAGTTACGGAAGCATCTGGCGAACGAGCTGAGCTATCGCAAAAAGTGGCTGATGATGACCATTGGCGAGCGCATCTACGATCGGCAATATCGGCGTGTGGTGGAGGGGCTGGGCGAGATCGCCCACGAGCTGATTCCGCAACAGGAACTCGCCGATCTTGCGGATCCGTTCTACAACCAATTCGCGCGCGGCGGAGAAGGGCACCTCGAAGTGGGCAAGAACGTGTACTACACCACCCACCGGCTCAGCCACATGGTGCTGGCACTCAAACCCTTCGGATGTATGCCGTCGACGCAGTCGGACGCTGTGCAGTCGGCTGTGGCCAATCAATTCAAGGAGATGATCTTCCTTCCCATCGAAACCTCCGGCGAGGGCGAGATCAACGCGCACAGCCGCGTGCAAATGGCTCTGGGCGAAGCCAAGGTAAAAGCCCGTATCGGCTTCGAGGGGGCGCTAGCGCAATCCGGCCAGTCTCTGGAAGACATCCGCGAATTCGTTGCGGAAAATCCGCGCCTGCGCAACCTCTTCTACCACGTGCCGCAGCGCGAAGGAGTCACTGGAGTGGCCGCCAACTTCGTGCTGCATGTGGGCGACCTCATGCGCGGCCGCCCTCGTCGCCACCGGGTTCAGGAGGTGGCGACGGTTGCATAACGGAATTCGAATTCCGATTTGCGGACATTGACAGGACCAAGGAGCAGAATTCAATGAGCGATCTGCCGCGGAACTTTACACCTGGCGACACTGCGGGCGCATCTTCCAGCTCTGCGGTGGAAGCCTTCAAGCTGGACGTACCGTTGCATGATCTGTTGATGAACGGCACACGGTCTCAGGTGCCCCCGGCGAAAGGCGGACAGGCTACCACCCTTCCGGTGCCGGTCTTTCCGCAGCATCCCAAGCTGATGGAGGCAGACGACGAGCTCTATTTTCCTAAGGAAGGAGTGAAGGAGGGGAAGCGCCACTGGAAGACCGAACACATCTACCGCACGATGAAAGGATGGATGTTTCCGTTCTTCCGCTCTCGCCTGATGCCGGGGGATTTTCATCCGATCATTGCCTATCTGTTCAACGAGTGGAAGTGCAACCTCGACTGCAATTACTGCTGGGCCTACGACAACTCAGTCAAGGGAATGACCGAAGAGGTCGCCCGGCGCTCCATTGACTGGTTGCACGGCACAGGGTGCCGCGTGTTGGCGCTGATGGGCGGCGAACCGCTGCTGCGTCCGGACTTCGCGCACAAGATCATCTACTACGCAGCAAAGAACGACTTCTGGGTCTATCTGCCCACGAACGGACGCCTTATGCGTCCTAAAGTCATCGACCAGATTTCCGACGCCGGGCTGGGGACGTTGAACCTCGCTGTCGATGCGTGGGACATCAAGCCGGGGCTGCCGAAGGCCATGGTTCCCATTCGCCCGTACTTCGACTACCTCGTCCGGAAGCAGTACAAGTACGGGTACTCGGTGTTTCTGAATATCAACATCTGCCGGAACAATCTGGAAGATGTGAAGCAGCTCACCGAGTTGGCCCACGATCATGGCATCGCCACCGACTACCATATCTGCGAGTCGCCACTCACCGAGCAGTCGCACTTTGACCTGTATGAAAACAATCCGACCTTCATCCGGCCCGAGGATCACGCCGCCGTGGGAGAGCTGGTGGATTGGCTGGTCGAAAAGCAGAACTCCGGCTACAAGATGGTGAACTCGACGCAGCGGCTCTCCGAGATGAAGTCGTTCATCAAGGGCGAGCTGCACGACTGGAACTGCCGGGCCGGCCAGAACTCGATGATCATTCGCGTGGATGGGACGCTGGCTCCCTGTTTCCCGATGTACTCCGCCGGCTACGATTGGGGGGTCATCGAGAACCACAAGTTTGATACCGGCCAGCTGAAGGAGATGAAGAAGTCGTGCCAGACGCACTGCTTTTCCACTCTCAACCACATCCTGGCCTTCTGCTACAACGATGGACGCGTAATCCGCTGGTTGCTGAGGCAGGCCATGCATGGATTCCAAGGTGTTCGCGGCAATATGGACTGATGCATTCGCTTCATTGCGGGTGTGGGTGAGTAGTGGGGGGCAATGAGTCACGAAACAGCACACGGCGGAGTTCACATTTTGATCGGCTCGCTCGAGAAGCCTTCGCTGGAGCCCCGGCTGATCCCAAAGCCGGAAACCGCGGCCCGGATCGCCTACCTTGTCGGCATGGACGTCGGCTCGACTACGGTGAAGGCCGTTGTGGTCGATCCCTCCAACGATGCCATTCTCTGGCAGGATTACCAGCGGCACGAAACCAAACAGCCCGAAAAGGTACTGGAATTCCTCGTTCGCATGCAGAACGAGACCGGCATCGCGCCCGGTAATACGCGCATATTCGTCACCGGCTCCGGCGGCGGTACTCTGGCCAATCTCGTGGGAGCAAAGTTTGTGCAGGAGGTCACGGCGGTATCGCTCGCCGTGGAGAAGCTCCATCCAGAGGTGAACTCCGTCATCGAGCTTGGGGGCCAGGACGCGAAAATCATCGTCTTTAAGGAAGACGACAGTACCGGCCGAAAGAAGAAAATCCCGTCGATGAACGATAAGTGCGCGGGCGGCACCGGCGCGGTCATCGACAAGATCAACGCGAAGCTGAAGATTCCTGTGGCCGAGCTCTGCAACCAGGGCTACGCCGGCATCAAGTTGCATCCGGTCGCCGGCAAGTGCGGTGTCTTTGCCGAGACCGACATCAACGGTCTGCAGAAGCAAGGCATCCCGCCGGATCAGCTGATGGCCTCACTCTTTGATGCCATTGTCCTGCAAAATCTGAGCGTTCTCACGCGCGGCCACACGCTGCGTCCGCATGTGCTGCTGCTGGGAGGGCCCAACGGCTTCATTCGGGGCATGCGCGAGGCGTGGCAGCAGAATATCCCCCGCATGTGGGAGGAGCGCAAGGTCGAACTGCCCGCGGGAGCATCGCCTGAGGAACTCATCAAGGTTCCCGACAACGCCCAGTATTTTGCCGCCATCGGTGCCGTCGAGTTCGGCAAGGACGAAGAAGCCGAGATCGGCATATATCGAGGTACTGAGTGCCTGGAGGACTATATCCAGGTAGGCCGTGACAAGGAAAAGGCCGCCTCCGGCGCCGAGGGACTGAGCAAATCCGAGAAGGAGCTGGCGGAGTTCAAGCAGCGATACACACTGAAGCATTTCGTCCCTTCCCGCTTCGAGCAGGGCAGCGTAGTGCGCGGCTTCGTGGGGATCGACGGGGGGTCGACCTCGACCAAGGCCGTCCTTCTCGATCCTGAAGGGACCGTGCTCTGCAAGGCGTATCAGTTATCAAACGGGAATCCGATTCAGGACACCATCGAGATGTTCTCCGCGCTGGAGAAGCAGGTGGAGGCGCAGGGAGCAGCCCTTGAGGTGCTTGGTGTTGGCACGACTGGCTACGCCAAAGATGTCTTAAAAGACGTTCTCCGAGCCGATGTCGCACTGGTGGAGACCGTCGCACACACCGAGTCGGCGATGCGGTTCTACGAGCGGCCCGACTGCATCGTGGATGTGGGCGGCCAGGACATTAAGCTGATTGTTCTCAAGGACGGCAGGGTCAAGGACTTCAAGCTCAACACGCAATGCTCGGCCGGAAACGGATACTTCCTGCAATCCACCGCTGAGTCGCTTGGCATCGAAGTGGAAGAATACGCGGATCTGGCCTTTTCAGCAGAGACGATGCCCCTCTTCGGATATGGCTGCGCGGTCTTTATGCAGTCCGACATTGTCAACTTCCAGCGCCAAGGCTGGCAGCCGCGGGAAATTCTTGCCGGACTGGCGGCGGTATTGCCCAAGAACATCTTCCTCTATGTGGCGGGAATTCCCAATCTGGCCAAGCTGGGCTCGCGATTCATTCTGCAAGGGGGCACGCAGAAGAACCTGGCGGCGGTAAAAGCCGAGGTTGATTTCGTGAGGTCTCACTTTCACGGCAGCGGCGAGCCTGAGGTAATAGTGCACGAGCACTGCGGCGAATCCGGCGCGATTGGAGCCGCGGTGGAGGCGATGCGCCTGTACAACAACGGCCAGCGCACCGAGTTTATCGGCTCGTGCGCGGTGCAAAAGATCGCCTACCGGGCAACGCGCAATGAGGATACCCGCTGCTATTTCTGCAAGAACAATTGCCTTCGAACCTTTATCGACGTGCATGTGGACGGTCTGGAGCAGGCCGAATCCCCGCTTCCCGTCTTTAAGTCAAAGGTGCCGCTGCAGGCTGGCGAGCGCCGGTTGATCATCTCGACGTGCGAAAAGGGGCAGGTGGAAGACGTGAGTGCGATGCGCGGCATCAAGGCCGGGCTCGACGCAATGAAAGTCGCCAATCCGAACTACGTCGATATCGCATCCCGCGAGGTTTGGAAGGCTCGCGGTGTTGCCGTCGCGGCTGACCCGGCGCCCACTATCCGGCCGTGGACGTCGGCATCAGTGCGGCAGCGTGCGAAGCGGGTGGAAAAGCGAAAGACGATGCGGGTCGGAATGCCGCGCGTGCTTAACATGTACCAGTACGCGCCTCTGTTCAGCGGTTACCTGGAAGCCCTCGGGATCCCGAGTGAGAACATCGTCTACTCCGATCACACGAACCGCGAGATGTATAAGGCCGGCGCCAATCGCGGCGCGGTCGATCCCTGTTTTCCCTCCAAGATCGGAATTCCGCACGTCTACAATCTGATTTACACCAAGCACGCAAAGAAGCCGCTCGACGTGGTCTTTTTCCCGATGCTCGACGTGTTGACGACCTCGCTGAAGGTCTGCTCAGGTTCCAACGCCTGTCCGACGGTCAGCGCGACACCCAACGCAGTGAAGGCAGCGTTTACGAAGGAAGGCGATTTGTTTGCCGAGAACGGAATCACCTATCTGGATCCCATGCTGAACATGACGGACCGGAAGCTCTTTGGTTTGCAGATGCTGCGCGCGTGGGGCGATGTGCTGGGATTGTCGGAGGAGGAAAACGATCGAGCGGTCGATGCGGCTTTCCAGTCGCAGGATGAGTTCGAAGCCTCTCTGCGTAAGCGCGCGCGCCATACCCTGGACGAGTTGGAGCGCAACAATCGCATTGGGATCGTCATGCTCGGCCGCGTCTACCATCACGATCCCGGCGTGAACCACGAGATCATGGACGAGTTCCAAAAGCTCGGCTATCCGATCTTCTCCCAGAGCCTCCTGCCGCTGGACGAGGATCTTCTCGAGCGTCTCTTTGGCGAAGACATCGAGGCGGGCCGAGTGAAGCATGCACTCGATATCAGCGACGTATGGAAGAACGCGTACTCGGCCAGCACCAACCATAAGATCTGGGCGGCAAAGTTCACCGCACGCCATCCCAATCTGGTTGCCCTGGAGGTTTCAAGCTTCAAGTGCGGGCATGATGCTCCAATCTATACGGTGATCGAACAGATCATCGAAAATTCAGGCACGCCGTATTTCTCGTTTAAGGACCTCGACGAAAATAAACCGACGGGCTCGATCAAGATCCGGGTCGAGACGATTGACTACTTTCTCAAGCGTTACCGGGAGGATAGGCTGAAGCAATCCTCGGCGGTGCAGGAGGTCAACCGGCAGCTGCTTGAGTACGAGTCTCAGCTTCGGGCGCAGATACAGCAGGGGCAGACGGCATAATCGGAAGAGGTAGATGATGGAAGACAGCAAAAAGGTAATGTTCGAGATCTTTCGCGAGCGCGACGGCGGCGCCTACCGCGCGGTGTACTTCACCGAGCTCACTGAGCACGAAAAGGACGACGCACTTTCGGAGGCCTTCAGTGGAGAACACATCTATTCCGGCTACCTCCTGCATCGCGAGCGCGAACGCGCCAAAGCCACAGTGAATCACTTGCTCGACCGGCTCAATGCAGGCGAGGTGATCTCGGAGCAGGAAATTGGCTGCGCTCTGGACGGTGTGTCCGTCTAGGGCGAGAAACGAAAATGCCATAAACGCTGTACGCGCAACCGAGTAAGGACGATAGGGCAATCGTTAAAACCATTTGTAAACAGCGGATTTTGGTTTTTCGGCGTCGGATTCGTGATTGCGGCTTTCGTTACAAGCCGGGGAATGAACGAACGCCATCCGTTTGAGAATGCATATCGAGATGCAAAACAGAGCTTCAAGGCCATTGCAGACCGCTGGTACAAAACATCGGGCAGACCAGTTCGCGAATGTGGACGCCGCCGGGGTCTTCTCGGCCTACCCCTGCTTCTGTATCTAAGAAACGGTGACCACCATCGGTGACTACCCCCAACCGGCCTGACTGGAACTTAGCGGTGTTCCGGCGAGGTTACGGGGTGCTAGGTAAGGGCCTAGGTTCGGGTGGGCATATGCAATTTGTGGGATAGGGGGCGGGAAGGAGTGTTCGATTTTGAGGCACTCTCAGCGACAAAATCTGCAGTTAGAACATGCCGCTACTACATTTCCTACTACACTAAATCGCCAGTCGAGAAGCGTGCTTGTAAGTTGTTGAAAGTGGTGAGCGCGGAAGGAATCGAACCTTCAACCTACTGATTAAGAGTCAGTTGCTCTGCCAGTTGAGCTACGCGCCCTTGCGGGGAGTGTTGCGGAGGGCCGGTTCCGAAGTTGCCGCGTCGCCGGCTTTTTGCGCGGTCCTGATTGGCGCAAGAAGCGCGGGCAGAACCTTACCGATAGTAGCAAACGGGATTACTTCGCGCAACGAAGCCCAAGAATCGTACCTGCGGGTGATCCTGCAAACAGGGAAACTTTGGAGTGCGATGCGGGCGGGCAGCCTTCCTGCGCGGGACTCAGTCGCTTTGGATCTGGATCAGCTCGCCGAACTGCTCGGCGCTCTCGCGCGGCTGCGGCTGCAGGGTCTGCGGCGCGCGCCAGAAGTCGATATAGCTGATCTGGTGCACGCAGCTCACCGTGCAGTTCGGGGCGCAGCCCTTCGCGGTGAGGAATTCGCGCCGCACGTCGTCCTTGGTGTACTTGAGAAGCGGGACCCCCGGGTAGCCTCGCTGCTGCGAGCAGTAGTGCACCAGGCCATCTTCGCAGACGTAGATGTAGCGCGCTCCGGCGCGGCAGCGCCAGTCATTCGGCTTGCCGTTGGCGATGTTGGTCTGGAACCACTTGAAGCGCGAATAGTTCTTCCGCTCGAAGGTGTGCAGCTTGAAGAAGACCTCGCGCTCGTGGTTG
>Ga0210102_1000463_pt1 | contig 10440 bp, 8 predicted proteins | sample RushOxbow_ThreeS_4_FD_185563 | JGI IMG/M metagenome (GOLD analysis project Ga0210102, IMG submission 185563) | Wetland microbial communities from San Francisco Bay, California, USA, that impact long-term carbon sequestration -... | ecosystem: Environmental > Aquatic > Marine > Wetlands ...
CGCGAAATCGCGTAATCATGGGGTTTCAAGCGCCCGACTGGTGTGCGAGCGAGCTCGCGGTCGACGAAGTCGATGATCTCGGAGTCGGCCGCATCCCAGAGTCGATCGGTGGCGCGCGTGGCGAGCGTGACGCGCAGCAGGCCCGCGCCCGGAGGCGCAAAACCGGGTTTGCGGTGTTCGACATCCAGCGCCGCCAGGCCCATCGCAGCCGATCGCGGGAACGACGCCGCATCGAATTTGAGCGTCTGCGGCGCCCGTTTGAACATCAGTGACGCCGAGATCTCCCGCGTGTAGCGGATCTGCTCGAAGAAACCGCGCTCGCCCGGGGTGAGCTTGGGACAAAGAGCCGTTACCTCGCTTCCCGGAACGGCGACCACGACCGCGTCGGCCATCACCCATCCCGCCAGACCATCGCGCCGGTAATGGACGCGCGCGCCGTCGGTTTCGGTCTCGACGTGCTGGACCTCGCAGCCGAGTCGGAGCGGAATCTCTCTGGCCAGGCGATCGGTGAGTACGCCCACGCCCCCCTTCAGTATCTGCCGGCGAACTCCGCCGAGTTCGGACCGCAACGCCATCCAACCGAAAGCCCGAGAGAGTTGCTCGGGCGCACAACCGAAGCGGCGCGCGAAGTGGGGCGCCATGTAGTTGTCGAGACACTCCCGCCCGACGATGCGACCCAACGCCGAGGAGAGATTCTCGCCGTCGAGTTCGGCGACGGACTCCGGGTGTTGGCGATCGATCCTCCGCCAGACCAGCGCGAGTTCGGCGGCCAGGGCCAGCAGCCGCGCTTTCGCGCCCGCGGAAAGCAGCTGCGACATCAGCCAGGTCACGGGCGAGTCGAAATCCGCGCGGTGGAATCGGCCATCGCGCAGAACGACTTCTTCCCGACCGGGAATTTCGCGGAGACGATCGCCAATCCCGAGTTTCCACGCGATGGCACGCAGGTTGTGATCGTCGCTGCAAAAGCCCGCCAGGCCCGATTCCAGCGTGTATCCGTCGCGGGTCTCGCTTCGCGTGCGGCCGCCCGATCGAACACCCGCCTCGAGCACTTCGACTTCGTGCCCGGCGCGGCGCAATTTCCACGCGCAGCTGAGGCCCGCGTGGCCGGCACCCACGACGACAACCGAATTCATCCGGCACTCCCGTCGACGAGCGAGCGCTCCACCGCATCGATCAACGCGCTCGGCGCAAACGGTTTGAGCAGGAAAAAACCGTTGCTCGCGAGCAACCGGCATCGGAGCGAATCCGGAAGTTGGGCGCCGCTGGTCAAGATCACTCCGATCTGCGGCTGCTCTGCAGCGAGCACTTCGAGCACCGCGCCCGCGCCGTCGGGGCCGATCGCAGCGTCGATCACGATGCTGTCGATCGCCGAGGGCGTCTTCCGCAACAGGTCGATCGCGGTCTTGCCATCCGCCGCCGGCACCACCGCGTATCCCTGCTTCTCGAGCACGCGGACGAGCACGCGCAGAAGCTGAGACTCGTCTTCGGCGATGAGTACACGGGGCGAAGCGGTCACCACGGCCGCATCATACCCCGCAGCCGGGCGGGTGAACCATTCTGGGGGAGGCCTGGAGGCATTTCCGGCCGATCCATTTGCAGAAAAGCGAAATTAAGACGAAACTCAGTCATGCCCTCCTCCCCCTCCGACTACGTCGAACTCCGCTGCCAGAGCGCCTTCACGTTCCTCGAGGCGGCCTCCAATCCCGAGGACCTCGCCGACCGCGCGGCGGAACTCGGCTATCCCGCGCTGGCGCTCGGGGATGCCGGCGGCGTCTACGGCATCCCCCGCTTTCACCGGGCGGCGAGCGCGGCGGGGCTCCGGGCGATCGTCGGCGCACAGATCTGCGTCGCCGACCCGGATGCGCGGCCCGCCCCGCTCCTCTTGTTGGTCGAGACCCAACGGGGATACTCTAATCTGTGTCGCATCCTGACCGCGAGCCACCAACGCACCGCAAAAGGAGAAACCCTCAATGGCTGGGAGGAGATCGAAGAGCACGCTGACGGGCTCACGGTCCTGGCCCGCGGCGACGCCTCGCTCCGAAGCTCGGTGCTCGACCGCGCCAACGCGATCTTCGGGCGCGGCCGACTCTGGGTGGATGTCTCGCGCCATCTGGATCGCGCCACCGAGGCCGCGGGGCGTCGGGCGGTCGCACTCGCAGAAGCCGCGCGCGTTCCCGTGGTCGCCACCAACGACGTGCGTCACGCGCGACCCGAGGGGCGCCAGCTCTTCGACGCGCTCACCTGTCTGCGCTGGAAGACCTCTCTGGATCGGGCGGGCCGCCTTCTCGCCGTCAACGCAGAGCGGCATCTGCGCTCGCCCCGCGAGATGGCAGCGTGTTTCGCCGACCGGCCCGCCTGGATTCGCGCCACCCGCGAGATCGCCGAGCGCTGTGCGTTTGGTCTGGAAAACCTCGGCTACCGCTTCCCCCTCTACCCTGTTCCCGTCGGAGAAACCCAGGCCTCCTACCTTCGACACCTCAGCTGGCGCGGGGTCCGTGCCCGCTATGGCTCACCCGTTCCTCCGCGCGCTCGCGCACAACTCGAACACGAACTCGACCTGATCGAAAAACTCGGCCTGTGTGGCTACTTCCTGATCGTCCACGACATCGTGCAGTTCGCGCGCGACCAGAAGATTCTCGCCCAGGGGCGTGGCTCTGCAGCCAACAGCGCCGTGTGTTACGCGCTCGGCATCACTGCCGTCGATCCGGTGGGAATGGATCTGCTCTTCGAGCGTTTCCTCTCCGAAGAGCGCGGTGAGTGGCCCGACATCGATCTCGACCTGCCCTCGGGTGAACCACGCGAGAAAGTCATCCAATACGTCTTCGACAAATACGGAGAACACGGCGCCGCGATGACGGCGGTCGTAATCACCTACCGCACGCGCATGGCCGTGCGCGAGATGGGCAAGGTGCTCGGGGTGGCGCCCGACGCCATCGACCGCCTCGCCAGGACGATTTCCAGACTCGAGCATCGCGAGAGTTTCCACGAACCCGGGCTGCGCGAGAATCTCGACGAACTCGCCAGCCTGCTCGAGCAGGCGGGCGTCGATCCCAGGGCTCCACGCATCGCCGCGCTGCTCGACCTGGTCGACCGCGTGCGTGGGCTGCCGCGGCATCTGGGTCAGCACACCGGCGGCGTGGTGATCTCTGCGGGGCGCCTCGACGAGATCGTCCCGATCGAGCCCGCGGCGATGGCCGGGCGCCGCGTCGTGCAGTGGGACAAAGAGGACTGTGCGGACCTCGGAATCGTCAAGATCGACCTGCTGGGGCTCGGCATGCTCGCAGCGATCGAAGACACCATCGCGCTCGTCCGCGACCACGAGGGCGTGGCAATCGACCTCGCCCATCTGCCCGCCGACGATCCCGCCACCTACGAGATGATTCGCCGCGCGGATACCGTCGGCACCTTCCAGATCGAAAGCCGCGCCCAGATGGCGACCCTGCCCCGCATGAAGCCCACGTGCTTCTACGACCTCGTCGTGGAGGTCGCGATCATCCGCCCGGGCCCCATCGTCGGGCAGATGGTGAATCCCTATCTCAATCGCCGCGCGGGGCGCGAACCGGTCCGCTATCCCCACCCATCTCTGGAACCGATCCTCGCGCGCACGCTCGGCGTACCGCTGTTTCAAGAGCAACTGCTGCGCATCGCGATGGTGGCGGCGGGCTTCAGCGGTGGCGAAGCCGAAGAATTGCGCCGCGCGATGGGATTCAAGCGCTCCGTCGAGCGCATGGAGCGCCTCGAATCGCGGCTCAGAAGCGGCATGAACGAGCGCGGCATCCTCGGAGACGACCAGGAAGCGATCGTCCGCGGGATCCACTCTTTTGCACTCTACGGGTTTCCGGAATCCCACGCCGCGTCCTTCGCGTTGATCGCCTACGCGTCGGCGTTTCTCAAGGCCCATCACCCGGCCGCGTTCCTCGCCGGACTGCTCAACGCCTATCCGATGGGCTTCTACAATCCCGCCACACTGGTCAAGGACGCCCAGCGGCACGGCGTCGAGGTGCGGCCGATCGACGTCGCGCACTCGGATTGGCGCTGCACACTCGAGGCACCGCGTCACGCAAAAGCGTTCCCTCCAGTGCGACTGGGTCTGCGCTTTGCAAGCGGATTGCGCCGAGAGACGGGCAGCGCGATCGAAGCCGAGCGCAACGCCGCGGCCTTCAGCAGCGTTGCCGATCTCACCCGGCGCGTGGCATTTCGGCGCATCGAAATCGACACCCTCGCCGAACTCGGCGCACTCGCGGGCATCGATCGCACTGCGCAGAGCCGGCGCGCTGCGCTCTGGCAGGTGGCCGCGCTCGAACGCAACCCCGATTCGCTCTTCGCCGGCCTACCCCCCGCCGAGGCGGCTTCGCCGCTGCCCGAGATGTCTGCGTTCGAGCAGACGCTCGCCGACTACCGCTACAGCGGCCTCACCACGGGCCCGCAGATTCTCAGCCATCTTCGACCGATGCTGCGCGAAAGGGGAATCTTGTCCTCCGTCGACCTGAAGAGCGTGCCCGACGGGCGCCGGGTCAGGACCGCGGGGCAGGTCATCGTTCGCCAGCGACCGCAATCCGCCAAGGGGTTTTGCTTTCTGACGCTCGAAGACGAAACCGGCACCTCCAACGCAATTCTCACACCCCAGATCTTCCGCCGCTTCCGCATTCCGCTGCACAACTCCTCCATCGTCGAGATCGAGGGACCGATTCAGCACCAGGACGGCGTGATCCACGTTCGGGTCCGGCAGCTCGAAAGCCTCGCCGAACGCGGCCCCCTGCCCGAAGCGCACGACTATCGCTAGCGCGAATGCAGGAGCCGAAGATCGAGCGCCCGCATGGCACCGGTCGTTGCGAGCACCCGTGAAATCCCCGAGGCGCTGTACCGGCGGTCGCGAACGCGCGCAATTCCGGAAACGCCGCGGCGGCTATACTCCCATCATGCACAGGTTCGTTGCGGGCGCGCTCGCGATCAGTTGGATGGCGGCGTCCACCGCGAGATCCGACGACCTGGTGCTTTCCGAAGCAGAGGTCACCGCGCAGCGCGAACGACTCGCTCGGCTCGGCTTCGCGCTGATGCTCGAGCGCCAGAAGCGACTGGCTCGGGTGGGTTCCGAGATCCGCCTTCACGCCGCAGCGCTCTGCGACGGCAAACAAAGCCCGGTCACGGGAATTGTGGCGGCCACTTCCGCAGAACTCCCGGAAGCCTATCGCGAGACCGCCTATCGGGATCACGCGGTCGCCGACCTCGTGAAAGTGCTCTGGATCCTGCCCGACTATCCCGCTGCCGAAGCGGGTTTGCGATCCGGCGACACCATCCTCGCGATCGACGGCCGCGAAACACACGCAGCAGCGGATCTCGACCAGCGCGATCCGACCGACTCGAAGACCTTCACCGTGCTCAAGGTCGAGCGCGCCGGCGAAATCTTTGATCTGCGGTTCGAAAGCCGAAACGGCTGTTTCCGCCCCGCGGTGCTCACGCTGCTCGACGATGTGGATGCGCACACGGAGGGCACGCGCATGCTCGTCTACTCGGGTCTGCTGCGCTTCGCGGAATCGGATGACGAACTCGCGATCGTCCTCGCGCACGAACTCGCCCACGAACTGCTCGGCCAGGAATGGAGCGCGGAGACCGCGGAATCCGAGGCGGATCATCTGGGCCTGTATCTCGTCGCCCGCGCGGGTTACGACGTCACGCTGGCGCCCGACCTGGCGCGGCGACTCGGCGCAGAATTTCCGCTCGCGCTCGAACAGCGCGCAGGACACCCCCACCCGTTTTCCGCCGCGCGCTCGGTCGCGTTGACGGCCACGCTGCGCGAAATCGAGGAAAAACGCGAACGCGGCGAACCGCTCGAACCGAGAACCCGATGAGATCGCGCGTTGCGATCACGTTGGCTGCGAGCCTGCTCGTTTCGAGCGCGGGTTGCTCGACCCAGGCCACGCTCGCTCCGGATCGCGACCACCCGGTCCGCGCGCCGGATGAAGCCTTCGCGGAGGCTTCCGTGCGGCTGTACGTGCAGCGCCAGGCCCGCTTGCTCGCGGTGAGCTACGCGATTCGCACCGCGGGCGCGGCTGTTTGTGGTGATGCCGTCGGCCCGATCCTCGGGATCGCGGTGTGGCGCAGCAACCCCCTGTTCGGACGGGCCTTCTTCGAAGCCCTCGAGCGCGGCTACGGAATCTCGGCGGGGAGCCTCGCAGTGGTGGCCGTCCAACCCGGCTCGCCCGCGGATCGCGCGGGAATTCGGGTCGGCGACCAGATCCTGGCCGTGGGCGGTGGCGCGGTCCATTCCGATGTCGACCTCTTCGATCGCGCCGCCGCGTTCGAAGCCGGTGCCATTCCGATGGCGCTGCTGCACGACGGGCGAGAAATCCACGCAAGCGTCGATCCGTTGCCAGCGTGTCGCCCCGAGGCCTTCATCGAAATCGGCGATCTGATGCTGACGGATCGTGCGCGCGGCGATCACTTCTACGTGACGTCTGGGTTCATCCGTTTCGCGAAGACCGATGACGAACTCGCGCTCGTCGTCGCTCACGAACTCGCGCACCGCATCTCGGGCACCCAGGTCGTCCCGGGACCGCAGGTCGAAGTCCGAGCCGATCGGCTCGGACTGTATCTGGCCGCGCGCGCCGGTTACGACATCTCGGATGCGCCCGCGTTCTGGGATCGCGTCGCCGTCGAGCAACCCTGGTCACTCTCGGACGACGTCGAGCACTACGGCTGGAGCCGGGTTCCAGCGCACGGCTACATGCCGTCGCGTGCAGCCGCAATCCGCAAGGTCGTCGCCGAAATCCAACACAAGATCGAGCACGGGGAACCCCTGCTGCCCGGGAACAGTTGAACCCGCACCGGTCGGTGTCAGGCTTCCGGTGCGGACTCCGGACCGGGCTCGGGTAGCTTTCGCTCCTGCTCGAGGGTCGCCTGCGTGAAGATCCGATCGGAGATCGGCGGGTTGACCCGAAGCCCCGTGATCCGCACTTCCGTCGTTCCACTCCTCACCAGATCGGTTACGAGCAGTCGGGTGGGCAGCACATGCCCCCCCTGCTCGACCATCCCGGACCGGACGGCTTCGACGATCCGGTAGGGTGCGGTCTCGCCGCGCTTGTAGTAGCGCGTGGCGAGGATCGCGTGGTCCGACTGCGCGACGTCGAATTCCACCCGGGAATACTTCCCCTCGCGGACGGGCTTGGCGCCGATCCGATAGATCGCCTCCCCCCCGCGTTCAGCACGCTCGGGCTCATCCAACGCATACTGATCGAGGTGTTTGCGCTCGAGATCGTCGTAGGTCAGATCGCTGCCGAAAAACGCATCGTCCTTCTGCGCGGCGCTCACCCGGCGCGTCTTGCCGAGCGATGGCAGAAAGACGAACGCATCGTGACCCCGGTCCCGCTGTTCGATGGTCAGGATCGTCATTCCGCGCAGGTACTCGGGGGCCGTGAGCCGCGCAATCGAATGAAGCCGTTGATCGATCAGCTTCGTGACATAGTGGACCGTGCGGCGCGTCTCTCCGCCAGATCCTTCGCCAGCCGTCGATCCATTTCGGATCACCAGTTCGACGCGCGAAACCGCGTTGATGTCGTAGCGATTCGCGAACGCCGCGGTCAGCACGCCCGCCGACGACGGCTGCAGGCCCTCGGTCTCTTCGGCAACCGCAGAAGCGAGTGCGATCGCGCTGGAAATGGCGAGCAGCGAGCTGATCTTCCCGAGAGATCCGCCGAGCACGATCGCGATCTAGCCTCCGCTCAGCCCCGTTGCGGCGACGCCGGTTGGAAGCGTGAGCCCGGTACCGCTCAATCCGCAATAACCGCTGGGATTCTTCGCGAGATACTGCTGGTGGTAATCCTCGGCGAGGGTGAACTCGGGCGCGCTGCGGATCTCGGTCGTGATCTTGCCGTAACCGGCGGCCGCGAGAACCACCGCGTAGGCGTCCCGCGAAGCAATCGCGGCGCTCATCTGCACGTCGGTGTAGGTGTAGATCGCCGAGCGATACTGGCTGCCGGTGTCATTGCCTTGACGCATCCCCTGGGTGGGGTCGTGACTCTCCCAGAAGATCTTCAGCAGCGCCTGATAGGCGATCTTCTCCGGATGGAACAACACGCGAACGACCTCCGCGTGGCCGGTTTTCCCCGTGCAGACTTCCGGATAGGTGGGGTGAGCGGTCGTGCCCCCCGCATAGCCGACGGCCGTCGTGTAGACGGGGGCTTCCCAGAACTTCTTTTCGACACCCCAGAAACACCCCATGCCGAACATCGCGACTTCGAGCTCCGCGAGAATCTCGGCGGGCGGTTGCATCGGGGTTCCGAGAACGGCGTGCTGCGACGCAGCCACCATCGACCCATTTCGATCCGACATCACCATGATAGAATCTCCCTCGCGTCAGAGGATAGCTGCTTCGCGCGAGAGAATCGGCCCGATCAACGGATACAGACACGCACGCGATCGCCGCCTCCACGCGGCGATTGACGGCAGACGTTGCGCGCGAAAGCACCAAGAATCGCAGCGAGGAGGTTCATTGGCCACCCAGGAGCATTTTGCGCAGATTCTCAAGCGCGTGTGCCGGAACCAGGGATGGGATCTCCTACCCACCGGTGTGCAGGTCAGCTGGCCAAACGGCCGACGCCAGTTGATCGAACTCAAATTCTTCCAGTTCCAACGCGAGGAACTGGTTCGCCTGTTCACCACGATCGGCGACGTCGACAGCATGAGCGCGGTTCGGCTCACGGTCGCGCTGCGCATCAACGCCGAACTCGCCCATGGTTGTCTCGCCGTAAAAGAGGATCACCTCGTCATGACCGACACCTTGATGTTACGGGACGCCGACGCCGCGGAGATCGAGGCTTCGATCTCGTACCTGGCCGAGACCGCCGATTACTACGAACATTCGATCTTCGGAACGGACCAGTACTGACGGCCAGGAGCGCAAGCGTCGCGCACGGGCTGCTCAGTTGGTGGTGCTGCTCTGGTTCTTCTCTTCGCCGCCGAGTGCCGACACGGTCTTCCACGCGCTCACGAGCAGGCCGCCCGCGAACAGCGCGCAGATCACACCGATCGCCCACGCTCCAAAGACGTGGCCCGACGCGTACATGCGCAGCGCGAGCGAAACGAAGATCGTCAAGATGGCGAGGTACATTGCGGTCACCGACAGCCATTCGATCACGGTCCGATACCGACTCGGCGGGGCGAACGAAACCACCAACCAGCCGATCACGAGAACCGAACCGGATGCGATCCAGATGATCTGATAGACGCTCAGTTCCATGCCTGACTCCCCGGTCTACGGGTCGCGGAAGACCGCTCGACGGTCCTCGTTTTCGGATCGGCACCAAGCGGGCTTGACGCCGTCGCGCAGCTGCGGCTCACGCGCAACTCACGACGCTGCGCGGCGAAGCTGCGCGCGGACCCGTTCGGCGAGTTGCTCGGCGGTGAAACCGTACTCCTGGGCGAGATCCGCAGTCGGCGCCGAGGCGCCGAAACGATCGATGCCGTAGATCCACCCGTTTGCGCCCACCAGGCGCCGGAGGCTCTCGCCGCGCGCCGCCTCGACGGCGACGACCGGCGTGCCGTCATCGGGAATCACGCCGCGTCGAAATTCTTCGCTCTGCTCGAGAAACAGCTCCAGACACGGCAGCGAAACCACGCGCGCCGCGATGTCGTCGCCGCGAAGCCGCGCCGCGGCTTCGACTGCGAGCGCAACCTCCGAGCCCGTCGCCACGAGAACCACGTCCGCCGATCGCTCGGGATCTTCGACCACATAGGCACCGCGCGAGATCGCCGCTGGCTCGAAATCCGTCGGGCGCTCGAGGGCCTTCACGGTCTGGCGGCTGAGCGCGAGCAGTGCCGGGCCGTCGCGGTGCTCGGCGATCCACGCCCAGGCCAGCGCGGTTTCGATTCCATCCGCGGGGCGGAAGACACGCAGGCCCGGAATCGCCCGCAGCGAGTCGAGCTGCTCGATGGGTTGATGGGTCGGACCGTCCTCACCCAGGAAGATCGAGTCGTGGGTAAAAACGAAGACCGACGGCACGCGCATCAGCGCGGCGAGTCGGATCGCGGGGCGCATGTAGTCGCTGAAGATCAGGAAGGTTCCGCAATACGGTCGCAGGGTGGCGTCGAGCGCGATGCCGTTGGTGATCGCACCCATCGCGTGCTCGCGAACCCCGAAGTGGATGTTCCCGCCCGCGAAACGATCGCCCGCTTCGGCGGAAACCGATCCCACCACGCCCCGGCCTTGCAGGATCGGCGGCGCCGCCGAGCCGGCGAGGTCCGCCGATCCGCCCACGAAATACGGCGCGCAGCGGGCGAGCCGATCGAGCGCGACGGCCCCGTGCTTTCGGGTCGCGTCGTCGACGCATTGCCGCCCTCGACGACTTCGCGACCCGTCCCGGCGCGCGGGCCGGCCGGCGCCGCCGCGCCGGTCGCCGGACCGTCGCTCGAGGTCCGCGGCGGGCGAACCCGCGGTGCGGGCAC
>Ga0210102_1000464_pt1 | contig 10436 bp, 10 predicted proteins | sample RushOxbow_ThreeS_4_FD_185563 | JGI IMG/M metagenome (GOLD analysis project Ga0210102, IMG submission 185563) | Wetland microbial communities from San Francisco Bay, California, USA, that impact long-term carbon sequestration -... | ecosystem: Environmental > Aquatic > Marine > Wetlands ...
CGTTCGCGACCGCGGCTTCGGCCGTGCCGAGCGCGAGGCCCCGGACCAGCGCCGCGGCATCCGCGCGGGAGAAGCCGCGGCGGATATCGATGGGCTTGCGCCGCAGCTTCCCGGGCGCCGTTGCCGCCACCTCCTCGATATCCATGCCGCCCGCGGTCGAGAACATGACCAGCGGACCCTTGCTCGAAGCGTCGTTCACCACCGCGGCATAAAGCTCGCGCGCGATCGGCAGTTGTTCCTCGACCAGCACCTTCTCGACCCGGTGACCGGCGATCTCCATGCCAATGATCGCCCGGGCGTGGGTCCGGGCCTCGTCCGGTGTCGCGGCGAGCTTGATCCCTCCAGCCTTGCCGCGTTTTCCGGCCGGTATCTGCGCCTTGATGACGACGGCGCCGATTCCCGCTGCAACCGCGGCGGCCTCGTCGGGCGTCTTCGCGAGCGCGCCGCGCGGCACGGCGATACCGTGCCTCGCCAGGAGCGGCTTGGACGCGTGTTCCTCGAAGTTCACGGATCGCCGTCCGGCTACTTCCCGTACTTCTTCCAGTACGCGCCGAACAGGTCCTCCACGGAGGGCTTCACTTCGGGGATCGTGCGGATGATACGGGTGATATTCATGAAGTGCTTGTAGTTGAGGTTGTCCGAGAAGCTGTTGCCGCCCCAGGTGCCGCAGCCCATGGATAGCGAGAACGGCATTCCGTTGTCGAAGCTGCCGCCGGTGGCAAAGGTATGCGCCTGTTTCACGATGACGCGCGATACCGTCATCTCGTGCGCCAGGCGCCGGATGTGCGACTCGTTCTCTGTGTAGACACCGACTGAGTGGCCGTCGCCCTGGAAGTCGTAGATCGCGCGCACGATGTCGAATGCGTGATCGAAGTCGCGCACGCGATAGACGGTCAGCACCGGCGAGAGCTTCTCGCCAGAGAACGGGAAATCCCCGCCGGCGCCGGACTCCTCGACCAGCAGGCATTTCGCGTTGACCAGCTCCGCGCGGCGGAGTCCCGCCACCGCACAGATCTTCTCCACCGGCTGTGCGGTTACCGCAGGAGAGAGCTTGCCGCCGGGAAACATGGCCTTTTGCAGGGCCTCCTTTTCCGTGGCGGCGAGAAGCGCGCCGCCTTCCCGGGCGAGGGCACCCATCATCTGCGCGTAAACCTTCTCATGGATGATGACGGCGTTCTCGGAGGAGCAGCTGGTCGCGTTGTCGAAGATCTTGGACGCCATGATTTTTCCCGCGGCATCCGCACAGTCCGCGCTCTCATCCACGATCACCGCCACGTTGCCGGTGCCGACGCCGAGCGCGGGCGTGCCGCTCGAATAGCCGGCGCGGACGTTGTTCTGCGAGCCGGTGACCACGACCAGATCGGCCTGCCGCATGAGCTCGTTGGTGAGATCGCGCGTGACCGGCGCGGGGAGCTGCTGGACGAGGTCCCGCGGCGCGCCGGTGCGCTCGAGCTCCGCGCGCACGAACTCGAGCAGCAGGGTGGAGGTGCCATGGCCCTTGGGCGAGGGCGCCACGATGACGGCGTTGCCGCACTTGAGGGCGTTGATGATGTTGTTGGCCGGGGTGGCCGCCGGGTTGGTCGAAGGCACTACCGCGGCTACGACGCCAACCGGGCGTGCGATCTCGGTGATGCCGCGCTCGGGATGTTCGGCGATGACGCCGGTCGATTTCGCGCCCTTGAGGTCGCGCAGCAGTCCCAGCGTCTTGCGATGATTCTTCGCGATCTTGTCGGCGACGACGCCAAGCCCGGTGTCGCCCACCGCGCGCTCGGCGAGCGCCTTGTTGTGGGCCGGATTCATGATGGCCCAGCCGACCGCGATCGCCGCCTCGTCGAGCTGCTCCTGCGTCGAGCGCGCGAAGATTCTCTGGGCGGCGCGCGCCTTCACGACCAGCGCCGCGACGATATCAACAGTGGTGCCGGATTTTCCGGCCGCCTCGATCCGGGTTGCCATGTGAATTCCTGAATGCGCGAATTGCAGTATGCATGATGATACCGCGTGATCGCCGATCGCGCCCGCGATCGCGGGGAAAACAACGGGCGTCGCGCGCGAAGTGGCGACGCGGGCGCGGAAAAATGCTAGACTCGCATCATAAAAAAACGACAGCCATGCAGTGAAATGGACGAAAAGAAACACGTCAGGTTTGCGGGGAGGCTGGTTTTCGTCGGCTTCGGCTCGATCGGTCAGGGCACGCTGCCGCTGATCCTGCGGCACGTCGACATGCCGCGGGAGCGCATTTCCGTCATCACCGCGGATGACCGCGGCCGCAAGGAGGCCGAGCAGTACGGCATCAGGTTCACTGTCAATCCGCTCAAGCGCGACAATTACCGCCAGGTACTCGACCCCCTGCTGGGGCGAGGCGATTTCCTCCTCAACCTGTCGGTCGACGTCTCGAGCACGGTCCTGATCGAGTATTGCCTGCAGCGCGGCGCACTCTACCTCGATACCTGCATCGAGCCGTGGCACGGCATGTACACCGACGGCTCGCTGTCGCCGGGCAAGCGCTCCAACTACGCCTTGCGGGAGGAGGCGCTGGCGCTGCGAAGAAATTACCCGACGGGCCCGACTGCCGTGATCACCCACGGCGCGAACCCCGGCCTGATCTCGCACTGGGTCAAGCAGGGCATGCTCCACATTGCGAGCGACCTGTGGAAGAAGGAAGTGAACATCCCGCGCTCGCGCGAGGAGTGGGGTCGTCTCGCAATGAGGCTCGGCATCAAGGTGATTCACTGCGCCGAGCGCGATACCCAGGTTGGCGAGCCGCGCAAGCAACGCTTCGAGTTCGCCAATACCTGGTCGGTGGACGGCTTCGTGAGCGAGGGCCGGCAGCCCTCGGAGCTCGGCTGGGGCACGCACGAGAAGCATTTCCCGCGCGACGGCTTTCGCCACGCCTCGGGCAGCCGCGCCGCAATCTACCTCGGGCGGCCCGGGATGTCGGTGAAGGTCCGCTCCTGGACCCCGAGCGAGGGGCCGTATCACGGATTTCTCATTACGCACGGGGAAGCGATCTCGATCGCCGACTACTTCACCTTGCGCAACAAGGGAAAGGCGATCTATCGCCCGACCTGTCATTACGCCTACCACCCGTGCGACGATGCCGTGCTGTCGAACCACGAGATGGGCGGCAAGAACTGGATCGCGCAATCCAAGTATCGCATTCTGATGGACGAGATCTTCGACGGGGTGGACGAGCTCGGCGCGCTGCTGATGGGCCACCGCAAGAACGCCTACTGGTTCGGCTCGCGGCTCTCGATCGAGCAGGCGCGCAAGCTTGCGCCGTTCAACAACGCGACCAGCCTCCAGGTGGTCGCCGGCGTGCTGGGCGCCCTCGTGTGGGCGATGGAGAACCCGAACGCCGGCGTCGTGGAGCCGGACGAAATCGATTACCGGCGCGTGCTCGACATCGCCGATCCCTATCTCGGCGAAATTCTCGGGGAATACTCGGACTGGACGCCGTTGAAGGACCGCGGGTGGCTGTTCAAGGAGGAGGTGGACAAGTCGGACCCGTGGCAGTTCAAGAACTTCCGGGTGGCCTAGGACCTCGACGCAAGAACGCAAAGACGCGAAGGATTTCAAGAATCGAACCGCAGATAGACGCGGATAAACGCAGATTATTTGGGGCGGAGGGCGGTACAGGAAACGGGCACGCGGGCGTGCCCGTTTTTTATTTTGGATCAGCGGTTGGAGGAGCGCGTAAGATAGTCGGGCCGGGTATCGACGAGGAGAAGGCCATGAAGATCCTGATCGTGGGGGCCACTCGCGGCATCGGACGGCAAGTACTTGAGCAGGCGCTGGCAGCGAGGCATGCGGTTACCGCCCTGGTTCGCGATCCTCGCAGACTTGACGTTCAGCACGCGCAGCTGAGGGTCGTGACGGGCGACATTCTCGACACGAAATCGGTCGCACTCGCGATGGCCGGCCAGGAGGCGGTGTGTTGCAGCATTGGCGTCAAAGTGCCCTGGCCGGTCACAGTCTTCTCGGAGGGAACCCGGAACCTGCTCGAAGCAATGAAGAATTGCGGAACGAAGCGCCTGGTTTGCGTAACAGGCATCGGCGCGGGCGACAGCAGGGGGCACGGGGGTTTTCTCTACGACCGGCTTTTCTACCCGCTTCTGCTCAGGAACGCCTACGCGGACAAGGACCGCCAGGAATCGTTGATCAAGGCAAGTGAACTGGACTGGGTCATCGTCAGGCCGGGATTCCTGACAAACGGGCCCATGACCGGCCGCTACCGCGTGATCACGGATGTGTCCGGCGTGACCGCCGGCTGGATCTCGCGCGCTGATGTCGCCCATTTCATCCTTCAGCAGCTCGTCACACCGAGCCACTTGCGGCAGACGCCGCTGCTCACTTATTGACCCGCTGGTGCGCTGAATGATTGCCGTAATCTTTGAAGTCGTACCCGCTACCGGGCACAAGCAGGAGTATCTCGATCTCGCGGCGAGCCTGCGGCCTGATCTGGAAAAGATGGACGGCTTCATCTCGATCGAGCGCTTCGAGAGCCTCACCAACGAGGGCAAGATCCTGTCGCTTTCGGTCTGGCGCGATGAGGAGGCGGTGAAGCGTTGGAGGCAGTTCGAGAGGCATCGGACGGTGCAGGCGAAGGGCAGGGGAGGCATCTTTGCCGATTACCGGCTGAGGGTCGCGGCCGTCATCCGCGACTACGGCATGTTCGAACGCGACCAGGCGCCTGCCGACAGCCGACAGGTACACGACTCGAGGGGATAGGTCAGCTGATCCTGACCGTGGCGGGCATCCAGTAGGCAGGTACACGTCCCGGGTTCCCGCCTTCGCGGGAACGACGGAATTTAATCAGGAGATCAGAAGCATGAAGAAGCCATTTACCTCGCTCGCCGCAATCATTTTTGCGGGAATCGCGCTCGTTCACCTGTTGCGTTTGATCTACGGCTGGGCGGTGACCATCGTTGGAGCCGAGGTGCCGACATGGACCAGTGTCCTGGGCTTGGTGATTGCCGGCGTGCTGGCGGCCGGGCTGTGGTGGGAGTCGCGCAAGTAGCCTGGTTCTGCCGTCGCAAGTTTGCTCCCACCACCCCTGCCGCTTCGCTGTGCGACCCCATCCGTCCCGCCGCGCTGCATCGCGTCGGGCGTTCGCCGGCTCAGAGCAATGCTCCTCGAATTCCCGGCTCGGAGGGGAATAGCGGCGGCTATTCGAGCTTGATGTTGGCCTCCTTCGCGATGCGCGCGTACTTGGTGCGTTCGCTGCGGATGAAGGCGGCGAATTCCTCGGGCGAATTCCCGACGACATCCGCCCCGTTGTCGGCGATGCGCCGCTTGATGTCGGATTGCTGCAGGGCTTTTACCGTCTCACCGTGCAGCCGCGAGATGACGTCCTTGCCGACGGCGGCGGGAGCGACCAGGCCCCACCAGGTAGCAAGCTCGATTCCCTTCAGGCCGCCCTCGCTTACCGTCGGGACATCGGGCATCAGCGGGGTGCGCTTCTCCGCCGTTACGGCGATTGGGCGCAGCTTGCCCGCCTTCACCTGGTTGATGACGACGGGGATGACGTCGAAGGAAAGCTGCACGTGCCCGGCCACGAGATTCAGGGCCGACGGGCCCCCGCCCTTGAAGGGAACGTGAACCATCTTGACGCCCGCCTGGAGGTTGAACAGCTCGCCGGCAAAATGCTGCACCGTGCCGATGCCGACCGAGGCGTAGTGGATTTCGTTGGGGCGCGCCTTCGCGAGCGCGATCAGCTCCTTGATGTTCTTCACCGGCAGCGACGGGTGCACGACCACCAGTTGCGGGCTGATGGCGACCAGGCTGATGGGCGCGAAGTCGCGGACGGGGTCGTAGGGCAGCTTGGGGTAGAGCGAGGGCAGGATCGACATCGCGGCGATGTGCGCCATCATGACGGTGTAGCCGTCGGGCGGCGCCTTCGCGGCCAGCTCGGCGGCGATCTGGCCGCTCGCGCCGCCGCGGTTGTCGGGAAGGATCTGCTGCTTCAGTCCTTCGGACATCCGCAGGGCGACGATGCGGCCGATGATATCGGTGCCGCCGCCCGGCGGAAATCCGATGATCATGCGGATCGGCTTGACGGGGTATTGCTGTGCGAGCGCGGCTCCCGCGCCGGCGAGCACGAGCAGGGCTATCGCCTTCAATATTGTTTTCATGTTCCTCCTCCTTTCGGGTATACGGGTGAATGCTACACGGTCAACTTGTCCGGCAACAAGCTCGCGATGGGATCTGCCAGTTCCTGGCCAATTGGCGTATGCCGCCCACGTGGGTCAGTGGCTCACCTTCAGCAGAATCTTACCGCGCGTGCCGCGGCCCTCGAGGTGGCGATGCGCCTGCGCTGCCTCCGCGAGCGGAAACTCGCGGTCGATCGTCACGGCGAGCTTGCCGGCGCGGTAGGCAGCGAAGAGATCGTCCGCACGAGCCCGCAGCTCGTGCGGGGTGCCGATGTAATCGGCGAGGTGCGGGCGGGTGAAGAACACCGAACCCGCTTCGGCGAGCTCCAGCGGCTCGACCGATTGCACCAGCCCCGATGCGCCGCCGTAGTTCACGCACAGGCCGCGCCGCCGCAAGCTCCGGATGCTCTTGTGAATGGTGTCCTTGCCAACCGCGTCGTAGACGACATCGGCACCCCTGCCACCGGTGAGTCGCATCACTTCCTCCCGGAAGTCGGTTTCGCGGTAGAGGATGACATGATGGGCGCCGCGTCTCGCCGCAATGTCCGCCTTGTCCCGGCTGCCCACCGTGGCGATGACCGAGGCGCCGCGCAGCTTCGCCAACTGTATCAGCAGCTGGCCGACTCCGCCGGCGCCCGCATGGACCACGCAGGTGTGTTCGGGTCCGAGGGGAAACACCGAGTGCGACAGATAGTGCGCGGTGTTGCCCTGCAGCATCAGGGCGGTCGCGACGGGCGAGGGGACGTCGTCCGGTACGCGGACGAGCTTCCATGCGGGCACCGCGGCGTACTGCGCGTAGCTACCCCGCACAATGCAGTAAGCGACGCGGTCGCCGACCGTGAGGCCGGACACGCCCTCGCCCAGCGCCGCGACGGTGCCGCCGCCTTCCATGCCGATGGTCATCGGCAGCGGCGTCCGATAGGTATTGGAGCGTGCGTACTGGCCGCTCCTCATGTAGACGTCTATGAAGTTGATGCCCGCGAATTCGAGCTTGACCACGGCCTCGCCGGCGCCCGGCGCGGGGTCCGCCCAGTCCACGTACTGCAGGCACTCGGGCCCGCCGAACTTCGCGACGGTGACCGCTTTCACGCCGCGTACTCTCTGATGGCTTCAAGCGTATGCATCGGGCGATTGGAAGGTGTCCCCCGTGAGCTACGCCACTTTATACTTCATCCGGGAACGCCAGGCATGAAACAGGGCTGAAGGGATGGTGGACGAGGCGTCGCGCGCTGCGCACCACGAACTCGCCACGCCGTCGGCGTGGGTCATGCGCTGGGCCGAACGGGTACCTGCGGGCGGACAAGTGCTCGACCTTGCCTGCGGAAACGGCCGTCACGCCCGTTACTTTGCCGGCCGCGGCCACCCGGTGGAGGCCGTGGACCGCGATCCCGCCATGCTCGCCGGGCTCGCGGGCGTGCCGGGCGTTTCCCCGCGCTGCGCCGACCTCGAAAGCGGACCATGGCCCTATGAAGGCCGGCAATTCGCCGGCATTGTGGTGGCCAACTACCTGCACCGCCCTCTGTTCCCCCGCCTGCTCGCGGCGCTTGCGCCCGAAGGCGTGCTGATCTACGAAACCTTTGCCGCCGGAAACGAGCGCTATGGCAAGCCTTCCAACCCGGCGTTCCTCCTGAGGCCCGGGGAGTTGCTGGAAGTGGTCCGTGGCCGGCTGCGAGTGATCGCCTACGAGGCGCTCGAAGTATCCGATCCCAGGCCGGCAGCCATCCAGCGGATCTGCGCCGTGCTTCCGCCCAAGGCGTAGGAGAGGTGTCCCACCGCCGATAGGAGCTTGGCATCGGCGATCTCGCATGCGTCGCCGGGACAATTCGTGGATGTCGTAATGATGCAACATTGAGCTGGAAAAATGCGCGTGCCGAAGATCCATTCAACCTTTTTCAGGCTCGCGCGTTATAGAGTAGCAACATGGAAGCGGATCTCGACAAGACGATGCAGGGCAATCCCGGCGGCTACGGCCTGGAGGTGCTGTGCGCGAGCTGGAATCCGCTGGCGGCGACTGTCTCCGAGCCACTCGAGGCCTGCCGCGAGCTTGTCGCCGAGCCGGCGGCGGCCGATGCCGAGGGTTTCCTCGCCAGCTTCTACCGGTCCCAGCAGGGCTGACCGGCATCCCCACCGGCTTTCCGCAACGATCCCGCTTTAAAGCGGTCAGAAGCTTATCCGGCGCCTGCTGGATGGAGTAAAATTACGCGTCTGACGCCCAACCCCTGTTTCATAAGGGAAATTCGGGAAATGGCCGCACTTCAAGGAAGCCTGGTCGCAATTGTTACGCCGATGCACGAGGATGGCGAGCTTGACCTCGACGCCTTCCGGCGACTGATCGACTGGCACATCAAGGAGGGCACTGACGGCATCGTGGTGGTCGGCACCACCGGCGAGTCGCCGACGGTGGATTGGGACGAGCACCGGCTACTGATCAAGACCGCCGTGGACCACGTGGCGGGGCGGGTTCCTGTCGTTGCCGGCACCGGGGCGAACGCGACCAGCGAGGCGATCGAGCTGTCGGCCTTCGCCAGGGAGGCCGGGGCGGACTACGCGCTATCGGTCGTTCCCTACTACAACAAGCCGACCCAGGAGGGTCTCTACCGCCATTTCCGGGCGATCGCCGAGGCAGTGAACCTGCCGATGATCGTCTACAACGTGCCCGGGCGCACGGTGGCCGATCTGCAGAACGATACGGTGCTGCGGCTTGCCCAGGTACCCAACGTCGTCGGCATCAAGGATGCGACTGCCAACCTCGAGCGCGGCTCCGACCTCGTTCGCCGCCTGCCGCGCGGTTTCTCCGTGTTCAGCGGGGACGATGCGACCGGCCTTGCCCTGATGCTGCTGGGCGGCCGCGGGGTGATTTCGGTTACCGCTAACGTCGCGCCGCGCCTCATGCACGGGATGTGCGCGGCCGCGCTCGCCGGCGATGCCGCAAAGGCGCGCGAGTTGAACGACCGCCTGCTGCCACTCCACCGCAATCTGTTCCTCGAGGCGAATCCCATTCCCGTCAAATGGGCGGCGCAGCAGATGGGGCTCATCAAGGGCGGCATCCGGCTGCCGCTGACGCCGCTGTCGGCCGCGTGCCACGAGCAGGTGCGGGAAGCAATGCGCCACGCCGGCATCCGCACGGAGGTGAGGGAAGGGCGCTATGCCGCGGCCTGAGATGGCACGCTGCGTGCTGGGGTTTGTCGCCTGCGCGATGCTCGGAGCGTGCAGCTGGCTCGGCATCGAGGAGAAGAAGGTCGATTACAAGTCGGCCGGCCAGACGGCCCCGCTCGAAGTGCCTCCCGATCTGGTGCGCCCCGGGGGTGATGACCGCTTCAAGGTGCCGGACGTCAACCCGACGGGCACGGCGACCTACTCCGATTACAGCCGTGAGCGCGGGCAGGCGCGCCCGGGGGCGGTCATTGTGCTGCCGGACGTCCCGAACGCGCGCGTCGTGCGCGACGGCAGCGAGCGCTGGCTGGTGGTCAAGGGCACGCCGGAGCAGACCTGGGTGACCGTCAAGGATTTCTGGCAGGAGGGCGGCTTCATCATCAATGTCGAGCGGCCCGAGGCGGGCATCATGGAGACCGACTGGGCCGAGAAGCGCGCCAAAGTCGACGCCGGCATGATCCGCAACTTCCTGAGCCGGGTCCTCGACTCGGTGTATTCCTCCGCCGAGCGGGACAAGTACCGCACGCGGCTCGAGCGCGGCGCCCAGGCCGGCACCACGGAAATCTATATCAGCCACCGCGGGATGGAGGAGGTCTATACCGAGAACACGTCGGCGGGTCCGGCCGATACCCGCTGGCAGCCGCGTCCGCCCGACCCTGGACTCGAGGCGGAGATGCTGCGCCGGCTGATGGTGCGCTTCGGAGTCGACGAGGTGCGCGCCAAGTCGGAAATCGGATCCACCCAGCCCGTCACGCTGCGCGCGACGCTGTCGCGGGGAGAGGATGGCACCGGTACGCTTGCCGTGAACGAGCAGTTCGACCGCGCCTGGAGGCGTGTCGGCCTTGCGCTCGACCGCGTCGGCTTCACGGTCGAGGACCGCGACCGCTCCAAGGGCCTCTACTACGTACGCTACATAGACCCGCAAGCCGACAACAAGAGCGGCGACCAGGGTTTCTTCTCGAAGCTCAAGTTCTGGGGCAGCGACAAGCCCAAGCCGAGCGAGCAGTTCCGCATCCAGGTCAAGGACGCGAACGCTGCGGGCAGCCAGGTCAATGTCCTCAACAAGGAGGGCGGGCGGGAGAAGTCCGACACCGCAGACCGCATTCTGGCGCTGCTCTACGAACAACTGAAGTA
>Ga0210102_1000466_pt1 | contig 10396 bp, 7 predicted proteins | sample RushOxbow_ThreeS_4_FD_185563 | JGI IMG/M metagenome (GOLD analysis project Ga0210102, IMG submission 185563) | Wetland microbial communities from San Francisco Bay, California, USA, that impact long-term carbon sequestration -... | ecosystem: Environmental > Aquatic > Marine > Wetlands ...
CACCGCGCTCGCCGATGGCGTCAACTTCTGCGTCTTCAGCCGCCACGCGACGCGCATGGAGCTGTTGCTCTACGCCGCGGCCGACAGCGCGGCGCCGTTCCAGGTGATCGCGCTCGAGGCGGAAGCGAACCGCACGTTCTTTTTCTGGCACGTGTTCGTCGAAGGCCTGCAGCCCGGGATCTACTACACCTGGCGCGCGCACGGGCCGGGCGACACGCGCGAGACTGGCCGCGCGTTCGATTCGCGCAAGCAGCTCGTCGATCCCTGGGCGCGCGCGGTGAGCGAGAGGCTGTGGAATCGGCGCAGAGCCATGGATCCGGACAGCGAGGATCAGGCGTCGATTCGCGCGATCGTCACCGCGTCGCTCGCGCCGCGCACACCGTCGGTGCCGCGCGGGCTCGAGGCTGCGGTGATCTACGAGGTGCACGTCGGTGGATTTACGCGCCACGCCTCGAGCGGCGTCGCGCATCCGGGCAGCTTCGCCGGCCTGATCGAGAAGATTCCTTACCTCAAGGAACTCGGCGTGACGCACGTCGAACTGCTTCCGGTGATGGCGTTCGACGAGCAGGACGTGCCGGTCGCGGCAACGGCACGCGGCCTGCGCAATTACTGGGGCTACAGCACACATAGCTTCTACAGCCCGCACTCGCGCTACTGCGTCGATCCGGCGCAGGCCGATCGCGAGTTCTGCGCTCTGACCGATGCTCTGCACGCAGCGGGCATCGGCGTGCTGCTCGACGTGGTGTTCAACCACACCGCGGAGGGCGGCGCCGAGGGGCCGGTGATCAACTTCAAGGGCCTGGCGAACGACATCGTCTACCACCTCGATCCCGCCGACCGGCGCCGCTACCTCGACTACACCGGCTGCGGCAACACCGTGAACTGCAACCACCCGGTGGTTACGGCGTTCATCGTGCATTGCCTCGAATACTGGGCCGCGCAGATGGGGGTGGACGGATTCCGTTTCGATCTCGCGAGCGTGTTCGCGCGCGACGAGCGCGGAGAGCTGATGGCCGACCCGCCGCTGCCCTGGGCGATCGAGGCCTCGAACATCCTCGCGCATGTGCCGCTGATCGCCGAGGCCTGGGACGCGGCGGGCTTCTACCAGGTCGGCGCCTTTCCCGGCATGGCCTGGGCCGAGTGGAACGGCCGCTACCGCGACGCGCTGCGGCGCTTCGTGCGCGGCGATGCGGGGCTCGCAGGCGAGGTCGCCACGCGCATTGCCGGAAGCGCCGATCTCTACGCGGACGACGGGCGGCGGCCTGGCAACAGCATCAACTTCATCACCTGCCACGACGGCTTCACGCTGCGCGACCTGGTGAGCTACGACGCGAAGCACAACGAGGCCAACGGCGAGGACAACCGCGACGGCACGAACGACAACGCGAGCTGGAACTGCGGCGCCGAGGGCGAGACCGAGGACCCGCAGGTGAACGCGCTGCGCCTGCGCCAGGCGAAGAATTTCCTCGCACTCCTGATGCTCTCGCGCGGCGTGCCGATGCTGCTCGCGGGAGACGAGGTGCAGAGGACCCAGGGCGGCAACAACAACGCCTACTGCCAGGACAACGAGACCTCCTGGTTCGACTGGGGGTTGACGGAACGCAATCGCGACATGCTGCGCTACACGCGCGAGCTGATCGCGCTGCGCCGGCGCCACGCCTGCCTGACGGCGGACCGTTTCTTCGACGGCAAGCCGGTCGCGGGTCGCGGCCTGCCGGACATCGCCTGGCACGGCAAGCGCCTGGACGAGGCGCCGTGGGGCGAGGGCGACGGACGCTTTCTGCGCTACACGCTCGCCGGGCTGTCAGACGAGGAAGAGGACCTGCACGTGATCCTCAACATGTCGGACGCGGCAGTCGAGGTCGAGCTGCCGACGATCGCGCGCCGGCGCTGGCATCTTGCGCTCGACACGGCGCTCGATTCGCCCGCCGACGTCGCTGCGCGCGGCGCGCAGGTGCCTTGCGCGACGCAGTCCTATTCAGCGCACGCGCGCAGCGTCGCGGCGTTCGAAGCGCGCTAAAAGCACTCCGGTGCATGGCTTCGTGCCGGTGGTATGCCTCACTTGACGGTGTAGCCGCGGCCTTCGAGGCATGCGCCGCGCGCCTTGGCGAAGCCGGCCTGCTGCTGCTGCGACGCCGCCTGGGTTTGCTGCTGCGCCTGCTGCTGCGTAGCGGCGTTCTCGCGGCGGCTTCGCGAGCGCCCCACAACCGCGCCCGCCGCGGCTCCTCTGCCTGCGTCTCCACCGACGACTTCGCCCACCACCGCGCCGCGCGCGGCACCGCGTGCGCCGGCGCCGGGCGTCGTGCCGGTCGCCGTCGTAGGCGGCGTGGCCGCCTGCTGCTGCGGCTGCGGCTTCGCGGGATCGAAGCCCGTCTGCTGGACCGCCCACTGATAGCAGGCCGCCTCGTCCTTTTTCTGCTGATCCGGCGACTGCCCCTTGGCGGGGTAAACGTACTGCTGCGCGCTGCTTTCTCCGATGAGCGCGGCGCAGATTGCAAGCGACAGAAGAATTCTTCGGTTCATGGCTTTCTCCTAGTGATTTCGGCGCAGACGAGCGCCAGGATTCGGGCGGTCTGCGCTGCTCACCCTTTGCTCCTGGTCCGGAAGAAGAGGCGGGCGATCTTGTCGCGCCCCACCACCCGCCCCAGCTCCTTCATCGCGAAGAACGGAATGAAGGCGACGCACAGGACCAGGGCGTTGGCGACGATCACTTCCCAGCCGCGCGCGGTGTACTCGGCAATGCCCGCGGCCATGCCCTCGCCCGTGACCAGCCCCCGGATCGCATGCTCGGCCAGCTTGAACAAGGCGACGAGCAGCGTGAAGGCGAGCGCCTTGTAGAGCGTCGGATAGATCAGCGGCCTGTCCTCGAGGCTGCGCCCGAGATGGAATACGCCGCCGATCGAGACCACCTTGCCGAGGATCAGCGCCTCGACGAGCGGAATCCAGTAGTCGGTGTAGACGATGTCGTGCGCCGCCAGCAGCAGGCGGCGATACTGGGTGATGGTCGCGAACACGAGCCACAGGTAGAAGACGTTGATGCCGTACTCGAGCAGCTCGTGACCGACCTTCCTTGCCACCTCCTCGGTCTTCTTCTCGAGACTGTTCATGATGCGTCAGTAGCGTTCCTTGACGAACTTGAACGGATGGCCGGGGTCGCGGTAGCTGCCTGGCTTCTGCCGCTTGGGCAGCTTGACCTTCTCGCGCGGCGCCTCCTTGTAGGGGATCTGGCTGAGCAGGTGGCCGATGATGTTGAGCCGCGCGCGCCGCTTGTCGTCCGAGCGCGCGACGTACCAGGGCGCGTGCTGGGTGTCGGTGGCGGCGAACATCTCGTCGCGCGCACGCGAGTAGTCGTACCAGCGGCTGTAGGACTTGAGGTCCATCGGCGAGAGCTTCCAGATCTTGCGCCCGTCGTCGATGCGCGCCTCGAGCCGCCGGGTCTGCTCCTCCATGCTGACCTCCAGCCAGTACTTGATGAGGATGATGCCTGAATCGACCATCAGCTTCTCGAACAGCGGGATGATCTTGAGGAATTTCTTCACCTGATCCTCGGGCGTGAAGCCCATCACGCGCTCGACGCCGGCGCGGTTGTACCAGCTGCGGTCCCAGATCACCACTTCGCCCGCCGCCGGCAGGTGCGGCAGGTAGCGCTGTCCGTACATCTGGCTCTTCTCGCGCTCGGTCGGCGCGGGCAGGGCGATGACGCGGAATACGCGCGGGCTGACGCGCTCGGTGATCGCCTTGATGGTGCCGCCCTTACCGGCGCCGTCGCGCCCTTCAAACACGACGCAGATCTTGAGCCCCTTGTGCTTGACCCACTCCTGCAGCTTGACCAGCTCCACGTGCAGTTTCTTGAGCGCCTTGTCGTAGGCCTTGCGCTTGATCTTTTCCTGCGGGGCCGCAACGGCATGCCTTGTCTTGCGCTTGTTGCCGGATTTCGTCTTCATGTGGTCCTCTTCGAATAGAGTCTCTCAGGCCATGATGTTCACGCCGCCGTCCACGTACGTGGTGCCCCCCGTGAGCCGGCGCGCGTAGGGTGTCGCCAGGTAGGCGCAGGCGAAGCCCACGTCCATGATGTCCACCGCTTCGCCCACCGGCGCGCGGCGCATCGTCTCGTTCAGCAGCAGGTCGAAGTCCTTGAGGGCCGAGCCGGCGCGCGTCCTGAGCGGTCCGGGGGAGATCGCGTGCACGCGGATGCCTTTCGGCCCCAGCTCGTAGGCGAGGTAACGGCACACCGCCTCGAGCGCGGCCTTCACCGGCCCCATGATGTTGTAGTTCGGCACCACACGGTTCGCGCCGAGGTAGCTCATGGCGAACATCGTGCCGCCGTCCTTCATCAGCGGTGCGGCGAGCCTCGCCATACGCACGAACGAGTGGCAGGAGACGTCCATCGCCTTGCCGAAGCCCTCGGCCGAGCAGTTGAGCAGCCCGCCGCGCATCTCTGCCTTCGGCCCGCCGGAAATGGCGTGCAGCAGGATGTCGAGCCGGCCCCACTCGCGCGCAATGCGCTCGAACACGGCTTCGAGCTGACCCGGCTTTGCCACGTCGAGCGGCATGAAGATCGGCGCCTGCAGCCGCTTCGCGAGCGGCTCGACGTAGGGCCTGGTCTTTTCCTTGACGTAGGTGATCGCGAGCTCGGCGCCCACCTCGCGAAACGCCGCCGCGCAGCCGTAGGCGATCGAGTGCTCGTTTGCGATCCCTACCAGCAGCGCTTTCTTGCCCTCGAGAACGGGCGTTCGTGCAGCGGTCATTGCGTGCCCCCAGGCCGAGCTGCTCGCGTCTGCTCGTAACGCTCGACCGCGGCCTGCACGTTGAAGAACATCCGCTCGCGCCCGAGCGTCTGTCCGAGCTTGGAGCGCTGCACGACCGCCAGCGGCTCGGCGTTGAGCGCCGCCAGCCACAGATGGATTCCCGCCTGCCTCTGCTTTTCCTCGCCTTCGATGATCATCTTGAGCGCGCTGTACTCGATGTCGATCACGGCGCTGCAGTCGAGCAGCACCACGGCGGGCCTGGCCTGCTCGATCAGCGGACGCATGTGATCTGCGATGCGCTGCGCATTGGCGAAGAACAGCCTGCCTTCGACGCGCAGGATCAGCAGGCCGGGCCAGGTCTCGTCGTCCGGGTGCTCGGCCGAGCGCGCCCGGAACACCTGCGTGCCGCGCTTGCGGCCGAGCGCGTAGAGCGGCGGGTTGTAGGCCTGCTGGGCGAGCGCGAGCAGCGAGGCGACCACGGCGACGAGAATGCCCTGCAGCGTGCCGAGCACGACGACGCCGGCGAAGGCGATCAGCGCCCAGGCGAACTCTACGCGGCGCACGCGCCGGATCTCGGCGAATTCCGCCGGCTTGATGAGGTCGAGAGAATACGCGACAACCACCGCGGCGAGCGCCGCCTGCGGCATGAGCGCGATCAGCGGGGCGAGCAGCAGCAGCGTGGCGAGCGCGGCCGCCGCGGTGACGAGCTCGGCAAGCTGCGTGCGTGCGCCAGCCTTGCGGTTGACCGCGGTCTGCGTCGTCCCGCCGCCCGAGGCCATCGCGCCAAAGAATCCACCGGCGACGTTGCCGAGGCCGATCGCAAGCAGCTCCTGGTTCGGCTCCGGGCGCGGCTCGTCCTGCGTGCCGAAGGCGCGCGCGGCCGCGATGGTTTCGGTGAAGCTCATCAGCGCGATGCCGGCCGCGGCCGGCCACATTTGCTCGATAAGCTCGAGGTTCGGCCAGACGAGCTGCGGCAGGCCGCCGGGCACGGATCCGACCGTCGCGACGCCGGCTGCGCCCAGGCCGAGCAGCCCCGAGGCGGCGATCGCCAGCGCGATTGCTACGAGCGGCGCCGGCGTCTTCGGCGCGAAGTGCTCGAGGCCGAAGATCAGCACGAGCAGCAGCACCGCGAGCGCCAGCGTCGCGATCGAGGTCTGCGGCAGATGGTGAACGATCGCGACGAGGTCGCGCAAAAAGCCGGCCTTGTCGATGTGGATGCCGAGCAGTTTGGGGATCTGGTCGAGCACGATCACCAGGCCGATGCCCGACTTGAAGCCGGTGAGCACCGGCTCGGAGATGAAGTTGGCTACGAAGCCGAGGCGCAGCACCGCGGCCAGCGCGAGCATGGCGCCTACGAGCACCGCAAGCGTCGCGCTTGCGGCGATCAGCGCGCCCGCATCGCCGCCCGGAGCGGCCTGGCCGAGGGCAGCCGCGGCGAGGATCGCGATGGTGGTCGTCGTGCTGACGCTCAGGGCGCGCGAGGTGCCGAGCAGCGCGTAGACGACCATCGGCACGATCGCGGTGTACAGGCCGACCTGCAGCGGCAGGCCCGCGATGGTCGCGTAGGCCATCGCCTTGGGAATGACCACCGCCGCGGCGGTGAGCCCGGCGACGATGTCCGGGCGCAGCCAATCGCCGCGATACTCGCGCAGCCAGGCGATGCTGGGAACGAGGCTGGAAGGCGTCACGCTGCGTCGCGCGGCGGCGCTACGCCGCGCCTTGTTGCCCGCTCAGATCTCGGGCTGGACCTTCTGCCAGCTCGGGTCGGGATCGAAGCGCGTGATGGCGCGCGCGCGCGACGGCGTGTTGGGGCCGAGGTCTTTCTGGTAGAGCACGCCGTCGTGGCTCACCATGAACGTCATCACGCCTGTATCGCCGTAGCGTACCGGCCAGGCGATCACCGCGAAGCCCCCGAGCATGAAGCCGCGCGCGACGTAGCTGAACGCGCCGCCCGGCGCGCTCTTGCCCTGTGCCTTCAGCAGTTTGTAGCGGTAGCCGTAGTAGCCGTTGGCCGCGTTGCCGCCCGCCGCCTGCGCGGCAGCCACCGCGGGACCGAGCGGGCTCTCGGGCTCGCCCGCCTTGGTCGGCCAGTAAAGGCCGTCCTTGCGCCCGGGCGAGCTGCGCAATTTTGCGGCGTACTCGCGAATCCCGTTGCCGTTGCGGTCGTTGGTGGCGTACTCGCGCTGTGCATCGTAGATGGCGAGCATCACCTTCATCACGGCAAGTTCGTTGCGGCCGATGCGGCGCACGCGCATCTCTTCGGCACCGGCACGCAGGTCGAAGCGCCAGCCATCGGCGGTCTTGACGATCGGAACCGGCATCGTCCAGCCGTCGTCGCCTACAGCGACCAGCGCTCTTGCGTCACCCTCCGGCTTGATCGCATGCTTCTTCGCCCAGGCTTCGAGGAAGCGGTAGCGGATCTCCGCACCGACCGGCGGAATGACCGATCGGAAGTCCGCACCGAGCACCCCCTTCATTGCTTCCTCGTCGCTGCGCGCGACCGCGTCGCCGAACGCGTTCATCGCCTGTTCGGGCGAAGCGAAGGCCTTCTGCTGCGCCTGCGCCGCCGGCAACCACGCAAGCGCAAGCGCGGCGAAGAGCGCCGTCGCAGCGCCGCGCAACCATTGTTTAGTGAAGTGCATCGCCGCGCCCTTCCTAGCGCCGTCCGCCGCCGCGGCCACCGCCGCCGCCGCGGCCACCGCCACCGCCGCGGCTCGCGCCACCGCCACCGCGCGACGACGCGCCGCCGCTCGACCGCGAGCCGGCACTCTGCCGCGAACCTGCGCTTGCGCCGCCGCGATTGCTCGCCATCGACTGGCTGCTGGCGCGGCCGCGATCCATGTCGCGCTGAGTCGCGCCGCCGCCGCCGACTCCGCTGAACGCGTTGTCGCGACCACCGCCGCGATCGCCCGCGCCGGCTCGATCACCGCCGCGACTCCGGTCGCTCGCGCTGGCCCGATCGCCAGGACCCGCGCGATCGCCCGCGCCGGCTCGATCACCGCCGCGACTCCGGTCGCTCGCGCTGGCCCGATCGCCCGCGCCGCCCTCGCGCCCGCGGTAGTCGCGCCGCCCGTCCGCGCCGCCGACGCCGCCCTTGCCGTATTTCTCGCGGCTCGCGTTGTCCCGGTAGGAGACGCCCTTGCGATGGCTCGCGTCGTGCTGCCACTTGTTGCCGCTGCCGACATTGGTGCGGTTGAAGCTTCGGTCGATGTTGGTCGCGCGGTTGACGTTGATGTCGACGTCGCCGCGGCCCCAGTTGCAGCCGCCGAAAATGGCGCCGGCGGCGGCGATCCCCACGCCCCAGGCGAAGCCCGCGACCAACGCGCCGCCCGGATAGTAGTAGGGGTACGGCGGCCAGTAGTAGGGCGGGTAGGCGGGATAGCCCCAGGCGCCATAGACGACCGTAGGGTTGTAGGCCGGCACGTAGATCACCTGCGGGTCCGCGGGCTCGACCTTGATCACCGTCTGCTGCGCTTCCTGCTCTACGATGACCTTCTGCTGCTCGTTCGACTTGAGGTTGCCCGCGCTTTCGGCGCGCTTGCGCAGCCGCTGCACGGCGTCCAGCACCGCCTTCTGGTCGGCGAGGAATGCGTCACCGAGCTTCTGCGTCCAGTCGAGCTTGTCGTTCATCGGTTCGAGCGCCTGCGGGAAGGCGACCAGCGACTTGACGCTCACGTCCCAGGGCTCGTTCTCTACCGCCTTGACTGCGGCCTCGCCCTTCACCTTCGGGTTTGCCTTCACCCAGCGCGCTGCCTGCACCACCTCGAGCGGGTAGGTCGAGGCCATCAGCACCTGCGAGAGCAGCGAATCCGGGTAGAGCGCGATCGGCGCGACCAGCGCCTCGATCTCCTCGGGCTTGAACGGCGCCGGCTCGTTCTGCGCGCGCGCCACGCCGACCAATGCCGTCGCGGCGGCGAGGAGCAGCACCGAAAGTGCGCGCAGGAGCAGGCTGCGGGAGGGTTTCATGCTTGGAGGAAGCGGGCGGATGGTATCGCGTTTCGATCCCGGTGACGCAGGTTATTGTCGAGACAAGGTCGCGCCGGACATTTGATCTGGGGCAAACTGCGCGCGGCGACGCCGGCCACGATGCCTGCTGGCCGGACCCCTGTAGAATCCCCCACCGCCCCTCGCAAGTACTCCCCATGCGTGCACTCCCGTTCATTCGGCCGGCTTTCGTCGTTGTCGTGTCGGTGCTCGCCGCCGGCTGCTCGGAAGCGCCACCGCCTGCCAAGCGCCCGCCGCCGCTGGTTTCGGTGCGGACCGTCAAGCCGACCACCATCCCGGCGACATCCACCTTCGTCGCGCAGACCGAGAGCTCGCGCCAGGTCGACATCGTCGCGCGCGTGTCCGGCTACCTGGACAAGATCGCCTACCAGGAGGGCGAGGTCGTGAAGGACGGGCAGGTGCTGTTCCAGCTCGATCCGAAGCCGTTCAAGGCGCAGCTCGATGCCGCCAAGGGCGAGCTGCTCGCGCAGCAGGCGCGGCTGACGACGGCGACGGCGACGCTCAACCGGGTCAAGCCGCTGGCACAGCAGAACGCACTGTCGCAGTCCGACCTCGATCGCGCGCAGGGCGAGTACGACGCCTCGACCGCGGCAGTGTACGCGGCGCGCGCCAAGGTGACCGAGGCCGAGCTCAATCTCGGCTACACCACGATCCACTCGCCGGTGAACGGGGTGGCGAGCCGATCGCTGCAGCGCGAGGGCGCGTACATCAACGCGCAGTCGGACAATGCGCGCCTGACCTATGTCGCCGCGCTCGACCCGATCTGGGTGAACTTCAGCGTTTCGCAGAATCAGCTGGCGAAAGCGCGCAAGGAGGTCGCCGCCGGCCGGATCGTGCCACCGCAGAATCAGGAGTACGAAGTCGACCTGGTCATGCCCGACGGCTCGCCGTTTCCGGAAAAAGGCCGCATCAGCTTCGCCGACCCGTCGTTCAGCCCGGACACGGGCTCGTTCCTGGTGCGCGCCGTGCTGCCGAACCCGAAGCACGAGCTCAGGCCCGGAATGTTCGTGACCGCCTTCCTGAAGGGCTCGATGCGCCCGGACGCGATCGTCGTGCCTCAGCTCGCGGTGCAGCAGGGCTCGAACGGCCATCTGGTGTACGTCGTCAAGGAAGACGGCACCGCCGAGGTGCGCCCCGTGGTGGTCGGCGACTACTACGGCAAATCGGACATCGTGATCGTCAACGGCCTGCGCGCGGGCGACCGCGTGGCGGCCTTCATCCCGAACCTGCCCGAGACCATGACGTTCGCCCTGGCGGCGCTGTCGCACGGGATCGTGTGGTCCTCGTGCTCGCCTGACTTCGGGGTCGAGGGCGTCCTCGACCGGTTCGGCCAGATCGACCCCAAGGTGCTGTTCGTCGCCGACGGCTATATCTACAACGGCAAGCAGCACGACGTGCTCGAGCGCGTCCGCGACATCGCGGAGCGGCTCCCCAGCCTGCGCAAGGTCGTGGTGGTGCCCTACCTCGATCCGCGGCCGGACGTCTCCGACATTCCCAAGGCGGTGCTGCTGGAGGAATGGCTGCGCCGCCACACCCCGGGCGACATCGCCTGGGCGCAGCTGCCGTTCGAGCACCCGGTGTACATCCTGTTCACCTCGGGAACGACCGGCAAGCCCAAGTGCATCGTGCACGGCGCCGGCGGG